>Ga0209270_1002561_pt1 | contig 18732 bp, 15 predicted proteins | sample MTBAKSrepl1MetaG_FD_187456 | JGI IMG/M metagenome (GOLD analysis project Ga0209270, IMG submission 187456) | Enrichment culture microbial communities from Arthur Kill intertidal strait, New Jersey, USA, that are MTBE-degrading - MTBE-AKS1... | ecosystem: Environmental > Aquatic > Marine >...
GGCGCCATGATCCCGGCCATGTCCTTCAGACACAGGGTGTCGGCCCCCATGGCCTGGATCTCTTTGGCCTTGTTGACATAGTATTCCAGATTGAAGACGTCGCCGCCCATGCGTCTTTCGGTCAGAGAATAGCAGATGGTGCCCTGAAAGTGCTTGCCGTTCGCCTTGATCCGCTCCACAACCGTCTGGAAATTACGAAAGTCATTGAGCGCATCGAAAACCCGAAAGACATCCATGCCGGCCTCGCAGGACTTGTCCACGAACAATTTGGCCACGTCGTCTGCGTAATTCCGGTATCCCACGAGGTTCTGACCCCTCAGGAGCATGGAAAAGGGGGTTTTTTTGATATGCTTTTTCAAGGTACGGATTCGGTCAAAGGGGTCCTCGCCCAGAAACCGGTGCATGGTGTCAAAGGTAGCGCCCCCCCACACCTCCATGGCCCAGAACCCCACGCTGTCCATCTTCTCGGCGATGGGAATCATGTCCTCGGTCCGCATTCGAGTGGCCAACAGGGACTGGTGGCCGTCTCTGAAAGTATTGTCCTGAATTTTAAGTGGATTTTTAGCTCCACTTTCCAAAAAGTCATACATGTCCAACCTCCATTCTAAATACAGAAGCCGGAAGTCAGAGGTCAGAGGTCAGGAAGCACATTTAACGATTTTCCCGATATCGGCCATATAAGAAAAACCACGCCGTAAATAGCCTGCCTGTTGCTCTGATTTCCGTTGCCTTTATTCTGTTTCCAGACTTCTATTCTTGGGTTAAAGCGGAATATTCCCATGCCGCCTTTCGGGAATCGTCTCCCGTTTGTCTTTCAGCATCATCAGGGCATGGATCAATCGCGGCCGGGTCTTTTCGGGAAAGATGATATGATCGGTGTACCCGAGCTCCGCGGCCTTGAACGGGCTGGCGAAGTTGTCCCGGTACTCCTCAACCAGTCTCTCTTTGGCGGCGACCGGATCATCCGCCTCGGTCAGTTCCTTTCGAAAGATGATGTTGGCCGCCCCTTCAGGCCCCATGACCGCAATCTCGGCAGTCGGATAGGCAAAATTGATGTCCCCGCCCAGGTGCTTGGCCGACATGGCGATATAGGCCCCGCCGTAGGCCTTTCGGGTCACCACGGTGATCTTGGGGACCGTGGCCTCTGAATAGGCAAAGATGATCTTGGCCCCATGCTTGATGATCCCGTCATATTCCTGCTGCACCCCGGGAAGATATCCAGGCACATCCACAAAGGTGATGGTCGGGAGGTTGAAGGCATCGCACATTCGAATGAACCGGGCGCATTTGACCGAGGCCTTGGTATCCAGGCACCCGGCCAGGAACTTGGGCTGGTTGGCGATAATACCAACGGAAAGACCGTTCAATCGGCCGAAGCCCACCACCATATTCTTTGCAAAGTGTTTCTGAACCTCCAAAAACCGGTTGTCATCCAGCACCGCCCGGATGATTTCCGTCATGTCATAGGGGAGCCGGGGGTTGGTCGGAACCACGGTGTTGAGGGATTTTTCCGTCCGGTTCGGGTCATCCGTACATTCAACCGCGGGCGCCTTTTCCCTGTAATTCTGGGGAAGGTACGACAAAAGTTCCTTGACCCTGTCCAGGGCCGCCTGGTCCGAGTCCTCGGCAAAGTGGGCCACCCCGCTCTTGGTATTGTGGGCCATGGCGCCCCCCAGTTCCTCGGCCGAGACCTCCTCGGAGGTGACCGCCTTGATAACCTGGGGCCCTGTAATAAACATGTTGCTCGTCTTCTTGACCATGATGGTCAGGTCCGTAAGCGCAGGGGAATAGACCGCGCCCCCGGCGCAGGGTCCCATGATCACCGATATCTGGGGCACCACCCCCGAACTCCAGACATTCCGCTTGAATATCTCGCCGTACCCGGCAAGGCTCATGACCCCTTCCTGGATCCTCGCCCCGCCGGAGTCGTTCAGCCCGATCATGGGGGCCCCGTTCTTGAGGGCCAGGTCCATGACCTTGCAGACCTTCTGACCGAATGCCCCGCTCAGGGAACCCCCGAACACAGTGAAATCCTGAGAGAAGAGAAAAACCCGACGGCCGTTAATGGTCCCGTGCCCGGTCACGACCCCGTCCCCCGGAATCTTCTTCTTGTCCATGCCGAAATCCTGGCACCGGTGGACCACGAATTTGTCCAGCTCCTCAAAACTCCCTTCATCCAGGAGGTAGTGAATCCGCTCCCGTGCAGTCATCTTCCCCTTTTTGTGTTGCTCCTCAATGCGCTGCTGGCCGCCGCCCAGCTCGGCTTCTTTATCTCTTTTTTCCAATTCTGCAATTTTGTTTTCTGTATCCATAATCAATCCTTCCGCACAAACTCTGAGGGATAGAACTCTCCGTCCAACTAAAACCCCAGACCTGTTTCATACATCAGAGCCCCGAGATCTTACTTGATGGGAGGAGTCTATTGAGAATGCGTCATGCAGGTTCAAATGCGAGGTAGGTATTTTCAATCCCTTCCTTTTGCCTGTGGAGGAACTTCACGTTCAGAGGCATCCCTATCTGAATTTTTTCGGGGGCATGCGTATCTACGCCTTCAATGCGCGCATCCGCCCTGACACCCTCTTTCAATTCCACGACGCCGGAACAGTAGGGGTTTTTTCTGTTAAAGCCTTCCTCAATCATAAATGGCGGCCCTATGGCGATGCATGTAAACGCCCTAAGTTCGCCGCGCCCTTCTATCTCAACCCATTCCATCTCCGTACCATGGCATTTGATGCAAATGGGCCGGGGGGGCAAAAAGAGCGCATGACACTTTTTGCATCTGGAACCCATCAGCTTTTCTTCATTCAAAAACTGTCTGTAAGAAATATCGTTAAAAGGCATTTCTTCCATTTGCCTATCTCCTTTCAAGGATCGTAAATGTACATGTTCCGCCCGTACCACCCAGATTATGGGCCGCCCCGATCCTGAGGTCTTTGATTGGGATCTGCCTTTTTCCGGCATTGCCCCTCAACTGGGTCCAGACTTCATAAAGCTGGGAAATCCCTGTGGCACCCACAGGATGTCCCTTGCACTTGAGGCCGCCTGAGGTGTTAATCGGTTTTGGGCCGTCCAATCGGGTGAGACCTTGCTCCACAGCCTTATACCCCTCACCCGGTTCAAAAAATCCCAGATCTTCCAGATGAATGATCTCTGCCATGGAAAAACAATCGTGCACTTCCGAAAACTGGATGTCTTCCGGCTTGAGATTCGACATCCCGTAGGCCTCTTTTGCCGCATATCTCGTCGCTTCGAAGTATGTCAGATCGTCACAGGCATGCAAACCCCTGCCGCTCCCCTGGCCCAAACCGATCACATACAGGGGATCATCCGTGAAATTCCTGGCAATTTCCTCTCCTACCAACAGCATGCAGCTCGCCCCGTCGCTTATGGGGCAGCAGTCATACAGATGCATGGGCCAGGCCACTGGAGGATTTGCACGGGGATCACTCAGAAAGGCCTTCTCATCCTTCCATTCTGGAAGAGGCATCCCCTTTTTTTCAGCGCTTTTGATCTTGGCGTTCATCATGTCCCGGATCGAAAGGGGAAACTGGGCCTTTGGGTTCAGAGGGGCATTGTTGTGGCTCTTTATGGTCACGTTCATCAGATGCTCGCGCGTGGCCCCGTATTTGTGAAAATAGGCCGTCGCCAAGGCCCCGAAAACCCCTGGAAAGGTAAATCCCGCTTCTCCTTCATAAGGAACGGTGGCCAGGGCCAATCCTTCGGCAACCTCTTCTGTAGTTCGCTTTGACATCTCTTCCACACCACCCACCAGGACCATATCGTAAAACCCGGAGGCTATGGCAAAGACACCCTCCCTGAAGGCCAACGCGCTTGAAGCGCAGGCCCCCTCCGTCCTGGTAGCGGGTTTTGGCGCAAGACCGATCAGATCGGAAATCAGTGGACCCCAATGGGCCTGATGAATAAAAAAATCGTTTGAAAAATTTCCCAAATAAAGGGCGTCAATGTCTGTGGGATCAAGCCCTTTGTCCACTGAGGCAATCAACTCTCTGTAGGCCTCGGCAAACAAATCCTTTGAGTCCCTGTCCCTGAACATGCCGAATTTCGACATGCCCGCGCCAACGACGGCCACACCTCTTCCCAGTTTTCTGCGTTTTTCTATCTTCATTCTTGGTCTCCTAAGCTGCAGGGTGAGGAACGTCCCTGCCAATTACCTACCTTTAAAGTTCGGTGCTCTCTTCTCCACAAAGGCCTTCATTCCTTCTTTCTGGTCTTCTGTTGAAAAGAGTATCTCAAAACATCCTTTACATTATATAACCATGAGCTATTTTGTGGTGTTTTCATTTCAACAATCTCTACTCCACAATTGTTAAAAGATTTTCGAGTTTTTCACGCTCGCTTACAAATTTGTTAAGCGGGTGATCCCGATCAGGATAGCCCAGGGCCAAGCCAAGCATAATCTTCTTGGACTTGGAAATCCCGACAGCCTTTCTTACTTGTTCAGGATAGTCTACGATGGCCCTCATAATGCAGGTACCCAGGCCATATTCCAGGGCGCCCAGGGCTATTGTTTGAGCCATTATTCCGATGTCCACGACGGGCCAAGTGAGCTTGAGCATCTGATCAATCACTATAACAATAACGATGGGGGCATCATAAAAACGATACATGGACTCCATATAATCCTGAAGGCCCTTATCGTCACCCTTGGCGATTCCCAATTTTTGGAAGATCTGTTTGGCTAAAGCAACCTGCCGCTCTCGGTAAATCCCCTGTAATCCTGTTTCTCCTTTTGATTTATCGGGGATAGGAAGATCCGGGTGCGGCTCAATGCCCTGCCGGTAAAGTTCGACGCAACGGCGCCTGAGGTTTTCCAAAGCCTCGCCTTTAACCAGGTAAAACTCCCAGGGCTGAGAGTTCACGCCTGATGGAGCCCGTATGGCAATTTCCATCAATTCCGTTAAGAGTTCCGTTGGCGCCACTTCCTGCTTAAAGGCCCGAATAGATCTTCGCTTCTTGACCGCCTCTAAAACCTCCATTTGGTCCCCCTCATATTTAAACCTGAATTGAGCGATTCTTATCGGCAGAGTCCACGTAGCCAAATGAACTGATTATAATCCAAAATAATTCAGCCCGGAAGTGTTGGGGAGAATTGGAATATTGGATTGATGAAAACTGCTGCCCCAGTACTTGCCGGAAGAAATGGCAAAGCAATATCCTTTTGGCATAAATTCTCTTTTCACTGAGCCGCCAGCAACCGGCCAAGGATCATCCGCTGGACCTCGGATGTCCCCTCTACAATCTGGAGGAGTTTGGCCCCTTGAAAATAGCGGGACACAGGGTATTCGACCATATATCCATAGCCGCCATGAATCTGGACGGCATCACTGGCGACCTTCTCTAACATCTCGGATCCAAAAACCTTAGCGACTGTGGCTTCAAACGTGTGTCTGCGCTTCTGATCCTTAAGCCAGGCAGCCTTAAGGTATTGATTCCTGGCTAATTCAATGGAGGCTGCCATGTCGGCCAACTTGAACTGAACAGACTGGAATTCGAAAATCGGTTTACCGAACTGTATCCTTTCCCGAGCATAACGCAAACTCTGATCCAGACACGCCTGAGCCACTCCCACACTCACGGCAGCAATGCTTATCCGCCCTGTCTCGAGCACAGCCAAGTGCTGGGCAAACCCTCGGTTTGGGTCGCCTAAAAGGTTTTTTTGGGAGACCCGACAATCCTCCAGGATAACCTCGTGCGTTGCAGAGGCCCGCCAGGTCATTTTTTCATATTTCTTGCCCAATTGAAAACCCGGGGCCCCCTTGGGCACGATGAATGTCGATATAATGTTTCCTTTTTCATTCTTGCCGCTTATTGCGGCCACCAGGACAACAGAGGCGTTGTCCAGACCAATATTGGTCACAAACTGCTTTGTACCGTTCAAAATCCATTCATCACCCTCCAGAATAGCCCTTGTCCGCAGGGCGCCGGCATCGGAACCGGAATCGGGCTCGGTCAGAGCAAAGGCACCTATCTTTGTACCCTGGGCTATTGGCACAAGCCATTGCTTCTTTTGCTCCTCTGTGCCAAAGACATCAATCTCCTGGCCGGCAACACTCGTAGTTACATCCAGCAGGGCGCCTAAGGTCAAATCGCCCCGGGATATCTCTTCGATGCACACATGCGCGCCTACCCAGTCACCGCCGCTGCCGCCGTATTCTTCGGAAAAGGGGATGCCCATCATTCCTAATTCGGCCATTTGCGCAATGATATCGTACGGGTATTCGCCTGTACGTTCCATGTCCTCTGCGCGGGGCGCAATGACCTTATCGGCAAAATCCCTTGCCATCTCACGTATCATTTTATGTTCAGCGGTTAAATCAAAATCCATTCTTTCCTCCAATTTTAGTCGGATTAATCACTATATAGTACTGGCGCCATAAGTTTTGAGACACCAAACCCACCAGAAAGACTGCCAGGTTCATAACCTATGAACCACTCCCAAATATCGCCACGCTACAGACAAGGCTGCCACATATACCCCCATGGTTGTGAGTAAGTCCCAGTCTGGGGTTGGTTTTTAACTGTCGTGCTTCAGGTTCTGCTTTTCCCTGCAGTTGTTTATAAATCTCGTAGGCCATCCTTATGCCGGAGGCCCCAATGGGATGACCAAAACATTTTAGACCGCCGTCACTCTGGCAGGGTATCTTACCATCAAGATCGAAAAATCCGTCTTCAACATCTTTTCTCGCCTTTCCAATAGCTGAGATCTGAAGGCTTTCATAGGTTATCAACTCACTAATGGAAAAACAGTCATGAAGCTCCATCAGGTTTATCTCTTCCCTCGGGCTTCTTATACCGGCTTCTTCATAGGCCTTTATTCCTGGAACACGGGTTGATTCAAGGTGTACGCCATCCCAACTCTGGTGCATGATACCAGTAGCCGGAGTGAGCGAGATCTGGAGCGCCTTAACATAAATGGGGTCAGGCCTGAAGTCTTTTGCCTTATCCGCCGGCACTACAATAGCCGCAGCAGCGCCATCACTGACACCACAGCAGTCAAACAGCCCCAAAGGATCTGCGATTATCGGAGCATTGATCATGTCGTCAATGCTGGGTGTATTGCGAAGATGGGCCCGAGGATTCATGGCCCCGTTTTGATGACTCTTCCAGGAAATTCTTGCAAGAACTCTTTTCCCCTCTTCTCGGCTCAGGCCGTATTTCGCAAAATAGGCATTAGCAATCTGGGCAAACATTCCCGGTGCAGTCATATTAGGGTAATAAAACTTCTGTTGTTCTCCGTATTCTATATACGGAAGGCCTCCAAATCCTGTATCTTTCAGTTTTTCGCAGCCAAGCGCGAGCGCAATGTCACAAGCGCCCGAGGCCACGGCATAACAGGCCCCCCGGATAGCTTCTGTCCCGCTGGTGCAAAAATTTTCCACCCTGGTTACTGGAATATTCGGCAACTTAAGCGCCCTTGCCAGCGGTATGCCACCCTTGCCGACATTGACCTCCTCAAAGCAGCTACCATACCAGGCTGCATCAATATCCTTGATTTCAATTCCTGCATCTTCAGCGGCCTCTTTGTAAGCTTCAACGATCAGATCGTCCGAGCTTTTATCCCAAAGCTCACCGAACCCGGTGCACCCCATGCCTATAATAGCAACCTTATTCTTTATTCCACTTGCCATATTTCAATCCTCCGTTTACTCATTCTTTTCGTATGTTGGTACAGCCTTCCAGAAATAGGCATATATTCCGCGTTTTTTATCAGCATACCTACGGCGCAAATTCATCTTTACATATGTTCCGACCTTGAGAGCAGCAAGGTCACAATCTGTAATGTCAAGGTAGAGTCTGCCACCTTCATCAAAATCGATCAGGCCATACATAGCAGGCGGGTCTATACTAAAGGCCAGGCTGTCACCGGTAAACGATTTGATACGCCCAATCTTCTCGTAGAAATAATAATCCTCCATTTGATCGATTGCTCCGCAATCGGGATTAATACATACCCGTTGCTTCGGGTACTGAGGAGTCCCGCACACCGTGCATCGTGAGCCGCACAGAGCGGTCAGTGTGTTACCTTCTCTATGAAGCAAGGACATCCGTATGGGAGGCGCCTCTTCACCGCGAATTCCTGTATCTACCGGAATGAGATCCCGGTACACCAGGTATTTAGCATAGTTATTGAGCTCTGCTTTCTGATCCATATGGCCTTTTATTCCCATTCTATCTCTCGCCTTTTCGATTTGATCAGTGACCTCAAAAAACAGGGCATCACTCCCGTTGCCATAGCCCACAAGCAGTATCTTCTCCCCTGCTTTCGCCTCTTCAAGGGCAGCAACCAGCATCATGAGAGAAAGGGCCGAACCGGTGTCACCTACACTGTTTATCAGGTTGTCCTGAATTTGAGCCGGCTCGATACCCAATTTTTTACAGATACCCTTCAGTGCTCCACCTACAGGACAGGAAATGACAACCTTAGCAAGATCACGAATCTGTAGATCATATTTTTGTAGCAAACCAGAGATAGCTTCCGGTATAATTTTTCCATATCCCTCATCCCTGATCCATCGTTCTTCCCAACCACGAATAAAACGATCTTCTTGTGTTCGTCGATAGTCAATAATATCATTTGAGGTAGAATAACTCCCTTTTAACTCTGCGATCACATCATCCCTACCCACGATAAATGCGGCAGCACCATCACCAAAGGTATGCTCCATGCTGCTGCCCGGTTTTCCCTGACGGGAATCGGCAGCGCACACAAGAAAGTTCTCTATGTCTCTTGATCTCACCGCGTCACAGGCAGCAATAAGGGCGGTGGTGCCAGATTTAAGCGAGGCCCCAAAGTCGGCAGTCCTTATATCGGTTCTTAGGGCAAGGGCGGCAGCGCAAATTGCGGCATTCTGCCTCTCTAAATAGGGAACTGTTGTTGAACTGAGGGAGAATCCCCCGATCTTATCACGGCTGCACCCCTTCAGACAGTCTAATGCCGCTGCCACGGCCATGGTAATACTGTCCTCATCATAATTTGCCACGGCCTTTTCACCCCTCGCAACGCCCGCAGTTGCAGAGTTAAACCAGCCCATGGCCGCAAAGATGGTCTTACGATTCAGTCTGTAACGTGGGATATAAGCACCATAAGAAGTAATTCCAACCATATCCAATGCCTCCTTTTTGAACTATCTTGTTTATCTATTCTTAAATACCGGTTTCCGTTTTTCCACAAATGCCTTCACCCCCTCTTTTTGGTCTTCTGTGGAAAAGAGAAGCTCAAAACATCGAGCCTCATAGGCCAGCGCGGATTGCAGGTCCATGTTAATCCCGTCATTAACGACCATCTTTGTTATCCTCAAAGTAAACCCCGGTTGTCTGATAAATTTACCGGCCATTTTTTTTGCCTCATCCATCAGCGCCTTTACAGGCACTACCTTGTTTACCAGACCAATACGGTATGCCTCCAGGGCATCAACAGGATCACCGGTATAGAGCAGTTCCTTGGCCCTGCCCATGCCTATAAGTCGCGGCAGCCTTTGAGTGCCTCCTGCTCCCGGGATTACACCCACCTTTATTTCAGGCTGTCCGAACATGGCGTTTTCCGCAGCAATCCTTATATCGCACGCCATGGATAACTCACAGCCGCCGCCAAGGGCCAGTCCGCTGACTGCGGCAATAAACGGCTTTTCTGATCTTTCTATTTTGTTGAACACACACTGCACCCTGCTTACAAAAGAATGCGCATCAACAGGCATGGCAATACTATTTATTTCCTTTAGGTCGGCGCCAACTGCAAAGACCTTCTCACTGCCGGTTATGATCACTGCACCTATCTCATCATCTCCTGCTATTTTATTAAGAATCCGATCTAGTTCATCTATAAATTCGTTATTGATGGCGTTCATGCTCTTTGGCCTGTTTAAAGTAATAACAGCAATCTGACCTTCTTTATTAAAATCTATCGTATTGAATTCCATAATCATTTCCTTTTATTTACAACAATATTTAATGATCATAAAAACCTATCCGTAAGGAATATAGAAATCCCGATCATTTGATTTCATACTTCAACTATTCCAATGGGTTTAGAAAAGCATTGGTTCTCCACAGACAAATAAGAGGTTGATCCGGCCACCCTAAAATTTGCCTGGAACCATCTAAAGAGAATAGTCCGGCGTGGTTTCACTTCGCAGCCATTCTAAGGGCCGCATCAAGCCTTATAACTGAGCCATTAAGCATGGGGTTCTCTACGATTTGCCTTACAAGCAGTGCAAATTCAAATGGTTTTCCAAGTCTTTTCGGAAATGGCATCATCTTATTAAGGGCCTCTTTTGCTTTTTCCGGAAGCCCGGCAAGCATGGGTGTCTCAAAAAGACCCGGAGCAATGGTCATTACCCTTATGCCGTAGTCAGCGAATTCCCTGGCAATGGGCAGGGTCATGCCGACAACCCCTGCCTTTGAAGCGCTGTATGCGGCCTGTCCGATCTGTCCCTCAAAGGCTGCGGCTGAAGCAGTATTGATCACGACCCCCTTTTCGCCATCCTCATTGGGTGTATTTTTCACCATTTTCTCTGCAGCCAATCTGATCACATTCACAGTGCCAATAAGATTGATCTGAACCACCTTGTTAAAACTATCAATGGGCACAGGGCCGTCTTTACCCAGGACCTTGGCAGGCGTGCCGACACCGGCGCAGTTGACGGCAATGTGAAGCGCCCCAAAGGCCTCCAGGGTTTTATCCACCGCAGCCTGAACGCTTTTTTCATCCGTTACATCGGTCTTGCAAAATATGACCGAATCACCAAGCTCCGAAGAGACCTCCTTCCCCCGTTTTTCATCAAAATCAAAGATGACGACTTTGCCGCCATGTTTCAACATATCCCGTACTGTAGCCTCTCCCAGACCGGAAGCGCCGCCAGTTACCACTGTTACACAATCCTTTACTTCCATGCTTATCTCCTCATTTCATTTTATGGCCATTAGTCATGACAGTTTGAATAATGTTAATAAACAGACCTGCTTTGCCGTCTGTGAACGGGCGACTTTAACCCAACCACCTTTTCCTCCGTTTGTAGTGTTTAACATCCCGGTAACTCTTGCGCCCTCCGGAAAGATTCAACCCCAGATAAAATTCCTTAACATCCTCATTCTGGGCCAGATCCTTACTGCTGCCGTGAAGTACGATCCTCCCTGTTTCCATTAAATACCCGTAGTCGGCAATGGAAAGGGCGATACGCACATTCTGTTCCACCAGTAACATGGTAATATTCTCTTCATGATTCAACATATTAAGAACATTGAAAATCTCTTTGACGATAAGCGGGGCGAGACCCATTGAAGGCTCATCAAGGAGCATCAAGCGAGGTTTCGCCATCAGGGCCCGGCCGGTTACCAACATCTGCTGTTCTCCGCCTGATAAATATCCCGCCGTCCGGTTCTTCAACTTCTTCAAAATCGGGAAATATCCATAAACTCGATTCAGGCTTTCTTTAACCTGCTTGATATCTTTTCTCAGGTGTGATCCTAATAAAAGATTTTGTTCAACATTCATATGTTCCATCACCCTGCGGCCATCCATGATGGGTACGATTCCCTTTTTGACGATCATGGTTGGATCCATGGTTTCAACCGGTTCGTTCTCAAAAAGGATATGCCCGGCGGTCACTTCGCCTCCCTCAACATGAAGAAGACCGCAGACCGCCTTGAGGGCTGTTGTCTTTCCGGCGCCGTTGGCGCCTAACAAGGCCACTATGCGCCCTGCCGGCACATCAAGGGTGATCCCCTTCAAAACCAAGATCACCCTGTTGAACATAAATTCCACATTTTCAAACTTTAACATGGCAATTTCCTGTAAAAAGAAAACCCGTTCACTCAAGGAAATCCTCGAGTTTGCAGTTGACCGATCAGCCCTGGAAAGACAATTAAGGCAGTGGCCGCCCATACCCTCGTTTACACGGGTATGGGCGGGAATACCATCCATACATTCCGCATATTACCATTTCTTGATGCGAGGGACCATGACCCAGTCCGGGGTGGAGATGACCCTTTTTCCATTTTTCACGGTGCTGGCTTTCACCTTCATGGATTGCTCCGGGAAAGGAGCTGTCTTGTCGAACTCCAGGGCCGGCATCAATCCGAGCAACTCTTCGGACGTAAATGGCCCGTCATACATCGCCTTGTATACTTCTTCCCCGGTCACCTTGTCAGGGCCGAACTTTTTAACCACCCGCTCAATTGCCCTCACGCCAAGGATCGCCTGGGCCGCCCCCTGAAGCGTAGACAGGTCCCAGTCAGTATCCGGGGCCGGCGGGGAGATCCTGGTCTTGTATTCCTGGAATATCTTATAAGCCGCAATATCTTGGTCTAAGGAAGGACAAAAGGCGCTCACGTCGTATACCCGTCCCTCAAGGTCCTTTATGGGGAGGACCTTGTTAACCGTGCTGATGTCATTGTGGGTGCTCAGGACAATGGGGATATAGAGGCCAAGCTCTTTCTCGGCCTTGACAACAGTCACTACCTGGGACGTGCTCCCCAGCATCAGGATAAAGTCCGGTTTTTCCTTTTTTGCCAGACGGCTGATTTCATTGACAACGCTTACAGGCACCATCTCGACGTAGGCGGTGCCCACATATTCAAGGTAATCCGTCTCTTTGCACATGCTCTCGTAGCCCTTGACCGCGTCCTCATACGCAGGGATTCCCTGGGTGCTGACCGCAGACACGCGTATGGGCCTGTCCTCTTTCCACCATGTCTTGACCCAGGCCAAAAAGCCCGCGTATTCATGAACATAGGTGGGCCTCGGGGTGAATACCCAGAGATTGGGTTCCCACTGATATCCGTAACAGGCGGTTGACTGCAACATTGGAACCTTGTCTTCGGGAAGGCGCTTCATCAGAGCGGCCGCATCGGGTCCGCCCAGACCATGATAGAGGACCGGCTTGTCCGTTGCCAGGATTCCGGGCCAGAGGCTCGACACCACGGCCGGGTTATACCTCATGTCATAGGGCTTTATTTTCAGCTCAACGCCCAGATCTTTCCCCACGTTTTCGTTCCACCACATGGTCATGGCCTGCTCTCCGGGAAGAGTGGTCTTGCTGAGGTAGGAGTATGGTCCGCTAAAATCAGCGGACGTGGGAATAACATAGGTTTTGATTTCCGCGGACACGGGGTTGTTGAAAATCCCTACCAAAAAAGCTCCCGCTGCAAACAAAAACAGGAAAGATTTTATGAGTCTATTCATCTGCAACACCTCCGTTTTAAGATGATTTACGAAAACAATGGCGCGCCGTTGGCGCCTCCGAACTTGGAAAGCCTCAGCACCTCCTTTCCAGATCTTTTTCCTACACATAAGGATAGGGCCAGATCCTGAATGAATGTTTGAGTACGTTCCATCTGTGGGCCAAGCCCTTTGGCTCGAATATCAGAAAAAGAATAATCAAGCCGCCAAGAACGATATTCAGCCCGGTAAACCAGGCGGTACCGCCGACCGTGGGGAACGTAGCGCTCAGCCAGGGACCCAAGGCCACAAGAAGTTCCTCGAGACCCTGGATCGCGACGGTTCCAAGTATAGCCCCCAAGATACTTCCGGTACCCCCAATGATGACCATGCCCACGTACCAAATGCTGTTCCACAGGGTAAACTGGTCTACCATGACAAACCTGAGATGATATGCCCACATGCCACCGGCCACACCCGCGAACATGGCGCCTATGGCAAAGGCCAGGCACTTGTATAAGAAGAGGTTAACTCCCAAGATTTCCGCCACGATGTCATTATCCCTAAGAGCAACAAGGGCGCGTCCTGTTCTGCTCCTGGTAAGATTAAACGCGAAAAAGGTCATTATCACGGCCCCAACCAGGACAAAATAATACAGGCCGGTTCTGGTTTCGATGCTTATGTCGAATATCTTTGCAGGTTCAAGTCCCAGTCCCGTGGCCCCCCCGAACCAGCTTGAGGGAAGCCTGATGATGAGCAGAGGGAAGAGGACCTGGGCCGCAATCGTGGTGAGGGCAAGATAGAATCCTTTCACCCTGAGGGCCGGCATCCCGAATACAATCCCTAAAAGGGCCGCTGCAACACCTCCTCCAGGGATACTCAACCAGAACGGGAGGTGAAAATTAATGGCAAGAGCGCCGGTGGCAAAAGCGCCCATGCCCATAAAAGCGGATTGACCCAGATTGATTTGACCGGATAGGCCCGTAGTGATCTGAAGCCCGAGCACTACAACCAGCACAATGGCCATGATGGATGCGGCGCTCACGAGCCTTGCAGGGAAAATATGGGGCAGGATCAGCAGAAAAACTAAAAATAGAATAAGACTTGCCCACTGGGCCGGAGTGTGGATAAAGGCCTTTGCCTGCTTGTATGAAGAAAAGTGCACCCCGCATGGTAGAACAGCCATAACTATACCCTCTCAATTATTTTCCATCCAAATAGACCCTGGGGCCTGATCAGCAATATGATAATCATCACAATGAACGGAAACGCCTTGGACATTGTACCGGCGGTGTAATCGTCAAGATACGCCTGACTCAAGGCCTGTCCCACACCTATGATAATCCCGGCAACCGGAGCGCCCCAAATGGATTCCATCCCCGCAAGCAGGGCCACGGGCAGGGCCACAAGCCCTATATCGGAAGCCAAAAATCCTATTGACTGGCCCGATAGAAAAATAACGGCAGCCACTGCAGAAAGGAAAAAACCGAGGGCCCAGGCCATTGCCACGGATCGTTTTACCGAGACACCCAGAGACTGGGCGCACACGGGATCTTCAGCCACCGCGGTCATGGTGAGACCCCATCTGGTCTTTTCAAGAAGCCAGTGAAAACAGAAAAAAAGCACAAGGGCAAAAACACCTCCGAACAAGATAGGACGGCTGAAAAGAAACGGCCCGATGGTGACGGGATCGGATGAAATAACTTCAGGAAACAGGAGCGGCGCCGGCCCCCATGCTACAAGCATCAGACCTCGAAGCAAAATCATCAGGCCGATTGTGACCATAACATTGGTGAACAGGGGTTCGCCGATAAGGTGGCGGAAAATCCCTTTCTCCATTAAGAACCCCAGAATCAGGACCGTCAATAAGGAAAGAGGCAGTGCGATCCAGAGGGACAGGGATAATTGCACCATGAACGTATAGACGACAAAGCCTCCCAACACGACCACCTCTCCCTGAGCAAGATTCAGTATCCGGCTTGACCTATAAATCACAATAAACGCCAGGGCAATTAGGGAATAGAGAAGGCCGATAAGCGTGCCGTTTAACGTATACTGTATGAAATCAATCATAATTTTCCTCGCCTCTCTTCCTGTTACGCATCGGTAGGGTTAATAAAGACCTTTGCCTTGAGCAGACCTTCACGCCCATCCTGATATTTAATGGGGATCTCGGTATCAAAATCCTTCTTACCGGTGTAAATCGCATCGACCATGTCCTTGTACTTTTCTTCCAGAAAGCCGCGCCTGAGCTTCCTTGTCCGGGTGAGTTCGGACTCATCAGGGTCCAGTTCCTTGGGGAGGTTGATGAAATATTTTACTGCAGCCTCTTTGTCCAGCATGCTGTTCACGTGGGCCACCTCTTTTGAGATGAGATCCCGAATCTCTTTAAGCTGGCTTAAATCCGTAAAGGTGGCATATGTAATGCCGTTTTTCTCGGCCCAGCGCCCGGTATTTTCAGGATCAATATTCACCATAGCCGAGACATAAGGCTTGTTCTCATCCCCAAGGGTCATTACGTCCTTAATAAAAGGGGAAAACCTGAGCCTCGTTTCAATAAACTGAGGAGGAAATCTGTGGCCTGTAGATAGCTCTCTGAGGTCAGACACCCTGTCCAGGTAAATCAGTTGGCCATCATCCCTCATGCGGACAGCGTCTCCGGTTCTGAACCATCCATCATCAGTCAATGACTTTCTCGTTGCCTCCTCATTTCGGTAATAGCCGGAAAAACCTGACCCCCCCTTGACCTGGAGTTCACCCTCATCCGATAGTCGCCAAGCGAAGGGAGGACCGAATTTCGGATGCGATATGGCCCACATTCCCACCGTTTCCAGATCGAATCTGCTGCCCGTGTGCACGGAAAAAAGCCCCCCCTCCGTGGTTCCATAGATATTACGGAGTCTTACCCCCATTGCATGAAAAAAACGGAATACGTCCGGGGCCATGGCCGAGCCACCGCTCAGCGCCAGATAAGTATACTTGAGACCTAAATTGTCTCTCAGTGGTTTGAGAACAAACTGTTCGGCCAAGGGGAGCAGCATATTCCATAAGGAGCTGGCGGAGTTGCCCTCGGTACGGGAGGCCCCCACCTTGTAGCCCACCTTTAAGCCCAGATCATATATGAATTTTCTGATAACACCCGCATCCATCATGTGGGACTGGACCGACCTTGCCAGGCTTTCCCACTGGCGGGGACCGAATACCAAAAGTTCCGCCCCGAGTTCGCGGATGTTCTCCAGTATGGTCTCGGGCTCCTCAGGGAAGTTGATCTCAAACGGCGCAATAAGCCCGGTCGTTATCCCGAACCACTGCTCAGTAGCCCATGCAGGTGAGAGATAGGAAAGGTAGCGCAGAAATGGATGGATAGGAAGATACGCCATCAAACGCAAGGCATTATCCATAAGATAATCATACGTCAAGACCACACCCTTGGGCAGGCCCGTTGTTCCTGAACTATAGCTCAAAACCGCAATGTCATTGCCTTTCCCCTCGTCTATCAGGCGATCAAACAGGTCTGGATGATCTATCCGGTATTCTCTGCCTTTTTTCTGCACCTCCTTAAACCTCATGAGGACAGGATTGTCGTAACCCCACATCCCTCTGGGGTCCCAATAAATCACCTTACGGACATTTCTCACATCCTTCTTTATTTCAAGGACCTTATCCACCTGCTCCTGGTCCTCGGCAATAACAAACACCGCGTCGGAATTGTTAAGAATGTATTCCAGCTCCTTGGGGGTTGAATCCGGATAGACGCAGACTACCTTTCCTCCGGCGCACATGACGCCCCACTCGGACCAGTAGGTCTCAAGCTCATTTTCGCCCATAATGGCGACTGTTTCACCCCTCTTAAGCCCAAGGGAGGCCATCCCAAGGGTAAAACTCCAGATCTCTTCATATGCCTGGTTAAAGGTATGGGCCTGCCAGATGCCAAGATTTTTCCGCCGCATAAAGACCTTTTCACCGAACTGCTTGACCCTGAGCCGCAGAAGTTTAGGAAGGGTATCTGCCTCAATAGGTGGAAAACCGACTGCCGGTTGATCATCTTTCATTGCTTGACCCCTGTTTTATTCTATTCCCACGCCTTGTAGCCCATGGGATCATCTTCTGCATCCTGCCCCAGATAAGCATTGATAACCTTCGGATCTTTCTGTATCTCTTCAGGCGCCCCTTCGGCTATGATATTGCCCCAGTCAATGGCGATGATCCGGTCGGAAATATCCATGACCACCTCCATGTCATGTTCAACCAGTATAATCGGAATGGAGAGGAATTCTTCTATATCAAGGATAAAGCGGGCCATGTCCTCTTTTTCTTCCATGTTCATCCCTGCCATGGGTTCATCCATAATAAGGAGTTTTGGGTCAAGGGCCAATGCCCGGCCAAGATCAACCAGTTTACGAAGACCGTATCCCAGTTCCCCCACAAGGGCTCCCCGGATTCCTTCTATTTCAAGAAAATCAATTATTTTTTCAACATGTTCTCTGTTTCTCATCTCCTCCCTGTGAACCCATGGCCAGTGCAAAAACGCCTGGAGAAAATTCGTCTTCATTAGAACATGGCGTCCCGCCATTATATTGTCGAGCACGGTCATCCCCGGGTAAACCTGCATCCCCTGAAATGTGCGGGCCATACCGAGACTGGCCCGTTTGTGTATGGCCAGCCTGGTAATGTCCCGGCCCTTGAAAAACACCCCCCCTCTGTCCGGTTTGTAAAACCCGGACAAACAATTGAGAAGGCTGGTCTTGCCGGCTCCATTGGGGCCGATTATGGAGAGCACCTCTCCTTCATGAACATCAAACGTGATGTTGTAGAGCACTTGAATGCCGCCGAATGAGAGAGAGAGATCCTCAACGGAAAGGGATATAGCGTCTCTGTTTTGATCCTGTTTCAACCCAATGCCTCCTTGAGTACCAGCAGATTCATAGCAGTGCCTGAACGAAAAGTGCCAATTCCCCCAATTTGTTCGGCGGCCTCCGCGTTGCGCGCAGACAGGTCAGGCTCAATCCCGCTTTTTTACGCCTTTACAAAAAACATCAAAGGCCCTGTCCAGAGTGGCTTTAAGAAAGTCTTTTTCGGGATTGATCTTTCTCTTTGCCTCCTCCCATATCACGAGACCTGTAAATGTTGCCCAGATCATATCCGCATGGGCCATTTTATGGCCTGGCGTAAATTCTCCTTTTCGAACACCGTCTTCGTAAACATCAGCAATCATTGTCATTATTTTCTGAGATAGACTGTTGAGCTGCCCAAGCAATTCCTTGCTCAGGGATAACAGGCTATCTTCCAGTTGGACATGAAAAATATTGCGAAGGATCAATGGTTCATATCTGAAGGTATTATACATGGCATCTTTAAATCCGATTATTCTTTCTTCAGCGGATAACCTATTGTTATTATAGACTTTCTCGACTTCATCGAACAAATACTGAAGAGTAATCACGTTCAGGGAGGCATAGAGTTCTTCCTTGTTTCTGAAATACTGATAAATGGTGGCAGTGCTCAATTCCGCATTCTGTGCAATATCCTCCATCGTAGTTGAATTAAACCCCTTG
>Ga0209270_1002562_pt1 | contig 18730 bp, 16 predicted proteins | sample MTBAKSrepl1MetaG_FD_187456 | JGI IMG/M metagenome (GOLD analysis project Ga0209270, IMG submission 187456) | Enrichment culture microbial communities from Arthur Kill intertidal strait, New Jersey, USA, that are MTBE-degrading - MTBE-AKS1... | ecosystem: Environmental > Aquatic > Marine >...
CGATGAAATGAATATGGCGCTTCTTCCGGTACATGATTCAACCCGCCCGGCCCAGATAATTCAAACAAATCCGGCAAATGACCCCGGCCGCCTCGGGGCGGGCCGATCCGGCCGCGGCCGCGGCCATCTTCCGTAACCTGTCCCGGTCATGGATCAGGGTTTTTATCTTTTCGGCCAGAAGTTCGGGAGTCAATTCGCGTTGAGGGATGATTTCGGCCGCGCCCGCCTCGGCCAGAAATCGAGCGTTGAGTTCCTGATGATTGTTGGCCGCCGTGGGCAGGGGGATGAAGACGGCCGGCCGGCCCATGACCGCCAGTTCAGCCACGGTCAAAGCCCCGGCCCGGGCCACCACAAGATCGGCAGCCAGATAAGCCCGGCCCATGTCCTGGATGAAAGGCCTGACTTCGGCTTCCAAAGCCATCTCTTCATAGGCCTGCCTGACCTCATCGAAGTCCTGGGCTCCGGTTTGATGGATCAGGGTGAACGGCAAGCCTTCCCGCCTCAGAATATCCACCGCCCCGACCACGGCTCGATTGACGGCCTGAGCACCCTGGCTGCCTCCTACTATCAGTAGGACCAACCGTCCGTCTTTTTTGGTTGCGGCCGTGCCGGCCAGGTCCGCAATTTCCCGCCTGATCGGATTCCCGGTCAGGTGGGTTTTGTGAGTCGGGAAAAAACGGCGGGCCGATTCGAAACTGATGAAGACCAGGTCGACCAGGCGGCCCAAGAGTCGATTGGTCAGGCCGGGCACGGAATTCTGTTCGTGAATGGCCGTGGGACAGCCCAGCATCCGGGCGGCCAGGCCGACCGGACCGGAGACGTATCCGCCGACGCCGAAGACCATGTCCGGCCGGAACTCCCTGATAATGCGGGCCGATTGGAAAAGGCCGACGGGGACCGCGGCCAGGGAGCGCAGGCGTTCGGTCAGGTTTTTTCCTTTCAAGCCCAGGGCGGTGATGGTCCGGTTGGGCAGTCCGAAACGGCCCAGGACTTCGAGTTCCACCGGTCGTCCCGTCCCGACGAAAAGGACCTGGGTTTGGGGATCGCGGCCCTGGAATTCCTCGGCCACGGCCAGGCCCGGGAAAAGGTGCCCTCCGGTTCCGCCCCCCGCCACCAGCAGCCTGAACACTTATCCCTCCTTCCGCTCCGGAGGATTAGCGGGTTTGCCCCTGAGGGCGATGTTCATAAGCATGCCCACCGCAGCGAAATTAACGATCATGGATGAACCGCCGTAACTGAAAAAAGGCAAGGTCATGCCTTTGGTCGGCAGAAGACCCACCACCACGGCCATGTTCATGAAAGCCTGCAATCCGATGATCATGGTCAGCCCCATGGCCAGATAGGCCCCCTCCAGTTCGTAAGCGTTGAGGGCAATGGAAATTCCACGCCAGACCACGACCAGGAAAAGAAGGGCCACAAAAGTCACGCCCACAAAGCCGAGTTCTTCGCCGACCACGGCGAAGATGAAGTCGGTGTGCGGTTCGGGTAAAAAGAAAAGCTTTTGGCGGCCGCCGCCCGGGCCCATGCCGGCCAGACCTCCGGAACTGAAGGCCATGAAGGAATGAATAATGTGGTACCCGGTGTCCAGCGGGTCCGCCCAGGGAGAGAGGAAGGCACTGATCCGTCTGAGCCGATAGGGGTTCTGAATAATGGCCCAGTACAAGGCCGGAACGAACAGGAGGCCCAGGGAAAATAAATAAGTCAAGCGGACGCCGCTGATAAAGAACATGATGACCGCCAGGAGAACCAGAACGACGGAAGCGCCCAGGTCCGGCTCGGCCATGACCAGGAGGATCAAAGTCCCGAGGACCAGCAGGGGCGGCAGGAGGCCGCGGCTGAAATTTCTTATATATTCGCGCTTGGACGCCAGGGAGTAAGCCAGGTAAACGACCAGGACCACCTTGGTCAGCTCGGACGGCTGAAAAGAAAAGCCCCCCAGACTAAGCCAGCGGGTGGCCCCGCCCGCAGTCCGGCCGATGCCCGGAACGAAAACCAGGGCCAGTCCGGCCAGGGCCAAAAAGAGCAGGAGATAGGACAAGCGGCAGAAAAGGCGGTAAGGGACGTTTTTAAGGCAGATCATGACCGCCAGGCCCAGGAGGACATAGGCGACCTGGGGGAAGAAGAAATAATAGGGGTCGCCGTACCACTTTTTAGCCAGAACCGAGCTGGCCGACAGAAGCATGACCAGGCCCAAGGCCGCCAGGCATAACACGGCCAAAAGAAGCAGATAATCCCATTTCTGTTTGGGAGCGGCCTCGGCCATCAATCTTTCCCCTCTCTGACCAGATCGGCAAAGACCCGGCCGCGATGGGCGTAATCCTTGAACATATCGAAGCTGGCGCAGGCCGGCGAAAGCAGGACCACGTCGCCAGGTCCGGCCCGTTCTCGGGCCAGGGCCACGGCCTCGGCCATATCGCCGACCGGAACGGTCTCGGTCTGGCCGCCCAAAACCCCGGCCATCTTGTCCTTGGCCTCGCCCAGAAGGATCAGCAACTTGACTTTCTCTCGGATCAAAGGCCGCAGCGGCCGGAAGTCGCCGGACTTGTCCCGGCCGCCGGCGATAAGAATGACCGGGGAGCTGAAGCCCTCCAAGGACTTGATCACCGCACCCACGTTGGTCCCCTTGGAATCGTCGTAATAACGGACCCCGTCGTACTCGCCGACCAGTTCGACCCGATGAGGCAAGCCCCGGAAACGGGCGGCGGCCTCAAAAGCTGCGTCCGGGTCCACTCCCAACGCCCAGGCGGCCGAAACGGCGGCCATGATGTTTTCCTGATTGTGAGCGCCGGTCAGGAGCATGTCGGCCAGAGGTCGGGCCGCCAGTTCTTTTCCCTCGGCCACCAGGACCAAACGGCCGGCCTCGACATAAGCCCCCGATCCGACCCGGGACCGCCGGCTGAAAAAGAGGCGCCGGGAACGAGGAGCAGCCCCGGCCGCCACCGGATCATCGACGTTGAGCACGGCCGTATCTTCCGGACCCTGCCGGTCGAACAGGCGCAGTTTGGCCGCGGCATAAGCCTCGAAATCCGGATGCCGGTCCAGATGATCGGGGGTGACGTTGAGCAGTATCCCCGCAACCGGATGGAGAGTCTCGACGGTTTCGAGCTGAAAGCTAGAGACCTCGATGACCACCACTTCGGCCGGTTCGGATTTATTGACGTAATCGATAAGCGGACGGCCGATATTGCCCCCGACAAAGACCTTGCGGCCGGAAGCCTGCAAAATTTCGCCGGTGAGGCTGGTCGTGGTCGTCTTGCCGTTAGTCCCGGTCACGGCGACCAGGGGTTGATCGATAAACCGCGAAGCCAGTTCGATCTCGCCGGTGATCCTGATCCCCTTGGCGCGGGCCGTGAGGAGGGGCTTGATGGTCAAAGGCACGCCGGGGCTGACCACGATAAGGTCGGCCTGGGTGAAGGTCTCTTCCCGATGCCCCCCCGGCTCCAAGGCCACTCCCCGCTCAGCCAGGGCTTGGGCTCTCGGATCAAGGCTTTCCCAGGCCAACAGATCAGTGGCGGTCACATGCGCTCCCTGCTTGAGCAAAAACTCAGCCGCCGCCTGACCGGTCCGGGCCAGGCCGACCACCAGGACCTTGGCCCCGGCCAGGTCGGGCCGAACGGCCCGGTCATTGCGGGATAAGACCCCCGGTTTGTCAAATGTTGTTTCCACTCTTCCGCCCATGGGCTCGGCCTCACCTCAGTTTCAGGGTGCTGACGGCGATCAGGCTCAAAAGGATGGCGATGATCCAGAAGCGCACAATGACCTTGGGTTCGGGCCAGCCCTTAAGCTCAAAATGATGATGGAGAGGGGCCATCTTAAAGATGCGCTTGCCGCCGGTGGCCTTGAAAAAGGCCACCTGCATGATGACGGAAACGGCTTCGAGGACGAATATCCCGCCGATCAGGATCAGCAGGAGTTCTTGTTTGACCAGAAGGGCCACCGTGCCCAGGACCGCGCCCAGGGACAACGAACCCACGTCGCCCATGAATATCTGGGCCGGGTATGAATTGAACCACAGAAAACCGATGCTGGCCCCGACCAGGGAACCGCAAATCACGGTGGTTTCGGCCGCCCCCGGGATGTATGGTATCTGGAGATAACCGGCGATCTTGGCATGGCCGACCAGATAGGCTAGGACCATATAGGTGCTCATGGCGATCAAATACGGCCCGATGGCCAGCCCGTCCAGGCCGTCGGTCAGGTTGACGGCGTTGGAGCTCCCGACGATGACCAGCATGGCCAGCAGGATGTATCCCGGTCCCAAATCGGCCCGGACGCCCTTGAGAAAGGGCACGCGAAAGAGGGTATCGTAACCCTGGTAGTGATAGAGGAACAGACCGACGGCCCCGGCCAGGGCGAACTGATAAATCAGTTTAGTCGGACCCGAAAGTCCTTTATTGTGACGGTGCTTGATCTTGAGATAGTCGTCGGCGAAACCGATCAAACCGAAACCGACTCCCACGAAAATAACCAGCCAGACAAAGACGCTGGTAAGATCGGACCAGAGCAAGGCGGAAGTGAAGACGGAGACGAGAATAAAGACTCCGCCCATGGTCGGGGTCCCGGCCTTGGCGTGATGAGAAGCCGGGCCGTCTTCGCGGATGTACTGCCTGATCTGGAACTGTTTGACCAGGCCGATGAACCAGGGGGCGATGATGAAACTGATGGCCATGGCCGTGACCACGGCGTAGATCGTCCGGAAGGTGATGTAGCGGAAGACGTTGAAGGCCGTAAAGTCGGTGTGCAGAGGGTAGAGCAGATGATACAGCATAACTAGTCGCCTCGGCCTTCTCCGGTCAAAAAATGAACAATCCTTTCCATCCGCATGCCTCGGGAACCCTTGACCAGTATCCGGTCATAGGCCTTAATCCGGCGGCCGAGAAAGTCGGCGGCCCGGGAGACCTCCGGGAACCACAAAATTTCCATAGGAACGCCGGCTTCTTTTCGGGCGGCCTCGGACATGGCTTTGGCCTGGGGACCGACCGCCAGCAGAAGGTCCACACCCAGGCGGGCCGCGGTCCGACCGACGGCCTCGTGTTCGGTTTCAGCGGCCGGACCCAGTTCGAGCATGTCGCCGAGGACGGCCACGGCCCGGCCTTTTCCCTTGAGGTCGGTCAGGACTTCCAGCGCGGCCCGGGTGGAAGCCGGGTTGGCGTTGTAGGTGTCGTCGATCAAATAGACGGGTCCTGGAAGCCTCTTTAGTTCAAAGCGGCCGGGGAAGGGCCGGAAGCCTTCCAGACCGGCCCGGATGTCGGCCGGGGACAGGCCCAGGGCCAGGGACGCTCCGGCTGCGGCCAGGGCGTTGGCCACGTTATGCCGGCCCAGCAGGGCGAACCTTATCCTGGCTGACCCTTCCGGAGCCATTAATTCGAAATCGGTCTCGTTCAAACTTCTTCGGCGAAGGCCGCGCACCCTGACTTCGGCCGGTGGCCTGAACCCGAAGGTCAGACGCCGGCCGGAGAAGACCGAGGCCGCCCCGGCGGCCAGGGGGTCGTCCAGGTTGACCACGGCCACGGCGTCTTGGCGGAGCCCGGCATAAAGCTCGCCCTTGGCCCGGGCCACCCCGTCCAGGTCCCCCAAACCTTCAAGGTGGGCCGGACCGACGTTGGTGACCAGGCCCACGTCCGGGTCGGCGATTTCGGTCAGCCGGGCGATTTCACCCGGACGGTTCATGCCCATTTCCAGGACGGCGGCCTGATGTTCATTCCGGAGACCAAAGAGGGTCAAGGGCAGGCCGATCAGGTTGTTCAAGTTACCCTGGGTGGCCAGGGTATTGTACCGGCGGCCGATGATCCTGATCAGCATTTCCTTGGTGGTGGTCTTGCCGTTGGACCCGGTCAGAGCCACGACCTTGAGGGGACGGCGGCGGCGGACATAACCGGCCAGATCGCCCAGGGCCTTGAGGGTGTCGGGCACTCGCAAGCAGATTTTGCCTTGGACGGATCGCTCAGGATCAGTGATGACCGCGGCGGCGGCGCCGGCTTCGAAGGCCTGGCGGACAAAGGCCTGGCCGTCGAAGTTGGGACCTTTCAGGGCCACGAAGAGTTCTCCCGGTTTGATCTTCCGGGAGTCGGTCCCGACGCCGGCCAGGATGACTCCGGTCAAGTCTCCCCGGTTTCGGGCCCCCATGGCCCTGGCCGCTTCAGCCAGACTGAGATTAAGGCCGGTCAAAACTTATCCTCCGCGGCCAGAGCGGCCCGGGCTTCCTCGCGGTCGTCGAAGTGAATTTTTGCCCGGCCCAGAATCTGATAATCCTCGTGACCCTTGCCGGCCAGGAGCAGAATATCGCCGGGTTGGAGCAGGCGGACGCCCAGGCGGATGGCCGAGCGCCGGTCCGGGATTACGGTATAGGCTCCCGGCGCGAACCGGCCGTTGAGGCGGGCCGGGTCCAGTTTGGTCAGTCCCCGGCCGGCCAGTCCTTCTTCGACCTGGGCGATGATGCTCAGCGGGTCTTCGGTCCGAGGGTTGTCGCTGGTGACTATGGCCAGATCGGCCAGGCTGCCGGCCGCCCGGCCCATTAACGGCCGTTTGGTTCTGTCCCGGTCGCCGCCGCACCCGAAAACGACCAAGAGCCGCCCCGGCCCCAAGGCCCGGACCGCTTCGAGGACTCGGGTCAGGGCGTCTTCGGTATGAGCGTAATCGACCAGGACCAGGTACTCATCTTTGGTCCCCACACGTTCCAGACGGCCGGGGACTCCGGTCAGCCCGGCCAGCCCGGCGGCGATGGAATCGTGGTCCAAGCCAAGAGCCAGGCCCACTCCGGCGGCCGCCAGGAAATTATAAAGGTTGAGACCGCCCAAGAGCCGGCTGTTCACTTGGAAGTTGCCGGACGGCGTGACGAGCCGGGCGGAAAGACCGGTCCGATCGGCTCGGACGTCAACCGCCCGGAGGTCGGCCTTTTCTTCCAGACCGAAAGTCAGAGCCTTGGCACCCAGAAGCGATACCAGTTCCCGGCCCCAGGGGTCGTCGACGTTGATCACCGCCTTGGGCCCGCCGGCCAGGCGCTGACCATGGAGGTATTGGGTGAAGAGACGTTTTTTGGCCTCAAAATAGGTTGACAGATCGTGATGGTAATCCAGGTGGTCCTGGCTGAGATTGGTGAAAACCGCCAAGTCGTATCGGCAGCCGGCTATCCGGGACTGATCCAAGGCGTGCGATGAAACTTCCATGACCACATGGTTGACGCCGGCCTCGAGCATTTCCCGGAGGATGAGCTGCAAATCAGGGCCTTCCGGGGTGGTCATGGCCGCGGGTTCGGCTTGTCCGGCGAAACGAATGTTGACCGTGCCCAAAACGCCCGCCGAAAGGCCGGCTTGATGAAGGATCGCTTCAATGAGAAAGGCCGTGGTGGTCTTCCCGTTGGTTCCGGTGATACCGATCATGGTCATTTGTTCGGCGGGACGGCCTAAAAGTTCGGCCGAGGCCAGGGCCATGGCCCGGCGCACGTTGGGAACGGAGACCACGGGCACTCCAAAATCGACGGTCACGGGCGCGTCAACCAGAACGGCGGCGGCTCCCGCGGCCACGGCCTGGGGGATGAAACGCCGGCCGTCATCGGCCCGGCCGCGAACGGCGGCGAACAGGGCGCCCGGCGCCACGGCCCTGGAATCATAGACCACCGAAAAGACCTCGGTCTCGGGATCGCCCGCTAGGTCGGCTGATTCAAGGCGGCTGATAAGCTCTTTCAGTTTCACTAGCCCTGCTCGAACTTAACCCGGCAGATTTGTCCGGCCTTGATCAATCCGCCGGGAGGCGGGTTCTGCCAGACGGCCCGGCCGCTGCCGGAAAAGATTAAACTTACACCATAGGCGGACATGAGTTCCAAGACACGGCCCATGGACAACCCGGCCAAGTTGGGCATGGTTTCCCGGCCTTTTTCTTCAGAGACGACCATTTGAGGCGCCAGGTCGGCCCCGTCGGCCGAGGCGTCTGGATCAGGTGCTTGGACGGCCCGGTCGGAATCGACCCAAGCCGCGACCCTGGGTATTTTCCCGGCCTCGACTGACCGAATTTCTTCCGGAAGCGGAACCAGAGGCGGGACGTTGAGCAGGGGCAAGACCTGTTCGGCGATCTCCCGGAACACGGGGGCGGCCACAATCCCTCCGTAAATTTCCGGATGAGGTTCATCCAAACCGACGAAAATGGCCAGTTCAGGCTCCTGCCAGGGAACGAATCCGACAAAGGAACTGAAAAACTTGCGGTCCGAATAGGTGCCGGAAACTTGATCGACCTTCTGGGCCGTGCCCGTTTTTCCGGCGGCCGGATAGCCCACAGGTTCGGCCCGGGTCCCCGTGCCGCCTTCCTCGACCACCAGCCGCAACATGGCCTTGGCTTTTTGGGCGGTTTCGGTGGAGACGACCTGGCGGATGGCCAAAGGACGGTTATTTTTAATGGTCCGGCCGAAGCAATCGGTTATCTCGGCCACAATGTAGGGACGCATCAACCAACCGTCGTTGGCCAGGGCGGCCATGGCCATGACCATCTGCAAGGCGGTTACCGAAATGCCTTGGCCGAAGGCCACGTTGGCTGAGTCCAATTTCCGCCAGTTCTGGTAAGGCCGCATCAGGCCGACCGATTCCCCGGGCAGATCGACCCCGCTCTTTTCCCCGAAACCGAACCGGCCCAGGTAATGATAGAGGCGGGCCGGTCCGATCTGCTCGCCGATCTTCAAAGCGCCGATATTCGATGAATACTTGATGACCTTGTTCACGGTCAGCCAGCCGTGTTTTTTGTGGTCGTGAATGGTGTGCCGGTCTACGGTGTAAGTGCCGTTTTCACAGTTGATCAGGTCCAAGGGCTTGACCAATCCTTCCGCCAAGGCCCCGGCCGTGACAAAAATTTTAAAGGTGGAGCCGGGATCAAAGGCGTCGGTCAGGACGCGGTTGCGGCGCTGTTCCGGCAAATAAGCCTGATAGACATTGGGATTGAAAGACGGCACCACGGCCGAGGCCAGAATTTCCCCGGTTTTCGGCCTAACGACCACGGCCAATCCGCCGCGGGCGCTGTATTTCTCGACGGCCGCGGCCAAAGCCTTCTCCGCAACAAACTGGATGCGCCGGTCCAGGGTCAGAGTGAGGCTGGACCCGCGGAGACCGGGCGGGGCTTCGGCGTCGCGGTCGAGAAAGGTCCGGCCCAGGGCGTCGCACATGACCCGCCAGGAACTGGGCGTGCCCTGAAGATATTCATCATAATAATTTTCCAGGCCGCCTAACCCCTGGGTGTCCACACCGGTGAAGCCCAGGACATGGGCGGCCAACTGCTTGTTGGGGTAAAAACGCTTGCTTTCCTTGATCGAACCGAGGCCGCCTGAATTTAAGTCCGCCACTTGGGCCGACTCCTCCGGAGTGACTTGGCGCTTGATCCAGACGAAGGTCGTTTTACTTTTCAGTTTATCCACTAACATCGGCCGATCAAGACTGAGTATTTTAGCCAGTTGGGCCGCGGTTCGAACCGGGTCCTGGATTTCTTGGGGATTAGCGAAGATGGAGTCGGTCTCCAGACTGACGGCCAGTTTTTCCCCTTGGCGGTCGAAGATGTCTCCACGGACCGGGTTGATCTTGATGATCCTTTGGTATTGGGCCGCGGCTTGACCGGCCAGGTTCTTCTGGTCCAGGACTTGAAGATGAAAGGCCCGCAAGATCAGACCCGCCCAAACCACTACAAAAAAGGCGAAAACGATGTGGATGCGGAACCGGATCCATTTGGCCGAGGAAACTTTCATTCACTCAATAACCTGAATCTGATCGGGCTGGGGTGTCTGCAACCCCAATTTATTTTTAGCTATCTGCTCCAGCCGGTCCAGAGCGGTGAGGTTGGCCAGCTCCAGCTTGAGTTTACGGTTGATCTCCTTGAGTTGTGTCTTTTCCTGATGGAGCTGGGCGATGACGTAACCAAGTTGCACAGCCTGATAATTGGACCAGACAAAGACCAGGGCGAAAGCCATGAAGATCAGGGCGACCGAGCAGGCCAAAAACAAGCGGTGGCCATGAGCCCAAAAGGAAATTTTGGCCTTGCGGTTGCCCTGGCGAATGGTCAGATAGTTGCTTCGGAGGCGTTCCACCTGAACTTCCGACATCGATTCACCTCCTGATTAAACACGTTCCGCAGCCCGTAATTTGGCACTGCGGGCTCTTGGGTTGGCGGCGATTTCTTCAGGACTTGGCCTCAATGGCTTCTTATACAAAGCCTTCCATACCGGCTGAGCATCGTCTCGATCCGAGCGGCCCTTCAGCCGGGACATCGATATTTTGACCAGACGATCCTCGAGCGAATTGAAACTGATAACGACCAGGCGTCCCCCGGGCTTGACCAGTTTCGGCGCTCGTTTTAAGAATTCGGCCAGGTTATCCAACTCCTTGTTGACGGCCACCCGCAGGGCCTGGAAGGTCCTGGTGGCCGGATGGAGGCGGGTTCTCCCGGCCGGCCGCCCTGAAGCCCGCCGAATCACTTCGGCTAATTGGTCCGATCTTTCCAAGGGCCGAGCCCGGACGATGGCCCGGGCGATTCGTCGGGAGGCCCGGTCTTCGCCGAATCGGTAAATCAGATCGGCCAACTCCTTCTCCGGCAGCCGATTGACCAGGGTCGAAGCCGGCTCGCCGTCAGCCGGATCCATGCGCATGTCCAGTGGTTCGGCCTTCTGAAAGGAAAACCCCCGGCCGGACCGGTCGATCTGAAAAGAACTGAGACCCAGGTCCAAAAGCATCCCGTCTACCACCTCCCAGCCTAGTTCATCCAAGACCGCATCCACTTGAGCAAAATCGGCCTGCCGGAGAATCAGGTTCGGGGCGGCGGGGCTCATGACTTTTTCAAGACGGCCGATGGATTCAGGGTCCCTGTCCAGACCCAGCACCCGACCCTGGGGTCCGACCCGCTCCAAAACAGCCTTGGCGTGCCCCCCGCCGCCTATGGTGCCGTCCACATAACGGCCACCCCTCTCGGGGTCCAGGGCGGCCAAAACCTCGGCCAGCATGACCGGCGTGTGGAAATATTCCATACCACATCAGATACTGATAACTTCGGTCTCGTAAAACTCTTGAGCCAAAGTCCGGGAATCCTCGTCGGCGGTCAGCGCCTCGTACCGGGCCTGGTCCCAAATTTCGAACTTTTCCAAGGCCCCGACCAAAACCACGTTCTTGTTCAGCTCCGCCTTGGCCCGCAAGACCGGGGAAATTAAAATCCGTCCCATGCCGTCCAGACTGCATTCATGGGCGTTGCCGATGAACCGGTGAATAAAATGGTATTTCTGTTTGCTGAACTTCTTTTCCCTGATCTGCTGCTCGATCATCTTCCAGTCTTTCCAGCAGTAAACCCACAAGCAGTCTCCCTCGACGGACAGGGTCACCACCAGTTCGTTGCCATCCTTGATTTCCGGAATGAAACGTCGGAACTGAATGGGGATGGAAACCCTCCCCTTGGCATCCATGTTGTGATTGTAGTTGCCCAGGAAAGACATACCGCCTCTTGTTGGCCCCTATCCCACCTTAAATGCCACTTAATGACATTTGATGACATTTTAATGCCACAATATGCCACTGTCAAGGAAAAAATTTAATCATTAAACGGATTTATTGGGGCTGGCGGCTAGAGATTATGATCAATATATTGTTAATAAAAATATGCGGAATACTACATAATGTGTTTTTTAGGAAAAAGTATGATGGGTGAAGCCAAATCCTATTTCCCAGGCGGCTCCGCCTCCCAGGCTTGGGCGATTTTTTCTTAGATATTTTCAATCTCCAGGTCCCGCCATGCCGGGAACCGAAAAATTAGATGCATTTAAACAAACCAACGACCATACACCGGCGGCGGAGTCATCGGTTAAAAGACAAATGGTCGATAATCTTTAATTCCTTGAGGGTGAAAACCCCGGATGCGACCGGTTTTTATTCCGACTCGATTCGGATCAGCGCTGGGCGGGAAGTTTCTGGTATTTGTAAACGGCCCGGTTGTGTTCGGCCAGGGTGCGGGAAAAATTGTGGGTGCCGTCATTTTTTGAAACGAAATAGAGGTAGTCAACGGGGGCGGGTTCGATCACGGCCCGCAAACTTTCTTCCCCCGGATTGGCAATGGGTCCGGGCGGCAGACCGTCGATCCGGTAAGTGTTGTAAGGCGTGGGCGTCTCCAAGTCCTTCCGGGTCAGATTCCCGTCAAAATTTTCCAGTCCATAAATCACCGTAGGGTCTGTCTCCAGGCGCATGCCACGTTTGAGGCGGTTGAGGAAGACCGCGGCGATCATCGGCCGTTCGTGACTCGCCCCGGTCTCTTTTTCGACGATGGAGGCCAGGGTGACGACCTCGTGCCGGGTCAAATTCAAACCTTTAATCCGAGGTTGATAGCGCTCCCAAACCTTCTGAAATCTTCCGAACATGGCCTTGATGATCTCCCGGGTCGAGGCACCCCGGACGAAATGGTAGGTCTCGGGGAAAAGATAGCCTTCCAAAGTCTTGACGTCCAAACCCAACTCGCTGATGAATTTCGGATCACGGCAAAGTTCCAGAAACCGGTCCTTATCGGCCAAGCCGTTTTCCTCGGCCAGGGAAGCAATTTGAAACATGGTCAAGCCTTCGGGCACGATCAGGCGGTACAGCTTGTACCGGCCCTTGATCAGAGCGTCCAGGACTTCCGGAACACTGAGGCTGGGGTCGAGGACGTGTTCACCGGCCTTGATTTGGGGGCCAAGACCTTTGAAGGCCACATAATAACGAAAAACCTCGGCCGAGCGGATCACCCCGGCTTTCTCCAGGGTTCGGGCGATTTCCGGCACCACGGCCCCCCGGCGGACATTGACCACGATCTTTTTCGACTCTGCGGTGATGGGGGAAAGGCGGGAAAGAATTTCCAGGACGGTCAACCCGGAGGCCACGGCCAGCACGCCGGCGGCGATACCGCACCACTTGGCAAAACGCTTCATCAGCCGGGCTTTCGGGGTGACGAACTTAAAAAGTCCAAATAACCTTGCAGGATGTAGACCGCAGCCACCTTGTCCCGCACCTGTTTCCGTTTCTTCCGGCTCAAATCGGCCTCCAGAAGGGTTCGCTCGGCCGCGGCCGTGGACAAGCGCTCATCCCAGGTTACGATTTCCAGGCCGATGCCATCTTCCAACTCCCGGACCATGTCCAGCACGCTTTGAGCTTCCGGACCTAAAGAACCGTCCATGCGGCGGGGCAGTCCGACCACGATCCGGTCGACCTCATGATTCCGGGCCAATTCCTTGACCGCGGCCAGGAAATCGGCTTTCGGGTTCCGGTTCAGGACGGTCAGGCCTTGGGCCGTCCAGCCCATTTCGTCACTCAGGGCCACACCCACCCTTTTTGTCCCCAAATCCAGGGCCAGAATCCGCAAACGCCCGGCCTCCTCAACCTAAAAAAGCGGTCAGGAACAGACCAAGGCTGGTTAAGGCGCCCATGGCCAACTGGGTCTGGATGGTCAGGGCCTGGGCCGGGACGATCTGGGGATGGTCGGCGTAATGCCGCCCAAAAACCCGGCAGGCTTTCAGGGCCAGTGGTAAGGCACCCAAACCGATCAAGAGCAGGGGCGGCAAGCCGGCGGCCACCAGCCCGATCAGGGCGGCGAAAGAACCGAGCATCAGGACCGTATAGACCCAGCGAGCCGAATTGAGTCCCAGACGGACGACTAGATTCCTCTTGCCCGCCGTCTGGTCGGCCTGATAATCAGGAAATTGGTTGATCCAGATCACGGCCGTTATCAGGAAGCCCAGAGGAATGCCCAAGATAAAAGCCGGCCAGGTCAGCTCCCCGGTCATAACGTAATAGGTCCCCAAAGTGACCAGCGGACCGAAGGCGAAGAAGATGCCCAGTTCACCCAGACCTCGATTCATGAAACTCCAGGGGTGGACCGAGTACCCGAAACCAATGACCAGTCCCAGACCGCCCAAAACGCCCACCAACGGGTAGCTTTTAATCATGTACACGCCTATGGCCAAGGCTGCGGCATAAAAAATCAGGCTCATCAACAGAACGGTCCGGCGGCTGATCCGACCCTCCGGGATAACCCGGCTGCCGCCGGAAAACGGAGTTGGACGCTCGTTGATCGGGTCGCTCCCCCGGCTGTCGGCCCAGTCATTGATCAGGTTGGCCCCGAGATGCAGGCAGCCCACTCCGATCAGAGTCAGGACAAAAGGCGTCCAGGAGAAAGATTCATGAACTCCGGCCCAGGCCGCCGCCAGAATCACCGGCATCAGTGAGCCGCTCAGAAAAGGGGCCCGCAAGGCCCTCAAATAGTCAAGCATGGCTGTCTCCCGAAATCATTCGATAAAATACCGTCATAATCCCATAATCATGTATCACTATAAACTGGAATTGACAAGGGGACAGAGGAAAAAGACCGCCTTACCCTCGACAAATCCGCCTTGACCGCCGATCATTGGCCGTTATAATGAACTTAATAGTCGGAAACGGCCGAATAAATCCTAAAGTCAGGAGTCAAAACATGGCCGCACAGGTAATCCTGGGCACAGCCGGTCATATCGACCACGGTAAAACCAGTCTGATCAGAACCCTGACCGGCATCGATACGGACAGACTCAAGGAGGAGAAAGCCCGGGGTATTACCATCGAACTCGGCTTCGCCCATCTGTCCATGCCCAACGGCACACGCGTGGGTATTGTCGACGTCCCGGGACATGAGAAATTCGTGCGGCACATGGTGGCCGGAGCCACCGGCATTGACTTGGTGGCCCTGGTCGTGGCCGCCGACGAGGGCGTTATGCCTCAAACCCGGGAGCACGTGGAAATCTGTCAGCTTTTGGGCGTCCGGGCCGGCTTGATCGTCATCACCAAGATCGACCTGGTCGATGAAGAATGGCTGGAGATGGTTGAGGAGGACATCAGGGATTTCGCGGCCGGCACCTTTTTGGAAGGAGCGCCCTTGGTGCGTTTTTCCGCCCTGGACGGTCGGGGCGGGGATCAGGTGATCGAGGCCGTGACCCAGGTGACGGCCCGACTGGAAGAACGCCAGACCAGCAGCCTTTTCCGCATGCCCCTGGACCGGGTCTTCACCATGAAAGGCTTCGGGACGGTGGTCACCGGCACAGCCATCTCCGGCATCCTTTCCCTGGGCGATACGGTCATGATTTATCCGATCGGGCTGACGGCCAAGGTCCGCGGGCTCCAGGTCCACAACGAAAGCGTGACCCAGGCCCAGGCCGGAGCCCGCACGGCCGTCAATCTGCAAGGCGTGGAAAAAGAACGCATCCAGCGCGGTCAGGTGCTGGCTCCGCCGGATACTCTTCACCCCGGCCGGCGGATGGACCTTTGGATTCATCATCTGGCCAGCGCGGACAAGCCATTGAAGAATAGAACCCAAGTCCGGTTCCATATCGGCACCACCGAAATTCTTGGCCGGATCATCCTCCTGGACCGAGGGGAACTGGCCCCCGGCGATTCCGCTCCGGCCCAGATACTTCTTGAGGAACCGGGCGTCTGCCTGGCCGGCGACCGCTTCGTCCTGCGCAGTTATTCCCCGATCCGGACCATTGCCGGCGGCGAGGTCCTCAACCCCAACCCCTTGCGGCACAAGCGTTTCCAGGAGCAGATACTAGCCGACTTGGAGACCTTGAGAGACCATGATCCGGTCAGAAGCCTGAAAATCCTGATCGAAAGCGCCGGCCCTAAAGGCACCTCAGCCCAAGACCTGGCCGGCCTCATCGACCTGCCGGCCAAACAGATCAAGAACGCCGTGGACCGGATTCTATCTCGGCAGGAAGCCATTGCCTACGACAAGGAACAAGGTCGACTGATCGGCCGGAAAACCTTCGACCGTCTGGTTGAAAAGACCTTGAGCCTCCTGGCCGAGTACCACCAAAAATTTCCCGTCCGGCCGGGCCTGGGCCGCGAGGAGCTCAAGACCCGGGTCTCGGGCCTGGAAGATTACAAGCTCCTGGCCTTCCTCCTCGATCACCTGGTCAAGACCGGTCGGGTCGTCTCTGACCGGGACCTGGTCCATCTGGCCGAACATCGGCCGCAACTGGCCGACGAGCTTCAACAGATCGAGGAACGCCTGATCAATACTTATCGGGAGGCCGGTCCGACCCCGCCTTACTTCAAGGAAGCGGCCGTCGGACTGCCGGGTTCCCAGGAACACCACCGGGAGATTCTGGAGCATCTGGTCAAGCAGGGCCGCCTGGTCAAGGTCAAGACCGACCTGTATTTCGACAGCCAAGCCCTGGCCGGTCTCTGGGATCAGGCCCGCGCCTTCCTCCGGAAAACCGGGGAACTGACCACCCCTCAGTTCAAGGAAATCACCGGGTTGAGCCGCAAGTACCTCATCCCTATTCTCGAACATTTCGACGCCAGGGGCCTGACCATCCGGGTGGGCGAAGTTCGTGTCCTCCGGTCCGACAAGGGCTGAGCAAAAACTTGACAGGTCAAAACAGCCGGGTATATAGTGAGTTCGTCTGTGTCGGGACGTGGCGCAGTCTGGAAGCGCACCTGAATGGGGTTCAGGGGGTCGCTGGTTCAAATCCAGTCGTCCCGACCATTAAAGTCTAATAATAAGGGCAGGTTATAAAAGGCATAATCTGCTCTTTTTTTATGAAAATGACCATTTTGTATTAAACCAAGGTCTTTCGTGGTCAGCGTGGCTGGAGTAGTCCCTGGCCAGCCGCTCCTGTTGCGGCTCCTTGTGGGCCATGAAGAGATGGGCGTAACGGTTGGTCATGGAGATATCCGAGTGTCCCGCCATCTCCTTGACCTCCTTGAGGCCGGCGCCTGAGAGTATAAGAATTAGAAAGGTAAAACGGTATTAGGCGACTTTACGACCAAAGCCGGCCTTTTAACCCGGCGGCTCGATTAGGGGCTGACGGCGGAAAGATCATTCATCGGGGGGTGAGACCGCGGATCGAAACCGAGCACGGGACCGAGGACGATAGTCCGTCCTGCTTCGGCCGAAAAAAAATCGGCCCCCGATCAAACCGGAGCCTCGATTTGGATTTTCGGCCTGGGCGTGGGTTTGGACACCAAGCCCTTCTTGATGCATTCGGTGCAGACCCGGATTTTACGGACTTGGCCGTTTTCCTGGTGCCGGACCGTTTGCAGATTGGGGTACCACCGCCGACGGGTCTTGTTGTTGGCGTGGGAAACGTTGTGTCCGATTTGATGACGCTTGCCGCAAATTCCACATATCCGAGCCATTTTTTATTCTCCGAAAAAATTAAAAAAATATTTATGGCAGATTCTTAGGAAAATTGCAAATATTTTTTTGCTGAAGGGGTAATCCTTCACTGAACGGGGACATTTCCCCCGGGTGGCCCGGTGTTGTGGCAGGCCGGGGCACGGGCTTCCAGCCCGTGAGACTCATGGGCAGGGTGCCCATGCCACCGCTGGGTAGCCCGGACAACGTCCAGGTCCCCCGTCAGGCGGACAAGAGGTCCAGCCGGGGAATTCCATAGGGCGGCCCATGGACCGTCCCTCCTCGTTCCGCCTGGGTGCGAGGATCATCGGGCGGCGCGGCGACCTGAAGGTCATCCCGATCTGAACCGTCATATATTTTCGAGTTTATTCAAGTCTTTTGCGGCTTCGTCCTCTTGGTCGGGATACCTGTCCTGGAGGGAGTGGATCATATCCAGGCTGTCGAAAAAGACGGCCACCAATTCCTGATCAAACTGTCGGCCCGCGCCTTCTTCCATGAGCTTGAGGGCTTCGCTTTCGTCCCAGGCCGGCTTATAGACCCGCTTGGAGCACAAGGCGTCGTACACGTCGGCTATGGCTACGATTCGGCCGAATAAAGGTATTTCCTCCCCGGATTTGCCCCGCGGCCGTCCATCAACACCGACGTAATCCTTCAGGGGCAGAGCGGTGGCCGGGTCGACGTGTCCCGGATAGCCTTGGCCGTCCCAGCGTTCGTGGTGGTTCAGGGCCACCTCGCTGGCGGCGTCGTCGAAATCCGAGTTTTTATCGATAAAAAGCCGGGCGCCCAGGATCGTATGCATCTTCATGATTTCGAATTCTTCCGGGGTTAAACGGGCCGGTTTCTTCAAAATCGCGTCCGATATGCCCACCTTGCCCACGTCATGAAGCATGGCCGCCATCCGAAAGACGTCCCTTTTCGCTTCGATTTCCTCCTCCGGCCGGCCGTTCTTTCTGGCCCAGTTTTCATATATCTCCACCGAATATGCTCCGACTCGGTTGACGTGGGCCCCAGTCTCCTTGGGGTCGCGCATCTCGGCCATCCGGATCATCCGCAAAATAATGGCTCGGGTCATGCGGGCCCTTTCCAGGGCCACCGTGGCCGTGCCGGCGAAACTCTGCATCATTTTTTCGTCTTCGGCGGAAAAAGGGATGACCCGGCCGTTCTCGTCCTGGGCGTTGATAATTTGCAAAACGCCGACCACGTCGCCTCGAGTGTTGGCCAGGGGAATGGTCAACATGGACTTGGTTCGGTAACCGGAAGCCTCATCGAATTGGCGGCTGAAGTGATAAGAGCGGTCTCCCGGGATTTCATAAACATCAGGCAGGTTCAAGGTTCGCCCTTCGCTGGCCGTCCACCCGGCGATGCTGTTCCGGTCAACGGGCAGGGTGAAGGTCGAATAAATCAGCTTTTCACCCGGCGGCAGTTTCTTTTGCAGGGCGGCGTTCTGGGTGTAACTGAAACGAAGCCGGCCACCCTCGCAAATATAGATCGAGCCCGCATCCGCATTGGCGAACCGGCGGGCTTCGGTCAAAATTCTCTCCATCAAAATATCGAGGTCAGCCACTTGGTTGAGCTGGATGCCCAG
>Ga0209270_1002567_pt1 | contig 18701 bp, 16 predicted proteins | sample MTBAKSrepl1MetaG_FD_187456 | JGI IMG/M metagenome (GOLD analysis project Ga0209270, IMG submission 187456) | Enrichment culture microbial communities from Arthur Kill intertidal strait, New Jersey, USA, that are MTBE-degrading - MTBE-AKS1... | ecosystem: Environmental > Aquatic > Marine >...
AGGCGACCGACATTGCCAGGGGCATGGTCAAGGAGTACGGCATGGATGAGACGCTGGGGCGGGTTTATTGGGAATCGGAAAGACGACCGCCCTTTCTGAACGTGCCGGGATCGGCCTCGGAACGGAGATACAGTGAACAGACGGCTCGGGAGATAGACGAAGCCGTTCGGCGCATTCTGGAAGAACAGTACGCCCGGGCCAAGCAGATATTGACCGAAAGGCGGGTGGTTCTGGAAGAAGGCGCTCGGCTGCTTCTGGAGAAAGAAAAAATTGAAGGCCGGGAGCTCAAGGAGATTATGGTCGAGAAGGGATTTACTCCGGGCGAGGATCAGGCGGCCGCATCATCTTAACTGTTTTTATTGAAGACCAAAGCGTTGACTCAAAACCCGCCTGAAGCGGGGCCGGTAGATCAATTCAAAGGCCTCTTCCTTGTCCGGGAAAAGGCGAAGGGCTTTGCTCTTGACTTTTTCCACCAGGTCCAGGGCTGCTTCCAAGTCCACCGGACCGACCCTGAGATAAAACAAGGCCAGGTCCACGGTCCGCTGGAGTTCCCTGATCCGGCGTTCTTCTTCAATAATTGCTTTTATATCGCTCATGAGTTATTCATATAGTATTGGGTGGTCGGGGGCAAGGGGAAGCCGCCTCCGATCAATCATATTGCGGCCGGATCATTTAAACAGTTGACGGGAAGTAGAAATCCGGGGTAACATTCTCCTGGTTTTGGTTGCTGGCGAAACGGGGGGTTGCAAAGATTCATAAAACCTATTTCGAAAAATTTTTGAGACCCGATCCTTCGGCTTAGGGACCTGACTCTTCAAACAAAGAAAGAGCCGAACAGCTAGCCCGAATTTGCCGGGACAAGAATAATGAGGGGCCTTTTAATACGCTGGTTAATTAGTGGGCTGTCTTTACTGCTCGTTAGCCGCCTGGTCCCCGGCATCCAGGTGGACAGCTTCTTTTCCGCCCTGGTGGCGGCGGTCCTTCTGGGCATCCTCAATGCCGTGGTCCGGCCGATTTTGATCGTGCTGACCCTTCCCCTGACTATTTTGACGCTGGGCTTGTTTATTTTAGTCATTAACGGTTTCATGCTGATGATTTTGGCCGGTCTGATCAAGGGGATTCACGTCCAGGGTTTCTGGCCGGCCATGGGCGGGGCCCTGATTCTCAGTCTGGTCGGTTGGCTGGCCAATTCTTTTATCAATGACCACGGGCGATTTCAGTATATTGAACTTCGCAAGGGGCCCAACGGGCGATGGTCGTAAACCAGACCTTTCAGTGATGGAGGTTTTAGGATATGGCACAGATTGACGCCTTTTTTAAGCTGATGAACGAACAGGGCGCTTCGGACCTGCACCTGGCCTCGGGAAACCAACCTATCCTGCGCATCCGGGGTGAGATGGAAAGGGTCAAGTACAAAACCCTGGATAGCGAAGAACTAAAAAAGATGCTTTACGAGATCGCCCCCGAGGAAAAAATCAAGGTATTTGAAGAAACGGGGGACGTGGACTTCGCTTACGAAATTCCCGGCCTGGCCAGGTATCGGGCCAACTTTTTCAACCAGAAATGGGGAATCGGGGCGGTTTTCCGAGAAATCCCCAGTGAAATCCTGACGGCCGACCAGCTAGGTCTGCCTCCGGTGGTCAAGAAGCTGGCCAGTCTGCCCAAGGGCCTGGTCCTGGTCACCGGGCCTACCGGCAGCGGTAAATCAACGACCCTGGCGGCCATAGTCGACGAGACCAATAAAGTCCGCAAAGACCACATCATCACCATTGAGGACCCCCTGGAGTTCGTTCACAAAAGCAAGGGATGCCTGATCAATCACCGTGAGGTGGGCATGCACACCAAATCCTTCCATGCCGCCTTGCGAGGGGCCCTCCGTGAAGACCCGGACGTCATAATGGTCGGTGAAATGCGCGACCTGGAAACCATTGCCCTGGCCCTGGAAGCGGCCAATACCGGCCACTTGGTCTTCGGCACCTTGCACACCACCAGCGCGGCCAAGACCGTGGACCGCGTCATCGAGGTCTTCCCCTCCAATGAGCAGGCTCAGATTCGTTCCTCCCTGGCCGACGGTCTCCGGGCCGTCGTGGCCCAGACCCTGTTCAAGCGCATCGATAAGAAAGGCCGGGTGGCCGCCTTGGAGATCATGTTGGCCACCCCGGCCGTCCGCAACCTCATCCGGGAAAGTAAAACCTTTCAGATCCCTTCCGTCATTCAGACCGGAAAAAAATTCGGCATGCAGTCCTTGGACGACGCCATTATGGATCACCTGATGAACGGGCGAATCGATCCGGACGACGCCTACAACAAATGTATCGACAAGGCCAAGTTCAAACAGTTCATCACCAAGCCGCCGGACGATTTTACCGACGTTTAATCAACCAAGGAGGTCACGGCCATGCAGCAGGCCCAATTGGATTACATCTTGACCAAGATGCTCGAATCCCACAATAATGTGTCGGATTTGAACATTACGGCGGGTAAACCTTTTCAGGTCGAGTCTTCCGGACAACTGGTCCCGGTGGATTTTCAACCTAATATCAAAGAAATCACCCCTTTTCAGGCCGAAACCTTCGCCTTGAATCTGGTTCGTTCCGACCGGCGCTTGACGGAAATTATGATCAGGGAAGGCTCCTGCGACCTGTCCTACCAACTGGCCGGCAAGGCTCGTTTCAGGGTCAACGTCTTTTCTCAGCGGAACCGTTACTCGACGGTCATGCGCAAACTGGAAACCGAAATTCCCACCGTCGAACAGCTTAAGCTACCGCCGGCCTTCAAAATGATGGCCAAGGAGAAAAACGGCATCATCCTGGTGACCGGGGCCACCGGCAGCGGAAAATCGACCTCCCTGGCCGCCGTGCTCAACGACATTAACGAAGCCATGGCCGTCCACGTGGTCACTTTGGAAGACCCGGTGGAATTCGTTCATCCCCATAAAAAGGCCACCTTCAATCAACGGGAGATGGGTCAGGATTTTGACGCCTTTGCCAGCGGTCTGAGAGCCGCCCTGCGGCAAGCGCCCAAAGTCATCCTGGTCGGCGAAATGCGCGACCGGGAAACCGTTGAAATAGGCCTGTCCGCGGCCGAAACCGGTCACCTGGTCCTTTCCACCCTCCACACCGTGGACGCCGGTCAGACCATCAACCGCATCGTGGGCATGTTCGACCAGGAAGAAGAACAGCAAATCCGCATCCGTTTAGGTGACACCGTCCGCTGGATCGTTTGCCAGCGCCTTCTGCCCAAGGTGGGCGGCGGTCGGGTGGCCGCCCATGAAGTCATGGGCAGCAACCTCCAGGTTAAGGACATGATTATTCACGGGGAGACCGAAGAAAAGACATATTACAACACCATCGCCGGCCTCCGGGCTTTCGGCATGCAAACCTTTGATCAGTCCATCATAGACTTGTACAAGGAAGGAAAGATCACAGAGGAAACGGCCATGGCCTACGCCTCGAAAAAAGCCATTGTCGGGCGGGCCATTGACACCATTAAGGCCGAGCATGGCGAAAAGACGACGGACATCACCGGATTGTCCATAGATGATGAATATGGCCAGCGGGTCTAGCCGCCCCTGGTCAGGATAGCGGCCACCAAGCAATCTTCTCCTCTGGAGGTTGTAATGAAGGTTCAATGTGAAAGTTGCGGAACAAAGCTGAGCTTGCCGGAAGATAAATTGACGCCGGGAACCAGTTTTTCATTTAATTGCCCCAAATGCCAGCACAAAAATACCGTGAACGTCCCCGCGGGGAAAACGCCGGACGGTTCGGCACCTCCCCCGGCCCCGGATATGGAGTCATTGGCCGAAGACGAAGGCGGGGTGGGTGAGATTTACGACGAAGGGGCGAAGCTGGCCTTGATCTGTTTCGATCCCGGACCCACGAGAGATAACCTTAAGAAGATTATCCAGGACAGAGGCTATATCCCCATCATTCCCTCGGGAACCCGAGACGCAGTGAACAGAATCCGCCTGACCCAGTTTCATGTCATTCTCCTCGACGAAAATTTCGATGGTCAAAATGAGACTGACAACGCCGTTCTTCGCTTGATCCAGCCCATGGAAATGAGCACCCGGCGGCGGATTTTCGTGGCCCTGTTCGGTAAGAATTATAAAACCATGGATCACATGACGGCCTTCGCCCTTTCCGTCAACGCCGTGGCCAACCTGGCCGACGAACCGGAGTTTGATAAATTCCTGCGGAAAGCCCTCGCCGACTACGAAAGATTTTACAAGGTCTATTTTGACGTAATGCGGGAATTGGGCAAGGTCTGAAAAAATCGAGACGAAAACGCATGCGGCCGGTGGCAGATGATTCACGGCCGCATTTCATTGGCTTAAGACGACTCAAGCGGACTTGGCTCGAAGGTAACAACCCCAAAAGGCCAAAACCTCGACGGGCCGGGAGGGAAACCGTTATTCCCTCCCGGCGTCATACCGTTCTGCTCATCCATCCGGACCGTCATTCGCCTTGAACGCTCTTGATCCCCGCCGATGTGATCATGGTGTTCCGGCACTTGAATCAACCCCGGCCTAATCGTGCTCCGGCCTCTTGAATCTCGCCAAGGGTTTTGGTTATTATTTAAAAAACTTTGGAGGAAACGGCCAAGATCGGCTGAATGAGAAAAGACCGGAAGAATATAGAGAACCATCAATGAAACTTTTCGATTTGCTCCCCGAGGAACGCCAAGGAGTTAAAAAATTCGTGGCTTGGCACGCCGGATACGCCTTTTATGTTTGTTTGTTCTTTCTGATTCTTTTTCGGTTCAACCTGTTCAAATCGCATTGGTTTTTGGAAGAATTCTGGATAATCAACCTGTGGGCTCCCCTCCATACCCTGGCCTTCATCGCCCTCAGTCCCTATCGCCGGGATTGGGTGAAGGCCGTGGGCAATATGTATCGGGCCTTGGACGGGGACATGATATTCTGCATCATGGCCCTGGTTGTTTTCGGAGTGGGTTTTTATTTTTACAGTTTGATCATCTGGCTGGCCGGCGGGCTTTTTCCCTCCATCATTTTTAATTAATCTTTTTCCATGACCAAACGGCGCCGTTCTTCCACCTTGGATTCCTTAAAATACGGATTATGGGTTTTGATCTTGTTCATGGCCGTGATTCGGCCCGCGGACGCAATCAAGGCCGAGGAAATGATCATGGCCATCTCCACCGAACCGGCCACCCTGGACCCTCACCGCAATCTTGATCCGAAAATCTGGATGTTGATCCGGCCCTGTTATCAGCGGCTGACCGCATTCAAACCCGGATCGATCGAGGTCCAGCCGGACTTGGCCGTGACCTGGCGGAAATCCGAAGACAACCGACTATATACCTTTGTCTTGAACCAAGGTCACACTTTTTCCGACGGCAGCCCGGTCAACGCCGAAACCGTCCGTCTTTCCTTTCTCCGGGCCCTGGCCCTGGGGGTGGCTGGGTCGGGTTCTTTTCCTTTCCTGGTCGACGTCCAGGTCCTGGGGCCTTATACCCTGCGATTCGTCCTCAGTCGGCCCTTCCCTGCTTTCCCGGCCGCCCTGGCCGCCGGTCCGGCCTCAATCGTCAGTCCCGGCCCGGCCGGCCATTCATCTACTTATCTGGACCGGCGCACCCTGGGCAGCGGACCGTATCAATTGTCTGAATGGGTGCCGCAGAACCAAATCTCCTTCCAGGCCAGACCCGATCTCCCGGCCTCGCCCAAAATCAAGCGAGTCACGGTCCTGGTCGAGCCTGATTCCGCCAAAAGATTGGATTTGCTGGAAAAGGGAAAGGTCCACTTGGCCCTTGACCTGGCCCCGGACCAGTGGGGAAGCTTGGAGACGATCCCGACCTTGACCCAAGCCTCGGTTGCCGGTTGCACCTGGGTCTATCTGCACCTCAATGATCAACGGCCATGGCTTAATGAGGTCGAGTCCCGGAGGGCCTTGGCCCTGGCCTTGAATTACGACCACTTGGTCGAGGCCCGGCCCGGAGAAAAGAAGTCCCGGATCACTGGACTGTGGCCCCATGGTTCCGACCGGTCCAGGACCGAGGCTGATGACCATGGATATTTACGATATTCACCGGAAGATGCCCGTGAAAAATTTGGAAAAATCGGACGCCCGGAGCACGATCTTCTCTTACTCGCGCCGGAATCACCAGGTTGGATGCCGGCGCTGGCCGGACTAATCAGGAAACAGCTCCATGAAGTGGGGTTGGCGGTTCGTCTTTCAGTTCAACCGGATTCCTTATTCAGACCCAACCTGGTCCTCGGCCATTTTGATTTGGCCCTGGATTTTTGGCGCCCGGAAATATTCGATCCTTATGTTTATTTAAGCCGCTGGGCTTATCCCCCAGCCAAACCCGGCGCCTCCCCCTCCCCCGGCTCTCGAAATTCGGCCGTGGAAAAGATGCTGGCTGAAGCCGCCAGGGAAAAAAACAAAATCCGCCGCCGCGCCCTTTACGCTCGGATTGAAACGGCCTTGCTCGATGATTTACCTTTCATTTGGCTTTTCCAGACCGGACCTCGGTTCGGCCTGTCCCTGAGTCTTCAGGGCTTCAGCCCTCAACCGCCGGACGGCTCCTTTTCTTGGACCGACCTGAGCCTGGCCGCCCCGACTCCCCCGGATTGGCCGACGGACCCTTTTCCGCCTTTATTCTAAAGCCGCATCTTCCACCGGCCGGTTTAAAACCAACGCGGTCCATCCCGCCTGAGAATAAGATTTTTTGATGATCAGCCCGGCTTTAGTCATGAGCTTGACCATCTGAGGGGTCTGCTGATCGCTGAAGCCGGAGGCGATCATGGTTCCCTCGGCGGCCAAAAGACGGGGCAGTTTGGCCCCGGCTTTGAGCAAAACGGCCGGGACCAGGTTGGCCGTAATCAGGTCGAATTCACCCGTGATCTTTTCGGCGCTGGTCCTGGTGATGGTCAGGTTCGAGTTCAGGCCGTTGAGTGCGGCGTTTCGTAGGGCCGATTCAATGGCCTCGGGAAGCGGGTCCACGGCCGAAACGGAAGCGGCGCCTAGTTTGGCCGCGGCTAGGGCCAGAATACCCGAGCCGGTCCCCGCGTCCAGAACCCGGACCACGGGCCTGGTCAGGAAGACGTGGCCCAAACAAAAAAATTCCTCCAAAGCCAGCAGGGCCAGGAAAGTACTGGGATGGCCGCCGGTACCGAAAGCCGGGCCGGCTTCGATGGTCAGGATGATTTGTTCCGGTTTACTTGAAATCTTGACCCCGGGTCTGATGATAAGGAAACGACCCCGCTGAAGAACTTCCGGCGCCGAATCCGGCCCCATAATGTTCCGGGTTCTGACGGTCAGGGGCTCCAGTCCCTTGGCCTTCTCCAGGGCTTGCAGGATTTCTTCCAATTGATGGAGGCGGCCGTTGATTCTTTCATCCACGGGCAGGGTGAAACAGGCGTTTTTTTCCAGGGTGATTATTTCCAGGCCGGGCCAAGCGGTCATCAGCCGCGTGGCCAGCTCGCCGACCAAGTCCGGTTCAATCTCCACTTCAAATTCCAGCATAGTCCTTGCCCTATCCCTAAAACCGCAAAACCGCGGCGGACGCGGTATTTTAAAACAAACATAGGCGGACTTTTTATAAAAATCAAGTTTTTGAGGAAGAAAAAAGAACCCGTGGCCCTTTTTTCAGGCAATATATTCAATTGCCTCATCTTCAATAAATAATCCCCGCCTTGAAAAGCGGGGATTATTGACGATTCAATCGAAATCTTAACGCGGCTGCATCCTGACGCCGCCGTCCAGCCTGATGGTTTCTCCGTTAAGCATGGGATTTTCTATGATCTGCTTAACCAGCAGGGCGAATTCCGGGGGCCGCCCCATCCTTTTGGGATAGAGCAGCTTGGCGATCAGGGATTGCCTGACTTCTTCGGTCATGCCGCCCACCATGGGCGTATCGAACAAGCCGGGAGCGATGGTCACCACCCTGATGCCGTAGTCGGCGAATTCCCGAGCAATAGGCAGGGTCATGCCCACGACCCCGGCCTTGGAGGCGCTGTAGGCGGCCTGGCCGATTTGGCCCTCGAAAGCGGCCCCGGAAGCGGTGTTGACCACTACGCCCTTCTCGCCCTCGTCATTGGGGGTATTTTTAAGCATCTGTTCGGCGGCGCACCTGATGACGTTCATCGTCCCGATCAAGTTGATCTGAATGACCAGGTTGAAGTGATCCATGGGCATGGGTCCTTTCTTGCTCAGGACCTTGGCCGGGAAACCCACTCCGGCGCAGTTGACGGCCGCGTGGATGGCGCCGAACTTTTCCATGGTCCGGTCCACAGCCGCCTGGACGCTTTCCGTGCTGGTCACGTCGGTTTTGCAGAATATGGCCGCATCTCCCAGTTCCGCGGCCAGTTGCTTCCCCTTGTCTTCGGTTAGGTCCAGAATAGCCGCCTTGCCTCCATTCTGGACCAGCAGTCGGCAACAGGCCTCGCCGAGGCCGGAAGCCCCTCCGGACACCACCGCTACACAACCCTTGACTTCCATCTTATTCAACCTCCTTATGGTTCTCTTTTTGAGCGGAACAAAGGCGCATTAAAACCGGGGTTTCGTAAATCACTATAGGCAACCAATGACCCGCATAAATAAAAATCGGCCCTTTCCGGCGTTCAGGTTTAATGACTAAACGGAAAAAGCCGGAAAGAGCTCTTTATGATTTCCCAGCGGTGGACCAGTCCCCGAGGCTCGAACAGAATGAATAAGACCAGGGTCAACCCGACGAAAAGAATGGGCACGGTTCCGATCATGGAGCCGGCCTTGGCCGGAAACCATTCGGCGAAGACCGGGGCCATGGCGATGCCGATCTGCTCAATGCCCAAGATGAAGAAGACCCCCAAAAAAGCCCCGCTGATGTTGTGCATTCCGCCCACGATGAGCATGCCCAGATACCAGATGCAGTTGGACAGGGGGTAGTGGTCGACCGAGGCCCAACCCATATAGATGGACAGAAGCAGTCCGGAAACGCCGGCGTAAAAGCAGCCGATGAAGAAGGCCATCAGTTTGTAAAAGTAAATGTTGACCCCCAGGGTGTTGGCGGCGATGTCATGGTCTCGAATGGCCACGAAGGCCCGTCCCCATTTGCAACGAATGATGTTCTTGCAGCAATAGGTCAGGAGTAAGGTGACACTGACGACCAGGTAATAGATACGCAAATCGGAATCAAAGTGAAAACCGAAAATATTGGTCGGCGGCACGGCGTGCCCTGTTTCTCCGCCGAAATAGTGGATCAGGGCGAATTCAATGATGTAAAAGGCGGCCAGAGTGGCGAAAGCCAGATAAAAGCCCTTGATTCGTAAGGCCGGCAGGCCGAAGATCAGGCCGACCAGGCCGCCGGCCAAACCGGCGGCGATCAAGGCTAAAACCAGAGGAACGCCTTTATTAAGAAGAATCGCTCCTACGAATGCGCCCACGGCCATAAAGGCGGTGTGTCCCAAAGAAATTTGACCGCAGATCCCGGTAAGTATGGTCAGGCCTAAAACGGCGGCGATGGTCACCCAGGACTTGATCAGATAGTCCCATAAAATCATGGGCATGAAGAGGGGCAGAGTATAGGCCAGGATCAGGCCGATTACCAGGCAGACCCATTGGGCCGGCGTCTGGATGAAAGCGATCTCTTGCCGGTAATTCACATGGAACAGGCCGCTTGGTCGCCACATAACTAAATCCTCTCGATCCGCTCCCAGCCGAAGGCCCCATAGGGGCGGACAATCAAGACAATAAGCAGGATAATAAATGGGGCCAGGTCCCGCATGCCGCCGCCGACCAAGGGGTCAAGATAGGCCGCGGCCAAGAATTCGACTATCCCTAAAAGCGGACCGATGACGATGATGCCGGTCAGGGATTCCAGTCCGCCCACCAGGGCCACGGCCATGGCCTTGAAACCGATTTCAGCTACATGGTAGTGAATGCCCATGACGTTGGTCACCAGGATGCCGCCGGCCGCCGCGGTAACGCAGCTGATGATCCAGGTGACGGCGAAAACCTTGCGGACTTTGATGCCCACATTGGCCGCGGTGATGGTGTCGTCGGCCGTGGCCTTCATGGCCAGGCCGATCTTGGTTTTGTTATAAAAAACAGCGAAAAGTCCGACCAGGACAAAGGTAATGATGATAAAGGCCAATTGTGAATAATCAATGGTGGCCAGATTCGCGAAATTTATGTTCCCCTGGGGAAACAGGCGGGGGGCGCTGATCAGGTCCGTTCCCCAAGCCAAGTACATGGCCCCTTTCATCAATTCGCTGAAGGCCAAGGTCATGAGAATGATGGCCAGGACAGGCTGCCCGATCAGCCGATCCAGAATGAAGCGCTCAAGCCCATAGCCCAAGAGGGCGCCGAAGACCAGGGCCAGGAAAATCGCCACAGGCAGGGGCAGACCCAGTTGGACCGAAAGAGAATAGAATATATAGGCTCCCAGAATAAGGATAGCCCCCTGGGCGAAGTTGAGGATACCCGAAGACTTGTAGATCAGAACAAAGCCGATGGCCACCAAGGAGTAGATACAGCCGGTAGCCAGTCCTACGAGGAGGGTGCTTGCCAGTCTCTCCATTTATAACCACCTTTTGCGCCTGGAATAGTGTTTGAAGTCGCGGTAGCTCCTTTTTTTGCCCTTTTCCGAATAACCCAGGTAAAACTCCTTGATATCCTCGTTCTCCTTAAGCCGTTCGGCGGGGCCGTCCAGGACTATCCGTCCGTTTTCCATGACGTAACCATATTGAGTGCTTTCGAGGGCGATTTTGGCGTTCTGCTCAACGACCAACATACCGATACCCTCGTCTTGATTGATATTTCTCAGGATATCAAAGATTTCCCGGATCAGGATCGGGGCCAGCCCCAAAGACGGTTCATCCAGCAGGAGCATTTTCGGCCGGCCCATCAAGGCCCGCCCGATGACGACCATCTGCTGTTCCCCGCCGGAAAGATAACCGGCCGTCCTTTTGCGGACCTGAAGCACTTTGGGAAAGTACGCGTAAACCTTTTCCAGGTCCTGCCTGGTCCGGCCGTTACCGTGCAGGATGGCCCCGGTCAACAGATTCTCCTCGGCGGTCAAATGTTCGAATATCCGCCGGCCTTCCATGACCTGAAGGATACCGGCCTCGGCCACGTCGAAAGGCTCCAATTTGTCGATCCGCCGGCCTTCGAACTCGATATAGCCATCGGTGACCTTGCCGTCCTCGGGGATGAGTATCCCGGAAACAGCCTTGAGCAGGGTGGATTTCCCGGCGCCGTTGGCTCCAAGCAGGCTGACCATCTGTCCTTTTTCCACTTGAAGACTGACGCCTCTAAGAACAAGGATGACCTCATGGTATTTAACTTCGACGTTGACAAGGTTCAGCATAAGCGATCAGGTCCTTTTGGTTCGAGGGAGTTCCGCCTCATCATAAACCGAATTTACTTTCAAAATGGTCGTGGTCTTGGCCTTGCGTCCATCCTTGTAAGTGACTTCGGCCTCGATGCTCACTTCCCCTCGGCCTTCATACATGGCCTCGATCAATTCTTTATATTTTTCCGTCACCGCGGACCTTTTGATCTTGCGGCTCCTGGTCAGCTCAGCCTCGTCAGGGTCAAACTCCTTGTGCAGGCTGACGAACCTCAGAACCCGGCTTTCCGGGGGCAGGGTGTCGTTTATCTGGCGAATCTGGTCGCCGACCAACCTGAGGACCGGCGGCAGTTGGGACATTTCCACCAGGGTGGTGTAAGGAATATGCCGGGACTCGGCCCAGCGTCCAACCATCCCGAAGTCACAACTGACGATGGCCGTGATGTAATCTTCATCGGCCCCGAAAACGATGGCGTCTTTAATGTACGGATTGAAACGAAGCTTGGTTTCCACGAGCTGGGGGCTGAATAGATGGCCGTTTTTGAGTCTCGACATCTCGGATATCCGGTCGATGTAATAAAAATAGCCTTTTTCATCGACCCAGCCGGCGTCGCCCGTCGGATACCACCCGTCTTTCAGAATCTCTTCCCACAGACCCAGTTTGTTCCAATAGCCCGGACGTTCCTCGCCCACCTTGGCCCAGATCTGGTCATCTTCGATCTTGAGCTGTTTGCCGGGATTGACCAAACCCATGGAAGCGTAAGCCGTACCGCCAGGCGGTGTGGTGGCCAGCATACCGGCCTCGACCGTGCCATAAAGATTGGCGAAGGGCAAGCCTAGGGCCTTGAACCATCTAGGCAGGTCCGGGGAAGTCAAGGCCCCCCCTGAACCGCAGCATCTGGCCCGCTTCATCCCGAAATAGTCCCTGACTTTTCTCAAAACCAGAAAATCCAGCCAACAATGAAGCCCTCTTAAAAGTAAGGGCGGAGTCTTATCCTGTTCTTCATAAGCCAGTCTTTTAAAACTAACGGCCATGGCCCACTTGAACAGGACTCTTTTCCACCACGGGCTTTCATCAATGCCTACCTGGATTTTACGGGCCAGGTCTTCCCATTGCCGGCCGGGAAACCAGAGAAAATGCGGACCGATATCCCTGATGTCCGCCATGACCGTCTCCGGTTCTTCCGGAAAGGACAGAATAATCGGATAGACCGGGGAAAAAGCCAGGCCGACCATCTGCTCGGCCCAGGCCGGCGAGGCGTAAGAGACGTATTCATCCCAAGGTTTAATGCCCAGGGGAAACCCGCTTTCGCCGGCATACTCCAAGAGGGATAAATAAGTCTGCATGTTGCCTTTGGGATTTCCCGTCGTCCCGGAAGTATAGATCAAGACGGCCAGGTCGCTCGGTTCAAGCTCCTTGGCCCTGGCCTGAAAAACTTCAGGATTCTTTTCTCCGAACTCCCGCCCCAGCCTTTCCAGCTCCTCCAGACTCATGAGATAGGGTTCGTCATAAGACCACAGTCCTTTGGGGTCCCAGTAGATCACCTTTTGGACGCTGGGACATTCCTCCCAAATGCGGATGATCTTGTCGACTTGCTCCTGATCTTCGCAGACCATGAACTTGGGCCGGCAGTCACCGACAAAATACTTGACCTCTTCCGGGAGATAGTCGACGTACAGGCAACTGACCACTAATTGAGCGTGCTGAGCCCCCCATTGGGCCCAGACCAGTTCCGGGTCGTTGTTCCCGATAATAATCATCCGGTCGCCCTTCTCCGCGCCCAAGGCGATAAAGCCCAAGGCAATGCGCCGGACATGCTCATAAACCTCGTTCCAGGTATATTCCTGCCAAATGCCTAAAAATTTCTTGCGCATGGCCACCCGGTCGCCGAATTGAACCTTGTTGCGATAGAGCAGTTCGGCAATAGTTTGAAGCGCGGCCCGTTTATGATCCAAATAGTCGTTATCAGGCATCTTGTAGTCTCTAAACCCGTTGACGGTTGAAGCAGATCAGTCCTAATCGCCCAGGTAAGCTTTGATGACCTCGGGATTTTGCTTTATGGCCTCGGGAGGCCCTTCGGCGATCTTGGAACCCAGGTCCAAAACGACTATCCTTTGGGCTATGTCCATGACCAGACCCATGTCGTGCTCGATCAGGATGATCGGGATTTTTCTCAGTTCGTGAATATCCAGAATGAACCGGGCGATGTCTTCCTTCTCCTCGAGGTTCATCCCGGCCATGGGTTCGTCCAGGAGGAGCAAATCCGGTTCCATGGCCAAGGCCCGGCCCAACTCGATCCTTTTCCTGACGCCGTAAGGCAGGCTACCGACGATGGCGTACCGGACCGACTCGATCTCCAGAAAATCGATGATTTCCTCGATGATCCGGCGCTGGCGCATTTCCTCTTTCATGGCCGGGCCGAACCAAAAGGCCTGGGCCAAGATATTCTCTTTGGTGTGAAAATGGCGACCGGCCAATAGATTGTCGATGGTGGAGGCGCCGGCATAGTCGGCCAGGTTCTGGAAGGTTCGAGCGACCCCCAGTCCGGCGATCCGATGGGAGGGCAACCTGGTCAGGTCTTGACCTTTAAAAAGTATCTGTCCTCCTTGAGGATGGTAGAAGCCGCTGATGCAGTTGAGCAGGGCCGTTTTACCGGCCCCGTTGGGTCCGATGACGGCCAGGAGTTCGCCTTCATACAGTTCACAACTGACCCCGGCCAGGCATTGGACCCCGCCAAAGGAAAGGTTGACGTCTTTAATTTGTAAGACCGGATTACCAGACGGCATGACTCAATTATGTTTCCACCGTAGCGGCTGAAAAGACATTTGCATTAAAAGAGGACCGAAACCATTGATATTTAGCGGTCTCGGTCCTTTTTAACTCTAATCGGTATACTCGCTCTTTATTTGAAAAATTTCCCGGCCTTCGCCCATCAGCACGATGACCGAACCCGAGGCCGACAAGGGGGCCTTCTTGGCCGGGATTTTTTCCCAGATCGGTTCTTCTATGGCTCCCGGACGCTGACCGCCCATGCCCTTCCACAAGGGCGTGATGGCCATGACCGCTTCCTGTTTGCTTTTGCCGCCCAAGACTTCGGTCACAAACCAACTGGTAAAAGGGATGACCACGGCGTCGCTGATTTCTATGGTCTCGCCGGCCGGAATATAGGCCTCGGGCAGTTGCGATTTGCCCAGCAACTGGTCGTCCGCCGTGAGCTGATAGTCCAGACTGACGGAAATCAGGTCCTTATTGGGATTGGTGATTTGAAAAGTCGGCTTTAAAACTATACTTTCGGCCCCGACAAAGGCCGGCAGGCAGGTGATCATGGTCACCTGAGGGGCTTGGGGACCGGCCAGGGCCCCCGTAGGACAGATAAAAACGGTCATTAATATAAGACCAATGATTCCGGCCGAAACAAAGCTTGCTCTGGTCTTCATGGCGCACTCTACCTCCTTAATCTGTAAGGACGCCCGGTAAATCTCATTCCAACGCGCCTTTGATCGGATCAATGGCGGTCCAGTCACCGACATCGACGAACTTGCCGCCCTTGGCTTCGACCATACGGTTGAAATTAAGGAAGTACGGCACTTCCGGATATTTTACTTCCACTTCCGGGGCCAGTCCGCCGTAGTCATAACGGGCCAAGGTCTCCAAGGTCTCCTTGATCACTTGACCATCCTTGGTCACCGCCTCGTAACCGGCCTTCTCCAAGGCCCTGGTCAGGGCGACCTCGACCACCCAGGACCCGAGAAATCCGCAAATGTAGTTGGCCGTAATGTCACTTTCCTGACGGCCGGCCCATTTAGCTACGGTCCTGACCCTTTCCAGGCCGGGGCAATCTTTGGTGGCATTGAACAATTCGCCGTAAAGGCCCTCGACCTCCTGAGGTATGGACGTGAGAAGACTTTCGTCCCAGGCGCTGGCGTTATTGATGACGGTGACTTGTTTGAGGTCTATGCCCAAACGTTTCAGGTCCTTGGCCAGAACCACCGTGTCGGACAAGATGCCCGAATGGACGATGCAGTCGGCTTTGTTGTCCTTGACCAGCCGGTTGATGGGAATGGAAAGATCAGTCACAATGACCGGGATGAACTCAATGCCGGCCAGTTCAGCCCCCACACTTTCAAGGTATTTATCCATAAGCCCTTCTTTGCCCATGACCCGCCAGGAAGGAATGTTGGTGGTCATGAAACCGATTCTAGGTTTCCGGTCCCCCTTCCATTTCTCATTTATGAACCACTTAATCATGGCGGTGGTAGACTCCCCGACGGTGGGTAAAAGGGTCCAGTAGTACTGAGGTTTGGGGCCGTATCCGGCCGGACTGGCATAAGCGTACCAGGCCAAGTAGGGCAGCTTGTCCCTGGAGGCCGAGGCGGCGCAGGCTTCGCCCGGCGTGCTGCCGAAGCCGGTGATCAGATCGGCCCCCCGGGCTTTGAAACTCTTGTAAGCGGCCACGGCCTTGGCCACGTTATATTGGTTGTCCTCCCATAGAACCTTTAGACCCACCTTTTCCATCTTGCCCGTCTTGGGGTCCTTGTACTCGATTCCGCCGTGGGCTCCCAGATACCGGAGCAAGTCGACCATGCCGTCGGAGACATGCTTGCCGATGGCGGCCAGCCCGCCGGTGTAAGTGGCGGACATGCCCACCACGATTTCTTTCTCTCCGGCCAAAGCCAGGCCCGGAATCATAAGTAGACACATCAATAAAACCAAACATACTCTGCCGCGCATCTTTGGACCTCCTGGAGTGATGTTTTTAGAAAAGGCTTACCAGGCCTCTTTCCCGGCTCGACCTGGATTCTTCCCCTCCGGATGTTCAAATCCGGTCTTCCTACTGTCTGGTCTTTGGTGTGAACCGTTTTGGTCATCTTCCCTGTGAATTTGTGAGGCACTGAATCCTCCCAGGAATGACCGCAGGATGATTTCTTTGCTTTTCTAAAAAGCAAGTGGTGCTGCTGCTTTGATTGAGACCCCGCGATCCAAGCTTAAAAATGTAAGCTTGGCTCCCAATAAATTCCCCAATGTATTCGTTCTTAATATCATTAGAACAGACGTTCGGTCAAACGAAATAATCCAATTCAAGCAACTATTCAATGAACGGGGACATTCTCCGTATCTTTCAACATGGCCGGCGGAAGTGGCTTCCTGCTTGCGAGCCTTGGTCAGAACCCGAAAAAATGATGATGGCCATACAAGATAATAAAGTAATATATCAAACGATTCACTATATTTAGTATTTTATTTAACTTTTAATAGTTTAGCTAAACCAATTGCGACACAGTCTCGCAAGCGGGAAGCTAGACCGCCGATAACCGGTAGATTGCGCCTTCAGCGAGACAAGACTTGATTTTCGCCGCTCCAAAGGGCTATGCTAAGCGGATTCAAACGGGCCGGTTTCAAGCCGGGGCCTGAAAAAGAAAATGGGAAGAATACCGGAACTTGAAATAAAACCAGGGGTTAGCTCATGAGCGATGATCGTCGGGATTTGGATCAACTAAGCGTCAACACCATCCGCATGCTGGCCGTGGACATGGTCGAAAAGGCCAAGTCCGGTCATCCCGGCCTGCCCTTGGGCGCGGCTCCGATGGCCTACGTGCTGTGGACCAAATTCCTGCGGCACAATCCGGCCGATCCGAAGTGGCCCAACCGGGACCGGTTCATCCTGTCGGCCGGCCACGGTTCGGCCCTGCTGTACGCCATGCTCCATTTGACTGGGTATGACTTGCCTCTGAGTGAACTGAAGAACTTTCGACAATGGGGAAGTCGGACGCCGGGGCACCCCGAATACGGCCTGACCCCCGGCGTGGAGGCCACCACCGGGCCCTTGGGTCAGGGTTTCGCCATGGGCGTGGGCATGGCCTTGGCCGAAAAATTCCTGGCTGACACCTTCAACCGGCCCGACTTCGATCTGGTCGATCATTATATTTACGCCCTGGTCTCGGACGGTGACCTGATGGAAGGGGTGACCTCGGAAGCGGCTTCCCTGGCCGGGACCATGGGCCTGGGCAAATTGATTTATTTATATGACGACAACGGCATTTCCATCGAGGGCAGCACCGCTTTGACCTTCACCGAAGACGTCAGCCGCCGTTTCCAGGCTTACGGCTGGCAGGTCATCCGGGTGGCCGACGGCAACGACCTGGACAGCATCGCCACGGCCATTACCAACGCCCGTGATGAAAAGGAAAAACCTTCCCTGATCATGGTCAAAACCACCATCGGTTTCGGCAGCCCCAAGCAGAACACCGGGGCGGTTCACGGTGAACCCTTGGGAACGGAGGCCGCCCGCCTGACCAAGGAATTCTTCGATTGGCCCTTGGACCAGGATTTTTTCGTTCCGGAAGAAGTCCTGGACCACTTCCGAACCGCCCTGGACCAGGGACGGGAATGGGAGGACGAGTGGCTGAAGCTGCTGGACGAATATCGACAAAACCATCCCGAGGAGGCCGCCCGATTTGAGCGGCAGATCAAGGGCGAATTGCCGCCTGATTGGGAAAAGTATCTGCCCGTTTTCAGTCCGGCTGACGGAAAAATGGCCACCCGGTCCGCCTCGGGTCAGGTCCTCAACGCCCTGGCCCCCCATCTGCCCAACCTGATCGGCGGCTCGGCCGATCTGGCTCCTTCCAACAAGACCACCCTTAAAGGCCTGGGCGACTTGGGTCTGGGCCGGCCTGACGGCCGGAACATCCATTTCGGCGTGCGCGAACACACCATGGCGGCCGTAGTCAACGGGATGGCCTTACACGGCGGGGTCATTCCCTACGGCGGGACCTTTTTGGTCTTTTCCGACTATATGCGGCCGGCTCTCCGGCTGGCGGCCCTGATGGGCGCACCTTCCATCTTCGTTTTCACCCATGACAGCATCGGGGTCGGCGAAGACGGACCGACCCATCAGCCCATCGAGCACCTGGCCTCCTTGCGGGCCATCCCCGAATTCACCGTGCTCCGGCCGGCCGACGCCAACGAGACCGCCGCAGCCTGGCGCCTGGCCGTCGAAAACCGCGGGCCCACGGCCTTGATTCTGACCCGCCAGAACCTGCCTATCTTAGACCCCCGGCAGTATCCGCTAGCCGAGGGGGTCAGGCGGGGGGCTTATATCCTGGCCGACACCGCAGGACAGCCGGACCTGATCCTGATCGCCACCGGTTCCGAAGTTCATTTAATCCTGGCCGCCAGGGAGAAACTAGCCGAAGAAGGCCTCCTGGTCCGGGTGGTCTCCATGCCCTCCTGGGAACTTTTTACCAGCATGCCCCCGGATTACCGTGATTCGGTTCTGCCGCCCCAGGTCAAGGCCCGTTTGGCCGTCGAAGCCGGGGTGTCCCTGGGCTGGCGGCGTTGGATCGGTCCGGAAGGCGACGTCATTTCCGTGGACCGTTTCGGCGTTTCCGCCCCCGGTTCTGAAGTCATG
>Ga0209270_1002576_pt1 | contig 18606 bp, 14 predicted proteins | sample MTBAKSrepl1MetaG_FD_187456 | JGI IMG/M metagenome (GOLD analysis project Ga0209270, IMG submission 187456) | Enrichment culture microbial communities from Arthur Kill intertidal strait, New Jersey, USA, that are MTBE-degrading - MTBE-AKS1... | ecosystem: Environmental > Aquatic > Marine >...
GTTTTATTGTAAGGCAGCAAGGAATTTCTTCCCATGAAAGGGTGTCCTTGGGACTGGAACAGACTGTATTTTAAAGCCCTGCTGCCGTCCCCACGAGCTGTGTTCGGTTTTTGCAGCCCTTGGGCAGAGACCCCTACGGGCAAAGTTCTTCGCATGTTGCGGAGAAGTCACAGACAAAGACTCTACGCTAAACGCGTCAGGTGACCTGCATGGGTTCGACCCAATGCGTAAAGGATATGCCTGACAATATTTTTCGGAAAAGGGCCGGAACAGGGACGCTCTTTTTTGAGCCTGTTAGAATCTCCTCTCTTTTTCCGACCGGCCACGCAAACGGGATATGACGTGTCCCGGCAAAGAGGACGATGCGGGGCAGCCTGTCTATGAGGAAACGACTGTTTTTTCTTAAATATACAGCCATTGCACTGGTCATGACCTTTTCTGTCGGTCTGTTTTCAGGCAGGACCGCATGGTCCGCTAACGCCCGGTTGACCGACATTGTGGTTACCAACACCCGGGATCACCTGATCGTTTATTTCAGCGTGGCCGACTGCTTTACCGAGGACATGCAGAAGGCCATCAACAATGGCGTGAGCACCACATTTACCTTCTTTGTAAAACTATGGGAGGTGCGGGACTGGTGGTGGGACGATAATATTGCCGACATCAAGGTCAGTCATGAAATCCGATACGACAGTCTGAAAAAGGTTTATGTACTGAGACTGTCGTCATCGGACAACAAGCCGGTCTATGTCAAGGATTTTGAAGAGGCCAAGAAGCTGATGTCCGAGATCGTCGGGCTCAAGGTCACGGAACTCAGGAATCTTCAAAGAGGGAAGCGATATCAGATCAGCATGATGGCGGAACTCGACAAGATCAGGCTCCCCTTCTATTTCCACTATGTCTTTTTTTTCCTTTCCCTGTGGGATTTCGAGACCGATTGGTATACGGTCGATTTCAAATACTGATCCGGTGACGGTTTTGGCCCCTCCGCTGCCGCATCCATTCCGCTGTCATGAAAGATTATTTAGAAGCTGAAAGACAAGATCGCAGGAGACGACGCAGAGAAAGATATCTCATCATCTTCCTGGGCGTGGCGATCTCGTGCCTGATTTTTGTGGGGATGCGTATCTTTCACCTGGGACAGGCCCTGCCTTTTTCGAGCAGCATCTTCGCCTTTGCCCTGATCAATATCAATGTGATCCTCCTCCTTCTCCTTCTTTTCCTCACGGTCAGGAATCTGGTCAAGCTCCTCTTTGAGCGCAAAAAAAGCATCATGGGCGCCAAGTTGCGGACCAAACTGGTCCTGGCATTTGTGACCCTTTCGCTTCTTCCTACCGTCATCCTCTTTTTCGTTTCGGTCCAGTTCATCTCTTCATCCATCCAATACTGGTTCAGCCTCCAGATCGAACGATCCTTGAAGAACTCCCTGGAGGTGGGCCAGGATTATTACAAGGATGTTGCAGAGGGGAGTCTCTGGTTTGGCAATGTTCTGAGCCGCATCATCATGCATGAAGGCTATCTTATCCCGTCAAGAAAGGAGGCCCTGGCCCGGTTTGCCGACGAGAAGCGCAAGGAATTCGGCCTGGCCTCGGTGCAGATCTTCTCCAAAGACCTCAAGACAGAGGCCGTGTCCCGGGACCATCGGATCGATCTCACCGCCTTCAAGGGACCCGAGCCTGATGTACTCCAAACCGCCATCGAGAAGGGAACCGACAGCTATGTCTTCCAGTCGTCCCCCCACGGCGATCTGGTGAGCGGCATTGTCCCCATCTTCTCAAGGACAGAGTCAAAGGCCGTGGTGGGCCTGGTGGCGACATCGGAATTTATCCCCGGGGCCTTCGTGAATCGACTCCAGGCCATCTCCAAAGGCGTTCAGGAGTACCGGCAATTGAAGATGCTCCGAACGCCCATTCTGGCCAGCCATATGATCACCCTTTCCATCGTCACCCTCCTGATCATCTTTTCATCCATATGGTTTGGTTTCTACCTGTCCAAAGAGATCACGGTTCCCATCAAGGAACTGGCAGAAGGGACCCATCGAATTGCATCGGGCGATTACGATTTCTTCATCGATCTCGAGACCAAAGACGAGATGGGAATGCTGGTCAACTCGTTCAATAAGATGACCATGGACCTCAAGATCAGCAAAAATCGACTCGAGGCGGCCAACAAGGAACTCCTTGCCAGCAACCTTGAACTGGAGCAGAGACGGCTGTATATGGAAATCGTCCTGGCAAATGTGGCGGCCGGCGTTATTTCCGTGGATGCCCGGGGAAAGATCCTCACCATCAACAAATCGGCCGAGCAGATGCTGGATATTCATGCCGCCGAAATTATTGGAAAAGGATACAAGGAAGTACTGAGTGAAGAATATTGCAAGATCGTGGACGATTTTTTGGGAGATGAAGGTCTGCTCCGCAAGGGCAGCATAGAAAAGCAGATCGGCCTGTCTGCAGGCAATCGCCGGTTGACTGTGCTGGTCTCCCTGAATGTTCTCCGGGATGATCGGGGCCGTTATCTCGGGCTTGTGGCGGTGCTTGAAGACCTGAGCGAGATCGAAAAGGCCCAGCGCATGGCCGCATGGCGTGAGGTGGCCAGGCGCATTGCCCATGAGGTCAAAAACCCCCTGACCCCGATCCAGCTCTCGGCCCAGCGCCTCAAAAAGCGCTATGGTGAGATCCTGGAAAACGGCGAAAAAGAGATCTTCAATGAGTGTACCGGCATGATCATCACCCAGGTGGATGAATTAAAGCGGCTGGTCAATGAATTCTCCAATTTTGCCCGCCTGCCCGCGGCAAACCCCATCCCCTCCAATATCGCCAAGATCATTCAGGAGGCCATAAGCCTGTATCGGGAGGCCCATAAGGATATTCGATTTATGTTCAACGACCCCGGGAATGTTCCTGTCTTTAATCTGGACAGGGAACAGATCAAGAGGGTCCTCATCAATCTTTTTGACAATGCCATCGAGGCCCTTGACGGCAACGGAGAGGTGACCGTGGACCTCCACTACGACACGGTTCTCAAGATGGTGAGGATCGAGGTGATAGACAACGGACGGGGCATCAGCCCGGAAAACAAGAGCCGTCTGTTCGAGCCCTATTTTTCCACCAAGAGACAGGGCACAGGGCTGGGGCTCGCCATCGTCAGCACCATCGTCACAGACCACAACGGGTTTATCCGGGTCAAGGACAACAAACCCAAAGGGACCCGTTTCATCATCGAGCTCCCTGCCAGGGTCTGAGCTGTCATGTTTTTATCGGCATATCATCTTTTATGGAGTGTTCCTCTTGTCTTTCTATGGCCTGTCTGGGGCCTGATGAGGATCGGATCTGCGCGACCAAGGCCTCGGTCAGCTGTCGTGCGGCGGCTTGGGCAAAGACTGGGATGGGTCTTTCCCGAGGTCCCCCCCTGTCCAAAAGGCTCCATATGGGTCCATGCCCTTTCTGTGGGGGAGGTGATCTCCGCCATTCCCCTGGTGGAGCGTCTCAAGGAGGAATTTCCCGAAAGAAGAGTGGTCGTTACGGCCGCCACTGCTGCCGGGCTGGCCGTTGCAGGAGAAAAGCTGGGTTCACGGGTCCATCGGATCCTTCCCATGCCGGTGGACGCCTGGTGGGCAATAAGACGGCTCGTGGATCTTGTAAGGCCGTCGATCTATATCCTGGTGGAAACGGACATCTGGCCAGGCCTGCTCGCCCTGTTGAAGCAGCGGGGCATCAAAAGCATCCTGGTCAACGGACGCATTTCGCCCCGGACCTTCAGGGCCTATAGGAGGGGACCCTTTTTGATCCGGAAGCTCTTTGATCCCCTCTGGGCCTGCCTGATGCAGTCCGATCTGGACAGGGAGAGGCTCCTGAGCATAGGGATCGACAAAAAAAAAATCATTGCCACAGGGAACATCAAGTTTGATCGCCAAATTGCCCCCATGGGCCGGGAAGAACGGGGCTGGCGGCAGCAGACTCTGGGCCTGCAGCCCGAAGATTCAGTATGGGTGGCAGGGAGCACCCACAGGGGGGAGGAAGAGGTGATCTTCGAGGTCTTTGAGGAACTCAAATCCTCCTTTCCCCGGCTCCGCCTGATCGTCGCGCCCAGGGACACAGGCCGTACGGCCGAGGTGGCGGCCATGGCACGAGACAGGGGGCTCAGACCGGTCTTCAAGACCCGGATCAGCAACAGGAAAGATTTGAAAAAGCGCGTGGATGAGGACCTGATCATCTTGGATACCATGGGTGAACTGGACCGGATTTACGGCATCGGCACAGTCTCGTTCGTGGGCGGGAGTCTGGTTCCCATCGGCGGACACAATCTCCTGGAGCCGGCAGCCTTTGGCATCCCGGTGCTCTTCGGCCCCTATATCCATAATTTTGCGGCCATGTCAGAGGCCCTGGTGGAGGCAGGGGGCGGAAGACAGGTGGTTAACGGGCGGGAGCTGGCCGCGGCCCTCAGGGCATTTCTGAGGGACGAAGCCATGCGCGGCAGGGCCGGGGCCAAGGCCAGTGCCTTTGTGGAGAAAAACCAGGGCGCCACCGAAAGGGTCCTATGGCATGTGAAGCAATGTATGGGCCAGGGAGCATAAAAGGTGCCTGAGTGGTCGCGCATCCATCAAGAGAGGCGGATGGGCCCGTGGACCCTCCCCCTGGCCCTCTGTTCCGCCATATATGGGATGGCCGTGCAGTTGCGGCTCGCTGGCTATCGAACAGGCGTCTTGGGCCGAAGATCCCTTCCCGGCTTTGTGGTAAGCGTGGGCAATCTGACCTCTGGCGGGACCGGAAAGACCCCTGCGGTGGTCATGCTGGCCCGATGGGCCGAGGACCAAGGGCTGAGGCCTGTGGTCCTGTCCCGGGGTTACGGGGTTTCATTGTCCGGCAGGGAGGTGCGGGAGGTCTCTGACGGTCAGGGCCGGATCATGGAAATGGACATGGCGGGGGACGAGCCCTATTTAATCGCCAGAGATGTTCCGGGGGTCCCCGTTGTCATCTCCCGCCGCCGGTATGATGCAGGTCTCTATGCGAGCAAAAGGTTTGGTTCGGATTTTTTCATCCTGGACGACGGCTTTCAGCATATCCAGCTCAGGAGAGACCTGAACCTGGCGCTGATGGACGCGGCCGATCCATTTGGCAACGGTCGCCTCCTTCCGTGGGGTCCCCTGAGAGAGCCGGTGAGCCAGTTGAAACGGGCCGATGCGGTCATCCTCACCCGGGCAGGGAGCTATGTCACGGCTTCGGCTGACAGAACGGGGGCCATAGCATTGATAAAAGAGCAATTTCCATGGATGCCTGTCTTTTATGCCGATCACGAACCCGATCGGCTTATTTTTCCCTTTACCCGCAGGGTGCGCGCTCCGAATTGTTTGAGGGACAGGCGCGTGGCGGGGTTTGCCGGCATTGCCTGTCCAGAGCGTTTGAAAAAGACGTTGCTCGAATTAGGGGCCCATGTGATATACTTCAAGGGGTTCAGGGACCATTACCGGTTTCAACGCAAGGACGTGGAACAACTGATTCATATAAAGGAGGCCATGGGGGCCGACTATCTTGTGACAACGGAAAAGGACTGGATGCGGGCCTCGCTGGTGGCGCCCCCATGCCCTGACCTAAGCTTCCTGTGCATTCGATTTCGTCTCCTGCCAGGTGGGGAAGAGGTCTTCAGGATGATTCAAAATGGCCTTCAAAAATAGTGCGGCCGTGTCCACGTGGATATATGGGGCCATGTACGGGGTGGTGAAGATCCTGTCCTGGATTCCTATCCGGGCTGCACAGTTCATGGGCCGGATCTTCGGCCTGCTGATGGGCAGACTGCTGAAACGACGGGTCTCTTCCTCCCTTGAGAATCTCCGCTGCGTTTTCGGCCAGGTCATGCCCGAGTCCGAACTCATTGCCCTTAACCAGAGGATCATCGCCCACTTTGCCCAGATGATCTTTGAAATCCCCCATATCCTGAGGCTCAGCCCAAACAACCTGGATCGATATGTGACTTTCCAGAACGAAAAGGCACTGATTAGGGCACTGGAGAAAGGCAAGGGGGTTTTCATCCTGACAGGCCATTTCGGAAACTGGGAGCTTATGTCTGCGGCCACAGTCCTGCGCCTGGGCGTCAAAAACGCGGTAGTGGTGCGGCCTGCCGATTTTGAGCCGGCCGACCGGCTTCTGACCCGGCTTCGGAGCCGGTTCGGGACAGAGATCATTCCCAAGCGCCGGGCCATGAAAAAACTTTTGTCTGCAGAAAAGGAAAACAAGGTGATCGGGATCCTGCTGGATCAGAACGTGGACTGGTACGAAGGGGTCTTTGTTCCCTTTTTGAGCAAGCCGGCCTGCACCAACAAGGGCCTGGCCCTGGTGGCTGCAAGGACCGGCTCGCCTGTAGTGCCCATGTTTTCAGTGAGGCAGCCGGACGGGAGATATCGGATCATCTTTGAGGACGAGGTGATCTTAGACCAGACCGGGGACAAAATACGGGATATTGAAAAAAATACGGAGAAATTTAATCAAATTATAGAAAAATATGTTAAAAAATATCCAGATCACTGGTTCTGGTTCCACAAGCGGTGGAAGACAAAGCCCTATTGCCTCCTGGATGCCTGATCCTTGTGTGTGTATGTCAAGATTGCCGAATGGGTTGCGGGCTGGGGCCAGCCCTGCAATCTTGAATCCATGGAAAAGGCCTGCGCCGAGGCCTGGGTCGATGACGCTGTCTTGAACCTGACGGTCGGCAGCCCCAAAACCCGATGAATCCGATAAGCCCAACAAACCCAATACACTCAACAAACCCTGTAGGCCCGCCAAGGGTGCGGGGGCGCAGGTCCATCAATCCCGCAGGGATCAAACATATCCTCGTGCGCGGGGTCAACTGGGTGGGAGACGCGGTCATGACCCTTCCCGCCCTGGAGGCCCTTAAGGAGGCCTTTGCTTGGAGCGAGGTGACGGTCATGGCAAAGCCGTGGGTGGCCCCCATATATGCATATCACCCGGTGGTGGACCAAATCCTTGCGTATGAAAAGGAGGAAGAAGGCCTGAAAGGGCTGACCCAGACGGTTCGGTCCATCCGGCGCATTCGGGAGAACCCATTTGATCTGGCCGTCCTCTTTCAAAATGCCTTTGAAGCGGCCCTCCTGGCCTTTTTGGGAGGCGTGCCTCTCAGGGTTGGCTACAATACGGATGGAAGGGGCCTCCTATTGACCCATCGGGTGGTGCGGGGCAAGGATCTTCTGAAGATCCACCAGACAGAATACTATCTCAGCCTGGTGAGGGGGCTGGGAATTGAGGCAGAAAACCGGATCCCGAACCTGCACGTGTCCCAGGCAGACAGGCATGCGGCAGAGGCCGTACTCTTGAAGCACGGGATCCATGATGGGGATTTTCTTCTGGGAGTGGGTCCAGGCGCTGTGTTCGGGGGGGCCAAACGATGGCCGGCCGAACGGTTCGCCCGCATAGGGGACATGGCCGGCCGAGAGTGGGGGGCCAGGACCCTGATCTTCGGAAGCGGCAAAGAAGCGGCCATATGCGGCCGGGTTCGGGAGGAGATGCAGGGGCCGGCCCTGGATCTCGGGGGCCGCACCTCCCTGGGCGTGGCCATGGCCCTGATCGAGCAATGTGCGTTTTTCGTGGCCAACGACTCAGGACTAATGCACATTGCCGCGGCCCTGGGGGTCCCCACCGTGGCCATATTCGGGCCTACCGATCCCGTCGCCACAGGGCCCAGAGGACCGTACACCGCCATTGTGCAGCACGACACTGCCTGCGCCCCCTGTCTCAGACCGGAATGCACTGAGGATCATGCCTGCATGCTGGGCATTCGGCCGGAAGAGGTATGGGAGGCAATGACCCGCCTTAGAGTCTTTGTTTGTAACTTCTCCGCAACGTGCGAAGAAGTTTCCCCGTGGGGGTCTCTGCCCAAGGGCTGCAAAAACCGAATACAGCTCCTGGGAACGGCAGCACGGCTTTAAAATACAGTCTGTTTAAGCCCCAAGGATACCCTTTCACCTGCCCGCCATGCGAGTGAGGCGAGTCAGGCGGGTCGATAGTGATTCCTTGCTGCCTTTCAATAAACAGCATCCCGGGCCCGGGGGCGGTCGCCGAACCATATGAACGCATTTTGTTGCAGCCCTTGGGCAGAGACCCCCACGGGCGGGCAGAACGCTGTTTGGTTGCGGCCGTCAGGCCGCCTTAGGGAGGAGAGCCGTTGAAAAAACCGGCTGTTTTTATGGACCGCGACGGCACCATCAACGAGCAGATGGGGTACATCAATCATATCAACCGGTTTATCCTCCTTCCAGGGAGCGCTGAGGCCATCCGCCTCCTGAACCGGCACGGATTTCTCACCATTTTGGTGTCCAACCAGTCCGGGGTTGCCCGGGGATATTTTCCCATTGATTTGGTCCATGAGGTCCACCGTCGTCTTCAACAGCTTTTGCAGCAGGAAGGGGCGATCCTTGACGCCATTTTTTTCTGCCCTCATTATCCCAACGGCAAGGTCCCTGAATACAGCAAGACATGCGCGTGCCGGAAGCCGCAAACGGGCATGATAAAGGAGGCGTGCCGACAATTTTCCATCGACATGGCCAACTCTTTTATGGTCGGCGACCGGTGCACCGACATGGAACTGGCCGCCAGGGCCGGCCTGAAGGGAATCCTGGTCAGGACCGGATACGGGCTCGGCGACCTGGAATATGTGATGCCGAACTTCCCCCATCGGCCGTTTCATGTGGCCGACGACCTCCTGGACGCAGCGCAGTGGCTTGTCCGGAGAAAGCCGGGCCCCGGGGGCCGAGACGGCAGTTGACAGAAGCATGCCGGGGCCCCGAATCAGGGTCGTTTGTGGGCGTAGACGCTCATGAACTTTCACAGAGGCCCTTGCGGAGAGGTTTTCGCTCAGGGGTTCGCTTACACCTTTACCCCCGGCTAATAGAGAAACTGTGCCTTCAGGGATGATGGTGATGGTGCGATAAACGAGCATCTGCTAAAATTCGTGAACCCCAATATCCCTGAATTCCAACATTTCACATTATTGTTGGCTGGAGCTTAGGTGAATATTCTCGTTATCAAACTGAGCGCCATCGGCGATGTGGTGCATGCCCTTCCTTTTCTGGAAACCCTTCGAGAGGGATTTCCCAGGGCCAGGATCGACTGGGTGGTGGAAGAGGACGCCTCGCAGGTCCTTCTGAACCACCCTTGTCTGGACAACGTCTTGGTATCCCGGAGGAAATTTTGGCAGCAGGGACTTGCCCGCATGAATACCCCCATTTCTGTATTTCAAGACATGGCTGGATTTGTGCGGGATCTGAGATCTGTCCATTATGACCTGGTCATCGACCTCCAGGGCCTGTTCAAGAGCGGAATTTTAACGGCTCTTTCAAAGGGCAGGAGAAAGATCGGGATGAGCGGGGCCCGGGAGGGGGCGGGCCTTTTCCTGAATGAGCGGCCGGTAGCCGTAGACTATGATCAACATGCGGTGGATCGATATCTGAAAGTGGCCCGATACCTCGGGTGCAACAGGGCAGGGGAGGGGGGCCGCATTCCGTATGGAAGCACTGAGCAGGAGGCGGTGGATCGGCTTCTGGCCGGCCACGGTATAAAGGGTCAATCCCTTGTGGCCGTCAATCCCATGGCCAAATGGCCCACCAAGCTGTGGCCCCCCCAACGGTTTGCCGAGCTGACCAGCCGGATTCAGACAGAGCTGGGGCGCCAGGTGGCATTTACCGGGGGCCCCAGCGACGGACCTGCGGTTCAGGATATTCTGGGGATGATGTCCACCCCTGCCCTGAACCTTGTCGGCCAGACGGGCTTGAAGGAGCTGGCCTGCCTGTACACCCGGTGCAGGCTCCTGGTTAGTACGGACACCGGTCCCATGCATGTGGCCGCTGCCATGGGATGTCCGGTAGTGGCCCTGTTCGGGCCCACATCACCGCGGCGGACCGGACCTTACGGCGACGGGCATACAGTGGTCAGGTCAGGCATCAGGTGCAGCCCCTGCTTCAAAAAGCGCTGCGATCATATGACGTGCATGAAGGAGATCAGTGTGGCACAGGTTTTGGAGGCGGTGAAAACAACATTGAATCAAACAGATAAGAGATAAAGAGATCGGTGAAGGAGTGTCCTCGCGGATACCGGCGCGAGGTCCAATCCCGCCTTGAAACATCCAGTGAGAAAGGAGTCAAGAGATGGCCATCAGCAAAGAACTGTTGGAAATTCTGGCATGCCCCAAATGCAAGGGGGACCTCTACCTGACAGAATCGGGGGATGGGCTTGTCTGCGATCACTGCCAGTTGCTCTACGAGATCAAGGACGATATCCCCATCATGCTGATCGATGAGGCCAGACCGATCGGCAAGAAGGAGAAGGAGTGAATAATGCAGATCAACAGGATCGATCATATTTCTGTGGCCGTGAGGGATCTAAAACAGGCCAGGGAGGCGTGGGAGCCTGTTTTGGGCAAGGCAGGGCCTGACCACGCCTATGTGGACCAGCGGGAAAAGATCCGGGTGGCCCGATACTGGCTTGGGGAGGTGGCCTTTGAACTCATGGAATCCACTGCGCCGGACGGGGATGTGGCCAGATACATCGAGAAACACGGGGAAGGCGTCATGGTTGTCAGCCTGAATGTGGATCGCACGCGCGAGGCGGTGGATGAACTCGCGGCAAAGGGCTATCCCTTTATCCCGGATTCAACTGGACAGGTGGCCCGGCCCTTTGAGAACTGCGAGTTCGCCTTCATCCATCCCGGGAAGGTGACCGGGGTCCTGACGGAGCTCATCGACGACAACCCACACCGGCAAAAAGGGAGCTGATGCGGCCATGGCCGCCACAATCCCCTTGAACCGGCCCCTGCATACGCGATGGGTTCAATCCCCTGACCGCTATTCGCGCCACCGGACCAGATCGTCCAGGGGGACCCGTTCCGATCTGGATCGATTAATGGGGGCCTCGGGATCGGGATAACCGACCGCCACGCCGATCACCACATCTTTTTCTTCCCGAATGCTCAGGGCCTCCTTGATGTCATCGTCAAATGCAGTGATCAGGCCGATGGGACAGGTCCCCAAACCGAGCGCATGGGCGCTCAGGACCATATAGCCCACCAGGACCCCCGCGTCCGTGAGCCTGGCGCTGGAAAAAACCCGATCAAGGGTGATGATGATCGCGGTGGGGGCCCCATAAAAATTGCAGCTTCCTTCGTTGATAAAGTCCTGAAAGGGGGTGTCTTGAGGGAGATTGGGCTGAATCACACGAAGAAGTCCCCGCTCCCGCTCCACAAAATATTCCGGGAGCCGGCTCTTGGCCCCGGGCCCGCACGATATGTTCCGCTCCTTCATCCGCTTGACCAGGAGCCTGCTAAGCCGTTCTTTTTCCTCGCCTGACACAACCGTCAATTCATAGGGCTGGAGATTGATGGCCGAAGGGGCCTGGGTACCCAGCCGCAAAAGCGTTTCAAGTGTTTCGCGTTCAACCGGCCTCTGCAGAAACGCCCGGGTGCTCCGTCTCTCTTCAATGGCTTTCAACAAATCCATAGATGTTCCTCCAAGAATGCATCATCTCACTAAAACGGGATGAATGGCCAATCGTGCCCGATGGGCAGGCAACAGGGTGACCACAAGGTGCAGCCCCCAAAGGGAGCCTATGCGCCAGGATTCTGTCCGGCATCTCTATCTGACCATACCTCATCAACCGGGATGCCTGTCAAGCCCATCTCATTTCAGGTCTTGCCGATAAATATAATTCATCGGTTGGAATATTATTTATAACATATTGATATTGCATATTTTAAAACTTATGATACAATTGGCAAAGTAAGCAGTGCATGGGGCGCCACCAGGACGCTCAGATCCCTTCTCCCGATGCTCTGGGCCGCCATGCGGAAGGCCTCAACCATACTGGGGGCCGGGATCATGTGGACCCGGCGCACCAGATCCGGGGTCTGGGAACCCACGACAATGACGTTCACCTTTTCCAGGACCTTGGCCATGATGAATGCCCGCTGGGCCCCCGGCGGATAACCGGATGTGCGCATCTCCTGGAGAAGGGCGCCCATGTCGGGGGCCTTGCTCAGCTTTTCGAAAAAACGCCTCTCGCCGATGCCCTCACCCGCTCCTTCGGGCGTGGGGGCCGGCACGATGATGACCCCTCCGTCTCTGACCACCGGCACAAGGGCGAAAAAGAGGTAGCTGGCGGCCCGGCAGGCCTGGTAGATATTGACGTCTTTGGGGAACCCGACCCCGGCCACGGCCACGTCCACCTGTTCGGGGACAGGCACTTCGTAGATCTGGCGGGCCTGGGCCACGAGGCTGTCAAAGACGGGCTCCGGATGCCCGGCAAGAACGGCCGCAGGCCGTTTCTGATCGTTCAGCACCACGTTCAGGATAAACTGGAGGCCGGCCCGCCGGGCCGACTCGGTCACGGCCTCGTGAAAGGGGTTTCGGTCAATTGTCCCGAGCCGCGCACGCGGATGATCCATCATCTCAGGGCCGTGGGTATGGGCAATGGTTGCCTCTCCGGCCGCGCCTATGGCCACGGTCTTTCGGCCCCCGGAATAGCCTGCAAACTGGTGGGGCTCCACAATGCCGGTGGCGATCAGGACGTCGGCCTCGAAGGCCAGGCGGTTTACGGTCAGGGGGATGCCGCTTTGGGTGGGGCCCAAATCCACGACGGCTTCAGGATCCCAGGCCCGGTGATCCACCACCTGATAGCGGTTTACGACCGCCGAGCTCAGCTTGGCTATCTTTTCTGCAGCCGAGGTGGGTCGGTGGAGCCCCACCCCGCACAGGAGGGTAATGTGATCTTCCGGGACCCGTGCAGCCTCCAGTTCCCGCAACAGAGCCGGGACCAAGATGCGGTCCGGGCTTGCCCGGGTCATGTCCGTGAAGACAATGCAGACCCTGTCCGACGGATGGACCAGTTCCCTGAGGGGAGGCGATTCCACGGGGTCTGACAAGGTCCGGTCAATGGCTTCTGTCAGGTCCCTGATGGGGGGGACAGGCCGTGATGCGGCTATTAGGGCCTTCATGCCCAAAGGGAGATCGAATGTAAGCTCAGTTTTTCCAAAAGGGATAGAGTACATAAGAGGCCTTAGGAGCGAGGAGGTCTCGTGCCGGAATCGGGCGGCGTGCCTTCAGAATAATAGGAACTTGGCGATACTATTGTCAATATCATTCCGGGTTGTCCCTGTATTGCACCATATATTGATATTCTGATATTTTATGACACATTATGTGGTATTTTTTCTTTACAAACACCCATGGATATGCTAAGAGGACCTGACGGCCTCAACCAAACAGCGTTCTGCCCGCCCGTGGGGGTCTCTGCCCAAGGGCTGCAATAAAATGCGTTCATATCGTTCGGCGACCGCCCCCGGGCTCGGGATACGTTTTATTGAAAGGCAGCAAGGAATTTCTTCCCATGAAAGGGTGTCCTTGGGGCTGGAACAGACTGTATTTTAAAGCCCTGCTGCCGTCCCCACGAGCTGTGTTCGGTTTTTGCAGCCCTTGGGCAGAGACCCCCACGGGCAAAGTTCTTCGCATGTTGCGGAGAAGTTACGGACAAAGAGTCTAAAGCGCTCCCAAGGGTTCCGGCCGATGGCTTTGCCGCAGGGAAATACCCGGCAGGAATGTGCGTTGAGCAAGGAAGCTGGCACAAGGGAGGGGAGTATGAAGATCAAGAAAGTCTCCATTTTTGGCTTTAAATCTTTCATGGAAAAGATGGATATCATTTTCCCGGAAGGGATCAGCGGCGTGGTGGGGCCCAATGGCTGCGGAAAGAGCAATGTGGTGGACGCCATCCGCTGGGGCATGGGTGAGCAGAGCCCCAAGCAGCTGCGGGGCCGCAAAATGGAAGACGTGATATTCAACGGCGCCGGTCCCCACAGGCCCCTGGGAATGGCAGAGGTCTCTATCCTGTTTGAGAACGGGGACGGCACGTTTCCTGGTGCATTTTCCAATGATCCTGAGCTCCTGGTCACCCGACGTCTCTACCGCTCCGGCGAAAGCGAATACCTCATCAACAACGTGGCGTGCAGGCTCAAGGATATTCAGGAGATATTCATGGATACGGGCCTGGGGAACAGGGCCTATTCCATTATCGGGCAGGGCCAGATCGGGACCATCATCGAGCAGCGGCCTGAGGAGACCCGCGTGATGCTGGAAGAGGCCTCTGGCATTACTAAATACAGGAAGAAAGTAGAGATTTCTCAAAGAAAGATTGAACTGACAGAGGCCAATCTTCAACGGGTCGAGGACATCCTGGGGGAGATCCAGGGCCAGGAACGCTCCCTCAAGCGCCAGGCCGCCAAGGCCAGACGTTATAAGGCGCTCAGCGAAGAGATCCGGAATCTGGAGATGGAGCTTTACAGCAATATCTATGCGCAGCTGGAAGCGGAACTGGGCAAAAAGGCCGATTCTACGGAGGCCCTGGTGAGGGAAGAGATCGACAGGTCCACACGGATGGCCCAGGTGCGGGCCTTGATAGAAGAGATGAATCTGGAACTTGACGAAAAGGATGCAGGCCTCTCTGTTTACAGGCAGGATCACCTCCGCCTCAGCGACAGGGTGCGGAAAAAGGAAGGGGAGGTCGAATCCCTGTCCGGCGAGATGCGGATGATCCAGGAAATGAAGGGCCGGCTCATGGCCGAGCAGGAGGCCCTGACCCTTCGGCTCAGGGAGCTCAAAGAGAAGCGGGCAGACCTGGAGAAGGACCGGGAGGAAATACGGACGCGGTCATCCGAGCTGGAAAGGGAGATCGCAGTCAGGGAGGAACGTGCGACTGTGAGGAAGCGGACCTTGGAAGAGATCCGGGAGGAATATGAAAAGGCCAGGACAGAGCTGAGCGCCGGAGAAAACAGGGAAGTGGGTCTGAATCACGAGTCAGGATACCTGAATCGTCTCCTCCAGCAGATCTCGGACAGTCGCACCAGGCTCGAAAAGGAGCTATCTGAGATGCGCGCCAGGTCAGAGAACATTGTCAGGGTCTCGGAAAGAAAGGGGATGGTCAGGGAGGCGACTGCAGAGAGACTCGCCGTTATAGAGGCCAGCATGGAGGCGGAAAGCGAGGCCCTAAAGGAACTGGGGACGCTCAAGGCACGGGTGGAATCCGACCTGAAATCAGTGGAATCCGAACTGAACATGTGTCAGTCCCGACTCGCCAGTCTGGAAACCCTCACAGAGAATTTTGAGGGATACCAGGCAGGGGTGCGGGCAATCATGAAGGCGAGGGATTTCCCACCGCTTCAGGAAGGGCGCGTCCTGGGGATACTGGCCGACGCGATCCAGGTGGATTCCGCGTATGAGCGGCCCGTGGAGGCGGTCCTGGCCGACAGGCTCCAGTATGTGCTGGTGAGCTCCCAGGGAGATGCCAAAGAGGCTGTTGCCTATTTGAGAGAACGGGAAAAGGGGAGAAGCAGCTTTGCGCCGGTCAACCACGTAGGTGGAACGGGTGTCGATTTAGGGGATGCCGGCCCGACCTTTCCACGGCTGATCGATCATGTGTCGTTTGCGCCGGAATACAGGCCCCTTATGAAGGCCCTGCTGGGGGACACGGCGGTTGCGCCGGACCTGGACACAGCCCTTTCAAACTGGGAGCAGGTCCGGGATATTTCGGGGAGGAACCCGTGCGGGATCTGTTTTGTCACCATGGACGGGGATATGGTTGACGAAAGGGGCGTCATCACCGGCGGGAAGGCGGCCCATGGTTCACGGGGGCTCTTGATCAGGAAACGGGAGATGTCCGACCTGAGGGAGAATGTGGGCCGACTCACCACAAGGCGCGACGATCTCCAGGCCAAGCTGGAAGAAATCATTGCCCGTATTGAACAAAAGGAGGGCGTTGTCAAGGGCCTGACCGAGGATCGGTGGTCCTGCCAGGAAGAAATCAACGAACTGGACAAGGTTTTGTTCCGGTTCGGGCAGGAACTTGATCAGTTGGAAAAGATGTCTGCCAAGATATCGGATGATCTCAACAGAAAAGAGATCGAACGGAACAAGCACGAGAAGGATCTGGTGAGGCTTGCCGATGCATTGGCCGCGCGCAAGACCCAGCGACAGAAAGAAGAGGCCTATTTTCAAGAAAAGGAAAGGGAGCTGCGCGAGGCCGAGGGGGAATACGAGCAGTGCCGGGAGGATGTGACGCGGCTCAAGGCGGACCGACGCATTTCGGAGGAGGCCGAACGGGGCGCGGTGCGAGAGATGGCCCTGATGGACGGGTATATGGAGGATGCCCTGGAACGTCTGGCCAAGATAGAAGAGGATATTGTGTCGGGTCGCGAACGGCGCGAAGACTGCCAAAGCAAAAAGGAGATGGTGGAGGAGGAGCTGAGAGATCTCCGGGAAAGGCTGCAGAAGGCCGAGGCGGACATGAATCGCGCTGACATGGAACGACGGGAATTCCAGTCGCGGATAAGAGACCAGGAGAGAAAAGAAGAGGATCTTCAACGGGAGGTGGATGCACTCAAGGAACAGATCAACAGGGCCAGGATGGAAAACTCCGAGATCCAGTTCAAGATGAATCATCTCGTGGAAACCGTGAGGGATAAATTCAACTTGAATCTCTCTGAGATATACCGGTCCTACGTCCAGGAGGACTTCTCGCGCGCCGAGGCCGAAGAAGCCTTGGAGAAAAAAAGGCGGTTGAGGGAGCAGATCGGCGAGGTGAATCTGACGGCCATCAAAGAACTGGAGGCACTGAACGAACGCCACACCTTTATCGTCAAACAGCGGGAGGATCTGATCACCTCCATCGAGTCCTTGAGGACCGCCATTCGCAAGATCAACCGAACCTCCCTTGAGAAATTCAGGCAGACCTTTCAGGATGTGGATGCCAAGCTGAAGGAAATCTTTCCGATCCTTTTTAACGGCGGGACCGCGGGATTGAAGCTGACGGATGAATCGCGGCCCCTGGAGAGCGGGGTCTTGGTGGAGGTCCAGCCCCCCGGGAAGAAATTGAGCCATATGGGCCTTCTTTCGGGTGGGGAAAAGGCCCTGGTGGCCATGGCCCTCATCTTTGCCATCTACATGATCAAGCCGAGCCCCTTCTGCCTCTTAGACGAGGTGGACGCCCCCCTGGATGAGGCCAATATCGACCGGTTCAACAGTCTACTGAAGCGGATTCGTCAGGCATCCCAGATCATCATGGTCACCCACAGCCGGAAGACCATGGAGATCACTGACCGATTGTACGGCATCACCATGCAGGACCAGGGGGTGTCCAAACTGGTGACCGTCAATGTCAATGGCGGTTCAGGCCCGGGTGTGGAGACCCTTCACTAACAAGGAGCGAGACAGTGGCGTTTTTCAGGCGAAAAAAGAGGGATGAAACGGAGTTCCCTTCGGCTGCGGTGGAGGAAACGCCTGCCGGCCCTTCCTATCAGGAGGATACGGAAAAGGATGACGGCCCGCGTTTTCTCGGGAAGCTCCGCCAGGGGCTGTCAAAGACCCGAAATGCATTTACAGGCCGGATGGACCGCCTTTTTTTGGGCAAAAAGGAGATCACCGAGGATCTTCTGGATGAGCTGGAGGAGATTCTCTTCACCTCGGATATCGGCGTGACCACTACCCAGGAACTGATCGATTCGGTCCAGGAAAAGGTGGCCAGAAAAGAACTCAAGGACCCTGGCAAGCTGAAGACAGCGCTCAGGGATCAGATGCTGAGCTATTTAAAGGCGGCGCCAATCGAGCAGTCCCGCCCCAGTGCCGGAGAACCGCTGGTCGTCATGGTGGTGGGCGTCAACGGGGTAGGCAAAACCACCACCATCGGCAAGGCGGCGCATCGATTCAAATCGGAGGGGAAAAACGTGCTTCTGGTGGCAGCCGATACCTTCAGGGCCGCTGCTGTGGAACAGCTCGCCATATGGGCCGAACGGGTGGGGGCCCCTGTGATCAAGCAGGGGCCTGGGGCCGATCCCTCGGCTGTTGCCTTTGACGGCCTGACCGCGGCCATGGCCAGGAAGGTCGATGTGGTCCTGGTGGATACGGCCGGGCGCCTCCATACCAAGGTCAACCTCATGGAAGAACTCCACAAGATCCGCCGGGTAATGGGCCGCAAGCTCCCCGGCGCGCCCCATGAGGTCTGGCTGGTCCTGGACGCCACCACTGGCCAGAATGCCATCTCCCAGGCCCAGATGTTCCACGAGGCCCTGGGGGTGACCGGCATTGTCCTGACCAAGCTGGACGGCACGGCCAAGGGCGGCATCGTGGTGGGGATTTCAAGGGAACTGGGCATACCCATCCGCTTTATCGGCATCGGCGAGAAGATCGACGATCTGAGGGAGTTTGATGCGGCCGATTTTGTCAGGGCGATCTTTGATTAAAGGGCCCGCATCCATTCAGGCCGCAGGCCTATCTCTCCCCTCAATGCTCTGTCGATCTGATCCAGGGCCTCCTGCTTTCCATTGGGGAGCCTCGCCTTAATGGGAAGATAGTTGGACGCGTGGTTGGAAAAGAAGAGCCCCCGGCTCAGGTCAGTGTGGGCGATCATTTCTCTCAGCTCCAGAAGGAGCTCCTCTTCGCTCAACAGGTCAAAATTTGCGTTGAGATAGTCTTCATAAAGGGGCGTTCCCGGGATGAGCATGACCGTGAGGGCGCCTATATAATTGGGGTCCATGCGGGTCAGCAGCTGGCCGGTGGCGCGGGCG
>Ga0209270_1002592_pt1 | contig 18488 bp, 8 predicted proteins | sample MTBAKSrepl1MetaG_FD_187456 | JGI IMG/M metagenome (GOLD analysis project Ga0209270, IMG submission 187456) | Enrichment culture microbial communities from Arthur Kill intertidal strait, New Jersey, USA, that are MTBE-degrading - MTBE-AKS1... | ecosystem: Environmental > Aquatic > Marine >...
ACGGCGGCGGCCTGTTTCTGGAGATCAGGCCCAACGGCGCCAAGTATTGGCGGCTGGCGTACAGGTTTGACAAAAAACAAAAACTTCTTGCCCTTGGCGTGTATCCACAGGTATCCGCGCCAGAAGCAAGAGAGGGTGCACGGATTGCCCGGGAGCATCTTGCGGCGGGAAGAGACCCCGGCCTTCTTCGCAAATCAGCCCGGGATGGCAACGGCAACAACAGCGAGAATACATTTCAAGCCGTGGCCGAGGAATGGCTGGAGCGGTTCAAGCACGAGTGGACCGATAGTCACCACAAGGGGATTTCCGGCAGGATCAGGCGGGAACTCTTTCCATGGCTCGGTGCCAGGCCTGTGAACGAGATAACAGCGCCGGAACTTCTTTCCTGCCTCCGTCGGATAGAGGCGAGGGGACATCTTGAAAATGCTCATAGAACGCTTACCAATGCCGGGCAGGTCTTCAGGTATGCCATCGCCACCGGCAGGGCAGAACGAAATCCGGCGGCTGACTTGCGAGGCGCCATCCCTCGCCCCAGGGTCAAGCACATGTCGACCATTCTTGATCCTAAACAGGTGGGTATCCTGATGGCTGCAATCGATGAATATTCAGGCTCGCCGATTACCCGCTGCGCCTTGCAGTTCATGGCGCGCGTCTTTTTACGGAGCAAGGAGATCCGATTCGCGGAATGGTCCGAGATTGATTTTTACAGGCAGGAGTGGCGGATACCTCTGCCCAAGATGAAAGGAAAAAAAAGAGACAAGGAGGCCAGCCCAAACGCCTATCATATTGTTCCGCTGGCGACGCAGACAATAGCAATACTGAGAGAAGTGCAGGCGCTCACGGGAGAAGGGAAGTATGTGTTTCCCGGACTTCGCGGCAGCAAGCCGATCAGCGACGCAACAATGACCAACGCCTTGCGCCGCATGGGGTACGACAAGGAGGATCTGCATGTCCATGGTTTTCGGGCCATGGCCCGAACGTTAATACGGCAGGAACTTGGCTTTGATGAGGAACCCATCGAAAGGCAGCTTGGCCATGCTGTCAAGGGTCCTTTGGGTGCCGCATATAACCGGGCGGATTTCATTCAGGAGCGAAAAAAGATGATGCAGGCCTGGGCGGACTACCTGGACGGGCTCAAGACGGGAGCAAAGATCGTTCCGATCGGGGCAGTAGTCTAAATGGGTGAAGGGGAAGTCAATGAAAAGCTCATGAGGAGCGGAATAGGGTGGTGGTGTCATACCACCGCAGTGAATATCTGGAATAGACCAAGTATTAGGTAATCAATCTAAATCAACCTGTGGGCATATTGAAGTTCAGCGCCTTGGCAATTTGAGCCCAATGTTCACGGATGAGGAGGTGCTCCTCTTGGGCGATTGCAGCGTTGCGCAAGACATTCAGTGGATACCATTTATTATTTTTTTCCTGATAAAGCATCCTATCATAAATGTTGCCAGTGTGAGATTTGCGCCAAGGCTCATATTTTTCGGAAAGCAACGTGAAGGCATGATTGAGGCTCACGGCAGGTGTTGCTGAGACTTCTTGGGGCAACTGAACCGTACTGCTTGTGATCCCTTTGGCTTGCAGTCCCTCAAGGTGTAACCAAACACCCCCTTCAGCGTCCGGGTCATTTTTCTTCTGCTGCTCGGTGGGATCGCTGATTGTAACACTGACGAACATTGTATATGGAGAGCGGAGGGTGTAGAAATAGGCATCACCAAGTGCAGGACCTTGCTCTCCCAGCGGTTTAAGATACTTATACAATTCAGCGGGGAGCATTACTGGTTGCTTAATTGTTAAGGCAACCAGTAATTCTGTGTCTGTTCCAAATATTTTGTGTTTACTGGGACGCTTGAGTTGGTCCAGAAAATTTTTGTCAGTAATAGAACTCTTATCAATAATCAGATCACCTATAGTGCCCGCCTTGATGGGAAGACCCCCACCGTAAAAATATTCCCACTTTTCATCTATCAATTTGACCGGGATACGAATGGGACTTTGCTCGAAAATGCTTCTCATATCAACCCTCCAGATGAAAACTATCCAGCAATAAATAACTTTTCCCTGCTTATCTAATGTGAAGGTGGCCGCCTCCTTCTATAAAAATTCATAAGCCGCTAATTTTGTTGGCTCTATCCACAAGTAAAATTTTTATTTGGAACCTCCTGATTAACGGAGCATTGCGCCATTTTTCAGCGAGCTGTCTAAATTTCGATGAATCCGGAACAGCAATGCCCAGAATATCATTATCGGTAATCTCCTCGACAGTCATCAGTTGCCCCAATGCCTCTCGAATAAGAGGATATTCCTGAGAGCTTCTGCTTCGTATCAAAGGACCTTTCTTCGCTTCGATCCTGTAGGTATTGCCTCTGAGTCTTGCTACAACATCGCCTTTGCCAGGGATGGAATGGATTTCTATGGGGACGCAATTTTGTTTCAGATACCTTCCTTTCCATTCGTTGTCTTTTGGTGTTTCCCACCCGTGTTCATTCATAAACGCAATCAAAGGAAAGATAGTTCGCTGACCAACCTGTACTTGGGCGCCATCAATGGCAACACTTATTCCCCCAGTCGCGTCCGGATGCTCTGCAAATGAGATGGCTAGGCGGAGGCTGACTTCCGCTTTGGACATTTTTGTTGGATCGAGATGGCACATCGAATGATCAGCAGTTACCTTAGTTATGGCTTTTCCGTTTCTTGGCTACAGCTTCACAGCGTTTATGTATCTCCCACCGCCAGGTATCCAATGCGTTTATGTCAGCAAGCAACTCATCTGGGTCTGGCACTTCAACTCCACCCAACAAGGCTTGGTCATGGGCGTAATTAGAGCATTTCGTCATCCATTGATCCACAGTGGTGTAGTCCGGATCTTCAACCACCACGCCGGCCAGCCGTTGGGTTTCAATACCTTTACGAAAACGAAGCACCACGTTGCATAAAAGAACCTCTTCAATAGCCCGTTCCCATGCAATGCGTAACAGCTGGTATGCCTCGGCGGTCAACTTTCGATGTTCTATTTCATCACCGGATTTGTATACCTTTCGGATATGTTGCTGTTTATTGCGCAGGTGCCCCACCCGGGCTTTGGTAGTCATACCCTCGAAAGGTATATCTGGATCAGTCACTCCAAAGCCTTCCGGTTTACGCGACATGCTTTGGGTTTCCAGGGCAATTCCGGCTTTCTGGGCCTCTGTGACCAAGAGATTGAGAAAATAAAGGTCGTGGGTAAAGATGATTACCTGCCGCGATCCAGCTTCCAGCACCAATCTTCTGGCGACCTTTTCTCGCCTCCTGTGGTCGAGGGAAGAGACGGGGTCATCAAAGATAATCCCTCCGGAACTGCCACCGATTTTGACCTCAGCCAGGAAAGAGCCCAAGGCAATGGCGCGCTGCTCCCCTTCGCTCAAGATGTCGCCCGGTGTCTTGGATTGGGGAAAATCCAATTTGAGCTTGTGAAGGGATTTGCCTTTTACTGTACGCGTCGTCAGTTTTAGTTGTAGATTGCCCACCCCCAGCGCTTTGAACTCCTCGTTCAACAGGTTTTCCAATCCTTTTGATACAACTTTTTCTGTCAGTTCTGTTGCTTTCAGGGAAATGGCATTTGGCTTTACGGCGGAAAGACATTTTTTGAGCTTATCTTGTCGAGCCAGGCGCTCGATGGCGGTCAACACCGAGGCTTTAACCTTGGCAAGCCGAATTCTGGCGTCAAATTCGTTGTATTGCTTTTGGAGCGCGGCCCGCGCTTCTTCGTTTGCCAGCTTTTCGTAGCTCTCTGCTTCGCCACCGATCTTTTCGACCAGAGCTTTGAGTTGCACCGACGGGTTGGCTGGTAACGGTTTTATTCCTGTCCAATCCCCTAGAATAATCGCCGTCCTTACGGCCTCATGTCGGCCAAGTAGTGCTGCCTCGAATGCACGGAGAGTCTCGGCCAGCGGTTTATCCAGAGCCTCGATTTCCGCACACAATTCACTATCCATGCCGAGCGAAACATTCTGTGCATTAAAGTTCGCTTGCGCTTCAGACATCGCCTTTTTCCGGGCATTGGCTGTCTTCTCCGCTTCCTGTTGAACAAATTCCTCGAAGCGCAACAAGCGAGCCGCACCATCGGCGAGAGGCTGCTGGCAAAGCGGGCATGGGGATTCTGACCCCAGATCGGGAAAGGTCTTGGTTGGGAAAGCCTCGGTAGAGAACTTGCGCGCCGCCTGGAAGAGTTCCTTCCATGCTTCTCCGCCCGTGCCCGGGAGAAGGGATGGATCATCCCTCAATATCCCGGCGGCTAACTTCGCCGCCTCTTGCGCTGCTGTATAGCCATCAACAAGTCCGCGCAATGTGGTAACCGCCGCATCGCCCACTATGAGCGGTTTCTGGTCAAGGTTCTGGACAATTTTACCTATTCGACTGGCGAGCAACTGCAACTGTCTCGCCTTATCTTTCGGATTAGCTTCTTTGAGTTGCCGGTCGATTTCCTGGTACTGGGATTCTTCTTCGGCTGTCAAAGTTGCCAGTTGTTCAACCTGTTCCGGCTTGGTCTTGGCAGTGAACCCCGCAAGGAGCTTGGCTACAGGAGTATCGCCACTGGCCAAGTCGGCAAAAGGTGTCGTGTCGGGGACGTATTGTGTCTGCTCCGACTCGATCATCTCTTTCAGCCTTTTGCAGGCACCTGCGAGCCCTTCCAGGATATCCAGGCCATAAGGGACATAGGCAAAATCCCCTTCCTCATCCAGATAGCTTCTGGCGCACCGAGAATCGAATACCGCCAAGGATGAAAGACATTCCGGCGCAGGGTCACCATCTTTCCAGGGTAACTCCTCCGAGGTTCCATTGAGATTGATCTCGAACATTGCCTCCGGCGTACCTATCTCTTCCAGAGGGAGAAAAGCATTGGGAAGTATGGGCTCTTTTTGATCACGCGCCCGGCAAGCACGTTTGAGCACTCGTGAGTAACCAGATTTACCCGAACCGTTGTCGCCATAGATCACCGTCAATCCATTGGGCTGAACGGGCAAACGCTGATTTTCAGCGATCATGTTTACATGGCGAAAATTCTTTATCGCCATTAATTGAACTTGCGAGCCAGTGGCGGCTCTTACAGGTATCTGATCTTCACTTAGCCTCTTGGCTTTCCTGCCCCTGGGATCGGGAATGCCATGTTCTTCCTTCAACAAGGCGAAAAGATCATTCAGGTCAGCCTCGGATAAGGATTCTTGGTTGAACAATCGAGCAATGGCGTCGCTCTGCCAGGCTGGTAAGCCAGTGGACCAATCCAGGATTTCGCGAAGAATGGGCATACATTATCCCCTGTCGTAGTTGGCTAGGCTTATGTAGCTTGATTCTTTCTTGAACCACACAGCCATTTGGTTATCACCAGTCATGAAATCGTAGCCTGACATACTTCTCCACTTCCGACCTCCATTCGCCGCTATCAAACCAGTCTCGACATTGCGGCGGAACGATTGAACTGAGCCAAGAAATATAGGTCAGTTGTTTCCGTGATTTTCGCCCGTAGAATTGATTGTTCCAAACCAGGGCTTGCCGTGTAGGATCTTTTGGTGGTCGATCATTGACTTTTTCGAGGAAGCCGTGAAATGGACAGTATCTGGTAGGATGCGATCGGTTTTTAGGGTTATTGATTGCCTGCAATTTAGCGTGCAATAATTCCCTTGCTTCACCATCAAGCATGGCTATAATTCGCATGAATTGCGCATACCTACGCAAAGACCAGGTTAATTCGTCTAGTTTCCCAAGCCATTCCGGCAAGGAGTAGGCCGACTTGCTCAAATAACGATTGTTGCCAAACCTCTCCAATGTGGCAAAAAAGTCCCCGGCCCATTCCGGGAGTTCAATCACCAGATCCTCTATGGCCGAAACGCTTTGGAAAAGCCTGGGCAGATCATGGCCAAATTCTTTCCCCCGCTGGTCTGTCCCAGGCCAAAGTGCACTCCGGCCATTGAACAGGAGGATCGCCTTGAGATATTTCTCCAAGGCTTGCAGGGCACTCCATAAGAATTGCTCTCTCAACCTCAATCGCCAACAAGCCCGTGCGGTGATGTAATCCGCATCGGCTTGATCGCGGAAAACCTCGGTCGCAAAGGTGTTCAAGACAACTTGAAGATTCATCAAATAATCTCCGTTTTGGCTATTTGAAGCGCCTCGGACAGAGTCGTTGTTCTGGTAAGTTTTAGAACTTCCTGCTTATACAAGTCAGTCAGCTCAGTAATCACACCATTTGAGATCAAGTTGATCAGGTAGCTGATCCCATCTTTTCCGCATGGGGCATTCCGAACGCTTTTGATGGCTGCTTCAGCCATTTTTTGGGGATTGGGATTTGTGATTTTCCCCTCCGGATTGAAATCTGTGTATAGGACATGATCTATGCCTTGGAAGCCAGGTTTGTCCTGAACGACTACCGCATTGCGGCTTGAGTTATATTCATACTCAACCCCTGAACCTTCTTTCCTCCTTTCCCTGCGGTAAAGAAGGTCCTTGGCTACCTTCAGGGAGACACCTTCGGATAAAACCAATACTTCCGCCTTGACAGCTTTTCCGGTGGAATGGGGGACAACTGTATAGGAGCCGCCGCGAGTTTCAGATTCTCTGGCGTATTCCACGGGGAAAGGGGTCTCGGTTGGGATGCGTTTGGCGATCAAAGGTGATATTTCAAAGCCAGGATCGTCGATCAGCGACCCGTATGCCAGGATGCTTACAGTCATAAAATCAACCTTTTTGCTCTTTCTTGGAAAATGGTCGCCTCCAGGTCTCCCCTGCGATTAGGGCTAGCCCGTCGGGGTTATATTTCGAGTCTTTTTCTTGCCGGATCTTTTGGGTGATATCCAAGAGATGCTTCCAACGGTTTTCGGTTATGGCGGAAAGGACTTCCGGATGAACCGTTAGCTGAAAATCTTCTTCCGCAAAATCCACAAAGAACTGCTTTTCTAGCATGTGTTCCATCTGATCAGGTCGGGAGTGAATAAGGTCTATTATCGGGCGATAATAGTACTTCAGATCGTCCTCGGAAAACGGGATGTTGATCTGTCTGCTATTCTGCGGAACCGGGTCCCGCCAGTAGAAATTGAGAACATCTTTTTTGAAATAGGTTATTGCCCCGATGTGGTATTTGCATGGCTTAGAATCGACGCTTACTATTCTCGTCGCCTGATCTTTCGCCTTACTCTTGACGTCAGTCCAAGGGGGGCTGATCCTTCCTTTTGACTCAAATGCGTGCCAGTCCATCGAGCTGTCATCCCTGCCGACCAAATCAGGTCTCGATCTACCTGAAAGAACCGCATTCAAGTCATCCTTCCATACATCCAAATGCAGCAGCCAGATGGTATTGAGTAGCTTTGCCGCAAAGAGCTTGCAGAACACCATGCCGAGAAAATAATTAACGGCCCCTTTCTCGGTGGGATCGAGGGTTTTGGCGGCGTCAGTACGTCGTAAGCGACTCCCCCGTGGCCCACTCTGTTCAAGAGACATTCTGACAAGAGACAGCCGGAAGATGGCTTCATAGATTGATGCGGTCCCATAACGAAATACATAGTGCCGACTCGGCCGACCAACGGTGATCGCGGCCCAGAGGATTTCATCCCAGGTAACGGTAAGTTCGCCAGTGCCATTGGGAATACTGCCTCGCGGAAAATCCTCTGTCACATAGGGTATTCGTAAAGATCGTGTCGGTGGCCTAACTGTACTTGTTCCAGGGTTGTATGTAATCGCCATGGGGTCCTCGTATTTGAATCACTCGAAAAGTGATAACTGGTCGCTGTTCTTGGTTTTGCGTTTGATAGCTGATTTCCTTGTTTTTCCTTTGGCGTGGAAACCTTCGGCGACCTCTTTGGCGTGGATTTCGTGGTTGAGTTGGAGAAGGCGTTTGAGTAGTTCTTTTCTGGCCTCGGGTGAGATGGTGTAGCGGACGCGGTCGTTTTCGGGGAGGGTTTCTATTTCGTAGAAGTCGTGGGCGAGGTCCAGGTCGCTCCAGTCGTAGGCGTCGCGGACGGTATTGTCGAGTTGCCGGTGGAGGCGGCGGAGTTCCAGGATGGATTGGTAGCCGGCTGTGGCTTCCTCCGGGCTTTTTTTGCTGACCTTGGCAACCTTCTCCTCGGTCAGGTCGCGCTCGTGGAAGAGGTTGTAGATGCTGGTGAGGCCGAGCCAGAGCTGAAGCATCAGCCCCCGGCGGTACTCGTGGTAGTGCTCGCCTGCTTCGACGAGTTGCTGGTTGGGTTGGGTCCAAAGTCCTTCGGGGAAGGAAAAGGTGTCAAAACATTTCGATGGCGAATAGCGGAGGTCTTGTTTCAGGGCGCCGCTGTATTTTCTGGCCCAGACTTCGTGGAGGGTGGATTGGACTACGGAGTAGAGGTCCCAGCGGTCGGTGGTGAAAATATATAGAGCATGTGTAAATACGATATTTGTCGAAACTGCTGAAAAATTAAGATATTTGGTGGTTGCTGCAGCAACGAAACAACATTTCAAGAGGGTTATTGCTGAATATAGTTCAATCCTTGGGCGCCAAAACTGCCACCATTTATCAGCAACACCATTTTGGATTCGTACTGGTTTAACTAATTTTTCAATACGGGTGAAAGGAGTTTCATACTCCATAGCTCTCTCAATAGGCCAATTGAAAAAATTGATGATTTTTCTTCCAGGAGTTTGTTCAGGATAGCTGTTTATTTCCTGACCATTTACAACAGGGAAGATCACCTCCTGATTACTTGGGGCATCTTTGATAAGATTGTCTGCCTCTTTATGGGTAAGAAAAAAACCATCCCCTCTAAAAATAGATCCCTGAAAAATCTTGTTTGAATTATTCAAAAGATTATGAGGCGTCCCCAAATCACTGTTGTCTTCCAAAAATGCATTAATGAATTGAACTTCTTTGCCATCAAGTATCCTTTTGGCTCGCCATTTGCCCTTATGAATAGCAATTAGTGAGATTACCAAATTGGCTTGCCCTGGCCATTTGATTCCTCGCACGCCAAAGTTGATAACTCCATCTTGATTCAATATCTGTTCAAGACCATCTTTGCGGATTTCACCGTCCTTTATTGAGTTTGTTGTTATGAATGCAGTATTTCCATTAAGCCTAAGCAGGTCAAAGATGCGCCGGATAAAAAAGACAATTACGTCGCTTATCCCAGCTGGCTTGAACTCCCATTGGACATATGAACAAAATGAGTTTCCATAGCTTGAACGGATGGCCCCTCGACCGAGATATGGCGGATTGCCAAGGATGCAGTCAAACCCGCCATTCTCGATTATCTCCGGAAACTCCAGGAACCAATGAAAGAAGCGGTTCTCATGGGCCAAGTCCCAGGCGGTTGCCGTGGCCGGTCCTTGCGGACGGTGCTGACCCGAGAGATAGCGACGATACTCCAGATCGGTAATGGCCTGGGTGAGGTTCTCCTCGGTTTTGGGGAGATAGAACTGGGCAATGGGGATGGCGGCTATCTGGTTCAGCAGCCAGGCTTCCTGGCTTTGACTGAACTCCTGATAGTGTTGTTTCTTTGCTTCAATCTCACTGGGTGATCGCTCCGGCAATTTGGCCACTTCCTGCCAGCCGGCCAGAATGGTGTCGAGTTGTTTTTGGATTTCCGGTGAGATGTCTTCAAGCCGAGTCTGATTTTTTTCCTGCCGCTCCTTCTTGTTGCGCTTGCGCAGTTCGGCTGCCACTTCCTTATCGTCTCCGGGCATGGTTGCAAAAGCCTCATCCGGCACCCCACGTTCCATCTCCTCCCGCCGGGCGAAGCCGACAATGGCATCGCCGCATTTGATGTGATGGTCCAGAAAGGAGAGGGGCTTGCCGGGGTTATGGGCCTCCAGCCAGAGGGCGACCTTGCAGAGTTCCACCGCCAGCGGGTTTTTATCCACGCCGTAGATGCAGTTAGCGATGGCGTCGCGGACGCCCTGGCGGAAGGGTTGCGGCGAGGGCTGGTCCTCACCGGTCCGCAGCTTGGCAACCTCGGCGCCGATCCGGCGGGCGGCGTTCAGGAGGATGTGGCCGCTGCCGCAGGAGACATCGCAGACCTTGATGGAGAGCAGGGCCTTGATCGGGTCCTTCTCTTTGAGCCGGTCGGCGATGATATAGTCCAGCGAGTGCTTGATCAGAGGCTGGACCAGTTCGTCCGGGGTGTAGTGGGAGCCGGAGATCGAGCGGCCGGAGCCGGTCTTGAAATCGAAGTGGAATGGCCCGGAACCGTGGATCACCGGGTCTTTCTCCAGCAACCCTTCATAGACCGAGCCGAACTCCTCGACGTTGAGGGAGCCGTAATTAACCCGCATCTTCTGGCCGGAAACCGGGTTGGTGAAGAGGCAGAGGTTACGGAGACTGGTGAGTAGCACCTCGTTATCCAGGCTGCACTCGTTTAAAATGCCGATGGCGCTGTAACCGAAGAGATCGCCGGCCAGGGGCTTAAGGCCGAGTTTGGCGGCGCGGGCCTCGTTTTCAAAGAGCTGGAAGCAGTTCTTCAGGGCCAGCCACTGGTCGCAGAAACGGCTATCGGCCAGGTGGGGCTTTTCGGAGAGGAGCCGCAGGGACTGGACGGAGTAGAAGGAGTAGTAGATATCCCGCAGCTTTTTGTCACCATCCTTGGGGTAGACCAGGTCGCGCTCCTCGATGACCATCAGGAAGAGCAGGCGGTAGATCAGCTTGAGCAGGTAATCGTAGAGATTGGTGGCGATGACCCGCTGTTCGGCAATGGCCTGTCTTAGATTGTCGTTGGCAGGGTGGTTCAGGAAGCCGTCGGCCAGGTTGCGGATGGACATCTCCACCGCCCGGCTCAGGCCGTCGCGGATGCGGGAGCCGGAATCGAGGGCGTCCTGGTGATACTGCTCGATCAGGCTTTCTCCACCCTGCTCCGTGGACCGGGGCATGCGGGTGGCGTGGAGCAGCCGGTACATGAGGGCGAAGTCGGCAAAATGCTCGTCGTCCATCATCGAGGCCAGGTCGAACTCGATGAAGGAGAGCTTGATCAGGCGGCTGGAGTCGCGCAAGAGGCGGAGGTTTACGCCGTTGGAGACAATGGCGTAGAGGTGTTCCTTGAGGTTGATGTATTCCTGGACCAGGGCATGGGGTGACATCCGGGGGCCGCTGTCGGAGCGCTTCTTGTCGAGATTGTCCCGGAAACCCATGACATGGATGGGAAAGCCGTCGAGGTTCTGCGCCCGGTGGCTGATAGCGTAGGTTTTGTCGTTCACCGTTTCCGCCTTGGCCAGGACGGTGTCGTAGCCGAGCATTTCCAGCAGGGGGATGATCCAGAACTTGCGGGTTTCGGAGGTGCCGTAATCGTCCTCGGCGACCCGCTCCATCCTCCGGCGATAGACCCGCCACATATCCTGGGCGTCGGCCCAGGCCCGGGCGATTTCATCCTTGACCTTGACGTTGGGCGCCAAGCCGAAATCGGCTGCCTTCTGGCCGGGTAATTCTTCCTGCTCTATCTTGGTCAGGATGTCGGCGGAGAGGATCGCCCCTTCGATGCGGATGGTGGTGTGGATCATGCGCGGTTCTCCGGCAGCAGCAGGTAAACTCCCATCATGTCCATGGGCAGGACCGGTTCGACCACCTTGTACTCGGTGCCGCCCAGGAGCTTGCGGAACCGCTCATGGGCTTCAAGCAGGATCTCGGCCCGGGCCAGGGCAACCTCATCCATGAAGCCGGCGGCGTGAGCTGCCTCGACCTCGGTCAGTTCATCGGCCAGGAAAGAGGCGCGGGCCTGGGGGGAGAGGTCGGCGCTGGGCAGGACTTCGTACAGTAATTTCTGGGCCTGGTCGGGGTCCAGCCTTCGGTTGTCTTCTATACTTCCTTCATAGCCCCAAATGAGCATCTCTTCTGCCACCAGCTGGTTGCCGCCCTGCTTGGCCTCGATGACGTTTCTGACCCGGAAGAGTAGAATGGTGGTCTTGAGCATGACTTCCCGACAGCGGACGATGGCGGCCCGGGCCGGCCCATAGTCGTGCCGGTGTGCCAGGGAGTTGGCCATCAGCAGCTGGCAGAGCTGCTCGACAAAGGGATGATTGCGGCCCAGATAAAAATAGCCTTCCGGGGTTGGGGAAAAGAAGCTGATCGGAAGTTGCCGTTCTTGCGGGAGGAAGGACTTGAGGACCGGCGGCAGGTTGTCGGTGAACAGGTTGTAGCCATGGCGGCGGTTTTCGGTAACCTGGACGCCGAGGAGTTTGCGCAGGGATTCGGCGACGAATTTCTCGACCGCCTCGGGGTTACCGATGGCCTGGTCGGCCTCGTGCAGGTCCTGCTCGATCTCCTCGGCCTTGATGGCGTTCTGGGCAAAGATGCTGCGGGAGGCTTTTTCGCGCTGGGCCGCCTTTTCTATGGCGTTGGAGGCCGCCAGTTCCTTCTCATGGACCATTGAGACAGTATCGAAAAGTGTTAACTGTTGGTACTTTGGTTTCAGGCGGGCCTGGGGACTTTCAAGTACCGCCTGCATGACCGAGTCCATCAGGGAGCGGGAATCCTCAGGGAAGGGTATGGTGATGCCGGTGGAGCGGCGAATCTCCCGGACCTTGCGGAGCAGGACTTTGAGGACGACGCCGTCGATGGGGTTGTTGGCGCCATAGAGCAGGAAGGTTTTCACCTTTTTCTCCCGTTGGCCGAAACGGTCGACCCGGCCTTCGCGCTGTTCCAACCGGTTTGGGTTCCAGGGTAGATCATAGTGGAGGACGGCGGTGAATTTTTCCTGGAGGTTTATGCCCTCGCTCAGGCAGTCGGTAGCCACCAGGACCCGCTTGCTGGTGTGCGGCATGGAGTCGATCCGGGACTTTCTGATTTCATCCGGGTCTTCACTGGTGACCACCTGGATATCGAGGCCTTTGCTGCCTCCTAGTTCCAACTGCAGGACTGAACCGAGATAGTTGGCGGTGGCGATGAAGCGGCAGAAGATGACCGGGTGATAACCCTCCTTGAGCCATTGCTTGACGATCTGGACCGTCTTCAGGGCCTTGTGGTCCAGGCCCACGCCCTGCAGGCCCGAAAGCTTAGTGGCCAGCTCGGTGAGTTTGCGCTGCTCGGTGGAGGTCCAGTTGGTTCGTTCGAGAATCGCCGTGGGGGTGAAATCCCTGGCGGTGGAATAGTCTTCGTCGAGGATCGGGTTGTCCTCCCCGTTTTCTTCTTCGGGGAGTTCTTCGGCGGCCTTGGTCAGCCGGTTCTTCAGCATCTCGATGCCGGCGGCGGGGCTGGACATCACCCCTCGCAGAAGAGCCAAGGCCGACCAGTAGCGTAGTCGTCGGACCCCGGCACGGGAATCTTCCCTCTTGGTGAGACCCAGGGCGAAATCGAGCATTTCGCTGTAGAAAATGTCGTAATTCGGGGAGAGATCGTATTGGAACTCACCAGCCTCTCGGACGGGAAAGGGAGTATCTTCGTTCATCCACTTTTCAACATCTGCCCGGCGTCGCTGGACGTAGTAGCGGGCCAGACGTCGCCGGTCAGTCTGGGAGGCCTCGATCAGGTCCATGTTGCCATAATCCGGATGAATGAGGCCCAGGAGGGATTGGAACTGGGCCGGCTTGCCGCTGTGGGGTGTGGCCGTGAGGTAGACCATGTGCTGGCCTTCCTTGGCGGCGAGGTCATGGATTAGCCGGTAACGCTGCTGCTGGCTGACGGAAGCTCCCTCGGGCCTGGTGCAGGTATGGATCTCGTCGACGATGATGAACTCAGGGCATTCCTGGACGAAGACCGGGCGACGGTGATCCGACTTGATGTAGTCGATGGAGATGATCTGATAGGGGTAGTACTCGAAAACACTGGTGTCGCCGTGGATTTCCCGGTCCAGTCGGGCCTGGGTATTGGAGCGGATGATAACCGCCTCGATGCCGAACTTGTCCTTGAGTTCCGCCTGCCATTGTTCACAGAGATGAGGCAGCACGATGATGGCGAATCGCTTGATCTCCCGGCGTTCCAGGAGTTCCTTGAGGACCAGCAGGGCTTCCACTGTTTTGCCGACGCCGACGTCGTCGGCAATCAGCAGCCGGACCGGGCCTGGCTGGCGTAGGGCCATGATCAGCGGCACCATCTGGTAGGCCCGTGGCCGGAAGGAGAGTTTGGCCAGGGAGCGGAAGGGACCGGCGCCGCTGCGGAAGGAAAGCCGGCAGGCGTTATAGAGGAGCCGGGCAGAGGAAATGTCGCCGATATCATCGGCGGTTACTTTTGGAAAATTGGTCGATTCCAGCCGGTCGCTCTCGAAAGCGAGGGGCAGGTAGATGCCGGTGATTTCTTCTTCCGAACCACCGAGAGGTTTCAGGAGGACTAGGTCCTCATTGTTGGAAGGCATAACGATCCAGTCCCGTCCCCGGGTTTTGACGAGTGAGCCTGCTTTGAAATCCATCGATTTATCTCACTTTCCTGAAGATGTCGGGACGCTGGCCGACCACTTGGGCCAGATCGTCTTTATAGTAGTAGACTATTACCTGATCACCCCGGTTGCGGATCGCCTTGCGCTGTTCCTTGTCCCTTTCCCTTATTTCCGGCTTATCGTGTGGGGTGCCGTCGCAGAAGACCCAGACATCAGGTTCGTAGAAAAAGTCGGGCTGGCAGTAAATTCCCTCGACCGTTTTCTGGGCCAGGTCGGGGAGCTTGAGGCCATTCTGATAGAGATAGTGGAGGAACTTGAGTTCCGTTGATGATGTTGGGTCTATTCTGGCGAGGAGGTTCTGGTAGCGGCTTTCGTAATCCTCGCCGGTGTCACCGCCTATAATTTCAACCTCGCAGATCTCCAACTTGTCCAAGGCATCCTTAATGCTGAAGCGGCTGATCCGTTCGTGATAGCGCTGGTTGTAGTAGCTGAGGAGGTCGTCGTAGGAAGCGTCTTCCTGGTAGTCGGGGTCGTCAAAGCGACAAAGGTTGATGGCCTCGTTGATCACCTCAGTGAACCGTCTCTTGTCTTCAATGAACTGGGAGAGGACGCCGAGGCTGCCCTCGGAGGCTTCGTAAATGAAGATGTTCGGAGCTTTTTCGTCGCCCATCAGTTCCACACCTATCTCTCTGCTTTCGACCTGGAAGACGTTTTCGATGGCACGCTTCAGAGCGTACTGAAGAGAGATAACCCCGTCATAATCCAGGGCCAGGGACTTGATCGGCTCGATGTAAAGGGAGTCGGCTGTATCAGTAGTGAAAAGCTGCACCCTCTTGGTTGGTTCCGTGCTTTGAGAAGGTACGTCCAGTGACTCATTTTTCCACCAGCCGGAGATCATGCCCATCAGGAAACCGTCAGACTGGGAGACGCGCCACTTGCGATTGATCTGGACCAGATGGGCAGCCGGCAGGAAGCGAATATTGAGGAAGTTCTCTGCGTCATTCTTCACCACGGCCTTTTTGATCGATGCCGCACCGCCCGAGGGCATGGAAAAGTAGGTCTTGATATCGAAGCCCTTGGAGACGCGCTCCTCCTCTTCGCAGGAGATGCGTTCCATTTCCCGGGTTTTCGTCTCCGCCATTTCCATGAGGTCGATGTATGGCACAGTTGATCCGGATTCGGATAGGGGAACCCTAGTGAAGGGGCAGACGCTGGCGTTGTACTCATCGTCCATCATGATGTAGCCGGCGTTGGTGCTGACCTTGGCTTTTTTGAGCTTGAGGTCGGCCTCCGGCGCAAGGAGCTGGATGATCTGATATTTGGCACCGTTGTGGTAGATGATGTTCTTGGGGCCGAACTCTCGCAGGGCGATGAAGCGGGGGCGGGAGATGTATTCGCCGGCATCGCCAACGGGTATGAAGGTTCGGAGCGGGAGGCGGGTGAAGTTGTAGCCTGGCAGAAAACCCTCGGAAGCGAGATAGCGGTAAGGATAAAATTCTGAAAGGCTGTTGCTGTTAGCAAGGTTATTGGTCAAAAGGTCGCGCTGCCGAATGGCCTGGGCGACATTCCGCTTGGCGTCCTTCACTTCGTCGGAAGTGCCGGCGTAGAGGCCACTCTCGATGATACGGTTGGCCTCGGCAATCTGTTTCTGCATGGCCAGGTAGAGACGCCGCCAGCGGTCAAGCGCCCGGTCGAAACTCTCAGCCAGGGAACTGATGGTCCGGTCGACCCATTCAGAGTCAGCCCAGACTGGTAGATCGGATCTAGGTGTTATGCTTTGCAGAGTTCTCTCGAACACTTTCTTTACCTCATCCTTAGCCGCTTTATTGAGAATGAGAGTTTCCCTGACTACACCTTTCAGGGGAAGTTGCGGATCATCCTGTTCGACAAGTTCCATCAGACTCAGGTTGAGTTCGTTCAACCTGATGTGCGACAGGCAAATGGCGTTGAGATGGGATGCCAGTAACTCCTGGTTCTGGAGGTCAATGCGCGAAGGAGTGACCACCCCTGAAACCATTTCCACGGCATGGTTGAAGTAGTGGCGGTCATGGGGTGAAAAAGCCGAGCAGTTGGTGAAGACTAATGCCGCTTGACCGCTTCGCCCAGCCCTGCCGCTACGCTGGGCATAGTTGGCCGAGTTGGGCGGAACGTTGCGCATGTGCACTACATTCAGGTTGGCGATGTCGATACCCAGTTCCATGGTTGGTGAACAGAACAGAGCGCTGTATATGCCTTCGCGGAACTTTGTTTCCCGGTCGATCCGGTCAGCGTTGGTAAGCTGCCCCGTGTGCTCCCGGCCGATAAGCTTTTTCCGGCTTGAAAAATCGGACATGTACATCCTCTGGTAGAACAGGTTCGGACGCTGGGGGATGTTTTTATATGAGCGGATGGCAACCTGGTCGGGCTTGATGTTGGTGCCATCGCCCTCTTTCCAGAGGATGGTATCGATCCGAAGTTGGTAGAGTTTCGTATCCTGGTTTTCCTTGTTTCGCGCCAGGCTTGAATGGAGCCATTTGGCGTCCTCCAATAGGTTGAAATAGCTTGAGACGAACTCCTGGTAGTCGGCCTTCTTTTTCAGGGAAAAGGAATACTTCAGGGCCTCCGTTTTGAAAAACCTGCCCAGGGCACTATTGGGACCGGCACTTTTGAAATAGGCACCCATTTTTGAGCTTCTGTGCAACGCTTCACAGCCGATTCTGGCCGGGGCAGGGATTTTCTCGTTTTCATCGAAGGTCCAGGGCTCCCTCAGCTTTTCCCTGATTTTTTTACGCTTCTCATCAATGGCGCTCTGGCTGAGATATTCACTGCTGTGGATGGCATATAGTTTGCGAAAATAATCGAGGGTCTGATAGACAAACTCTATTCGTTCCTCAGTAGAGAGGGCCGCCAACAGTGGGAGATATTGCCAGGCCGTGGCATACTCGCAGTTCTCCCGCAAGTTTTTGTAGTCAATCTTCAGCAAAGCGCATTGCTCCAGGTTGGGAAGGACCACCCGCCAACCTCGTCGCAAATCGTAGATCGCCCGGTACATCAGGTAGTCTTTCAGGGCAGATTCGATATCTCTTAATACGCTGGGGAAAGAGGTTTCAGCCTGGGTTGAGTACTCTGATAACGGCAGCTTAAGAGCTTCGAAGATGCCCTGGTCAAGGTTGGCGAAGTCGAGCACATGGTATTTCTTTAATGCTTGGTGAATCGCTGATCGCAGGTGAAGCACCCGCAGGGTGTCATTGAAATGACCGGACTGGAGGGCTGCGTCCTGGCGGTTGTCAGTAAAACTGAGGAGTTTCTGATCCTCCTCATCGATGCCGGCATCGGCCAACTGAGTGAGAACGGAGTGGCTCAGAACAGTGGTCGAAGTGCTTCGTGCTTCACTACCGAGACGGGTAAGCTTTGTCCGTTCGCTGGTTTGGGAGTGATATTGGGCTCCACTGGTTGGGTCAAACAGGAGCTTTTCCGCCATGAACCAGCCATTTAGGGTGTAGATAGGCTGATCGGAGTAGTTGCCTTTGGTATCGAAATAAATTTTATGTGGGAAACGGTTTCGATATTTTTTAATCGGTTGGACTTCGCCATCTCTTGTGACCTGCAACCAGGAATCTGGCAGTTCTTCGATGTCACGATCCGGGTCCCATACATCATCGCCAATGACCAGATAGCCGGATACCTCATCGGAATCGAGATCCACGCTGTCAGAAAATTCCCGTGGCTTGAGAACCATGTTGTCTTCGTCTTTGGTAACACAAAGAAATTCGTGGCCGGACAAGCGACTGAAAACCAGGGGATAGAGGATCGTTTTGTTTTCCCCCGTTCCAAGATGATGGGCAGGGTCGAGGGTAATTACTCGATTTTCGTCATTATGTAGAGAAACGTAGACGCTGCTTGTTTGTGAAATGAACTGGTGAATCTTGTAAGGTAGATAAGAGCGTCTCTGCTCTTCAATCGCCAATTTGTGATTTACATTTGCCAGCCACTTTAAAAACTGCTTCAACTGGTCCCCGCACAACCCTTCCGGCAACCCTGATTGTTCGGCAAGTTTCCCAGAGATTTCGGAAAACTTCATGGGAGGTCGCCTGGAAAAGCCCGAATCACTTTTTTTCAGGGCGATACTATTTTCGAGCCAGATGCTTAAAGGATGGTCGACAAGTTCATTTTCTGCGCCGTGGGCATCAATCGGACTATTGAGGCAGGTTTGTA
>Ga0209270_1002594_pt1 | contig 18487 bp, 17 predicted proteins | sample MTBAKSrepl1MetaG_FD_187456 | JGI IMG/M metagenome (GOLD analysis project Ga0209270, IMG submission 187456) | Enrichment culture microbial communities from Arthur Kill intertidal strait, New Jersey, USA, that are MTBE-degrading - MTBE-AKS1... | ecosystem: Environmental > Aquatic > Marine >...
CCTTACGGGTTTTCGGCGATCAGACGGTTGACATTCTTGCTTCTCAGGTTAAAATGGGCGCCGCTGACATCCTGGTCGAGCTGAGCCGGATGGAAGCCTTCGGATTGGTCCGGCGTTCGCTATCGGGCCGTTGGAGCGCAGTCCTTCGTTAAGCGTGGGAAAAGGCAGGTTATTCGATCCTTTGAGGGGCGAGAATATGGCGGAAAAGAGCAAGAAAGAAAAGACCCTGGTCATCGTCGAATCACCGGCGAAGGCCAAAACGCTGAAAAAGATCCTGGGGGCCAACTTTGAGATCAAGGCAAGCATGGGGCACATTCGCGACTTGCCAAAGAGCCGTATCGGCGTAAACATCGAAGAAGATTTCAAGCCCGACTATATCCCTGTCAGGGGCAAGGCCGCGGTGATCAAGGAACTGAAGAAGAAAGCAGAGGGGGCGGGGCGCGTTCTCCTCGCGAGCGACCCTGACCGGGAGGGCGAAGCGATCGCCTGGCATCTCGCTCACCTTCTTTCGATCGACCCGAAGACTCCATGCAGGATCCGCATGTTCGAGATCACCGCCAAGGCTGTCAGGGAATCGGTAAAGAAACCAGAAAAAATAGACCAGGACAGGGTTGATGCCCAGCAGGCCCGCAGGATCCTGGATCGGCTGGTTGGTTACAAGCTGAGTCCTCTCCTCTGGAAAAAAGTCCGTTCCCGCCTTACGGCAGGAAGGGTGCAATCCGTGGCCCTGAGGCTGATTGCGGAGCGCGAGCGCGAGATCATGCAGTTCGTCAGCCAGGAATACTGGCTTCTGGATATCGTCGCATCGGGTGAAGGCGACCGGCGATACACGCTTCGCCTGGAAAAGAAGGACGGGAAAAACCTGACAGTCGGTTCGATCGCAGAAGCCGAGGCAATCGAGAAGGAACTGCGTTCGATCCCCCTGGTCGTTGCCGATTTCAAGGTCAAGGAAAACCGGCGGCCCCCGCTGGCCCCTTTCAAGACAAGTACCCTCCAGCAGGAAGCCTCGCGGCGTCTTGGCTTCTCACCCCAAAGGACAATGAGGATTGCCCAGGATCTCTACGAGGGGATTGAAATCCCCGGCAAGGGTCCCGTGGGGCTTATCACTTACATGAGAACCGACAGCCTGAGGCTTTCAGATGAAGCCCTTGATTCCGCCCGTGCTTTCATCGGGGAGCGGTATGGAAAAGCGTACCTGCCTGATGCCGCGAACACCTACGTCGCGAAGGGGCGAAGCCAGGATGCCCACGAGGCCATCCGGCCCACCGACGCCAGCCTCGACCCCGAAAGCCTGAAGCCTTTCCTGAAACCGGAGCAGGCCAGGCTTTACGACCTGGTGTGGCGGCGGTTCATCTCCTGCCAGATGGCTCCTGCCCTGATTGCCCGAAGCACGGTCGAGGCGGCTTGCGGTTCCTTCCTCTTGAAACAGTCCGGGGTGACGGTTTTGTTCGAAGGGTGGGGGAAGGTGTGGCCCCTTGATATGAAGGAAGCTCCAGTTCCCCAGGCGTTTCCCGGAGAAAGCCTTGCCCTGGAGGAGATCCTGAAGGAGCAACGTTTCACCCAGCCCCCGACGCGCTATAGCGAATCGGGTCTTGTGAAGGCCCTGGAAGAAAACGGGATCGGTCGTCCTTCAACCTATGCTTCCATCGTCCAGACGCTCGAGGACAGGGGCTACGCCGCACTCAACGAGGATCGCCGTCTTGAGCCGAGCGATCTCGGGCTCGTGGTGAACGATTTTCTTGTTAGTCATTTCTCGGACATCATCCAGGTGGATTTCACGGCCAGGATGGAAGGGGAACTGGACCAGGTCGAAAGCGGTACCCGTCCCTGGGTGCTCGTGCCAAGAGAATTCTGGGCTTCCTTCCAGCCGAGGCTGGAGGAAGTTGAGCACACGGTGGAAGCGGTCAACTTCCCAAAGGAAGAACCGGAACCCATTGGGGAAGATTGTCCCGAGTGCGGCGCTCCGCTTGTCCGCAGGAAGGGCCGCTTCGGCGAATTCATTGCCTGTTCCGCCTTTCCGAAGTGCCGCTTCAGTCGTCCCATCCTCAAGTCGATCGGGGTAACCTGCCCCAAATGCGGTCTTGGACAGATCGTCAGGAGAAGGAGCAAGAAGGGGGGTCGCACCTTTTATGGCTGCGAGCGATATCCCGCCTGCGACTTCGTTTCCTGGGATGCGCCAACGGGGGAACTTTGCGAAAAATGCAAGACGCCCCTCGTGATTCGCGGCAAGGGGGAACCCTTCTGCCCAGCGTGTCGCCCGAAGGCTCCAGCGGAAAAAAAGAAAACGGTTCGAGGCAAATGAACAGGGTTTTGATTATCGGGGCAGGACTGGCGGGCAGCGAAGCCGCATGGCAACTGGCAAAGCGTGGGGTCCCTGTCCGGCTTTTGGAGATGAGGCCCCTGAAGATGACCCCTGCGCACACGGGCGGGCGTTGCGGCGAACTCGTATGCAGCAATTCGCTGGGGGCGGATGTCCTGACGAGCCCTGCGGGGATCCTGAAGGTCGAGCTCAGGAAACTGGACAGCCTGGTGATGATGGCGGCGGACCGCTCCTCCGTCCCAGCTGGCAGAGCCCTTGCCGTCGATCGGGACCGTTTTTCGGAAACGATTACCCGGGAGCTCGAGGGGCATCCCCTGGTTGAAATCTTCCGCGAGGAGGTCTCCGAAGTTCCCTCGGGGCCTTGCATTATCGCAACGGGCCCATTGACGTCGGGGCCCATGGCGGATTGCCTCAAGGCCATGACAGGGCAGGAATTCCTCTACTTTTTCGACGCGGTTGCGCCTGTCCTGGCCAGGGAAAGCATCGATATGGAAAGGGCCTATAAGGGCAGCCGCTATGGCCAGGGTGAAGATTACATCAATTGCCCCCTTGACGAAAGCGAGTACGATGCCCTGGTCGAGGGCCTGCTTTCTGCCGAGCGGGCGATGAAGCACGAGTTTGAAAGGAAGCAGCCCTATTTTGAGGGATGCCTCCCGGTCGAGATCATCGCAGGGAGGGGACGGGACACCCTCCGCTTTGGCCCCCTGAGGCCTGTCGGACTGCCGAACCCGTCCACTGGCCGCGAACCCTTTGCGGTCGTCCAGCTGAGGCAGGACAACATGGAAGGGACCCTCTTCAACATGGTCGGTTTCCAGACGAATCTCAAATGGGGAGAGCAGGAACGGGTTTTCCGCCTCATTCCTGCCCTTCGGCATGCGGAATTCGTCCGACTGGGAGTCATGCACCGGAACCTCTTCGTCAATGCCCCCAGGGTCCTGGACAAGGCACTTCGCTTTTCGGGACGGACGGACCTTTTCCTTGCGGGACAGATCGTTGGCGTGGAGGGGTACATGGAAAGCACGGCCATGGGAGCGGTGGCAGCCCTGGGCATGGACCGCCTGTTGAAGGGGATGGATCCTCCCGCCTGGCCAAGGGAAACCGCCATCGGGTCCCTCCTTCATTACCTTTCCGATGCAAGACCCGAGACCTTCCAGCCCATGAACGTCAACCTGGGGATATTCCCGCCACTGGAGAAAAAGGTCCGCTCCCGGACGGATCGGTGCCAGGAAGTGGCGTTCCGGGCTGAGAGAGCTTTCGATGCTTTCCTTGAGAACCTTGTCGACTAGCCCTGAAGCGTTTTCATACCGAGAGAGTTGTCCTGAATATTATTCACAATCAAGGCATAAGTGGTAATATACGGTGCATGGCTGAAAAGTTGTCCTCGCTTGTGGATGCCTACCTTCAAGACCTTCGCCATGGGCGCCGGCTTTCCGAGCACACGGTAACGAACTATGCCATCGACCTGGCCCAGTTCGTGGAATTTGCGCTTGCTCAAGGCCTGGATTCGCCGGATGCGATACGTCCGGGGCATGTCAGGGCTTTCCTGAGGGAAATGCTCGCTTACGGTTACGCAAAGGCATCAGCGGCCCGCAAGCTATCCGCGGTCAAAAGCTGGATGGCCTTTCTCAGGGAAGAGAAGGTCGTTACCGACGATCCGGCCTGCCGCGTCCAGGCGCCGAAACTCCCTGTGAGGTTGCCGCGGGCACTGTGCCTGCAGGATGTGCAGAACCTTCTCGAAAACGGTCCGCAGGGAAGGTCCAGCGTCAGGGATCGTGCGGCCCTCGAACTTCTTTATGGGAGCGGTCTCCGGGTTGCCGAGCTCGTTTCGCTTGACTGGGAAGACCTGGACCTCCAGGAACGCTGGGTTCGAGTGACAGGCAAGGGTGACAAGGAGCGCATCGTGCCTGTCGGCCGATTTGCCCTCGCTGCGTTTGAAGCCTGGGCGTTGGAATCTTCCAATAGGAAAGGTCCCCTATTCCCGGGGGTTGGAGGCGAAAGAATGACGGTCAGGACCGTGACCCGGATCGTGGATAGGGCGGCGAAGCGTTGCGGGCTCACCAGGGTGACGCCGCACGTTCTTCGACACAGCTTTGCGACCCATCTCCTCGAGGGCGGGGCCAATCTTAGGGTGCTGCAGGAATTACTGGGACACGAAAGCCTCCTCACGACGCAGCGATATCTCAAGATCTCTGCCGAACACTTGCAGAGAATGGTCAGGGAAGCCCATCCAAGGATGGGGGAAGGTGAAGAAAATGTTTGAAGGAACCACCGTGCTTTGCGTCAGACGAAAGGGACTGGTCGCCATGGCCGGGGACGGCCAGGTGACTTTGGGAGACAAGGTCATCAAGGCGACTGCAAGGAAAGTGCGTTCCCTGAAGAACGGCAAGGTCCTGGCCGGTTTTGCAGGCAGCACCGCAGACGCCATGACTCTCCTGGAACGTTTCGAGACCAAGCTGAACGAACAGAACGGAAACCTCATGCGTGCGGCCTATTCCCTGGTGAGGGACTGGCGGCTTGACAAGGCTCTGCGGCAGCTCGAGGCGATGATGCTGGTGGCTGATGCCGAACAAACCCTGCTTCTTTCGGGTGCCGGCGATGTACTCGAACCGGAGGGGGAAGCTTCTTCCATCGGTTCGGGTTCCGGTTACGCTTTGGCTGCCGCTCGCGCCCTGCTCCTGGCGACGGACTGGGATGCCGAGCAAATCGCCCGGGTTTCACTTGAAACAGCAGCAGAAATCTGTATCTATACGAACAAGTCCATCACGCTGGAGAGGATCGGTTCATGACACAACCGGGGAAACTGGCCGATGCCCTGACTCCCGCGAAGGTCGTTCTCACCCTTGACCGGTTTATCGTCGGGCAGAACAAGGCAAAGCGCGCCGTGGCCATCGCCCTTAGAAACAGGATTCGCCGGCGTTGGCTTGCAGCGGATCTCTCGGAAGAGATCGCGCCGAAGAACATCCTCATGGTCGGACCGACGGGCGTGGGAAAAACGGAAATCGCCCGTAGGCTGGCCTCCCTGGTGGATTCCCCTTTCATCAAGGTCGAGGCGACAAAGTTCACTGAAGTTGGGTATGTCGGCAGGGATGTCGAATCGATGATCCGAGACCTGGCCGAATCAGCGATCCAGATGGTGAAGAGCCGCCGGGTGGAAGAGGTTCAGCCCCAGGCGCGCAAGCGCGCCGAAGAAAGGCTCCTGGATGCGCTCCTTCCCCGTCCGAAAAAGGAACCCGCCGTTCCGGACTTCATGAAAACACTCCTCGGCGGAGGGGCAGAAAGGGAGGAAGCTCCCCCTGCACCGGAACCCTCTTCCGGTACGCGTGACCGTCTAAGGGAGATGCTCGTAGGAGGCAAGCTCGACGACCGGGATGTCGAAATCGAGGTTTCCGAGCAGCCGCAACTCGGTTTTCCCCTTATGGGAAGCGGTATGGAGGGAATGGCGATCAACCTCGGAGAGGTTCTTGGGGGCATGATGCCGAGAAAGACCCGTCGACGCAGAATGACGGTCAGGGAAGCCCTGAAGGTCCTCCAATCGGAAGAAGCCGAGGGGCTGGTCGACATGGAGGCGGTGACGAGAGAAGCCCTTGAAAAGACCGAGGAAGAAGGCATCATCTTTCTCGACGAACTTGACAAGATCGCGGCATCGGCCGGAGGGCAGGGGCCCGACGTCAGCAGGGAAGGCGTACAGCGCGACCTGCTTCCTATCGTCGAAGGCAGCACGGTCCAGACAAAGTACGGGTCCATCAGAACGGACCACATCCTTTTCATCGCCGCGGGGGCCTTCCATAAGGTCAAACCGTCCGACCTCGTGCCGGAACTCCAGGGGCGGTTCCCCCTCAGGGTTGAACTGCAGCCGCTGTCCGCGGAAGACCTGGCGAGGATCCTCGTAGAGCCCGAGCACAGCCTGATCAGGCAATACCAGGCCCTGTTGGAGACCGAAGGCGTGGAAGTGAGCTTCGAAGAAGACGCCATACAGGAGATTGCCTCCATGGCTGCCCGGATGAACCAGGAAATGGAGGACATCGGGGCGAGGCGCCTTCACACCATCATGGAGATCCTGCTGGAAGAGGTCAGCTTCTCTGCTCCGGATATGCGGGGTATACGCGTTTCTGTGGATGTCCCCTTTGTAAAGAGCAGGCTTGATCACCTGGCTTCCGACACGGACATTAGAAAATACCTGATATGAGCGAGTCGATCGCCGAATTGGAGCATGGAGGGATCACGATGACAATGAGAACACCGAAGGAACTGCTCGAAAGCAGGCCGAAGATCCTGAACCCGTCAGCAATGAACGACCTGCTGGAAAAAACGCGGATCGTCAGCAGGGCCCTTGAGAATCGCAAGGGAAACAACCAGCCCGATTACCAGAAGCTCGCCTCCCTGCTCTGCGATCTTTCGGCGGCCAACGTGTACATCATCAACCGGGAGGGGCGCATTCTGGGTTACGGCTGGATCAGCGAGTACGATTGCCCGATCATGTCCGACCAGCTCGGCAAGGGAAAGATGCCCGATCGGTATGTCGAGAAGCTGAACCAAATCCACGAATCGGTGTTGAACCACACCGATCACGGCGTCTGCGCCTATGCGGATGTGCCCTGCACCTACTCCGACAAACATGTTCTCTATGTCCCGATCAACGGGGCGGGAGACCGTCTTGGGACGATGATCCTGGCCCGGTTCGGGATCGAGTTCGATACGCGGGACCTGGTCCTGGCGGAATACCTCGCCACCGTGGTCGGCCTCGAGATCCTTCACGAGCGGGCCAAGTCGATCGAAGATCGCTCGAGGGAGCGACTGATCGTCCAGATGGCCATGCGGGCCTTGTCCTATTCGGAGGTCAAGTCAGTCAAGCACATCATCCGGGAACTGGGCAGCGCAGAGGGTGTTGTCGTTGCAAGCCGTGTTGCGGACAGGGTCGGCGTCACGAGGAGCGTTATCGTCAATGCGCTCCGGAAGCTGGAAAGCGCCGGGATCATCGAGAGCAGGAGCCTGGGGATGAAGGGGACGCATATCAAGGTCATGAGCCCCCTGTTCATAGAGGACCTTCGCGTCTACGAGTAAAAACCGGGGGCGGTTCCCGCCCATTTCCCCGGGGTAGCGAAAAGCGGGTTGATTCTCTATAATCACTCTATTTCCGACGATCATGCAAAAAACTAACGAGCGGAGGCTAACAGGGAAACATGGTGGAGGAAAGAAGCGCAGCGGCGGAACCGGTCAAAGTGGGGGACCTCGTCAAGGGCACCGTAGAACATATCGCGGCCTATGGGGCTTTTGTACGGCTGGCCACCGGCCAGAAGGCCATGATCCACATTTCGGAACTCTCCCAGAGCTTCGTCAAGAAAGTGGAAGATGTGCTTACGGTTGGACAGGAAGTCCAGGCACAGGTTATCAAGATCGACGAGAAAAACCGGATTGACCTTTCGATCAAGGTGTTGCAGGCAAAGGAAAGCCGACCTCCGAGAAGGAGAGAGGACGATTTCGAGAAAAAACTTTCGCTATTCCTGAAGAGCAGCGAAGAAAAGATCGCCGACCTGAACAACAAGCTCAAGGATCCCCGAGGCAATAAGAAGCGGAGCGGAAGCGGGACCGGGTCGGGAGGCGCTTCGAACGGGTCCGGAGGGAAGCGCTAGGAATCCTATGAATGGCTTCATCGACGGCGGGGGGGGAACCCCCCCGCTTTTATTTGAACCTCTGAAAGGTGAAGATGCTGAAACGCTTTCCATCCAGATGAGAGGGCGGGCGTTCGACCTTGCGCTTGTGCGCGGGGTCGCAAGGCGATGCCCCTGGGGAAAGCCCCAGGTCATTGTCTGTGGGCCACTGAGGAAAGGCAAGCCTTTCCCGACAACTTTCTGGCTCACCTGTCCTTTTCTCGACCGAAGGTGCGGCCAGCTTGAATCAGAAGGGGCCGTGGGTGAACTCGAGGCCGTACTTGCCGGCCCCGGAGCGGAAAAAGCCTGGGAAAGCTATAACGAAAGAGCGGCCCGTTTCAGGCTGGACCTCCTTTCGGAAAAGGAAAGGAAGGTCCTGCATACCGAAGGGGCAGCCTTCCGGAAAAACCTGGAAAGCGTAGGTGTAGGCGGCATCAGGACCGGATCCAAACCTTCGGCGAAATGCCTTCACCTGCAGGTGGCCACGTGGCTGGGGTTCGGTTTCCACCCCGCTGGGGAATGGCTTGCCGCGAAACTGGAGTGCCTGGATTGCGCGGGTGAAATGCGTGCCCGGTGCGAACCGGCGATGTCGTGCAAGGAGGGGTTCTGATGTGGAAAGGGCGATTTTCGTCCGAAACGGCGGATGAGGTTTTGCGGTTCAGCCAGTCGCTTGATCTTGACTGGCGGCTCGCGAAGTGCGATATCGTCGGAAGCATCGCCCATGCCCGCATGCTGGGCCGAGTTGGCTTGCTTGACGGGCAGGAAAGCCTGGAACTCGAAAGGGGATTGAGGCAGGTCGCCCTTGAGGTTGAATCCGGGGATTTCAAGCCGAGAATCGAGCTGGAAGACGTCCATATGAATGTCGAATCCCGTTTGACGGAAATATTGGGCCCGCTCGGAGCCAAGCTCCACATGGGGCGCAGCAGGAACGACCAGGTGGCAACGACACTCAGGCTCTACCTGAAGGAAACCCTTCTGCGGATTGGCGGGCAACTGGCTGAAATGGAAGAGGCCCTTCTTGCCCTTTCTGCCCGGGACGAGACGACGCTCGTCCCGGGCTACACTCACCTTCAGCAGGCCCAGCCAATCAGCATGGGGCACTATTGGCTCGCCCATTTCCAGGCTTTTTCGCGGGATGCCAGGCGGTTGCTTTTTGCCCTCGAGTCCCTGAATGAATGTCCCCTCGGCAGCGGGGCTCTCGCCGGCTCGACACTTCCCCTTGACCGATCCTTCACGGCGGAGGTCCTCGGCTTTCCGAAACCCACGGAGAACAGTCTCGATACCGTGGGGCAGAGGGACTACCTTCTCGACATCCACGGATTTTGTGCAACTCTCGGCATCCACATCAGCCGCATGGCTGAGGACCTCATCCTTTACAGTTCGCAGGAATTCGGCTGGATACGCCTGCCCGATGCCTACTGTACCGGCTCGAGCATGATGCCCCAGAAGAAAAATCCCGACGTGCTAGAACTCGTCAGGGGCCGGACGGGGCAATTCGTCGGCCACCTTGTGGATCTCCTGGTCAACCTCAAGGGATTGCCGTCAACTTACGACAGGGATCTCCAGGAGGACAAGCGGGGGCTTTGGGAAAGCCTCGATCTGGTCGAAGCGGTTTTCTCGGTGCTCATCCCTCTGCTTCGAAGGGTGGAAGTCGTCCCTGAGCGGGCGAAGGCAGGTTTCGAAAATGGCCTGCTGCTGGCGACGGACGTCGCCGAATACCTTGTCCTGAAGGGAGTTCCCTTCAGGCAGGCTCACGAACAGGTGGGGAGGGCCGTCGCCTGGTGCATCCGGAAAGAGCGTTCCTTGTCGGGTCTTTCGGCTGCAGAGTGGCGGGAACTGCTACCGGAGGCAGGAGAAGACCTGCCGTCCCTCCTCGATGCAAATGTTTCCGTTGCCCGCAGGCAGACCTATGGGGGGACGGGCTTTGCACAGGTTGCAGCCCAGCGGGGGCGCGCGGAAGAGGCACTCGCCGGTTTCAGGAGGGCCCTGTCCGCAATGCCCTCCACATCGATCAAACTATAGTCGATCCGTTCCCCTGCAACCTTGACAGACAGGCCTAGGGTCGCTATATTGTCCTAGCCTCTAGAGCTGAGTCGTTAGCTCAGCTGGCAGAGCACCGGACTTTTAATCCGGGTGTCGAGGGTTCGAATCCCTCACGACTCACCATCGCGGTCCCATCGTCTAGTGGCCCAGGACACCGCCCTTTCAAGGCGGCGGCACGGGTTCGAATCCCGTTGGGACCGCCATATTCAAGCCGGCGTAGCTCAGTCGGTAGAGCAGCGCACTCGTAATGCGCAGGTCTTCGGTTCAAGTCCGATCGCCGGCTCCAGTTAAGAGAAGGGGATTTGCCAGGTGGGGAACAATTCCCCCGGCAGGTCCCCTTTAAGTTTTTACAAGGGAGGACTATCCCATGCAAACCCGGAGGCTTATCCTGGCCAGGCACGGCCAGACCGAATGGAACTCCGCAACCCGCTACCAGGGCAAGACGGACGTTCAACTGAACGACCCGGGCAGGCTCCAGGCAGGCAGGCTTGCCGCCCGTCTTTCTTCGTGGGAGCCCGAGCTGTTTTTCACGAGCCCGCTGTCCCGTGCGCGGGAAACGGCGGAAATTGTCCGGGAAGGTCTACAGATGGAAGAGAGACCTGCCTTGACGGTGCTTGGGGATCTTGCGGAAATCGATTTCGGGGATTGGGAGGGGAAAACGATTCCGGAAATCGAGGCATCCTACGGGAAACTTTACCGGGATTGGAGAGAGGATCCTTCGAGGGTGACGCCTCCTGGAGGGGAGAGTTTCCCGCAAGTCCTGGAGCGGGTCGGCCGGGCTTTCGAGAGGATCCTTGCAGGTCCGGCCGGGCGAATCCTGGTCGTGGGGCACGGCGGGATCATGAGGGCGGCCCTGGTGAGGCTTCTTGGCGTGTCCTCCTCCCTCGTGTGGCGAATGAGGATGGACAACTGCAGCATGCTTGGCATCGATTTCTGGAAGGACAGGGCGATGCTTGCCTTCAGCAACGATGCGGTTCACCTCCTTGTTGAAGGGGAAGAGGAGGCAAGACGGTTGCCGATACCGGAATAGTGCGTACAGATGCCGGTGCTGTTACAATGGCAGGGACGGGCGTGCCCCGAAACGGGCGGGTCAGGAAAGGGGAGACCTGCATGATGGAAGCGGAAACCTCAGGCCGACTGGATCCAGAGCGGGAAAGGATCCTCTGGGCCCTGAACGCAGAGGGGGATGACCAGGCCAGGGAGGAACTGATCCTGGGTTATCGGTCTCTTGTCTTCTGGCTGGCACGAAAACTGCAGGTTGCCCCCTCCCGTTACCAGGACCTGGTCCAGGAGGGGACCCTCGCCCTGATCAATGCAGTGGACCATTTCGATCCGAAAAGGAACATCAAGTTCATCACCTACGCCTATTATCGAATCAGGGGGGCAATGGTCAATTTCCTGCAGCGGGTCGAAGCGAAAGCCCCGGTCCCCGTGGAGGAAATGGATGAAATGGCTGTGGAACCCTTTGATCCTGAAGCCGAGGACTGGCGCCTGGCACTGATGGAGGGCATGGAACATCTTTCGGCCCGGGAATCCGAAATCATCGGTGCACTTCTTGTCGAAGGCCGTCGTGCCCGTGAAGTAGCGGACGAAAAGGGCATAGACGTCAGCCAGATCTACCGGATACAGAGGAGAGGGCTGGCGAAGCTGCGAGCCTGGTTCGGCGTTGGGGAGTCCACATCCTGAAGGCCGCCTGGGATAATCTCCATGTCCCGGTGTGATTTTCGGGTCCTGGGGGGGTGGAACGCTTGGAAAAAAGGTTGAAACGGGTTCAGCGATGGATCGATCGGTGCGTGGAAGCCTGCAAGTGCAAGGCATGGAATTCCGCCATCGCCGAGTTGGAGTGCGCACGGGCCGAACTGGATTCGGCCAGCCGTGAGATATGGCAAGCCGCCGCTGAAACTGAAACCCGCCCCGAAACAAGATGGCTGAGAAGCTCGAAAGGGGTTCTCCTCCATGTTGTGCCAATCTCGATGATCATCCTTCTCCTTGCAGTGGGTTCGACATCGATGGAATCCTTCAGCCCGCAACGGTTCGCTGCCCCGCAGCCAAGACCATCCGTGGAATGGGTGACTGCAGACGAGAAGGTTTTGCTTGATCATCTTCGGGAGAGCCTGTCCCAGAACCCCGCCCATGGCAAGAACGCTCCTGAAGCTGGCGTGGAAAGGGTTGCGGTCGGACGTTCCCCGTCCAAAGACAGGCCCATGGTCCAGGCCGGGCCCGTTGAAGGTCCCGCAAGCAATATTTCCGGAATTCTCCCTCAACGAGGGTTGTCCGTAGCAGCTGAAGATTTGCTATCATTGATCCAGGTCGGCCAGAGGGCACTCCGTACGGACGGAGAGAGCCTGAAGGTCGAAAGGCCCTGACTCATTTGATTTCCCCAAAGGAGAGGATCGCCTCGTGAAACGCTTCCTTGCCGTTTTGACCTGTGCAGCCGTGTACGTGCTTTTTTCCTTTTCGATTTGTTTTGCCGAAGACCCGAAGGTCGTCGCGATCGAGGTACAGGGCAACCAGGAGGTCGTTTCTCCCTACATCCTCGGTGCCGTAAAGACGGCAGTGGGGGAAGTCCTCGACCGGGAACAACTCCAGAAGGATATCGAGGCAATTTATAACCTGGGGTTCTTTGCGATGGCCGACGCGATGGTCGAGCCGGCAGGTGATGGCGTGAAAGTCGTCTTCAACGTCCAGGAAAACCCGAAGGTCAGGGAAGTGCGCTTCACAGGCAATTCCGTTTACAAGGAAGCCGATCTTCTCAAACTTCTGTTTACCGCTCCCGGGACGGTCTTCAACCGGGTGTTTTTCCGCAACGATCTTCAGCGCATCAAGGAGAAATACCAGAAGGACGGCTACGTCATGGCCCGGGTGGAAGACGTGTCGGTCGAGAACGGGATCGTCACCGTGAAGATCGTTGAACCGCGGATCGGCGATATCTTTATCCAGGGGAACAAGCGAACGAAAACCTACGTCATCGAGCGGGAACTGAAGGTGAAAAAGGGCGACCTGTTCAACGCGAACGTTTTGCGCCACTCCCTGAACAAGATCCAGGGGATGGGTTTCCTGGAGGATGTCAACGTCGGTTTCGAGCCCAACGAGGATCCGAACCTGATCAACCTCGTCCTGACCGTTACCGAGGGAAAGACCGGAAGCATCAGTTTCAACCTCGGCTACGGCTCGAGCAGCGGGTGGCAGGGGGGCCTGGCCTACCAGGAATCCAACCTGAACGGACGTGGACAGAAGCTTACCGTGGGTTTCGATACGGGCGACCGGGAACAGTACTATGTTTCCGTGGCGGATCCCTACATGGACGAGCACACGTATTCGTGGAAAATCGGGGCGTACAAGCGTTCCTGGGAGGATATCAACCGCTATTACGAAGATGATCGGTATGGGCAGTACAACCAGGACAAGGAAGGCATTTATATCGGGGCCGGCAAGAAGTTCCGCCACGATTCCAAAATGAGCTGGTATGTGAACCTCGACTGGAAGGACGTAGAGATCTACGATTTCCGGGATCTTGACGATAACCCGATCAACCCGACGCCCGACGATCCCGATTGGGATGCATGGAAAGATCTCCTCGACAGCAACGGGAAAATCTTCACCGTCACAGGGACTTTGACGCGGGACAACCGCGATCCCTATCTCAGCTATCCGCAAGGTGACCTGGAGACCCTGAACGTGGAAAAAGCCTTTACGATGTTCGGAGGCGAGTGGGATTACACGAAATATTGGCTGGAGGGGCGCTACTATCTTCCCCTGAACTTCGACAACCTGCCTTTTGACTTGCCAGCCGGCGACCCGGACAATCCGCCGCTCTTCGCGGCTCGCATGAAAGCCGGTTTTTCTTCTGGCGAGATTCCCTACTCGGAACGATATTTCGTGGGCGGCAGCACGACCCTGCGTGGGTATGAAGACGACGCTTTCGACGGCCACGAGATGTTCCTGGCGAACCTTGAATTGCGTATCCCGATGGAGAAGGCCTTTTCCGTGGTGGTTTTCTATGACATGGGGATGGCATGGGACAAGGACGACCCGAATGCTCCCCAGGGAAACAGCTTTAGCTTCAGTGAGCTGAAAGACGCTTACGGTTTTGGCGTCAGGGTCCGGACACCGATGGGCAACCTGCGCCTTGATGTGGCGAATGGCGACGATGAGACCTTCACCCATTTCGGGTTTGGCGAAATGTTCTAAAAAGAATTTTCTTGGCATTTCCGGTTTTTCCAGGGCTGCGGTCAAGGTGCTTGTGGCCGCAGCCCTGCTTCTGTGCGCTTCCGGTCCAGTGGGCGCGTCAGTGAAGGTCGAAGGGGTTTCTTCGTGGCTTGAGCAGGCGGCGAAGCGCAGCGTCGAGGCCGTTTGGCGCGAGATAGACCCCCGTCAGGATGAATCCACCCGCCTCCTCATAATCAAGCTCGTATCGGCCCGTCTTTTTGAAGGCTACTCCGTTGATTCGGCCGAAATCTCGGGGGAGGATCTAAAGCTTGTCCTCAGGGCGAAGAACATAACGGCGTGGCAAGTAGAGGGGGGTATTCCCCCTCTCGCAAAGCCTCTTTCGGACTGGATGGACGAAGATTGGCGAGAGGCCGGCAGGAGAATCGGCGCCCTGGTTTCGGGCCTTCCCCTCGAAGCCCTGAACTGGGCGGATTCCGCCTTGAGGTTCGAAGTGGCCGGGATTCTCAGGGAAAGCCTGCCCGGCTGGCAAGGCAGCCTTGTGGTCCGGATAGAGGATGACCGCTCGGTCCTGAAAGTCGGTCTTGTTCCTGAACAGCCCCTTGTGCTTGCCGTCAACCCCAGGACAAACTCCACATCCCTCCCGACGCTTCTTCACTCTGACGTTAAAGAGGACTTGCTGACGGGGCTTTCCCCTATTATCGGCCTTCCTGTGGCCTGGATTGCCAGTCACGAAGGAAGAGTCGCGGAATGGGCCGCGTTTCTCATTGGGGACGAATCCTTCGTGGAGAACCTGAAAGTCGACGTCAAGGTCACCGTGAAGCCCCAACCGGTCACCGATCTTGCGGTGAGGCTGGAAAGCCGGAGGTACACCATCTGGGCATGGGTGGCCGGCTACGCAGGGACTTCAGACCGTTACCCGGAGGCGGGCTTTCATCTCGGCCGCAAGGCCCAGCTTTTGCCCTACTGGGATGTCGAACTTTATGGGGAAGCGATCATTTTCCTGAACGATTGGGACCTCGAAACCCGGCTGGGCTTGAGATGGTCACCCTGGGATAGGATCTGGGTCGGAGCCGAACGCTCCTGGCCAGATGAAGCGACCTGGTGGCGGGTCTGGTTCGACGGGCCGGTTCGTTCCCCGTACGCATGGATCCGGGGCTCTGACGAGGGCAACGTGAATTTCGGAATCGGATACCGCCTGAACGAATACCTGTCGATCGAACTTCATTATGACGACAGGGATGATAACTCTTCCAGCGTCCGGCTGGTCGGCAATCTTTAACCTCCTGGAAGGGAGAAGAAGAATATGGAATGGGAACTCGAAGCCCTGGCGGAAAAATTGGGTGGCCGTGTGAAGGGAAAAGGGAAACGCAGGATATGCGGAGTGTCGTCGCCGGATTTCCCCCGGGAGGATTTCCTGCTTGTGGCCTGGGAGAGAAATGTCCTGTCAACCGTTCCGGAAGGGATACCGGTGGTGGTTCCTTCCGGCTGGGTCGAGGAGGGACGCGACGGCATAGAAGTCGAAGACCCCCGATCGGCATTCAGGATGCTTCTAGCCCTCTTTTCAAACTCTTTCAGGCCTTCACCCGGTATTCACGTTACGGCTTCCGTTTCGCCGAAGGCGGAGGTCAGTCCCGAATGCTCGATCGGTCCTCTCTGTGTCGTGGAAGAAGGGGCTGTGATAGAAAAGGGAGTCGTCCTCCGTTCGCAGGTATTCATCGGCCGCGATGCCCGAATCTTCGAGGGGAGCGTTCTCGAACCGATGGTTGTCGTGATGGACGGAACCGTCATCGGAAGAAATTGCCTGGTTCACGCCGGGGCTGTCCTGGGTTGCGACGGCTTCGGTTTTGACAGGGATTCCGAGGGAGTTCCCGAAAAGGTACCGCAGGTTGGCCGGGTTGTCCTGGAAGACGAAGTGGAGATAGGAGCCTGCACCACGGTTGACAGGGCAACTGTCGGCGAAACACGCATTGGCAGGAGAACCAAGACCGATGACCATGTCCACGTGGGCCATAATGTCAGGACCGGAAGCGATTGTCTTCTCGTGGCCTTCACGGGTATGGCGGGAAGTTCCTCGCTTGGCGATGGAGTGACGATGGCCGCTCGCAGCGGGACGGCCGACCATGTCCATGTAGGAGAAGGAGCGATATTGACCGGTTGCGCCGGAGCGACGAAGGATGTCCCCGCGCGGGCGGTCGTTTCGGGTTTTCCGGCGCGAGACCACCGCGAGGACATGAAGGCCCAGGTCCTTCTCCGCCGCCTGCCCGACCTGGTTGAAAGGGTCAGGCAGCTGGAAGCTCGGCTAAAGAAACCTGAAACGAAGGGGAATGCAGCCGATGAATGAAAGCGCACCGATACGATGGGAAGGGCGCGGTTTGCACACGGGAACACCCTGCGCCGTGGAGGTGAAAAAAACCCCTTTGCCGGGCTTGCGGTTCGCTTTCGGAGATCGGGAAGCTTTCCGTGTTGAAGAGGCCATTCCCGAAGGCGACAGCCGGGGGTCCACGCTTTCATTCCCGAACGGGATAAAAATTAGGACCGTTGAACACCTTCTTTCGGCCCTGGCGGGGGTCGGTTTGTGGGATGCGGAAATCCGCGTGGAGGGATGTGAAATTCCCGCCCTTGACGGCAGTGCTGATTTGTTTGCCCGCAAGCTTGTCTTGCTTGCCGAAGAGAACAAGCCCTGCAGGGTGGAGCCCTTGAGGGTCGATGCGCCCGTTTCGGTGAGGGATGCGCAGCATGGACGTGCCCTGGTTGTCCTTCCCGCTGAAACCTTTGGTGTGTCTTGCGTCATTGATTATCCGGGAAGCTGGATTGGAACACAGGCTTTCTGCATCGACCGGCTTGAGCCCAAAGTTTTTCTCGACGAAGTCGCGAAAGCGAAGACCTTCTGTCTTGAATCGGAACTCGGAATGCTGCGCAAGGCCGGACTGGGAAGGGGTGGGGATCTCCGGAACACTCTCGTCATAGGGAATGGGGGGCCTTTGAACCCCGAAGTTCTTGCCTTTCCCGACGAATGCGTGCGACACAAGGTCCTGGACCTTATCGGAGACATGGCTCTTCTGGGCAGACCGCTTGTCGGTCATGTGCTGGCTTTTCGAAGCGGACATGGGCTCCACCTTTCCCTCGTATCGCGCCTGAGGCGAATTGCGCATAACATGAAACAGGAAAAATAAAGCAAAGGAGGACCCGACATGTTCGATATCCACGAAATCATGAAGCATCTTCCCCACCGATATCCCTTCCTGCTGGTCGACCGAATTCTCGAGCTTGAGGAAAACCGTGTCGTGGGGCTGAAAAATGTGACGATCAACGAGCCGTTCTTCCAGGGTCACTTCCCGGGGGAACCCGTCATGCCGGGTGTTCTCGTGCTGGAATCGATGGGGCAGGTGGCTGGAATGATGATTGCGACCAGGCCGGGCACGGAAGAAGACATGCTTCTGATCCTGACAAGCATGGAGGACGTCAAGTTCCGGCGGCCCGTAAGGCCTGGAGATCAGCTCATCACCGAAGCTGAAATGCTGAAGCTCCGTGGTCGGATGGGAAAGGTGAAAGCCGTCGCCCGTGTAGACGGAGAACTGGCGGCTGAAGGAGTTTTCGGCTTCCTTGTGACCCGTACCCTGCGGGGGGAGGAAAAAGAATGAGTGTGGAAATCCATCCATCAGCGATCGTTTCCCCAAAAGCCCGACTCTCTGACGGGGTCAGGGTTGGACCCTATTGTCTCGTCGAGGATTTTGTGGAGATCGGGGAGAATACGGTCCTGAAATCTTTCGTGAGCATCAAAAACTTCGTGAAGGTAGGAGAAGCCTGCACCTTTTTCGAAAACGTGACCCTGGGCGGCGAGCCGCAGGATTTCGGTTTCAAGGGTGAAGAAACCTGGGTGCGAATCGGAAACGGCGTGACCCTGCGGGAGAACGTCACGATTCACAGGGCTACGGGCGAGGGGAAGGAAACGGTGATCGGGAACCGTTGCTACCTCATGGAAGGTTCGCATGTCGGGCATAACGCTTCGGTCGGGAATGACGTCATCCTGGCCAACAAGGTGGGGCTTGCCGGACATGTCCACATCGGGGAAAAGACGGTCCTGGGCGGTATGGCCGGCGTGCACCAGTTTGTCAGCATTGGCCCTTTCTGCATGATCGGAGGGCTGTCGAAGATCGTCAAGGATGTTCCTCCCTACGTGATGGCAGATGGCCGGCCCGCACGACTTTTCGGGCTCAACAAGGTCGGTCTTCGCAGGAACGGCTTTGACGCGGACGCGAGAAAGTCCATAAAGAACTTCTACAAGGCCCTTTACCACGCGGGTCTT
>Ga0209270_1002603_pt1 | contig 18392 bp, 20 predicted proteins | sample MTBAKSrepl1MetaG_FD_187456 | JGI IMG/M metagenome (GOLD analysis project Ga0209270, IMG submission 187456) | Enrichment culture microbial communities from Arthur Kill intertidal strait, New Jersey, USA, that are MTBE-degrading - MTBE-AKS1... | ecosystem: Environmental > Aquatic > Marine >...
TAAGCCCCCAAAGTTTACCCCCTCAATATTCCCTTGGGAAACATTTGCAAGGCCTGCAACATTTAAACCTGTCATATCACCTTGGGAGACTAAAGCCATACTTGCCAGGTTGATTCCCCACATTTCTTTTTGTGTTACAACAGCGAGTCCGCCGAAGTTTAACCCGTATGCCCTTCCTTGCGAAACGACGGCAAGTCCTCCTATATTAATACCTTTCAGGCTTTCGGTTGTAATAACAGCGGCGATACCCAGGGCCAATCCGTTTATTCTTGCTGCTGCCGGCGCCCCTCCAATGGCTATACCGTTAATTTCGCCACGCAGATCTTCTACCGGTTTCCAAAATGTTATATTGATACCGTTAATCGTCCCGAGGTCGCAGTCTTCAAAATTGAGACGAATACCGTTGAAATCCCTTGAGTTGCCGAAACTGAAACCGAAATTATTTATTGCCAAATCTAGACTGGCATGCGGACAATCCCGGTAGTTGTAGTCATCATCGATATTCAGCGTATCTTGCTGGGCGAATTGCTGTGCAGAAAAAACCGACAAAATTGTTATTGTAAGAAATAAATATCTCATGAATATACCCCCGTTATTTTGCCGTTTTAGACTTATCGGATCAATAAAAAGTTACAAAATTAAAGACATTTTTGGCATTTATGTTTATTAAAGGAAATAGCACAATTAGTAATCTTCTTTATTATTTCTTTTTCGGAAGAAGTAAAATAAAAGGAATTGCGCCGAAGGCAATACCGGCAGACAACAGATAAGCATTTTCCATCCCCATCCAATCGGCAAGCAGCCCAACCAAAGGAACGCACAAACTACCGAATACGAAATTTATAGTCATATAAATACCGTTAATAAATGAGGGGCGGTCCGTTTCAATTTCATTAATTATTGCCAATGTTACCGGGGTTACTGCAAAAAGGAAAAGGCCAAGTAAAATAAGAAGCACAATTGTAAAAATGCCACCGATTGATACAAACAAGTACATCAGAATAGGAGAAAGTGTTGCAGTGATAAGTAGTATGTTTTTTCTCCCCAGTTTGTCGGAGATTGTACCTGCCGAAAATGTTCCCGCTGCGCCGGCAAGCTGCAATACGGATAGGGCTATTCCGCCTGCCCAAAGTGTCTCCCCCTTTTCTATCAGATAAGTAGGAAGAAATGCCGTGAGAGCCGATTTCATTATCGATGTAAAAAAGAATATCCCGGCAATTATTAAAAATGTTGGGTAAAATTTTCTAAGTGTTGTACTTATCGAAGTCTCTTTTTTATTCTTCTTAAATTCTTCTGATATCTTGACGTTCCTAAATTTTATAAATAGCATAAACGACGCAATTAAACCGAATGGGATTAATTTATAAGTCCCTTCCAATCCCCATAGAGAAACTGCTCCTAAAATCACAAGCGGTGATACGGTTCTTGCAAGTTCTCCTCCGAACATATAAAAACTCATCCCTTTTCCTATCCTGTTTCCCGACACATGTTTAATCATTACGGGGGAAGGAACATGGAACAGCGATGAACTTATCCCCGATACGAAGAGTAAAATCACAACAACAATATAAGACGGCGCCGCCCCCATCAAACTCATTACTATTGATGTGACGGACGGAGCTATAATCAGAATATATCTAACCGGAAGCTTATCCGCTACAAGTCCGATTAACGGGTTTGCCAAAGAAGGCACTCTTTGAAATACCGACAGCATTCCGGCCATTGAATATGAAATACTTAACTTCTCAATAAGAAGAGGAAGAAGTGGAGCTAGGAAAGACGAGAATACATCGTGAAGATGATGCGCTATCGAAATGGTAAGAACATTACCGAACTGGAACTTTTTTGGCTTGTGCATTTATTAAGAACCTGGTTTGAAATATAAAAGAGAATAACCGTTAAGATGTCGAACTTAACCGTAAAAATAGTAAACTAAGGGGTTAGATCGAAATTTGGAATAATACATCAATTTTGCTGTTTGTAATTTGCATAAACTTTACTAAACTAAACAACTTAATTCAAGGCACTATAATCAAGTCCACATAATATCGTCAAGCGGGAGGACTAATGAAATATTTCCTAATCATGTTATTAACCGGAATTTCTTTTATATATCCGCAGGCGCAGGCGGAAAAATCATCTTTAATTCAAACAATCATTAATCACACGTACAATTACGAGTTTGATAAAGCCGATAAACTTATTAATGAAGGATTGAAAAAATTCCCCGGCAGCCCGAAGTATTACTTTTTATATATCGGCAATGAAATGATAAAATCGATGAAGTACCGGGATGAAGCAAAAGTAAAAGATAAGCAAGGCATTACAGATTCAATCAACAATCTTATCATTCCATTCGCCGAGAAGGCAATTGATAAATTTGAAGACAACACAAAAACTCTTGAAGATAAATTTTTCCTCGGTTGTATTTACGGTTACTTAGGGAGGATTCACGGTATACAGGGTTCATGGATGTCGGCTTTCGGCACAATTAAAACCGGAAGAAATATTATGGAAGAAGTACTGGAAGCAGATTCTACATATTACGATGCTTACCTCGTTCTGGGAATGGTTAATTACTTCGCCGATAGAATGAGCGGGGTTGTTGGTATTGTAGCAAGTATTCTGGGGCTTTCGGGGGATAGAGAAGTTGGACTTAATTATCTAAAAATCGCAGAGAAGAAAGGTATTTATACATCTGCACAGGCAGCGTACATCCTGCTCGAACTTTACACACGTCTTGAAAATAATGAATTCGCCGGTATTCCTTACTTTGAAAGATTCGTAAAACAATTTCCTAAAAACGGACATGTTAAAAATTGGTATTGCAGAGAATTAATGGATATTAATATGATCGACAAAGCAGCCGAAGTGATTGCAAACGACAAAGATGGAGTGATTGACGATTATGTGATGGCGCGCTTCTATAATAAAACCGGTAATTATAAACTATCCAACGAGCGGATAGAGCGAATAAGAAAAACTAAAGAGACCTATTACAACCGGTATTACGAGCACGCTTTATTCTTAAATGCAATGAACTATATTATGCTGGACGACTTAAAAAAAGTAAATGAAATAAAAAACGAATTAAGTGAAAATTTCCGCCCCGTTTTTGATGAATTGCTTGCGAATAAATATGCAGCAAAAGAAATTTCGAAACTGGGAGAGTTAATTGGACAGCGCGGCACCGAAGCGGAAATTCATAAAATATTCGCTTCTCCGCCAAAACTGAACGGTGGTGATAAATTCCTCGCCGGTATGCTTGAATATTATAAGGGAGTTAATTATTTCCAATCCCGGAATTATTCTGAAGCCGCAAATATATTTAATAAATTGAAATCATCTAAAAACGATTTCTTCACCGTGGAAAGTGTAAAATATCTTCTTGAGATTTATTACAATACCAACATTTCCAAATCAAAAGCGAAAAGTCTAATTGAGTTTATCGACGACCTGGATAACGAATCCCTGGCATACAGGGCAAAAGATATTGAGAAGAAATATAAGTTATAAACAGAAGTAATCAATCAGCCGGGTTTAATTAAGATAAAACCCGGTTGATAATGTAAAGACCCGATGTTTTACATCCAAATTATGGGGCGAATTGTCGTAAGAAGAAAATGATAAAGTATATCTTAATTCGAACAATAAATCTACGTTGTCTATTTTAATTCCCGTACCGGCGCCGAATACAATACCGTAATCGAATCCTTTTACATCATTTATAGTGATAGAATTAGCCGTTACGTCTTCCTCCACCGTAATTTCGGAATTGACTTTAAGCGCACCGAAAGGACCGATAAACAATTCCGGTTTGAAAAGGTCTTCCGTTTCCGATCCGAAATTATACTTAAAGAGCAGCGGCACTTCAAGGTAAGTAAACGCCAAAATAAATTCGACATCAATTTCATTAATTACTACCTCATCTGTTACTCCTTTGGACGTATAGTTTAACTCAGGTTGAAAATAAAACAAGCCGCTCATCGGTATACGCGTGAAAAGGGCCGCCGATGCCCCGGTTTTAACATCATAACCTTTGGAATCATCACCGTATAAACTTGAGTAATTCAGCCCCAGCCTAGCTCCCCAAGTAAAACCGTTTTCTTCTTTTTGCGCCGTGGAAAACGAAGATATAAATAATGTAATTAATAAGGTATATATGTATTTCTTCATTTGATTCTCTTGATAAGTGATTTACACGCATTACTATTTGCAAATATCCTTGAGCAATATAATTTATTTCTTCCGATAAAATAGAGTAAAATTTTAGTGTGCGTATTTTTTACCCTTTTTAACATCCGGAAAAATATTAATCCGTTAAGATTTTTGAAAAATTAAAGAGACGTGACGTTGCGAATTTTGCCTAAGTCAGTCTGCCGATAAGGGAGTCAATCTTGTTTTATAACTAAAAATCCAGATTGATTTTGCTTCTCTCTCCCCGCAAAGACAAATTTCCAAATTTTTCAGAGTTCTCCCGTTATTAAGCAGAATAAGAATTATGGCAATTCAACTCATTCTGATTCAATTCCAATCAACGTTATTTCCGGAGTTGAATTGTAACGCACCGGCGATAATGAAACTCCCAATCCCCGGTTTACAATCATCAGCATATCGCCGAACCGGAAATCCCCTTTCACATATTCCGTTTCGATTAGGGTTGGAGCAAAATTATAAAAAGGGAATAGAATAGTTATCTGTCCCCCGTGTGTATGCCCGACCAGCATTAAGTCGTAATCTTTTTTATGTGCTTCATTAATAAGGTATTCTCTCGGCTGATGTGTGAGAAAGATTTTTAGATCGTAACCGGCTGAATGATTTGTGAGACTGTCAAGTTTAGTGCTGTCGATTCTTTCTACATATGTATTGGTGATAAATGTAATCCTGACTTTTGCAGTATCGATATCGATTGTTACTTTATCGTTATCAATCATCTTTACGTTTACACTTTCCAATGCCTTGGTCACGTCGTTCACGCTTCTTTCGTATTCACGCCGGTACATCCAGTTGTCGTGATCACCTACGCATGAATAAACTCCGTATTTTGATTTGATTTTACCGAGATACTCAGCCGATATATTCAAATAATCGGAAGTGCCGGTAATAATATCACCGCCGATTAAAACCAGATCGGGATTAGTATCATTAACCTTATCAATAAAATCCTGCAGACGCCGGGGAGTTGTAAACTGGTCGGCCTGAACATCCGAGATGAATGTGAGTCTGAATCCATCCAACGCTTCCGGCAGTCCTCCCTTTTTGTATTCAACTATCCTTGTGGATATGCTGTTCAAATCATAAATAATCCTTGCAGGTACGTAAACCGCCGCTGCCGCCATAACAACAAATACCAGTCTCATATGATACAATCTTATTTTATCTCTCCCCTTCTTCAAGGGAATAAATAAAAACAGTTTAATCAAATCTGCCGGGATTAAAATTACAAATACCTGTATTACCGCAATTATCCAAATCCAAAACGGATATAGAATTAGATATTCGTAAAAAAAAGAATCGGGTTGCGCTATGCTTTCGGTTTGGGCAATACGCGCGTAAGTCCAAGTAATAATCACTGCAAGCGGGTAAAGGTTGAACCAGGTCAAACCGATAATTGCAGTTAGTTTTATTTTCTTGCGCGATAGAGTAGGAAACAAAACCTTGATCGAGCGGAGGCCTTTTCTTACTACATAAAATTCAACCAGAACCAGAAAGAGTATAAGGATAATCAATCTGAGAGCAAAAGACATAATTTCTCTGTTTTAATGGAATTTACATTTTGTTAGATGTGCAAATATAAATCATAGTTCCCCTATTTTCCCCCGGTACCCAATATTTCCCCGATGAATTTATTCATCCGTTCGTAATGCGTGCCGGGCCAGTAGAGTTTGCCGCAATTCCGGCAGATAAAATATTTATCCTGCATTGCTTTCACTTTAGGGGGAATCTGTGCCAACACTTTTTCTTTATCTATTTTCTCCAATATTCCGTTGCACTTCAAACAGCGGGTTAATTTATTTATTGATTTAGTGAGATCAAATCTTTCAATTATTTCCGTGATTTGTTTTTCAACACCCATGTTTCGAACGTAATAACCGTGCGTTACTTCTTTGCGTTTAAGTATTCCCAAATCTTTTGTTAAGATAGTGCGCTTTTCCTTCAATGAAATTCCGACTATCATTTCATCGGTGTAGTTGTTTTCGTAAGCGGTATCCAAACCCAGCATCCGCATGTATTTGGCAAGCTTGCCTAGATGAACATCAAGCACAAATTTCGGGTTGCGCAGCGGCGCGGGACGAAGATGCTGAACATCCGAAATGTCGAACGATTCGAATACCGGGTAAACGCTTATATCATCCCCGTCACTTACAATGCAGGTAAAGTCGACCGATTTCCCGTTCGCGAGTATTAAATCAACTTCCGTGTGGGGAACGCCGAGCGATTCGATCAAATCTTTAACCGAAGGCCGGTCTTTGAATGAATGTGCGAAACGAATCCTCCGTAGTTTAGTAGGGAGAAAATCGTTCAGTTCTTCGTAAAATCTTATCTGAATCTGTTTCATGTTGATACTGAATTGGTTGGAGTGAATTTAAGAATTTTCATAGAAATGTGAGAGAGAAACGGGGAATTTGTTACAGCAGCTTCAACATATTCCCCGCCGAAGTTGCCTTACTCAAATTTGTCAACTAAAACTTTATGCGTGCTTCATTTAGCAGGATATGTTATTTTGATTTCCGAAAACCGGATGTTTCTATTTCTTTATTAATCGTTCATAAGGATAAGGAAGAATATATTGAACCGGAACAACATCTATGCGGCGGAAGAACAATTCCCCGTCCCCTTTTACGTGCTAGTATTCGACATACTTCAGGAATACACCAAATTACCCCGGCTTGTTTTGTACATCATCGTATCGCTGATTCCCTACTTTTTATATTTTCCACTAGCCGATATCTTTGGGTGGACACGCGACGGCTACACCGATTACTGGATTCGTCTCAATTTTTCCGGCTGGGCTTTGGGATCGTTCCTGTTTATGAATTACATCTACGCAAAATCGAAAACATTATTCCCCGTGTTTATATACCTTTGCGGTAATCCCTATAATAGATATCTACTTTACCGGGAATACAAAAATATTTTCAAGAGCCGCGGACAGTTAATCATCACCATCGGTGTAGCGGTGCTCACTACCGTAACAGGAGTAGTGATGAACATGGGCTTGCCGTACGAACCCAAATTTTACATTACCATCAATTCATTTATTGTCGGTTTGATAATAGGCCCCGGGCTTTGGTACTCGATCGGATTGGGAAAGATGATTCAAACTGTCGGCAATATGCAAAACTTAAAAGTAAATTCGTTCAATCCCTATTTCTCAATCGGTATCGGCGAGCTACCGAACCTATCCAGCATCTGGTCATTCTGCTTTTTCGGCGAAGCAATTCTTGTTTATGTTGGCTTAGTCTTCCCCAACTGGCAGGGGAGCGAATCGATAGTTGGAGGAATACAAATTTTTTGGCTTCTCATATTCCTAGGCGTTGCGTTGTTCAACCTTATCAATCCGATGAACGCTATTGCCAAAATAACCGGCGACGCCAAAACGAAATTACGCTTAACAGTATCGGAAAAAATTTTCAACCGCATCGGTAAATTGGAAACCGACGACGATTCATTCATAGACGAAACGAACAACATTTACGCTCTGCAGGAAACATACGAGAAAATTACCAACGCAAAAACCAGTACACTGGAACTACCTGTAATATTGCGTTTCCTTGCCGCGACAATTTCCACACTGATAATTATTTTTATTGAGCACCTTGATAAATTACTCACATTTTTCGACATAAAACTATAGGCGCGTAATGTACGATGTTACAATTATAGGAGCGGGACCCAGCGGAAGTCTTCTCGCATTTTATCTGGCCCGCAATAATTTTTCGGTTTTACTGATTGATAAAAAAACTTTCCCGCGCCCAAAACTCTGCGGCGGCGGAATTTCTTATAAAGCTTACAATATCATCAAAGATATTGTCGATCTCGATTCGATCAACAGCTGTGCCGTTGAAGGAGCTTTTCTATCTTATAAAAATGAAGATCTTCGCTACGTGGGTCAGGGTTCTTACAAATCATATTCAATTCACCGTTCGGAATTTGATGAACTGCTCCTTACTGCGGCCTTAAACGCCGGGGCGGAAAAACTTATCCCGGCAAAGATAAATGAAATCAACGAGCTCGATGATCACGTAACATTGCGCATCGAAGAGGGACAAACCATCAACACACGCTTCCTAGTTTTTGCTACAGGCGTTAACGGAACATTGCACGAAAAGCTCGGCTATACCGGGAAACGTCAAATTACCGTGGCTTTCGAAATTGATATCTTCCCCGAAAAAATTCCCGAACCCCTGAAGAATAACACATTATTCGATTTCGGCAGCGTTAAAGGGGGATACGCATGGCTGTTCCCCAAACACGATAGGATCAACGCCGGAATTTATTTCCATAACAATCCGAAACCGGGCAAATACCAATCGGATCAAATTAATGATTTCCTCAAACTTTTCGATTGGGCGGAAGGAGCAAAGAAGTCAATCCCGAAAGGATACCCCCTCCCTTACAATTACGATTACAAATATTACAACACTCACCGCACATTGCTGGTGGGAGACGCCGCCGGAACGGTGGAAAACTTTTACGGCGAAGGAATCTTCTACGGATTATCAAGCTCAGGCATTGCAGCAGACGTTCTAACCAAAGCGCTGAGACAATACAAACGGATTGATGATTATACGAGCATACTTAAAAGAGAAATCTTAACCCATGTGAAATACTCCCGCGCCACTGCGTCTCTGTTTTACAGATACGGACGCTTCGGTTATTACAACATGGTTCGTAACAAATTAATGAATTACTTTTACGGCGAACTTATACACGGCAACATATCGCAAAGGAAATGTTTTTATTATTCGGCGCTCACATTACCCCTCTCTCCCCTCTCCGGTAAAGTAGACATTGCTCCTTACAATGATATAGGTATGAGGAAATAAATTATATTTTAAAATAAAGAAGTACATTTATACGCGGGGGAAATATGTTCACAGATAAAAGAAGCAAAGCCGTAATTTTTACGGCGCATTGCATTCATAACCAAAATTCAATTTCAGACGGCACCGCCGATTACCCCGCATGCATCAAAGAAGTTGTGGAATTGCTGACGGCAGGCAATGCCGGTGTTGTGCAGCTCCCATGCCCGGAACTTAACTGCTTGGGACTTGACCGGGGAAACGTTGACGGCGCCTTCTCCCCCGTTGCCGTAGAGAACACACGTATCCGAAAAGAACTATTAAAAGATAACGCGCGCGAAAAACTTAACCCGCTTGTGCGGTATGTTGTTTACCAGGTTGAAGAATACCTCAAACACGGATTCGAGATAAAAGGAATAGTCGGCATCAACCGCTCCCCCAGCTGCGGAATTGAAACAACCTCCGACAATAACAAAGAAGTGGAAGGGCGCGGTGTATTCATGCAAACATTATATGACGAACTAAAGGCAAGAAATATTTATATCAAATTCATCGGGATAAAAGCGGAACAGGTTGAAGAAGCGGTTAGTAAATTGAAAGAGGTAGTGTTGGATTAGAAAAGAGGAGACTGAATACGGTATGGAAAAATACCATCTCAAATCCGGCTTCAGTAGGGGGAAAGATCTTTATAGCCTGCCCAAAGAGAGAGAGAGTTCAAGTTTAAGCCGGAAACATAAACCTGCAACCTTTCAACCTGCTTACCTATACCCCCTTATTCTTTTTTGCAATTTTCAGTAGTTATACTGATTCGGTTTAAATTTATTTTTGTTATATTCTTTCAACTATTAGACAATTCTGTAATTTCGCTATGGGTTCTCACATAAAAAATATTTACCGCCAAACCGTAACTCACAGGAGTCCTCAATGAAATCATTCTATCAGTTATTCTTAATTCTTTTTTTAACTTTTCTTTTCGGGTGTAAGCAGCAGCAGACTCTCACGATGAACGAAAAAAATATTATTGAACAGGAAGTAAAAGCAGCTTTCAATCTGCTTGTTGATGCGTTAAATCAAAAAGATGCCGACGCATGGTCCCGGAATTACAGCCAAGGCGAATTTGTATCCGCGTTTGCGATGACCGATTATTACAGCAACAGAGCCGAATGGATTGAAACAATTAAAAAATATTTTGAGATGAGAGAAAGCCAAAATATGACTCTGACCAAAGTACGCGTGACACCCCTTTCTCAAACTTTAGCTCTTATGACCAGCGAAGATAATACGGAAATGTTATTTACTAACGGTGAGACTATGAAAAGCAGACATGTTTTCACTTTGGTTTGGTCAAAAGAAAAAGACGGGTGGAAAATTATTCATTCACACGAATCATGGATAGATGTAACAAACAAATAGATTCGTGAAATAATATTTTGTGATGTTCGTTTATTTTTAATTATAGGGATAATTACATATTACCGGACAATTGTATTTGCCTAGTATTAATCAATACTAGACTTGTTTTTCTTATAATAGGTAACTTTTTACAGGTAATAGACAAAAGTAATTTACACCGGTTCATTCGGATAATACATGGTTATATGGCTAAGATAATTGTATGGGTAAACAAGAATTTACATATTCGGCAAAAAGATGTTTTGAAAATGCAGAGCGAATATTGGATGATGCCATTTGGCTTTCTGATGCAAATAAAATATCGAGTGCATACGCTTTATCAATAATTGCGCAAGAAGAATATGCCAAATCATTCCTATTCACTCTTTTAGAAAACGATGTTATAAAATGGAATAGTTTTATTAACCGGTCAATCAAAGACCATACTTGCAAGCAATTAATTGGAATTATTATTGACCATTTAAACCCAGCGTGTGAAGATTTTGGAGAATTTATTAGTGGTTCTAAAAGAGATGATTCTATTAGACGAGCTTTTGATGCAATTGATATTCTGCGACACGAAAAAATTGGAAGATGGAAGTCAAATAATTGGATATGGGATGAAGAACCCGTGTATGATGTTGATGTTAAAAAAGTATTTAATGGTAGTATAGATAAAAAAAAGCAAGATGCCTTATTTATCAGAGTAGATAAAAATGGTAAAGTAGTATTCGAACCGACTGAAATAACAGTTCAAGATTCTGAAGAAATGATTGACCGTGCAAGAAGATTTTCTGTGGTTGTGAAATGTATCTTGCAAAGTGATAAAGGTTCGCTACTCGATTACGATAAAATAAAAGAAGTTATCACCTTGCTATTTGAAAATGTGTAGTAGTCAGCCATATAACCCGCAAATCAAAGCGACAGCTTTAAGCATTGCGGCATTTGAAAAGTTATTGGCATTAGTTGTAAAAGTAAATTGCTCTTTGTATGTAGTTAACAAAATTAATTAACAAATAAAATTCGGCATAGCTTTTCAGTGTTGCATTGTTGTTCTGGGCGGCGGCTTAGCGGCAACGCCTATCGTAGGAATATAAATTAATGTGTTCTATTGTAAATCAAAATAATATTGAGAGTGGAATTAGAAGATGGCGACAATTGGATCATTGGCCTGCTGATTTTCATAATTCTTTTTATCGTGAGTTAAGAGAACTGTTGGTACACGGTCTGGATAAAGATAATTGGGAAATAATTGTGAACCATTTGTCAAGATGGAAGGCAAATAGACCAAAATCAAAAAATTTTATTTATCAACAAGGTTTACATCAGCTTAATAACTTGAATGAATTTCTTCAGCAAGTAAATTCCACAATTGAAAACTCAACCTGGACTGAAATTGAATTGATATTCCAATCAGCTTGTTCGATTAAAAATGTTGAAAGCCCTGTATTTGCAAGTAAACTTTCTCATTTCATTTTCCCAAAGCTGTTTCCAGTAATAGACAGAAAAGTTATTGGTATAGATTTTATGCATTATGGTAGCTACTGGAATTTTATTAAAACAAATTGGAACGAAAGCACATATAAGGAATTATGTAAAACTATATTATCAAATGAAATCGGTGTAAATATTTTTGAACAATATCCTTGGCCAACTAAAATCACAGAAATCTGTTTAATTGGTTTTAATACGGTATAACCTTTTTAATAAGCAGAAAGTCCCACCTACATTAAAAAACAATCCCGGCGGGCAGGCAATAGGGTATAAATATTCCTGGCAAAACAAATTGTTAACGTTTTTTCACATACAACAAATATTTATTTTGATCACTATCTCTTGCCTTAATAAAGCGGTAAATTCCTTTACGGCGGTTATTTTAAAAAACTTAATGATGGAGCGGGAAAATGAAAAATCTATTACGGTATTTGGTTTTGATATCTTTCTTCTTTGGCGGAACGGAGGGGCAAAACTAAATAATTATTCGCTTCCCTGCTGCAAAGATAGAAATCGTTATGTAACTAAAAATTCGAATCAAATATTTGCTTATATTTATTAGCAAATTAATAAGGGAAAAAATATGTCTGAAATACCAATTGCTGAAGTTTTTGGATACCCTATTTCAAATACTGATAAAACCGCAGAGCGTTTTCGAAAAAACAAACTTTGCCCTTTTCATAATAAAGTGCCTTCTTGTACGAAGAATAGTGCAACTAATCCATTAGGCGTTTGTAGTATATCCTTCGATAAATCGAAAATTATTACGTGCCCTATCCGATTTACAGAAGATTGGGTTATAGCTAGTGATGCTGCGAAATTTATTTTTGATAATGATACTATTGAAAATGGTAATTGGACCACATTACGCGAAATAAGAATTAATGATTTGAATGGTAAAACTGCTGGAAATATTGACTATGTTCTTGTATCCTATGACGCAGGCGGTAAATTATTAGATTTTGGATCGCTTGAAGTACAAGCTGTTTATATCTCTGGAAATGTAACAAAACCGTTCAATTATTTTTATCAAAATCGTGGTAAAAAGTTAATTAACGAATGGAATTCAAAGGATTCACCTAGACCAGATTTTTTATCATCCTCTAGGAAAAGACTAGTTCCTCAGCTGATATTTAAAGGTGGCATTCTAACTAATTGGAATAAAAAACAAACTGTTGCATTACAAAAAGACTTCTTTGAAACGTTGCCGCAATTACCTGAAGTCAATACTCCTTCTGAAGCAGATATTGCTTGGTTGATATATGATTTAAAATATAACGAAGAAAAAGCTGTTTTTAATCTCTTTAAAGAAAAAATAATATATACAAAATTCAAACTCGCTCTCGATGAAATATTGACTCCAAAACCTGGCCTAATATCATCGTTTATTGAAACACTTCAATCAAAACTTGACGAACAGCTTGAAGAAACTTCGCCCGATGCACCCACGCTCAATGATTTAAATAGTGAAGGATAATATGGGCCAGTTTAGTCAATATGATATTTTTAACTTCAAATGTGATCTCAAAGCACCTAATGTTTCACAAGTACCCAAATATAGTCCTTTTAGATTCCCCGGAGGTAAAACTTGGTTTTATCCTTTCGCAAAAGCTTGGATGCAAAAACAGAAAAACAAAGTTTTAGTTGAAACGTTTGCCGGTGGTGCTAGCATAGGATTAGCATCCGTTATTGAAAATTGGGTAAGTGAATTAATATTAGTTGAAATTGATCCTCAAATATTTTCTGTTTGGCGAACAATTATTGAAGGTAATGCACTTGAGCTAGCGAAACTCTTACTGTCATTTGAACTGAATGAACAAAATTTAGAAGAACAATTTAATATTGAGAATCCGAACAATATTCAAATAGCTTTTAATACTTTATTGAAAAATAGAATAAATCACGGTGGTATTTTAGCTTCTGGTTCGGGAAAATTGAAATATGGTGAAGGCGGGAAAGGGATACTTTCTCGATGGTATCCAAAAACACTAAGTCAACGTCTTCAGTTAATTCATAATTTCGCAAATAGAATTACCCTTATTCAAGATGATGCTATTAATACTATAGAAAAATTATCTAAAGATAAATCCAACATATTTTTTATCGATCCTCCTTATACTGTTGCTGGAAAGCGTTTGTATGATTATTACAAGATTGATCACGAAAAACTTTTTCAGACAATTAGTAACATATCAAGTAGTTTTATCCTAACATACGACGAATCACCTTTCATAATAAATCTTGCTCAAAAATATAATATGCCTTTTGAAAAAATATTAATGACTACTACTCATCATAGAGAAAAGTATGAATTAATAATTAGCGACAATCTAGATTGGTTATAGTTACATAACCTCTTTAATCCGCCTAAAGACGGGCGGACAGGTAAGCAGAATTTATAAGCCTTTTGTGAACGTCCCGCATACGCTGTAAAGCAGCTTCCGCCTTCGAGAAAATCACTTCGGCGGGTTGGCACAATTTAATAATTAATTTCTTTCCTATTGGGAAGATAGAAATGGTTATGCGTGTAAAATTGTTTGCAATAATAATTACTTTAAGTTAGTTTTAGACATGATATCAAACGAAGACAAATATCAATTACTCGAAATTGCTAAAAAGTACAATGTTTCTAAAATTTACCTTTTTGGCTCAAATTTGGACTCCGGAAGAGAATCAAATGATATCGATTTAGGGGTTGAAGGAATTTCAGATTCTTTGTTTTTCAAATTTTATGGCGAATTAATTTTTTCTCTTTCCAAACCTGTTGATGTGATCGATCTTAAGAAAAATTCTCTATTAACTTCTTTGGTTAAATCCGAGGGCATTTTAATATATGGTTAGATTATCGCAGAAAATTCAAGCAGAATTAGAGAATCTTGACGAAATCCTCAATGAAATGCCATCCCATTCAAGTCTCCCCAATTTATCTACACTCGAACTAGCCGGAGTTGCAGCACTTTTACATAATTTCTACAATGGTATTGAAAATATTTTAAAACAAATTTTTGTATCACAGAAACTCACATTGCCGGAAGGTCAATCTTGGCATAAAGATTTACTGGAAAAATCAGTAAATGAAAATATAATATCAGGAGAATGTAAAAGTTACCTTGGACAATATCTGGCATTCAGACATTTCTTTAGCCATGCCTATGCACTTGATTTATACCCTAACAAAATGGAACCATTGGTCGAGAATTCAGAAAAACTTTATTTAATATTCAAAAACGATATTAAAAAGTTTTTATAAAAGGCATGCATAACATGTTTAATCCGCCAAAGAACCAGGGTGCCTACGCCACGGCGCACAGGTCGGCAGCCGGCGTGTAGGTTAGCAGATCGGTTTGGGCTTGTTTTAATTCAGTGCGAGATAGTCGGTAAATTAATAAAACGTGAGCATTACATGGAAGCGCCAAAAAATCAAAAAGAAGTTCTCGAATTATTTAAGCAGGGTCCCGCTGTTCTTGAAAATGCCGTTGCCGGTTTGAGCGAGAGCGAGCTCGATTATGTTCCGGCAAAAAATGGGTGGACCATAAGGCAGATTGTTCATCATCTCACCGACGGAGACGACCTGTGGAAAACAGCAATAAAGATAGCGCTGGGGAATGAGAATGCCGAGTTCTCTCTTCAATGGTATCTTGCGCTGCCGCAAACGGAGTGGGCAGAGCGGTGGAGTTACGGTAAACGATCTATCGATGTATCGCTGGCAATGCTAAAAGCAGTTAGAGAGCACATACTCCAACTGCTGGAAAACAATCCCGGCGGATGGACAAAGTCGGTTCGGTTCAAAGGCAAGGGAGAAATTGAGACTGTGCCTGTCGGTTTCATTATCAAGATGCAGTCGGATCATATCGCTCATCATGTAAAACGGATCATGGAAATTCGTGAAGAGATTACGGGGAAATAATCTTACATTGTACCTATTCCGGCGGCACCGTTATACGGCGTAAAAACCATCTTAATAAACTCATTAAGTAAGACTATATTAAGACCAAAAAAAGTCTGCATTATGAAATTAAGTGAATCAGTAAAATCAATTAGTTATTTGAAAGCTAACGCGGCTGACCTGATTGATGAGATAAATAAAAATCAAAATACTTATGTTATTATCCAAAACGGTGAGGCAAAAGTCGTTGTTTAAGACATCAAGGGGTATGAAAAAATGCAGGAAACAATGGCGATGCTGAAGTTACTGGCGATGACAAGCGAAAAGAATAAATCCGCCGATGATGTGTAACGCGGACTGCTTTACGGAAAATTCAAATCCTCTGGCAAATGAACCGGCCGTAAAAATATATTAACACAGCCAAAGCATATTCCGCTTTTAAAGAAATTTTCCTACAGTAGCATATCTCTCCGAACGGTATTAACTTTCTCCTATCCATTGAATAATTCAAAGAGATTAAAATGAAACTCGCCCTCATACAGCAAAAAGCGTCGCAGGACATTCAATCAAACATCTCAAAAGGTTTGGCTTCAGTTAAAGAAGCCGCGGCAAACGGCGCCGACATTGTTTGTTTCGCGGAGCTTGCGTTTACACCTTTCTATCCGCAGAAGCCCGCGGGCAATAATGTTCTCGATCTGGCAGAACCGGTTCCGGGCAGTACAACCGATGCATTCGCTGCGCTGGCAAAAGAACTTGGCGTTGTAATTATATTAAATCTCTTTGAGCGCGACGGTAATAAAACTTACGACTCCTCCCCTATTATTAATATAGATGGAAAAATTCTCGGAACCACACGCATGATTCACATTACCGAATACGAATGTTTCCACGAACAGGGTTATTACACCCCCGGCGATACGGGCGCGCCGGTTTACGATACGCCGTTCGGCAGAATCGGAATATCGATCTGTTACGACCGCCACTATCCGGAATACATGAGAGCACTTGCATTAAATGGTGCCGAAATTGTTTTCGTTCCGCAAGCCGGGGCAGTAGGCGAATGGCCCGAAGGTTTATACGAAGCGGAGATGAGAGTGCATGCTTTTCACAACGGATACTTCACAGCGTTGTGCAACCGTGTAGGTAAAGAAGAATGTTTAACATTTGCAGGCGAATCTTTTGTGTGCGATCCGGAAGGAAAGGTAATCGCGCGCGCCGGCGAAGGGACCGAAGAAATTTTATACTGTGATGTTGATCTCGAAGCGGTAAAAAAATCTCACGCCCACAAATTATTTTTGAGAGACAGGCGGCCCGGGTTGTACAAAGAATGGTTCGGCAAGTAATTCAAAAGGACGAGATTCGTTCCGCAACTTTATTCATAATGTTTTATATTGCGGATAAATATTCTTATTGCCCCCTACAATGAAACGACTATTCAATATATTGTTGTTTGCCGCACTGATTTATCCCGGTTTCTCCAAAGCTCAGGAATTCATTATTAATTCATATAATACCCACGACGGTCTCGTCCAATCATCCGTCGCCGATATCTTTCAAGATAAGTACGGGATGATGTGGTTCTTTACTGAAACGGGAATAAGCGCGTTCGACGGCATCGAGTTTTATAATTACATCGATTCGGTTAGTCTGTTTGATTCATGGCTAGTGAAAGCATGCGCAGATTCTTCGGGCAACGTTTTCATGCTCAATGTAAACGGTGAGGTTTGGCGCTGGGACAAAAAAACATTTGAACGCGTCAACCTTCCGAGGGACATTGCCGTAACAACAGTCAACGTATCGGAACAAAATGAATTGCTGGTCGGCACGATCAATGCCGGGCTTTTCATCCGGCGCGATGATGAATGGATAAGCATAACAAACGGTATGGGGCTTTATTCTGATTTGGTAACTTCAATTTCCGTGATGAATAATATTACCTTTGTTGCCTCTTCAAACGGACTGAATAAGCTGATCAAGGATAAGCCGGTAAAACTTTTCTCTTACGATAACCTGAATGTACGCGCAGTGCTGCTTGACTCACGCGGAAGATTTTGGCTTGGAACGGGTGGTGGATTATATGTATATGAAAATAATAATCTTCACCGCGTAAACAATTCCCCGGCGCTGATTGAAGATCTCGGCGAAGACAAATGGGGTAACATTTGGATTGCCGGACGGAGGGGACTTTTCAGAATAAGCGGAGAACAGGGGAACCACGAACTCGTACCGGTTATTACCGACACCGACTCCCGCACCATATATATAGATAGAGAAGGAATTGTGTGGACCGGTTCAATCGGGAAAGGAGTTTTTACGATCAAGCATAATTTATTCAAATCGATAAAACAGAAAAGCGGATTTTCATTGAGATCCCCTTTCCCGATTCACGAAGATGAAGGCGGCAGAGTCTGGATAGGTACAGATCACGGTTTGGTTACATTCAGCAATCGTACTTGGCAGGTAATAGAAGCGCTGAAAGGAAAGATTGTAATCAATTTGTTCGAAGATGATCGCGGTGATTTATGGATTATCAACCCGGCGGAGATTTACAAACATTCAAACGGCAGACTGGAATTGGCTGTCGATTACGAAGC
>Ga0209270_1002609_pt1 | contig 18289 bp, 11 predicted proteins | sample MTBAKSrepl1MetaG_FD_187456 | JGI IMG/M metagenome (GOLD analysis project Ga0209270, IMG submission 187456) | Enrichment culture microbial communities from Arthur Kill intertidal strait, New Jersey, USA, that are MTBE-degrading - MTBE-AKS1... | ecosystem: Environmental > Aquatic > Marine >...
TTCCGGATGCAGAAATACTGAAATTAAAAAACAGGAGGGTGAATCAGTAAAATCTGCTGTAAACGCTATAGATATGAAACCCTGGAAGGTGCTGGTTATAATCGGTGACCAGTGGAATGATCCTTACAGTTATAATATTGACAGGAACCGTGTTTCCGGGACTGATTTTACAGATGTTGTTACCATGCTCAAAATATGGGGAGTCCCTTTCGATATTCTCCGTCTGGATCAGCAGCGGCTTCAGATAAACCGTTTTTTAGACGGTGCTGTCAGGCCAAATTACGGATGTGTGATCTGGATGGCAGATCCCGATAATTTGGAGGGTTACTCCGCAAATTACCAAACCCTGACGCGTGTAGTAGAGGAGTATGGCATCAGTCTGATAGCACTGTCTGATTATATAAAAACTAAAGAGGTTGCCGATCTGACTGGAGTTGATTATAAAGGTGTTGCAGAAATGTCTCTTGATCAGGACAACAGATTTGAAATTACAGGTGATCATTATATTACCAATGACGAAGTTGGCACTTTTTTGCCAGATGCAGGTCAATTGGATAAATCCAGGTGGGGCAGACTCTCATCTGCCTCTGAAATTTATAAAGATAAGGAGACCGGCACTAAAGTAAGTGTAATTCAATCTGCATTAAAAAACGGAACAAAACTTTTAGGATCGATAGGCAAATATCCTCAGCTTGTGGTAAAGGATGTAAATGATGCCACAAAGGTAATCTGGATTGGAGGCGGGAAAGACTGGTTCCGTAAATATCCTGTAATGAGGAGAATATTCCGTAATGCATTGGTGTACTCAATAGGATATGGAATATTCAATGATAATTTTGAAAATGGACTGATTTTCGTTATGGATGATGTTGGCTGCAGTGAACATGCATGGAGTATGAGATGGCATTGCCCTACTCCGGATAAAGAGACGTTGATAAAATATCTGATAGAACCGTTGGAGAAATATGGTAAGATGATGGTGCAAAATGTCACTCCCGGCTATGCTAATCCGGTAACGCAAATGGTGGAAGTCCCATGGACTATCAAACCCTTCAGAGATGTTTTCGGTAACTGGCAGGATTATGGATCAACTAAAGAGGGTCTGGATGAAGGACTTAAACGTGGAGTTTTTGAGATTCAAACCCACCGGATATGGACACATATGAACTGGGATCTTGATTCTCCGCCTGGTCCGTGGTGGACCGGTGCAGTTGATGGTGAAATGGCAGAAGGACCCTGGTATACTGAAAGGGCAGATTCACGCAGAGGTGTTCCGATTCCGTCTAATGATCTGTTGTTTATGTACAGGACAGGTATTGATGCAGTTAAAAAGGCGTTTGGAGTGACACCCCTGTCGGCGGCTGCCTCTTCATTTCGTGTAACTGTTGAGGAGGGTGATAGTGAGCGTTTGAGAGTGGCGGCCATAGCCGGAATAGGCGTAAGCAGTAATACAGGAGAATATATTTCTCATGAAAGGTCAATAGAATTTACTATGATGATGCCTGAAGTAGTGGTTTGTCATGATCTTGACCTTACTGTTCAGACAGACGATCCGGCAGATAAGTCAGATGCTGACTGGTATCTTTTAAGGGAAATGCCTGCAGAAGATCTTCTTTCATCAAAAATTGCAGGAGGACGAAGAATTAATTTAAGAGATAAGGATGAATGGATTAACTCCCGTAAGGACAAGAAATGGATGGGTTTTAATGAATATTGTGCCTATCTGCATACCGGTATTAGCATTGATGGAAATAATGGGCCGGAAATTGAGTTGTACTATGATCAACATTATTGTCATTACTTCAGAGACAATTCTTCTTCATGGACCATTGAATTTCCGGATGATTTAATGGATGATCATGCAATAAGTGTTACCATTGATGGCGTGGAAAATAAAATTATAAGTGAATCCGGACAAACAATTGAAATACCGGAAGGAACAGGTAAACACAGCCTTAAGTTGAATTTTCAGCCTAAATGAATTATTGATTTTTAAGAGGAAGGATCCCGGAGAAAAAAGATAATGGCTTTATAATTATAATTGCGATGCTATTATCAGGGAATGTAATTTTACAAAAAAGCAACCAATATTTTTCATTTAAAAAATTTCTGATATAATTTAACCAAAAAGATAATCCAGTTATGAAGACTAGAAAATCTCTTGTTAATTCAATTATGGCACTGACTGCATTTTTGATGCATGTAACAGCCATACCTGAGAATGCCGGGGCTTTTGAGAGACCTTTAATATTTCCTTTTCCCCAGGAAATCCAGGTCACAAATGATATTTTCATTTTGGATGAGACGATGTCAATTGTCGTTTCTTCAAAAAGTAAAGAAAATGATCTGTTTCTTGCCCGTTTCCTGGTAAGGGAGCTAAGTGATAAATATGGTATTGCGGTTAATGTAGAAGTACAGGAAAAGATACCGGACGACAGAAAAGTAGTGGTGATGGGCAGGTTTGACAGCCCGTTGGTTGCAGAATATTCTAAAGAAAACAATCTGAAAATTGATGAAAACAGTCCTGGTTCGGAAGGATACTATTTAGAAGTTACTTCAAATAAAATCATTATTGCCGGGAGTGACGAGGCCGGCGCATTTTTTGGATTGCAGAGTCTCCGTCAGCTTATTGATGCCGGTAAAGGAGAAAAAATCAAAGGAGTAAAGGTGCGGGACTGGCCGGATTTTCCATTCCGGGCAATAAGGCTGTACATTCCGGGGCCTGAGAATATCGCTTTCTTTAAAAGGTTTATGAGAGATTTTATGTCACTCTACAAATTCAACAAAATAATAGTTGAAGTTAATTGTATGCGTCTTGACAAACATCCGGAAGTTAATGCAGGATGGATAGAGTTTGCAAAATATATGAAATATACACGTTCAAATTCAACTACCGGAATAAGGGGAGAAGAAAAAAATTCCAGTCATTATGATGCAGGAGATGGTTATATAATCGAGAAAAATGATGTCAGGAGTATTGTGGATTATGCAAATGAGAATTTTTTGGAAGTTATACCTGAAATACCTTCACTTACACATGGTTATTACCTTTTAACAAGGCATCCCGAACTGGCAGAATATCCTGGCGACAAGTGGCCTGATACCTATTGCCCCTCTAATCCCAAAACTTATGAACTTCTGTTTGATGTATATGATGAGTATATTGATGTGATAAAGCCTGAAATGATACATATCGGGCATGATGAATGGTGGGGAGCTCCCCTTGGAGTTTGCCCCCATTGCAAAGAAAAAGATTTTTCAGAATTGTTTGCATACGATGTTAATAAAATATATAACTATCTGTCTGAAAAAGGAATAAAAGTAGCAATGTGGGGTGATTATTTATTGGAGAGTGTTCGCAATAAGGGTCCCCAGCAACGGGTATCTTCAACTGGCATAAAATATCAGACTCCCGGAGGAACCAGACCGGAGGTTGTAAATGAATCAATTCCCAAGGATATTTTAGTTATGAACTGGTTTTGGATAGATCAGAAAAAAGAGGCAGAGTTACAACAGTTCGGATTTAAACAGATTTATGGAAATTTTAAGCCGAATATCAGCAATTGGAATGAAAGGGTTAAGAACACGGATCTGGCCGGTGGTGCCCCTTCGTCATGGGCAGCAACAAATGAGTTTAATTTCGGGAAAGATTTAATTTTAGATTTTCTTGGTTGTGCCAACCTTGTATGGTCAGGTCATGATGTTAATCAACGAGAACTCGCATCAATTGTTACCGGATTAATGCCGGCTGTCAGGTCGAACCTGAATATTCAGAGGATCCCCTCAAATGATGGTGATCCTGTTGAACCAATAGACATCTCTTCAAAATTCAACCTGGCAAAAAACTCTGATGTTTTTAACATTAACCTAAGCGCTTTAAAATCAGGAAAAACAGATAACGGGGGAAAGATATTTGAATTGGTGAAAACAGACGGCGCGTCTGATAAATGTGTCATAATTGCAGGAGCCACAGGCAATGATCATAATCCTTTGCCGCCAAAGGTTGAAGGCATCCCTGTTAATGAAGATGTAAGTAGTTTGATATTTTTGCATTCCTGTGCATTACCTTCTGAAAATCAAAAGGCATATTTTAATATTCCTGATTTTTTTGATACATCCGATCTTTTGGGATGGTATGAAATCGTTTATGAAGATGGTTTTAAATCAATTGTTCCTATACAATATGGCGTAAATATTTTAGAGTGGAATCCCGGGGAAGAGGAAAGACTCGATAAAAGGGAAGGAAAGACAGGTTCAGCCCAGAATCTTTATTGCTACCAGGCAGATCCTGTAAATTGTTCTGAATCTGACGAACACCCAATTACTTTTTTTGCTTTTGAATGGGTAAATCCACGGTTTGGAAAGAAAATAAAAGAGGTCAGTTTAAACGGGACTATAAATTATCAGGCTACGCAAACCAACTATGGTAAACCGACCTATAAACCTATGCCGGGAAATGCAATAATGCTGGTTGGGATAAGTAAAGTAAAAAAGAGAATACCCTTTGAGGCACGGTAATCTGGCAGGAGTTATATTTCAGACAACCGTTAATTTAATCTATGAGTTATATAAAATGAAAATAGAACCAAAAAGTATTGCTGAATTTTTTACGAAGATTGCTCTCAAGAATTTTTGGATTGTGTTTGTATGTGGAAAAGTCGGAAATATATTGTTGGAATCTTTCCAGGGTCTCCGGGCTTATTGTAGATCCATTTAATTCCGGCAGTTTCCCGGTTGTGTTATAATACACCAGAACAGCTTCTTCTATATGCTTTGGTATTTTGGTGTATCCCAAATCCTTCATAAGGTATAAATTATTTATCACACCCTCTGTGTTTTTTGTCAGAAGGTACCAGGCCATTTCATATTCAAATGCCCTCCTGTTCGGATTTGAATTTTGAATAAATTCGATATTCTTTTGAGGTTCATTTATTTGAATAAAAAAATCTTCCCCGGGAAGAAGTTTTACCTTATTGCCCAGCTCGGTATGAGATCTTACCTTATGAGGATCATTAACCAGTTTTTCCAGATCAAGAGCTATGTTCCTGTAGTTAAGGGAGTGTTTCAATATGTTAATGTATTTTCCGGTCATCCTGTAATTTCCGTTAATAAGGCTGGTTTTAGCCAGAATCGTAATGTTCTGTGGCCGGTATCCGTAAACTACCATTGATTCGTAAGCCCATCGGTAAGCTTCATTTGAAAGTCCCAGGGAATAATAAAAATATGCTCCCCTGTTGAGGTGTGACTGGTCCCAGGGTAAAATCAGTGCATTTGGTCCAAATTCCTGTCCCCCGAAAAATAATCTGTCACATAACTGACCTGATTCAGCCAGAGCTATATTGTAAAAATATTGACCGATAAGATTTTTTGAAGGTATCGATTCGTGAAGCTCAATTGCCTTGTTCCACTTTTGCTCAAAGACATGTTTCTCAAGTTGGAAAACCAGTCTGGTCTGAGGATTATAAAGTTTATATACAAGATAACCGGTCAGGGAAAACAGGATAATAACAGCCGCCAAAGAAAAACTTTTGGAATATCTTTTTTTAGATTTATAAGAAGCTGCAATTTTAATCAACAGGGGGTGTATTACAAAATAACCTGTCAGCAAATAGAAAAATATTTTGTGTCCGGGATCTTTAATCAAAGGCAGGGGATTCAGGACCAGGTTTTTCAAAGTTTCATGGAATAGTAACTTTTGAAAGACAACTATCGAAATTACCCCAACTATTAAGCCAGATAAAGGATAGATATATCTCACTCTTCCTTTGCTAAAGAGTGTGTAAAAGAGAATATACAAGGCCAGAAAGTACCAGATATATCCACCGATAAGATAATATACAAACGGGAAAATTGCGATAATAATAAATGTGCCGTATTTTTTTTGATGGACAAGGATAGCAAACATGAGATACAGCAGCATCAGTATAAAACCAAAGTTATAATCAATCTGATGATAGTAATGAGTTTGCATCAGGAACAGAAGAGAGCACGGAATGACTGTTAACACCAATGAAAATAGCTGGTTGACAGATAGTTGTCTATTTATTTTATAAAAAAGTAATCCTGTCATGGTAAGAGTCGCCGATATAATAAGAGCGCCGGCAAAAGTGCTGACAAAGAAAGCGGAGGTAAAGTCGCCTGCCAGTTCAAGAACTCCTCCCGGTCTTGTAAAATACTCTTCAAGGAATTCCCGTAAAAAGACAAAAAGCCTCTCCTGTTCCTGGAAGAAAACAACATAATCGCCTGGCCAAAAAAAATAGCAGAATGAAATAATGAAAAACAGGGTAAAAAAGATTACCGGATAAGTGCTGGATTTATTTATAAGTTTCTTTATCATACTAACAGCTGTTTAACTAATTATTCATGCAGCTTCCATTCCGTTCCGGCAGGTTCTTTTTGAATAGCTTTTTTCAATTTAGCAGGAATGTCTTCCGGATTTGACATTATTGCATTAATAACACTTTCATCAGATGCACCGGCAAAGTCCCCCGGCCCGTAATTTATCTTCCCGATAGTAAACTCCGGAATATTAAAAGTTCTCAGCATGGTATTATAAAGAGCAGGATTTTTTTGAGGCAAGACAAAAGGTTTGCCTATACTGTCAGGGGAGCCGAAATATGCAAAATAGGGTCTTGCCGACTGTCCGTCTCCTCTTTTGCTCGAGAATACAAGCCATTTGCCATTGGAAGACCAGCTATGGTAGCTCTCAGCATCATCGCTGTTAATGTCCATCTTCCGGTATTCCCCTGAATTGAGGATAAGAAGGTAAAGATCTGCCTCTTTATGCCATATTGGGAAAGTACCGAAATCATGAAGTGTGAAAACAAGGTGTTTTCCGTCGGGCGAGATTCTGGGAAAGCTTACACTTTTCTTTTTTTCAGATGCATCAAAAACAATTTCAGTTTCGCTGAATGATAAGGTTTGGGCATCAAAAGCCTTTCTGGCCAGACTGTAATGAATATTTTTAATATTTTGAGGATCCACATTTTCTTCCGTTTTAAGAGTCTGGCAAAAATAGAGGTATTTACCATCAGGAGACCAGGAGGGAAATGTCTGCAGATTAGTCAGACCGTCATCATTTTCTTTAATGTAGTAAATCTGGTTGCTCCTGATATCATATAAAACCAGAGCAGACATATGATCGTATACCTCAATATTTTTATCGGGGTGGGCATAAAAACTCTGAGTTACATTATTGGAAGAGAACACAACAAATTGTCCGTTCGGATGCCATGCTGGATAAGTAGCTCCGCCCGGCATATTGCCGGTCTTCAGGTTGTTTCGTGTAATCTGGTTATCTTCAACAAAATATGTTCCTCCATTACCTCCCCTGATATGAACTAAAAATTTTCCGGGATCATTATTACTGAAAGAATGGCAATTGACACAGTCATTTCCTATGATTTGATTTTTGATAACAGAACTCTCCCGGAAATTTACAAGGGAACGCTGTACAATTTTCATTTTGTACCAACTATGGTACCCGGGATATAAAAGACGGTAGACCAGATAGGGATCGATCTGTTCATTGGCGACAGAAATATCAATGGATTCGAACTTATTCGGGGCTTGATCAGCTTTGATATATGAGGTGACCTCTATTTTTATTTTACCACCTCTGCTTTGATCAAGTAATTTTCTCCATGATTTTTGGGGGAAACTGACCAGTCCGTCCGAAGATTTTAACGAAAACCGGTAACTACCTGAAGATGATGTTGCATGAACCTTGAAAAAATCCCCTTCCTCTTTTATCATGAAGTTCAGTGGAGCAATATTCGGAGGAATAGTCACTCCGGAATAATCCGGATCAATCTGAGGCACCCTGACATTAAGAATGAGTTTTTGAGAATTATCTGTTTTGCAGCCTGAATAAGCTAATAATTCCAATAATATTATCAAGTGCCAAATTAGCTTCATTCTGTTAAATCTCCACTGTTGATTAGAAAAAAAAATATAGAGTGGGGGAGAATTACGTCTGTTTAACTCTCCCCGTATCTTTAAATTTTCATATTTGTTGCTTATCCGGAAGCAACATATGCGCTAAGATAAATTCTGACTTAGAATTTTTTAACTGATCTCCCTATTTGTGCAATGGCCTCTTTGTGCCTGTCCAGACACGGAGCGAGAGTAGGTCTCCACGGCGCAGTCATGAATCCGAGCAGTCGTGAGGGATCTATTATTTTCTTACAGTAGTCGACAGTAGCCTCCATATTCACATCATTTGAATGGTTGCTGCCTGTAGGTACCTGCTCAAAACCGTACTCTTCAAGGTCGTTATAAAGCTTTACGTAAGTTTTACTGTTCCCCTCCAGGGAGTCTAAATCCAGTGAGGCTCCATAATACCAGTTACTCTGCAGTACAGATTTCGGCATCTTTTTGAAGAACAACTCCGGATGGTGCCATGCATAGTCGGACCAAACCCACGGGCGTACACCTTTTTTCTCCACTTCGCCGATATAAAAATATAGATCGCCCCACCAGAGGTCATGCTGACGGATTACAGCATACTCCTGTCTTACCTGGTGTTGAGCAGTCTCTTCATCCATTCCCAGGTGAAAGAAACGTGGTCTGTCGAACAGATCTATTACCTCACTTATAAGATCCCGGCAAACAGAGTAGTATTTTGTCGTCGAAACCATTCTTGCATATTCTCCCATCCAAATATCATGGGTGGTGGCAAAGTTAAGTTTAGGAATTGGTTCCAGTCCGAGTTTACGCATTTTCGCCAGCTCAGACCTCAGCTTTTCAGGAGTCCATGCATTTTGGACTGCAATTTCAGGGTGACTTTCATAAAGGACGGCATCACCTACATCTATGACAACCATATTCATGCCTGCAGCTGCCATTTCCTGCAGCAGCGCATTCCATGTTGGTTCGTCAAAGGTAAGTTCCTGCCGGTATCCGTGAGCCCACTCTCTTGCTTCCTGGCAGGTCTGACAGTTATAATTATTATCCCTGTATTTCAGGGGAACACTGTCTTCCCACATATTGTAGCTCAGGTGGAGAAGATTAGCCCAGATCATACTGTTGGCAGGTTGTTGCTGTGAAAAGAGCGCTGAAGGGATAGCGCTGGCAACTCCTGCTGCTGCAACTTGTTTGATAAATTGTCTGCGATTTGTCATTTTGTTACTGTTTATTGATTTAATGTATGTTCATATTTATTTCATTTCTTTAACCGCCTCAATAACATTATCGGCCATATATTCAACCTGCCCTTCAGTCAGCGGGTACAAAGGAAGATGCGTGAACTTGTGCAAAAATGCCTCCTCTGCATTGGGACAGCTCTTCTGCATTGCTTCAGTGTCATAGCCCATTTGTTTCAGGAAAGTGAAACGGTACAGAGGTGCAAAGTGAGGTATCTGAACAATGCCTCTCTCTGCCATCTTTTTCTTGAAATCCTGGATATCACCATTCAGTTTGTTATGATCAAGCTGAAAAAGATAGAGATGGTATGTGCCCTTTATATCTTCGGTATCCATCGGACCGGGAAGTATCTCTTCAATGCCGGCAAAACGGCTGTTAAGGTATTCTGCATTTTTACGCCTTGTCTCTATGATGCCGGGCAGTCTTTTAAGCTGGTTTAGCAAAACCACCGCCTGTATCTCGGTTGAGGAGTGGTTCCCTCCTACAGTATAGTGGTCGCCCCTGCCTTTAAGAGCAACTACATCATACAGCCATTTATCAATAGGATTGGCTATGTCGAAACCTCCGAAACGGGCTTTTGGAAAATCTTCGCCGTAATCGCTGTTGGTTATGACTATCCCACCCTCACCGCAGGAGTTGATGTTTTTAACTTCATGGAAGCTGAATGAACCAAAGTCGCCCACAGCCCCCAGTGATTTTCCTTTATATTTGCCCCCAAAACCGTGTGCAGCATCTTCAACCACCATAAGATCATGCTTTCCTGCCAGCTTCATGATGGCATCCATATCGCACGGGTATCCCCCGATATGCACCGGGATGATAGCCCTGGTGCGACTGGTGATCTTCCTTTCAATATCTTCGGGGCTTATATTGAGAGTTACAGGATCAACATCTGCCAGAACCACTTTTGCTCCTATCTGAAGAGGATAGTTTATGGTAGACAGAAATGTAATAGCAGGCGCAATGACCTCATCGCCGGGTTTTAATCCTGAAAATTTTAATCCAATTTCGAAACCTGCCGTGGCGTTGGTTATAAAGCATGCATACTTAACATCCAGAAACTCCTGAACAGCCTCTTCAAGCTTTTTAACATGGGACCCAAGTGATAACTTACTTGCATAATCGCCTTTCTGACGAAGATTCTCAAGCTCTGATGCTACTTTCCCAAGTTGTTCACTGTAGGCGGGATCATTCAAATCACCCGGAATGAGAAATTTGAGTATGGAGGTAATATCCTCAATGTTCAGGCTTTCGCCCACTGCAGCCCATGGTACCCTGGCTTCACCGGTATCGTAACGAAAATCTGATTTTTTATTTTGCTGTTTACTCATAATAGTACAATTAATTTGAAAAATAAAGATATCTCATTCATTTTTAATATCATTAGAATAAAATGAAAACCATATATAATTTTTTAATCTGCCGATTTACGTTTTTAAATCAATAAAATTATATAGCTGCTGAATAATTGAAAAAAACAGGTTCTTCATCTTGTTTATATGTTGTAAAACCAAATTAATTTCAAAGACAAGGTGATAACCTGAATTTATTATCGAAATATATACAAAAACAGGATCCACACAGTTAGTATGGATACTGTGTGGATCCATAAATAACAATTATCAATAGTCCGGATTTTGTTCAAGGTCCGATTTATTGATTTCAGAAACAGGGATAGGCAAATAGTACATCCTGTCGTGAAAAGTTCTTTCCTGGAATATCTGGAATTCATAGTTTAGTTCACCATTCGGGTCCAGATTGCCGTTTGCATCGAGTTTTTTCCAGACAATACCAATTGCGTCCTCATTATCTGTCTCTCCTGCTATCATCCATCTTCGTACATCAAAAAATCTATGATTTTCAAAACAGAGTTCTATCCTTCTTTCGTGCTGGATGTCCTGGAAAAGCTCTTCTCCTGAAGATTCAATATCCGGTAATCCGACCCTGTTGCGAATTATATTCACATATTCTCTTGCCTCATCTTCATTACCCAATTCATACTGAGCCTCCGCATAATTAAGATACATGGCAGCCAACCTAAGCCAGATCCAGGGTGTATCGCCGGTTTCCTGCCAAAGATTTGTAGTCTCATCCATAAATTTCCTGAGTTCGTATCCAGGGATTGTCCAGGGAGGAGTAGATACCTCTATGCCTCCCGGATGATAAAATTCAAGCGGAGTTTTCCATACGCTCCCCTGATAGAGTATATTTGCATAAAATCGCAGATCACGATTTTCATAAATTTTTTCCGGAGAAGGATCATAACCAGATCCTTCCTCGTAGATCCTTTTACCGTTATTCATCTCAAACTCATCAACTAAATTTTGCAAAGGACATAATTCACCCCATCCTCCATCTTTTATTGGAGCATTAGGACCTGTTATTGCTCTTGAGGCAACTCCATAATTGTTATGATACACTTTTGTAAATATCATTTCAGAATTTGGTTCTATAAAGATTTTATGATAATCCTGCCATGTTGATACCGGCTGAAGTTGATACTGTGGCATATCAATAACTGCCTTAGCAGCATCAGCACAATCCTGCCAGGTATTTTTTGTATAATCGAAAAGAGGTCCGTTTGGTTCTGTATCAGGATCGTGCAATTTACTATTTGCATGAAGCAACACATCTGACTTAGTTGCCAGACATGCTCCTTTGGTTACTCTTCCCCAATCGGATGAGGGCCATTCTGCCGGGACCATTTCCTTCGCTTCATCAAGCTCTTTAACAATCCATTCGACTATCTCTTCATAACTGTTCCTTGTTACCATAAAATCATCGTCCAATTCAAAAGCTTCAGTGATCAGAGGTACTCCCCCAAAAAGTTTTATAAGGTCAAAATACAATCTTGCCCTTATGCATTTCACCTCTCCTTTCATTATATTGATCTCCTCCTCGGAGGCACCCTCCAATTCATCTATACGGCTTAAAAATATATTTGCTTTTCTGATATATTGATATCTTAATCTCCATATTGGTTCGAACCGTCCCATATAGTCGCTGGTGATCTCTCCTCTGTTAAAATAGTATACACGAAGATCCTCCCCAACCTTAGCTTCATCACTGTACATGGCATAGGTAGTAATATAATTCCCGACGGCCCAGTATCCAAGCCCGGGATATATGGCATTTCGAAATTTTTTAGCAAGATCTATATTACTCCAGACATCAACCTCAGAAAATACATCTCTCGGGGTCTTATCCAAAACCTGCTCTTCACAACCTGTAAAAATTAAAACCAACAAGGCTGAAATAACTAATAATGTTTTATTTAAATTATTCATAATAATCAAATTTTTCTGTTTTACATTGTAATATTTACTCCTACAGAATAGGTGATTGTCTGCGGATAATATTTAGCCCTGTTGCCTCTTGTTGTTTCAGAGGCGTTAAAAGGTACTTCGGGATCAAAATATTTAAGATAATCAAGAGTCCAAAGATTCCGCCCTCTCAGGTATATGCGAAACTGTTTAAACAGATTATCAGAAATTAATCCGGCAGAACATAAATCGTAAGAAAGCTCCAGATTTTTGAGCCTGATATAGGAAGCATTGTTAAAATGATATGTGGACAATCGCTGGTACCCGTCAAATCCGGCAAAAGGCCTCGGATGAGAAGCATCTTTATTCTCTTCAGTCCATCTTCCTGTGAACAGGTATTCCGGTTTTGTCCCGGAATCATTAAACATCAGGGGAGCTGTGGCATTTGCCTGGCCCTGGAACAAGGCATTCAGTCCAATTCCTTTATATTGAATCCCTGCTGTAAGGCCAAATTGAATTTCGGGTGTGGTTGATGTATAGTGCCTGACTAAATCTGCATCATCTATTTTCCCATCATCATTCATATCGATATACTTAATGTCACCAGGTTGTGCTCCCGATAAATGCGGATAACTATTGACTTCTTCCCAGTCGTTAAATATTCCGTCAGCATTATAAGCTACGATAGAATTAACCGGATGACCTTCTTTTTGCCTGTAATCCGGAATATCTTTAGGCTCATCCATAAAAATTATTTTGCTTCGATTGAAAGTGAAATTACCTCCAATATTATATAATATATCACCGAATGAATTATTATGGCTTGCAACAATCTCAACACCAGAGTTATCCACCTTCCCCAAATTTTCATCAGGCAATTCCAGAGCCGTGTAATCCGGTACTGATTCATTTCTCTGAATGAGTATACCACGTCTTTTTTCATTAAAATAATCAAAACTCAATGATAATTTCCCTTTCCAAAAATCTGCATCAAAACCATAATTCATGGTTTTGGAAATCTCCCATGTGATATTGCTGTTTGGAACATTAGTAATATCCATACCTGCATTATAAACAGGATCTAAGCCCGTTATAAAGACATTATACCAGTTTGACATTGCCAGTAATCCATATTTAGTAAGATATTGATAACCGGGAATCCTGTCATTACCCATCTCTCCATAGGAAATCCGAAGCTTAAGATTATCGATTAATCCGGTTATACCCGACATAAATGGTTCTTTTGAAATATTCCAGCCTGCAGTGACTGCCGGGAATGTACCGAATCTTTTATTTTTTGGAAAATTAAATGATCCGTCATGTCTGATAGTAAAATCGATCATATACTTTCTCATATAATCATAAGATAAGTATCCGAAATAATTGACCCTTCCGCCAACTGACGAACTGCCATTAACAATCCGCCCATCTTCTTCTCCTGCAAACAGTTCAACTTTACTGGCACTAAAGAGATTTTTCCTGTATGCATAGATGTATTCATATTCTGATTCACTCTGCTCATAAGCAGCAAAAGCGCTGATGTTATGATCTCCAAAAGTATGATCGTAAGTAACTCTTACATGATAAAGATCATTCCGCGAAACATTGTTACGTTTAGATAAAGAGACATTCCCGTCACTGGGTACTGTATTCATCATCGGATCATACTCCTGTGTGTTTTGATTATATCTGTATAATGTAACAGGTTTCATATGGGTGGTGTTGTTCATTATATCATAGTCATATGCCGCATAACCGATAATTCCCAATCCTTCTGTGACCCAATCCAGGTTGAGATCAAAAGATAATTTAGTTTGAATGATTTTATCAATTGCCTCGTTCCATCCAATATCAAAACTATTTGTTACGACGGGATTTCCTCCGCCTTCCCTGGTATAATAGGGCAGACCATTAGGATAGAAAGCATGTTCAATGGGATAATTAAACCAGACCCTGTGAATAATATTGCTAATAGGTTCACTGGGCATTTTCTCGTCCTGCAGCCTTAGATTTAAATCCATTCCAATATTTAAATACTTATGAACCTGTGCATCAATATTACTCCTGAGCTGATATTGATTGTACTTACCATCCCTGGATGAATATTGACTCTCTTTCCCGAGATAGTCACCACTTATAAAATATTTGATATTTTCAGCCCCTCCGCTGGCAGATAAATTATGATGTGTCTGAGGAGCAAATTCCCTGAAGGTTGCAGCATAAAAATCGGTATTTGGATGTGTAAGCGGGTGAGAACCGCTTTTATACTTTTGGATGTCCTCTTCACTATACCTTGGAACTCTTCCATAACCTTCTTCAACTTCATTTTGATAGACCGCCCATTGCCAGGAATCCATCAGTTCAGGTAAACGAGTAAGAGTATTTACTCCATAATCTGAGTTGAGATTTAATCTTAATTCACCAGATTTTCCTCTTTTTGTCCTGACAATAATGACTCCATTTGCCGCACGTGCACCATAAATTGCAGCAGAGGCATCTTTTAACACACTGATATCCTCAATATCATCCGGAGATAATTGTCCGAAACCACTTCTGGGAACGCCATCAATTACAAATAACGGTGAATTATCTCCCAATGTGTGTGTACCTCTGATCAGGATCTCCACATCTTCGCTTCCCGGCATTCCTCCTCTGTCGTTGATTATCAATCCGGGCATTACACCCTGAAGACTCTTTGTCAGGTCAGATGTACGTATCTGGGTAAGTTTTTCTCCTCCTACATTGGCTACTGATCCTGTAAGCTGTCCTTTCTCCTTGACCCCGTATCCAATTGCTACGACTTCATCAAGACCTATTGTCTCTTCTTCCATTATAATATCAATGGAGTTTTGATTACTGATTGCAACTTCCCGGGTCTGCATTCCAACGAACGAAAACACAAGGGTTGCATCGGGAGGAACATTTATAAGAGAATATTTACCATCGATGTCAGTTATCGTACCTTGTGTGGTCCCTTTAATGACGATTGTTACTCCGGGTAAAGGCTGACCTGAAGTATCGGTCACTCTGCCGGAAATTGCTCTTTGTTGTGCCGGCTGATTCTGAAATTCAGCAAAATCCCGAAAATCATAACTGTCAGATTTCTCCAACAAAGCAATTTGCCTGTCATAAACTTCATATTTAATGTTTGTCCCTTTGAACAACACATCGAGAATTTCAAATACATCTGCATTTTTCTTTTCGATCGTCGCTGTCCGTTCCACATCAACATCGTTGCTGAAGAAAAATTTGAACTCACTTTGATTTTCAATTTCATTCAGGATGTTTATCACTTTAGCATTTTTCATTACCACTGTAAGTCTCGTTGATTGGGCATACCCAACAGATGCAAGACTTGTAACGGCAGAAATACACAGAAAAATAACCGTTAGTTTCATTTTTCTTAAATTTTCATTTACCCATGGCAAATGGCCATGGTATAACCACCAATTTTTCATAAATTTACTTTTTGGATTAATAATTTTGATCTTATTTAAAAGGGGCGGAAGTACCAGTTCTGCCTCTTTTTACTGACAACACTCTGATTTTTCAGATCATATAAAAAAGTTTAATTAGTTATTTTTATAAAATATTTTTATCACTCTCAATTCTCTGTCCCAGCTATAATGAACGGGAGCTGTGACACTCAGAAGGTTCAAAACTTCACTAAAAGATTCCATTTCTATTACACCTGTATAATGTATATTTGCAAGTCTTGGATCATTATCAAGTTCAATTTTTACGTTATACCACCTTTCCAGCCTACCGGATAGTTCCGGCAGGTACTCCTGCCGTAATATAAGTTTCCCGTTTGTCCACGATGTATATAATTCAGTATCAACCTCTTCTATTTCAAAGCCATTTTTTGTACAGACTGCCTGATATCCGGGCCGGAGTGATATCTTATCCCTTTTTTCTGTTAATACATTTACATAACCTTCGACAAGTGTAGTCTCAAACAAACCGTCAGGATAGGCTTTGACATTAAATGATGTACCTGTAACCTCCACTTCTCCGTAAGAAGTTGTAACTTTAAAAAGTTTTTGATCCTGTTTTACATCAAAATAGGCCTCTCCCTTTAGAGTTACCTGTCGTGTATTTCCAAAATATGAAGGGAATAAGAGCTCCGACCCGGAATTTAACCAAACTATTGAACTATCGGGTAATATAAATTTTGCTCGTGCACCATAAGGCGCAGTGATTCTTTGTTCAACTACAGTATTATCTGAGGTTTTTTTTACAGCAAGATAAAATATGGATGTAATAATAACACCGGCTAAAAATACTGCAGCATAAGATATTATCTTTCGGGAAAATCTGTTACTTAATTTAACCGAAGGGCTTCCCGGAATAATTACAGGATCTATACGCTCAAACAGTTTTTCCCAGTGAAATGTAACCTCCTTGTCATGTTTGATCTTAAATTCGTCTTCAATCTTTCTTTGAAGGTAAATGAAATACCTTTTATTCCCGGAAGACTGCCTGATCCATTCCAATAACCTGACCTCCTCTTGTTCTGAAAGCTTTCCTTCAAAAAAAAGTTTAATAATATCTTTTAGTTGTAAATGATCCATTCAATGTATATGTTTATAAAATAATACAACCAGATTACTGATTTACCAACCTGCAGCATAATTTTTCCCCGGTTGCCGGCTTATTCTTTCCCGGCAATCGGTAATAACCGTATCAATATTTACGATCAGGCGTTTCAGTAACTTTAAATACTTTGGGCTAACACCTTGAATAATTATAAAATACTTCATTAACAAGACAAAGTTTGATACCGATCCATCTTGCATAAACCGGAAAATTGATTTCTGAATAAACAGAATTATTATGTGTGCCTGCATATACAAAGTAATCCCAAAAACCTGTGATAATGAATTTAAGGATTATTATTTCACTTATCACTGGAAAAGTCAGCACAAATTATCCATGCCATTTGCAGGTTAATTCCGTCGAACATTTTTCAAAATTGTTATGCATGTGCCTCTTCATTTGATATCAGAGAAGTTTTGCTCTCTGACAAACATAACATAAATAAAATAAACATATCCGGATCTAATTTGCTTTTGGCAATCTGTATACCCTTTGCCAGATATTTATCAACCATGGTTGTAGAAATCTCCATGATTTCAGCTATTTCACGTATTTTCTTACCTTCAAACCATTTTAACCGGAAAGCCGTCCGGCATTTTGGCGGCATTTCTAAAATAATTATCTCCAGTTCTTCAATCAACATATCTTTTACAGATAAATATTCTCCACTGCATCTCATACTGATATGATATAATTCTCCGGCCTCATCCTTTACCGAATTCATTCTAAATTTATCCTCTACTATCCTATGTTTTAAGTGGTTAAGACATTTATTTTTAAGCAGGGTGAAAATGAATGAAGATAAATTTTTCCTGTCGTCCAAAGTGGACCTGATCTCCCATAATTTTAAAAAAACCTCCTGCACCAGATCTTCGGCAACATTTTCTCTTTTCACTAACCGTAAAGCATAACTTTTTAACCTCGGGTAGTACAGACGAAACAATTCCTCAAAAAGCTCTAACTCTTCCTGTGAAACATATTGGTATGAATTATTCTGATCGTCCATTTTTTGATTGTTCGCCTTAAGAGGTCAAAAATTTTATTTTTCAACCATTTATACATACAAAAATGGAAAAAATAGTTTAAAAACTTCCTGGTAAAATAAATTTATTACAAATTTAAATTGCAGCGAACATTCTTATAATACCGATAAAAAATTGATTTAATGTCCTGAAAAATTTATTGTACACATACAGCAATTCCGCATAAAAATATGCAATAATGCAAACCTTTGAAAAACAAAGGAAATAATAAATTAGGTAAAAAATATTTTTCTTTCTATT
>Ga0209270_1002619_pt1 | contig 18215 bp, 13 predicted proteins | sample MTBAKSrepl1MetaG_FD_187456 | JGI IMG/M metagenome (GOLD analysis project Ga0209270, IMG submission 187456) | Enrichment culture microbial communities from Arthur Kill intertidal strait, New Jersey, USA, that are MTBE-degrading - MTBE-AKS1... | ecosystem: Environmental > Aquatic > Marine >...
GGTGTATTGCTCTACTACAAAGATCAGACTCGGGAGACTTCAGATGCAACGCTGACTTGCCCTAAAATCGGTCTCTTGACCCTGATAAGCAGAAACGAGGCGCAGCAGAGACAGCTAATCAAAGTTGTTGGCAGCGAGGACATCCTGACGAAGCTGACTGAAGCAATGGTGACAATGGACAGGACTTTCAATATAGTTGAACCGTAAAACCCGAACGCAACCGGCAAAGAACCGGGAACCATGAGCCTGGGACTCAGTTTCTTACATCAGTCTAATTATCGCGGATCAGGTACTTAGGTAATCTTGTAAAGGCTAGTAATTCAAGAGCTGACCGAAAGCAATCCTCAGATCTCTCTAAAAGAGAGAAGAAATATGATCTTGTTTATGAAGCAGTCGGGGATAGGCCGGCAAAACCTGTCCCCGATTCTTGCTGCTCTTTGGCAGCTGTTGATAAAAAGTGAAAATGCATTCAAGCTTGAGAATTCAGCTGATTCTCAATCAATCTTGCGGGTCTGCTAGCCCGCCCTTCGCCCGTTTCTTAGAAAGTATATAGCCAACCTTTTCGGGTTCATTTAAGAATACGTCCTGCAAGTGGTGAATGCAATATGTAAGTATGTGTCACGGATTCACGAACTCACTGCATTACGTATTTAACTTTCCGGATCTTTCGATAACTGCTCAAACAATCGGTCCTGGACGATTCTTGCAGATCAACAGTCCCAGTCAAACTTTGCAGGATTTGGTTCGTCTTCGACCGAAATGGCACGCAGTGCGTTAAGCATTCTTCCGCACTCTATGGCGGCGCATAGTTCCAAATGCTCCCAGTGAGCCTCTATTCCGAGTGTGTCATAAGCGACGGCAAGCGCTCCATAAAGTGCGAGCCCTATGCAGTGTCTTGCAGCATGTATAGTTGATGCACTCTGAGCTATGGCTCTTGCTGCGGCTTGCGCCGCTGGACTGTTTTGAGCATCTCTTGCTGCTTCATGGCACCGAAGAATTTTCTTCTTTGCCTGCGGCAGTTTTATTTCTCCGGATAGCCACTGCCGAGCGGCATTTATCGCAAATTTCGGACGTAAGTCATTCGGATAGTACTTGAGCCAAAGCGGTAATAGAATGCGCTCAGAATAATCTGTGACCCATTTTATTAGCGTTGTCTTGCTCTGAGTTTCAATCTGTTTCATAAGTGACTTAACATAGAGAGCATTCCAGTCGCTAAGCATCCTTCTCAATCTTGGCATACCAGTCAATCCTCCATTAGTGATGATTACCAGTTTCATAACACCATTTGGCAATTTCTGCGATCAGCTCCAGTGGGAGTGGCTTGCTATATGGAAATTGAACCGCACCCTTGCTTGTTTTATATTGTGTCAGCCGGTCGGCAAAATGCGAAACGGCTTTGTCGCCTGGATAAAGTCCGATGTGGTTCTTGAAGGCTGCGAAGTGGATGACATTGTGATTTTTCCAGTAAGTCGGCATTCTCCAGGAAATTCGTTCCTCTGCATCTGGTAGCGTCGCACGGAGTGTATCCCGTACTTGGTACAGGAGCAGCTGAAAGCTCTCAGGTTGAGCTTCAATGTACGCGTCAATCGTTTTCTGGGGAATACCACATGAATGTCTCTGGTTCTCTTTCTCGAATTCACGACCACATTTCGGACACTGCCACAAGGTAACTCACTACTCCCTTTCCGTTATCGTAGCTTTGACGCTGTCACCGGGCTTCTTTCCAATCTTGGCTCTTATATCCTTCCTTATGACGATTACGTAGCAGACCGTATCACCAGGTTCTTCATTCCCATATTAACAACGCTTCCGCCGTACGGTTCGCCGTCAAAACTCGCGTGGACCCTTAATCCTGCCCCTGCCAAATTCCTTCCTTAAATCATAAGGGAATTCGCTACATGCCCCATCTATGTCGGGAACTTCCAAAAAATGGCATCAGACTCATAGACTTTCGGGTTCATAGTCAATAACTCCCTTCAGAAAAGATCTTCAGCAGCCTCTCCGCGGCGAAAATATACAAGTACGTTATTTCACGGCTCTTATCACAGAGCGCCTCCATCAATGTTCAGGCTCACACTTCTGTAATTCTTTGTCCCGATCGCTGAATCTGAATCTAATAGTCAAACCGAGAACAAATCAAACTGAATATGTATATAGATAATACACGGTTGCTCTTATGTTGTGAAGAAGCGATCGTTCTCTATGGCAGTCAATGAAACTCATCGAGAAAAGTGCGGCAATTTTTGGCCCTGTCTTTCAAAAAAATCGGGAATCCGATTTCAAGCGGCAACGAGAGTCATTATGTGAAGCCGGTACTTAATGAGCTGAGCGTTAACCCGAACTGCATGATCGACAGGAAAGTTCCACTTCCGACGAGACTCTCACCGACCTATTTATCCAGGCCCGAGCATTCCTAGAGTTGGTCTAGTGTAACGTAACACTCCTTCTCCTTCATGCAGCCTCCCAGTGCAAATCCTGTTGACTTTGGATTCATTCCAGGCAGGTAGAAAACGGTTGTGAGTTCCTCAACATCCTGTCCAAGTTGGAGCCAGATGCTTTCTGCCAGTTTCTTCAGGCTGTCTTCGGACGGGCTGTAATTGAAGATCCGTACCTTGACGTTTCTACGGCGCATAGCCTTTCCGAAATCCCTAATTCGAAGGATTTCATAGGTAATCTCCTCGCTTTTCACTGTTTATCCCCCTAAGAATAATTACAACACGGATATTATTTTACAGCAGTTAACACCAAAAGCAAAATCTCCAATTTAGTTTTCTTTGCAGTAGTTCGCCAATTACTATCAAAACATTGTTAAATCAATAGATTAAGTGATATGATTAAGTAAATATTTTGAGGGGTGGATACAACAGAAGGAGGTTTTAGATGAGAGGATTTGATGAACTCAGGTACATCAGACCTACTTTGGTCATATTCATCTTTCTAGTAACGATTCTTCTAATGATGCTACCGTACCATGTCTTTCAGAATGAAGCCATCAGCTATACTCAGGAAATCTATTCGGGAATCTTTGAAACATCTGTCGAAAATCTGGGGTCCGCTTTGTCTTTGGGATATTTCCAGTGGAATGCTATGTACGATGCCGTTTTGTCGAAAGACAACGTATTCATCGAAGAGATGCTCCAGGAGATTCAAAATGAGTTTGCAGCAGTGAAGACGGCCAGGCTTGTAAGCAGACCACCAGAGATACCGGTTAAAGACGTATACAAACTAACAACCATTGAGCAGGAGCTCTATCTCTACTTCAACGTTTACGACAGCCATATGGAGAATGAGATTTCCGATGCAGTAGTGATTGTTAGTATTGACAAGAATGTCCTGCTTTCGGAGATGAGTTTGGATGATAGAATCACCTTCTCTCCTGGCGGATCGAAGAGTTTCGCCTACGGCCTGAGAACCGAAATAAAAGGATATGACCTTACCAAGTGGATGATTCTGCATTCCTTGGCGGCCGGGATAGTTGGTGTCTTGTTCATGATGGAAGCGCTGGCGCTCGGTCTGTCTAGATACTATGAGATGAGTGGTCTTCAGGAAATTATGTATTTGTGGGAGATGGAAGATTCCTACACAGCCTTTCACTCCAAAAATGTGGCAAAAATTGCTGAGTGTTTGGGCAAGAGTCTTGGATTGAGAAGAAAGAAAGTCATGGAGCTTGTGAACGGAGCAAAGCTTCATGATATTGGTAAGATGGGTATTTCACCAAACATACTGAGAAAGCATGGCCCTCTCGATGAAATTGAAAAGGAGGTAATACACAATCACCCTCAACACGGTAAAGAGGTTCTTCAACATTTCAAATACCTCGAGAGATTCATTCCTTACGCTTATCTACACCACGAAAGAGAAGACGGTTCTGGCTATCCCCAGGGCCTAAAGGGAGATGAGATACCGCTCGAAGCAAAGATCTTAGCCGTAGCTGATGTGTTTGAAGCTCTCACAGCGGATAGGCCCTACAGGACTGCTTATTCTTTTGGTCAAGCGGTGGACATGATGACAGAAATGCCTCTCGATCAAGATATAGTATCCGAACTGATAAGTATTCTTCCGGAACTTGAGAACGAGCTTTGCGGGAGGAATCCGCGTAAGTGCGGGATCATTAGAAGTCAAAGTTGATTTTCTGGATAGCCTCATCAAACAAGTCTGTGACGCAAGCAACTCATACACTCTTCTGCTTCTGGTCGGAGCGATATGATGGGCGTTGATTTCGTTGTGCGGGTTTTCTGTCTAGAAGGCTTCGCAGATCGACACTTTCTGAAGATTGACTCAATACAAAGGAGAAGCATAGAATAATAGACAGGGGTGGTGAAAATCACAGTTTCAAGCGTTATCCCGATTTTGGTCGTAGGACTTGTTATCACGGTAATAGCCATATTCGTTCGTGGTTTTACGATAGTCATGGACAATATCTAGATGCCGGAGCCATTCTTCAAATTTGGATTTCTTTCGCAGTGATGGACTGTAAAAAACTTTCGATGATGCACTTTCTTGTCTCCATCGCTTCTTCATTTGAAGGAAATTGGCAGTATAGTATTGATTGTGATTTTCTGGTGAAGAACATGAGTCATACCTTCTGCAAATACATTCCTGCAGAAACAAAAACCCATGAAGACCCGTCCCCCCATCTTACTCGAATAGTCCTCAGGATGAGAAATAGAGTACATAGGCTCTCGTTGGTAGCTCTTCAGCAACAGTAAGTGAATACATCTACAGTCTATATTTTGCGAAGTCACTTCTCATTACGCAGGGAAATCTAAAACGGGTTGGTTATTTTCAGATCAGTGCATCGCCATGAGAGCAAAAATCGGATGTTTAGTGAAAACTGCTGATCACAGCCACTGGCAATTCTAAAAGCCTTAGAGCTAATGAAACAGTGGTCTTGGATCGCCGAAAAACTCACCCAAAAACAAACAAGCCTCCCAACGGGAGGCTAGATTCATTGATCTGAGCGCTTCATACACGCACGTAGGCCCTAAATGCTTGGTGGCGGCGGTCAGAATCGAACTGACGACTCTGCGGGTATGAACCGCATGCTCTAGCCAGCTGAGCTACACCGCCTAATAAATGGTAGCGGGGACAGGATTTGAACCTGTGACCTTTGGGTTATGAGCCCAACGAGCTACCAGACTGCTCCACCCCGCACCGGGTATCTATTATTCTTAATATTTCTATATGAATGACCTGCTTTTTCTGCTTCCATGGTGCCGGGGATGGGAATCGAACCCACACGGAGCCCTCGCTCCAACGGATTTTAAGTCCGTTGCGTCTGCCAGTTCCGCCACCCCGGCAACCGTAAACTATGATAACACCAGTGCAATTCCTTGTCAACCGGAGTTAAAGCTCGACTGTCTGAAGATTCGATGGTATCTGAATCTCGAACTCATACTGCAGTTCTTCGGCGAGGTTTTCAAGTGCTCCCTCGTCACCGTGAACATAGATAAGTTTCTCTGGTTGGAGCTTTCTGGGGAGATCAAGCAGTTCCTGGTAATCGGCATGGCCCGAAAAATTGAAGATATCTATGTTCTTCGTCCCTATTTCTACGGTTTCTTCTCCCAGAGCGATTTTATCATCACCATTCTTGATTGATTGAAGCACTCTATAGCCATCTGATTCTGGACTCTGATAACCCATGAAAAAGATGCCATCCTTGCTGTTGGGGAGCATCTGCTTCGCGAAGATGTAAGAGAGCGTTTCTTCGACGAGCATTCCAGCTGAAAAGACCAGGAGAGCCGGATCTTTCGAGAAGAGGAGCCTCTCGATACTCTTGGGTGCTACCGAAACATTTTTCTGGAAGTTCTGCATGAACCACTTTCTGTCTTTATCGCTTATTCGTTCGTAATTGCTCATGTAGAGATTGCTCAGAGAGGCAACCATACCATTTGTATATATTGGAACGGAGGGGATCTTGTTCTTCTGCATTAGCCTGAGGAGCATGTATATTGTCTCCTGTCCTCTTCCAAGAGCAAATACCGGAAGCAAAACCCGTCCGCCATTCTCTAGAACACGTTTCACCGATTTGCTTAGACGCTCTATTTCGCTGTATCTTGTATGTAGTTGGTTTTCCTTAGCCCCATATGTTCCCTCGGATATAAGCGTTTCAACCTTTTTGGGAAGCTGAGCCGGCGGAATTGTGAGCTGCTGCGAAAGCGAAATATCTCCTGAGTAGAGGATTCGTCGTCCTTTGTGCTCCAGGTAAATTGAAGCTGCGCCCATCACATGTCCCGCCGGATAGAGCGCCACATCCACTACGTCGTCTATTGAATATCGCTGGAAGTACTCCATGGGATATATTCTTCTTTTCAGCTCATTGACCTCGCCGTGATTGTAGAGTATCGGCTCTACACCGTCCTTAGCGTTTTTCTTCTTCATTACCTCAACGGAGTTCTGAAGTATTCTAAGTGACAGACCCTTGTTTTCTTGAGCCATCAGGATGGGGGCATTTGGCCATCTTTGAGATATGTATGGCAAAGAAGAGAGATGGTCATAGTGAGAGTGGGAGATCATTATCACATCTAGATCGTCTATTTTGTCAATTTCCGGTAGCGACTCAAAACCTTCCTTTACTGGGTGTCTTCCTGCATCGATTAAAATATTCTTTCCGTCCAGACTAAGGAGATAGGAGTTTGCGCCTATCTCGCGGCCGCCACCAAGCGGCGTTAGTGTCATCAAATTTCCTCCTTCTTATTACAATTCTAACAAAAACTAGGAGAATTAACTTGAACTGTCTTCTGATACAATTGCTTTGTCGAAAAGGGGTGATTTCATGGAACAAGACTGGACAATAATACTCGACTTCGCTTACCTTTCCATCCTGATAGGTGTAGCTTCTGTTCTGAAGAGAATCATCACTCCCCTCAGCAAGGTTCTTATTCCAAATGCCGTTATTGCCGGATTTCTTGGAATACTTTTCGGTCCGGAGGTTCTGAAGATAATTCCCTTCTCATACGATAGACTTGGAAACCTTGTCTATCACTTGATGGCAATAGGTTTCATTGCAATTGCGCTTAAGAGAACGAGGCGCTCGACTACAAAATCGTCTGTCAACACTGGTTTTCTTATAAGCATGTCATACGCTCTTCAGGGTCTCGTGGGGTTTGTCGTTGGTATCGCACTTGTGGGATTGTTCTTCAAAGATCTCTTTCCACCTTTCGGCCTTCTCTTGGCGCTCGGATTTGCTCAGGGTCCTGGTCAGGCCTATTCGCTGGGCAGCCAGTGGGAAGCGTTGGGCTTTACCGGAGGGGGTGCCGTGGGCCTTAGTGTTTCAACATTAGGCTTTCTCTGGGCGGCCTTTGGCGGAATAGTAATGCTGAACACGATGGTCTATAGAAAGCGACAGATCGGTATCCAGATCGAGAAACCGACCGTCAGGAAGAGAATCGAGGCGACTATCAGGGACTTCGAATTCTCGGATATAGACGGTTTCACGATTCAGATTTTGGCAGTTGGAATAGTTTATCTTGTCACTTACCTTTTTCTGAAGTGGTTCACGGGTCTGATTGGAGGGCTCGGAACCTTTGGCGAAACCTTTGCCCAAGTTTTGTGGGGCTTCCACTTTGTGATTGGTGTTCTCTTTGCAATGGGTTTCAGAGTGATATATGAGAAGATCAGAAAATCGGAAAAGTATAAAACGGAATACATGAACGACTTCCTTCTTCAGCGTATCGGCGGGGGTGTGTTTGACTTCATGGTTGCCGCATCTATCGCGGGTATTTCGTTCTCGGTTATCCAGGAGTATATCTGGCCGGTAATAATTCTCACCTCCGTAGGAGGACTATTCATAGCGGGATATACTATTTGGTTTGGGAAGAGGATTTACGAGAAGGCCCCGCTGGAACACATAGTTACCTTCTTTGGCATGCACACAGGAACGCTTTCTACGGGTATGGCATTGCTCAGAGAAGTAGATCCAACCTTTGAGACCGGAACTGCTGAGGACATGGTTTTCGGAAGTGGCCTGGCATTATTCCTTGGCATTCCAATGCTCATACTGCTGAACATTCCGATTCTTGGTTACAGAACAGGCCAGCCAATATACTATCTTTACTTCATACTGGGTCTGGCTGTGTATATCGGAGCAATGTATTTCTTCTGGTTCAGAAAGGCAAAGATAAGAAGCAGAGAAAAGAAGAGTCAGAGCGTAAATAGCCGCTGAGAAAAGCCGCTATCCGTCACAGGTCCGCCGTCCTCCGACAAAAGCGGAAAGAGTGGGTTATGGGAGCGAGTTTCAAAGAACGGGTTATCAAAACCGGGTTATGAAGAGCACGGAAAAAAGGATTGATTTGCGCCGAGGAGCGTTGGCGGTCGCAATGCTGCCTTTGGCAGGAGGCGGTTTTGAAGCCAGTCTGCTGTCGCAGGCCAGTCAGGCTTTGCCTGGCCAGTCTCGCCTCCGGCGAGGCCAGTTCCGACTACGTCGGGCGAAGAAGCAGCTTGCAATTGATCGCTGCTAAAAACCGCGTTGACCGTTAACATTCCCCGCTGATGCTTCAGAACCGCTTTTGTTTGCCAGAACCTAGACCCGATCATAATTCCCCCGCCGTCATCTGAACTTGATTTAGCATCTCTCTCTTTCTTTTCGGAGAACGGAAAACTGTTCAACGGAAGAGTTCTCCTGCTCTTGGCACACTCCAACCCGCAACCTGCAACCCCAGACCACGGTTTATCAAGAGCCAAGATTCCGAAACGAGTTTGGGATGACGTAGTAAGGGACTTCCGATAAATTGCTACTGGATGATAATGTCAGATGATTCTGCGATTCCTTTATGGGGGCGAACGGCTGCTTTTTCGCCCAAGAAGGGAACCAACAACGTGGCACTATGCGTTTCATGACAAGCTCTACAGGATGAAAGTGTTTGGTGCTTCTTGAAATATCACGTCCCGTCTGAACTCCATTTGGCAACTTGATAATCGAAAAGACAAAAAAACTGTACAATTCGAAATCCATCGGGTATAAAGAAACAGAATCTGTTTTGAGCCTTGATTTGGTAACCCTGAATAGGAGAATCAAAGGGTAGGCCTTTGAGAAAAGGCTACTAGGGGTGACTGTCCGCTAAAGCAACCATACCCACCGATGATCTTTGACGGCAAAGTGTTCTATGTCAGTAGCGGTCGTCTTCTGTAGCTACACACGTTAACCTTGCGAACGTCTGAAGACACACTTTGAATTGTCAGAAGTTGCAGCTCTTCTTTGGTTATTAAGAAGATCTCATTTCTTCAAAGAGCTTTCACGGATATTTAGTTCCACGTCGATGATGATTTTTCGTAGAGGAAAGTCCGGCTTTGCAAGTCTTTCGAGAAGAGTCTGGAGAGCCAATTCTCCCCAGTTGAACTTGCTGTAATTCACAGAGGAAAGAGAAGGGTAGACCATCATTGAGAATTCAAGGTCGTCATAGCCAACAATTCCAACATCTTCGGGAATTCGGATTTTCTTTTCGTGTAAAGCTTTTATCGCTCCATAGGCAAGGAGATCGTTGAAGCAGACAAGCCCATCGAATTTCTTGCCGGACTCAATTGCTTCCTTAATTGCCGCATAGCCTTCATAGATTCTGTGCTGTTTTTCCAGATTGGCGTTGATCAAGTGATTCTCTTCTTTATATTCTATTCCGTTATCCATTATTGCTTTCTTATAGCCTTCGAAACGTCTTCCGTAATAACCGGTCTTGTACAGGAAGTTATCCAGAAATAGTATCTCTCTTCTTCCCGTTTCTATCAGGTGGTTCGTGGCCATGTACATTCCTTTGAACTCTTCTGTGTAGACACAGTCTATTATTCCTTCTTCTTTGCTCCAGCCAATAAGGACTCCGTTTCTTGTAATTCCGTACTTCTGATACTTCCTTATCTCTTCCTGAAGCGGGAAGATCACGAGGCCGTCAACTCTATACTGAATCAAGGTCTTTATGGCTTGCTCTTCTCTCTCCTGTTCTCCTTCAGAGTTCATTCGTATCAGTTTGTAGCCTTGAGTGAAGGCTTCGCTCTCGAGACCTGCCATGAATTCTGCGAAGAAGGGATTAGAGCTGTCGGACAGAACAACACCAATTGTGTTGCTCTTGTTTCTCTTCAGTTGCGAAGCCGAGAAGTTCTTAATGTAACCCATCTCCTCTGCTGCTTCCTGAACGACTTTCTTTGTTCTTGCGCTAATATCCGGATGATTGCGCAACGCTTTGGAAACCGTTGTTATTGCGAGACCGGTTTTCTCGGAAATATCTTTCAGAGTAGCGTACTTTCTTGCCACCTCTCACCCTTCCCTCTAGCGAGTTTCATGGAGGATTGCTTCCATTTGTCAAGACTATTCTATATCATACTTTTTATATGCGCTCTAGATAAATTTCCCCGTGATTACAGGAATTCTCAGAAGTCTTCGATACTTCTAGTCCTTTGAAGGCGCTCCGAGATCACTGGTCATCGGTTGACTACTTCCTCTTTCTAATAAGAGTATGGACGACCACGGCGGAAATGATCAGGAGACCTATTATGAAACGTGTCCAGAAACCTTTGAGACCTGCAGCGACTATTCCTGCCTCGAGGGCTCCGATCATGAAAGCTCCAAGGAAGGTGCCGAATATGCTGGCCTCTCCGCCGAACATCGAAGTGCCTCCCACGAAAACCGCAGCCATGACCATCATTAGGTAACCTTCCCCCATGGTGGGCCACCATGTTCCCATTCTGTACAGATCGAAAATCCCGGCCATTGCCGCCAAAGCGCCCATAAGCGAGAAGGCTCCGATCTTTACCCAGTCGACATTTACACCCATCATCCTTGCAGCTTCAACGTTATCGCCGACAAAGAGTACGTGTTCGCCGAACTTGTGCCTAAATAGCAAAAAGAAGAGAAAGACTGCAATACCTAAGAACCAAAGCGATTGAAGGGGAACGTTGCCGATTTTGCCCACAAGAAATTGATGAGAAAGTGAACCTCTTACTCTCACAATTATGGCCGTTCCGTTTGAGAGCAAATTGCTCAGCCCTCTTATAAGGAATTGCATTCCCAGAGTAACAACGATTGATGGGACACCGACTTTAGCAATAATCAGTCCATTTACGATTCCAACCAGTATCCCCGATCCTATACAGGCGAGAATGGCGAAAAAGAAGTTCCCTGTGCTGGCATAGACACTCGCAAATAGGAATCCTGATAATGCCATGACAGACGGGAAAGAAAGGTCGATCTCACCTAGAGCAAGAATGAAAGTGAGACCAAGGGCCATTATTCCAATTGTGGGGACGGAAGCTAGAAATGAAAAGTAGATGTCTGCTCTCAGGAATACGGAAGGGCTGGTGATAATAAAGAAAAGGACAACCAGGCTGACCATTATGACAAGTCCAAATTGAGATCTGTATTTATAGAAAAGGCTTTGCTCTGTTCTCTCATTAGCTTTGGTCATGAAAACAACCCCCTGTAGCCTACTTGATTTTCGACTTGGTGAATTCGATTAGCTCTTCGTTGAGCTTCTCCAGCGAGATGTCTCTTCTGTAGTATTCACAAACGACTTCACCTCTATCTATGACGACGAATCTATCGGATACAGGGTAGACGTTTGCGATATTGTGTGAGATATAAACACACGACTTGCCTCTCTCTTTCACTGCCAGGATGAAGTTGAGCACCTTTTTGACTTCCTGAAGCGACAGTGCCATTGTTGGCTCGTCAAGTATTACCAAGTCCGAGTCAAAATACATCGCTCTCGAAATGGCAACACCCTGTCGCTCTCCGCCGGAAAGCGTTCTTATGTATGATTCTGCTCCAGCCCCGATTCCTCTAAATCTCATCATCTCTCTCATTATCTTGTTAGTTTCTTTGATTTCTTCCTTAACTCTTATGAAGCCGAGTCTGTTGGTTATCTGCCGTCCCACAAAGATGTTTCTCCAGAGCTGCTGTTTCTCTCCAAGAGCCTTTTCCTGATAGACGGTCTCGATTCCGAATCTATGCGCTAATTTCACACAGTGATGCCTGGGATGAATCTTCTTACCCTTTATGTACATTTCACCCGAGTCAAAGGTATGGACTCCCGAAATAATCTTAATCAATGTTGACTTGCCAGCCCCATTGTCACCGAGGACACCTACCACTTCGTTGGGGCCGACGTGAAAGTCTATTCCCCTCAAAGCCTGAACCCCACCGAAGGATTTATGAATGTTTTTCATTTCAATAATGTTCTCGCTCAAGGGACCTCCTCCTTCTGCAAAGCTGAAAATGCCAACAAGCGGAAGGGGCTCACACCCCTCCCGCAATTCACAGTGTTCATTCAACAGAGATTATCTGATTCCCTTCTCTGCCAGTGGCGCTATGAAGTCGATGTTGTCAGGACCTATCAAGCCGCCTCCTGTGTCGATGTGGAGTCCAGAGAATCCGAATTTCTTTGTCAAATAGATCTGCATCACCGGCAGGAAGCCCTGCAGGAATGGCTGTTGGTCAAGAACGAGGTCCGTGTAGCCCGACTTGATACTCTCAACAGTTGCCGGTGAGAGATCGAAGCCGGCTCCGTAGATTTCATCGGGACCATAGCCTGCAGACTCAAAATATGCTTGCTGCGCGGATGTGAGGTTCCCGTGATCGGTCACCACAACCTTGCAATTGGGATTGGCCTGCAAGTACCCCACTATTACAGGAATTCCGTTGGCCGCATCTTTGTCGACCTCAGCAGATATCTCGATATAGTCCACAATGAGGCCGCCGTTCTCAAGAGCATCAATGGCTCCCTGGGTTCTCTGCCCTCTTGTTGGCTGGGACTTGAGGCCCCAGACGAGTGCATGGTCACCTGGTTTTACATTTGCTCTTTGCAGAATGCCTTGACCCAACGTCCAGCCGGAGGCGTAAAGTTCCTGGCCCACATAGCCGAATCCTTGGCTTGCGAATTCCGCCTGGAGCCCGGGCAAGGTTGCATTCTGGCTTGTTACGATAATTCCTTTCGCAACCGCTTCTTCGACGAAGGGTCTATAAGCGTCATCGCCAGGGTGCCCCATTATTGCAATACCGTCTGGATTTGCAGCTATGGCCTGTTCGAGTTGGGTAACCATTATCTGAGGACTCCATTCTGACCACAGATAGTGCATCTCAACTCTGTCGCCCAGAATTTCAGCCGCATGAACGGCTCCGTTGTAGACCACAGTAGCAAATGTACCACCCGGACTGCCTCCAGGGAAGAAGTAAATGACAACTGGGTCGTCATCCTGAGCCATCAGTGCTGACGGAATCGCGAGAACCATAAACAGAAGTACCAGAACGAATCCAAGTCTTTTCGACATTTAATCACTCCTTTCGGATTTTGTGAGACCGCATTTAAGCGAAATGACGATAGAATCAAGGATTGTCGCGGGAAGGATACAATTGGATGTCACATGGAAATCGCAAGAAAGCCAAAATATACAACGTTACCTACAACGATAATACTCCAACCAGTCTAGTGACCAAAGTCCGAGCTGAGCCAAGTGGGGGCGATTATGGATGATTATTCTTGATGAGAATCGAAAAAATAGTTCGTTTTCAAAGATTCATATAATAGTGAGGATAAAGAACCATTGAAAAGAGCCGTTATCCGTCACAGGTCCGCCGTCCTCCAAAAATAGCACAAAGAGCGGGTTAGCAAGAACGGGTTATCAAAACCGGGTTATGAAAACTCAGAAAAGGGATTGATTTGCGCAAAGGCAGATTTGCTTCGGGAAGACGCAGTGAGGGACTTACGATAAACTGCTATGGGATGACAATTCCAGACGATTATGCAGTTCTTTCTGTAGGGGCGAACGGTTGTTCGCCCGAAAGAGAACCGTGCAAAAGGAGGCACCTCACATACGGAGAACCGGGTCTAGGTTTTTCGCTTCTAGCTGAATAGACGGTGACATACGGTTAGGAACTCGTCAGTCCACTATTCGAAATGCTACGGGATGACAATTACATACGATTATGCGAATCTTTTGTAGGGGCGAACGGCCGTTCGCCCGTGAGAGCTTGACAATATGTACGCATCGTAGGCAATGTTTGTTGGGAGCAATGGTTGATGGCAGAGTAATCTTGAGTAGCATTGGCAGAATCGTTTATGAACATGTCATCCGCAGTGAGAAAGAACTGAATCGAATTCGTGATTACATTGAGAATAACCCCTTGAGATTGCAGATAGACAGGGAGAATCCCGACAGAAAGACAAGTCAGGTTCGTTCAACTATTGAAGAGGAAGATCTCTATCCTTGGGAAGATTGATCCTTAATAGCGGGCGTGCCGCCGCACGCCCCTACATCCGTTTGGGTCGAATTCATTCGCACATGCAACTCACAACTGGAACTTGCAACCGTTCTTTTCTGAGAACGGAGAACCGCTCAACAATCAACCAGTTTCTCTTGCTCTTACGAACCCGCTACCTGCTACCACGTACCACGGTTTCTCAAAAACCCAGATCCCGAAACAAGTTCGGGATGACAATCTTTCGCGTCATTCTGGCATGATTCTGGCCAGAATCTCGATTCATAACCCGAGACCCTACACTCGATACCCCATTCTCTCCGTCATGAACTTGTTTCAGCATCCCAGCAGGCTTTCCGAAAATGCACATCCCGTCATTCTGAACTTGATTCAGAATCTCGTATGGTTCTCCGAATACGTCACATACAGTCATTCTGAACTTGTTTCAGAATCTCGATGCTTCTTTCCAGTCACACGCAGGCTTTCCCTATGAGAACGGAGAAACGCTCAACGATCAACCAGTTGCTCTTACGAACCTGCTACCTGCTACCACCTGACACGGTTTCTCAGAAGCCCAGATCCAGAAGCAAGTTCGGGATGACAGCCCTTTCCGTCATTCTGGCATGATTCTGGCCAGAATCTCGATTCATAGCGAAAAACGAGAACTGAGCAAGAAAAGAGATGATGATAAGAACGATAAGAAAGAGATCCCGTTCAGAGTGACCAAGCAATTTTCAGGGCAGGCTCTACGAGATAACTGAAGGGGAACTCATCAAAGCAGGCTCCACGGGATGGCAATGTTTGGTAACTCTGAAGAAAACAAAAATCCTCCTAAAGTCTCCACATATATGCGAAATCTTTGCAGATTCATCTGACTTTCAGACGAACTCTGTGACCTTAATAAAAGGGACGTGCAACCGCACGCCCCGTCAACTTGATTATTATTCTAACTGGTTTTCCGAGGTTTACTAACTCTAAATCCCACAATCTGGTTCAGCTTTCCAGCTGGGGATCTTCTTCTCTTTTGAACAAATGGATAACGTTTTACGTTCGAGTAATTTCACTTTGCCAGTTCGTAGATCTTCTTTACATCGTCCTTGTAAAGCTTCACGAACTGACCTAGAGGGCCATCTTCAGTTGCCTTCTTGGCCATCTCGTCAAACTTGTCGTCTGGAATTCCGGCATCTGTTAGGGTAACGGGAATGCCTAAACTCGCGAAGAATTCCTTCAGCCTTTTGATTCCCTCAAGAGCGGCCTTTTCAGGATTACGGAAGTTCGGTTCGACGTCCCACACTCTGTAAGCGAACTGAGCGAAACGCTCGATATCATGTTTGTAAACATATGTCATCCACGGTGCCCACATAATTGCAAGGCCCCCGCCGTGAGCTATGTCATATATCGCGCTGAGTTCATGCTCCATGCCATGGGTAGCCCAATCTCCTATTCTTCCCGTGCTAAGCAAGTCGTTATGCGCTATGGTTCCGGCCCACATGATTTCGGCTCTCGCATCGTAATTTTCGGGCTCTCTTAGAGCTATTGGAGTGTTCCTGATCATCGTTCTAAGTGTAGCTTCGCAGAGTCTGTCCGTGAAATCTACGTTCTTGACATTTGTGAAATACCTTTCCATTACATGGGACATTATGTCCACTGCCCCGACTGCCGTCTGGTAATTCGGCAGCGTAAATGTCAGTTCGGGATTCATTATTGCGAATTTCGCCCTCATATTTACGCTGTTGGTTGCTCTTTTGTACCAGCCGTCTTCATTTGTGATAACCGATCCGCCGCTTGATTCGCTTCCGGCCGCCGGTATAGTCAGCACTACGCCGAGCGGGAGCATCTCTTCCACTTTCTTGCCTTTTGAGTAGAAATCCCAGACATCACCTTCATAGGGGACGCCAATTCCTATAGCCTTAGCCGAGTCGATGACACTTCCTCCGCCCACAGCGAGGATTGCGTCTATCCCGTTCTTTCGGCATAGTTCAATCCCTTCCTTTACAAGTGAGAGTCTAGGGTTCGGTTTGACTCCGCCCAGCTCGAAGATCTCCACTCCTGATTCTTTCAAGCTTTTGACTACACGATCGTACAGGCCAGTCTTCTTTATGCTTCCTCCACCGTAGTGAAGGAGTACTTTCTTACCGGACCTGGAGATCTCTTGACCAACCTGTTTTTCAGTGTCTTTTCCGAAAACTATCTTTGTTGCATTGTGAAATGTGAAATCTAGCATCAAATCACTCCTCTCTTATATGTATTACTTCATCATCATTAAGACAGTCGGAATTTCCGTTGCCGCGATTTTCAATAATTTCAATTATCCTTTCAATAGATGCTTCAATTATTCTGGCCGTTGCGCCCCATACTACGAAACCAGGAAAGCGGTATCTGATGGTCTTCTTTCCATTCGGCATAATAATTGTCTCTGGGGAGGTAAGGCTAAGAGCCTTTAGCGAAAGAAAGATCACATCCTCAACTTCTCTCCTGTCTAGTTTGAACTCAAGTTTGTCAATGAATCCAGCGAATGAGGTAATTACTTTTCCGGATGTGACTGTAGTATTGACGTTCAGCGGGCAGACTTCTTCAAGAGAAGACGGAGAGGCACCAATTTCCTCTCTCATTTCCCTTATCGCGCACTCTAGAAGAGTTTCATCGTCTTCAATATGACCCCCAGGAAAGCTGACCTGCCCAGGATGGCTTATTCTTGTTGATCTTCGAGTCAAAAGCAGATAGTATTCCCTGCAGATCTCCACAATGGGTACAAAAACTGCCGTATCTTGATTCTTCTGTTGCAAGACTCCACCTCGCATAAATTCTACTATTATTATCAATTATAATGCTTTTAGGAGGCGATGAAGTGAAGGAAGTAACTCTGGCAGAATTGAGGGGAGTCATCGGAAAGGTTCTTATTGACTTCTTCAGTCCCGGCTGCGGCGTCTGTACAGCGATTGAAACAAAACTTAATGAAGTTGAAGACACTTTTGTTTCCTGGAAATTCTACAAGATAAATACCGTCGAGAATCCTGCGGTTGCTTCAGAACACTCTGTCTTTACAGTCCCGACGATTATCGTGCAGGTCGATGGCAGGGAACAGAAGAGATGGTGCAGATACTTCTCTCTCGAAGAAGTTTTGGACTACCTTCGTGAAATTGATGAGACAGAGAGTTAGTATTTCGGAAGCCAGTCTGCTGTCGCAGGCCAGCCAGGCTTTGCCTGGCCAGTCTCGCTGAGTCGAGGTCAGTTCCCATTGAGATAAGACGCAATGCAACCTTCGGCAGGAGGCGTTTTCACCTTCTCCGTCAACGGTCCCCCGCCCTTCGAGAAGGTAGCACAGGAACATTTTGAGTAGTTTATGAGTCAGCTGATTTTCTTCTCCAGACCAGATAATCAAGACCCTAGACCCGGTATCAATTCCGCCATTCTGAACTTATTTCAGAATCTAGATTTGCTATCTGAAACAACTACATACCGTCTGAACCTTAGAAAGAACTCTGTTTCTTCGATAAGAGCAGTCAAGAAAGAGCATTGTTGAGAGGTTCGCTGCGCTCGCGAGAAGGGTGAGAGTCTATAATCATTGACCTTCAACGGACCACGTCCTCCGACAAAAGCGTAAAGAGCGGGTTATAAGAAGCGGGTTTGCAAGAACGGGTTATCAAAACCGGGTTATGAAAACTGAAAAGGATTGATTTGCGCAAAGGCACATTTGCTTCGGGAATACGCAGTGAGGGACTTACTATAAACTGCTACCAGATGACAATTCCAGACGATTATGCAGTTCTTTTGTAGGGGCGAACGGCTGTTCGCCCGCGAGAGCAAAAAGATCTCGGAGGGTTGCGTTTTGGAACACAATGAGAGACTTACCAAAAGGCGGTCAATTAGACTGAAGGAGTATGATTATTCTCGAACCGGAGCATATTTCTTGACAATATGTACGCATCGTAGGCAATGTTTGTTGGGAGCAATGGTTGATGGCAGAGTAATCTTGAGTAGCATTGGCAGAATCGTTTATGAACATGTCATCCGCAGTGAGAAAGAACTGAATCGA
>Ga0209270_1002624_pt1 | contig 18194 bp, 26 predicted proteins | sample MTBAKSrepl1MetaG_FD_187456 | JGI IMG/M metagenome (GOLD analysis project Ga0209270, IMG submission 187456) | Enrichment culture microbial communities from Arthur Kill intertidal strait, New Jersey, USA, that are MTBE-degrading - MTBE-AKS1... | ecosystem: Environmental > Aquatic > Marine >...
ATTCTCCCTTGCCCAGAGAAGCTTCATAGCCGGCCAGGGTCTTTTGATATAATTCTGCTGCCATCATAACATCTGTTTTTTTGTTAGATGGCTAAGATAAAACTTGATCAGAAATCTGGAAAGATGGCATCGCGGAGACGCTTACAGTAAACGTGGGCCAAGCACTGCCCCAATTGTTGAGCCCGCAGTAAGAAAAGTAACCAGTGTTAAATCTATTTTTCCCACAATAAAATGAGCGCCTACAGCAAAAAATGTATTCACTAGTACCACAAGAAGCGATGTGCCAATAACCATCTTGAATGGTATTTTCATTGAAAACAATCCTGCAAGAACCGGCGCTGTGCCACTGGTCCCAAATGTTCCGGTAATTAAACCGGCTGCCATTCCAAAAAACGAACCTTTAAATGTTTTTAAACTTCTTGGTGATATTCTTGTCTTTTCTCCTTCTCTTTCAACATCATTTTTTCCGGCACTAAAAACCATGTTAAGCGCAATCAAAATTGAATAAACTCCAAAAGCCGTTTTTAGTGCCAGGTCGCTAATCCTGTTGGTTATTTCTGCGCCAATAAAAGCCCCAATAATTCCGGTTACCATAAAAAGTACAGCTACCTTAAAATCAATATTATTTTTACGATAATGCCCCAATGAACCAACAATACAAATGGGCAAAGTAGCTGCCAGCGAAGTAATAACCGCTGTTTGGGCCGGAACTTTTAACAGCAGGGCAAGAATTGGCAGAAAGAAAAATCCGCCACCTCCTCCTACCATGGTTCCGAACAAACCGATAATAAATCCCAGTATCGGTAAAATGAAATAGATGTTTTGTATTTCTGAAAATTCAATCATTAATTTCGTTTGTTGCGATTCTTTTTAGTTCTATGGTTCCTATAGTATGCTTCATTTGGGCATACTGTAATATTCCATCTTCATAGAAATACCTGTTAAGCTCCTTTTCGTTTTCATCTTTTATAACATATATGTGCTCACATACAGAGTTTATTTGCAGCATTTCAGCACTTCTCTCCTTGTATATTTTTTTTATTTCTGTTGGTTCATTGAAATAAATCAGGCTTCCACTGTATGTATGTAATATAATCGTTAATTATTGTGGTATCGCCATCAGCAACAAGCAGGTAAGAGTTATTTTGACGTTTGAGCCAGCTAGTCGAATTTAGCTTCCCGTTTTTAAAGGTTTCAACCCGGGAACTTTGCAGAACACCTTGATTATAAACGGTATGCTGAATATACTTTACACGATAGGAAATGAGAAGATTCACTTTCACATCAGTTACCGCTTCAACACTTACATTCCCGCTCTTGCCTGTTTGCCTGACTGAAAACTCACCAATATTTGCACCTAACAGGTGCATGCTGTAGCGGCTTGTAAAATCACTCGGTTCGGCCGAAACGGGGATAGAAAGAAAAACCGCAATTATCAAACCCAAAAAGTAATGTATGCCTTTGTAACCTTGTTTATTGAATTTAGACGTCACAACAAGACAATACCGAAGTAATCCGATATTGGTTAATTGGCTTTTCCTTTTTATAAAGAATTTTGTCTTCATGCATGTATTCGATAATCATTATTTTACTGTTTTTTGCATGTGCATTATTCTTTCTTCTCTCTTATTTTATCTAGCAAGTAGTTCAATTGTTGAACTTCGTCTATAGATAAATTTTTCAATAAAGTATCTGCTTTCTGTTCACAACTGAACATCTTATCCAATAATACCAAGCCCTTTGTTGTAATTTCGACAGATTTTTGCCGCCTGTCGTCCGGATTTTCCTTCCGGCTAATCAATCCTTTTTCAAAAAGTCTGTCAACAATTCGGCTTACATCCGAATCTTTGTCAAGCATTCGCTGTTTTATAAAACCAATAGAAAGAGGTGCCTGGGAACGAAAACCACGAAGTATTCTTAAAACGTTGTACTGTTGTTCGGCAAGTCCGCGTGCTTTAAGGGATTTATGAAACTCATAACTTAACAATTTAACAGTATATATCAAATTGATAAGCCCCTTGTGGTATTCATTTCGAAACCTTCCATTAATTTCTTTTTCGATAGACATTTTTATTTTAGTTTAAAAAAATCGGCATTTCTTAAATAGAAACCTACCCATACGAAAATAAGAACAACCACTGGCATTGCAATGCTAATACCACCTGTCATGTGAATGATAATAGCGCCTCCCATGTAAGAACTCAATAGTAAAGTTCCAAATTTATTTGTTTTTGGAAACAAGAACAATAAGGCAGAAACAATTTCACCAAGGGCAATAATAATTCGCCAATCGGCTAAGTGCATTTGTCCCATTTGTTCGGGATGAAGGAATAATTTTCCACTTGCACTATATAAATATAGTGCTGTTAATGAGCCTGCAATTACCCATGCGGCTATTTTTTTTGTTTTTGAAATTTCTGTTTTCATCATGTTAAAATTTAAATCCTGATATATTTACCCCCATTAATTTTCCCGAAAAGTCATGGCTTCCTTTATCTTTTCCGGCTGCTCCGGCTATTACAAAAAGCGGCACCAAATGTTCGCTACGAGGGTGACTATCTAAAGCGCCCGGGGCAGCCCTCCAATCTATTAATAATTTATTTCTTTTTTCAGCATCTGATGTCGATATTGTGGTTGAAAGCCAATTATCAAATTGCTTGGAAATTCTTTGTGCTTCTCCACTTTCCGACATGAAACCACGCATATTATGATAGCTCATTCCCGAACCAATAATCAGTACATCCTGTTCGCGTAATGGTTCGAGTGCTTTACCCATTGCCAAATGTGTTGCCGGGTCAAGCGAATGAACCAAAGATAGTTGTACAATAGGAATTTTGGCTTCCAGGAAGGCAATCATTAATGGTACAAAGGTTCCATGGTCAAAACCACGTTTGTATTCCCGCTTTATTTTAAATCCGGAATTATTCAAAAGAGTTTCCACTTTTTCTGCCAATTGCGGATGCCCCGGTGCATCCCATTTCAATTGGTAGGTAAACTCCGGGAAGCCGTAATAATCATAATACATCGGAGGATTTTGTCCAAAATGTATGGTGGGCACATTTTCTTCCCAGTGCGCTGAAATAAAAAGTATGGCTTTAATTTTCGGACGATACTTCTGCCCTAATTCCGTAAGATACGCTCTTAAACCTCCATATCCAACCGGGTCACCCATAGCATCGTCCATCACATGCCACGGGCCACCACCGTGAGGAATAAAATATACAGGCAATTTTTTCACAATTCTGTAATTATTTTCTCAGTGTATTTAAAGCATTTCCCCAGCTATTCAATTGGTCTAACATTGTTTTTAAGTTGTCAGAATGTAATGGCGCAGGTTTAAAAACGCTAAAGTTTTCGAAATCGGTAAACAACGACAGCAATACCTGAGTACGCACATGAGCTACTTGTAATTCACTCAGAACCAGCCGAAGATGCTCCACAGCCCTTGCACCCCCTGCAGAACCATAGCTTACAAAACCGGCAGCTTTATTGTTCCATTCAGCATACAAATAGTCCAATGCATTTTTTAAGGCACCGGATATGGAGTGGTTATATTCTCCGTTTACAAATATAAAGGCATCGAACAATTTAATTTTTTCTGCCCATGCTTTTGTATGTTCATTCGAATATTGGCCAAAGGAAGCCGGATAAGCTTCATCAAGCAAAGGTAAATTGTAGTCTTTCAGGTCAACTAATTCATATTCTGCATCATTTCTCTTTGTTGCAAAATCATAAACCCATTTAGCAACTTGTTCAGCATTGCGTCCAGGTCTTGTGCTTCCAATTATAATTCCAATTTTGATCATAATTTGCTATTTTAAATTGTTAATTTATAAACCGATTCTTTCATTCGGTACTTTCACAAAAATTCCCTTTGAGTCGGCAAAAAGCCTCTGGTTTTCATCAACCATTTTCCCAATTATGTAAATTTTCCTACCTTCCGTTTTTTCGACTTGAGTAATAATATATACAGTTTTTTCAACAGGTAAAGGCCTGTGATAATTTACAGTTAAGCTGGCAGTAACAGCAGGCATTTTGTTCAAAAAAGATACCGCTCCCATTGTTTCATCCAATACAGATGCAATGGCGCCACCATGAACAATTCCCGGAGCGCCTTGTGTTTCAACATGAAATAAAACTCTGGCGTAAAATTTTAACGAATTCTCATCACGATAGTATTGTAACTCGATGTATTTCTGTTGCTTACCAGAAACAAACGAATCGGTATAGGAATTCATGTTATAAAGTGTCAAATGTTGAAATTCATCCGGGATCTTCATGTGTTTATAATTTGTTTTTTAATTGACAGATCCAGATGGGCTCCCAAATAATTATTCCTCTGTGTAAAAAAGATTTTCTCATATTCGTTTCATTTTATTTCCTTTTAAAATTAAACTCTATGGGATTAATTAATCAATCCCACTATTTTTTCATTATTAATAAACCTTATCACATTTTTGGCTGCCTTTTCAGTCCCTTTTAGGATTGCATCATCAACCATGGCCGAATTATGCGGCGAACCAAGTAAATTTGGCAATTCGAAAAAAGGATAGTTGATCACGAACTTGCCATATTTAAACGGTTCTACCCACCAGGCATCAATGCCGGCATAAAAGTTTGGATGGCTTTTAAGGTGTTCATAAAAGTCCTGCTCATCTAATATCTGTCCTCTTGCAACATTTATCAATACTGCATCATCTTTCATTATTTCCAGTTTATGTTTGTTTATCAATCCGTTTGTTTCATCATTAAGCGGGCAGGCAATTAAAAGAATATCACAATTTTTAAGCACATAGTCCAGGTCTTTCAAAGTTCCGATAAACTCAACCTCTTCATCGGTCTTGCCTGTTTTATTTAATGCAAGAATCCTTACGCCGAAAGGATTCATCAATCGAGAGGTAGCTTTTCCAATTGAGCCAAAACCAATAATCCCAAGTACCGCATTATTCACCGATTTTGTAAAACTCTTTAGTTGATTAAATTTTTCTTCGGCCAACTGATTGTGATAAACAAATAACCTTTTGGATAAGGCAAGCATCATGGCAGCAGCATGTTCTGCCATGGGGGAAGCATAAGCTCCCTGGTTGGCGGCGATTTTTATTTCTTTGGGGAACGATTCTAAATTAATATGATCGTAACCGGCAGATAGCAGTTGAATAAACTTCACCCTTTCAGACGTTATTCCGGCGCTAAAAAGTCCTTCTTGTTCCGGATTCCACGATAATATAATATCTGTATCAGATAGAAGGTTACCCCGCAAGTCAGCGGGATAATCTTCCATAAAGATAATTTCTGCATCTTTGTCAAAGCAAATTTCCAGCAAGGTCCTTTGCCCGTTCATTGTTCTAAAAGTTACCAATATCTTCATCTGTTCAAATTTTGCGATTAAGCGCCCCGGCAATATATACTGAGCAGTTAATCAATGATTTGCTTTAATTTATTAAAAGAAATTTTCAACACTTGTTCTGTCCATATAGGTAAATTGGAGCATCCAATGCGGATAAATTGGGTTTAATTTGCTCAGTTCATCCAATCGGCTTACTTCCTCTGGGCTCATTTCCCAGTTTGTAGCTTTCAGGTTGTCTTCCAATTGATGCGGTTTGGTGGCGCCAATTAAAACAGACGAAACCGCTGGTTTTCGGAGCAGATAATTTAATGCTGCCTGCGAAATGCTGGCTTTGTGGTTGTTGGCAATTTCTTCCAGGGCATCAACAATAGCATAGCCTTTATCCAAATCTATCGGGATAAAGTTTTGTTGTTCATTGGTCCTTCTGGAATCTTCGGGCATGGGTTTGTCTTTCCGGTATTTTCCTGACAAGAAACCACCTCCCAGCGGCGACCATGGCGTTAATCCCAGACCCTGATCCCGGAGCAAAGGAACCAATTCATATTCTACATCTCTCGAAATGAGCGAATAAATAGCTTGCAGCGAAACAAATTTTTCAAAATGATTTTCTTTCGATACGGCCAATGCTTTCATCAACTGCCATGCCGTGAAATTACTTGCGCCGATGTACCTCACTTTTCCCTGATGAACCAAATCCGATAAAGCTCCCAAAGTTTCTTCAAGCGGGGTAATCGGATCAAAACTGTGCATCACATAAAGGTCGATGTAGTCGGTATCCAATCGTCTTAAGCTCTGGTTACAGCTATCGATGATGTGTTTGCGCGACAAGCCAACATCGTTGATATCCTTGCTCATCCGACCCCTTACTTTGGTGGCAAGCACAATTTCATTGCGTTTCTCTTTAATGGCTTTCCCAAGGATTTCTTCGGATTGACCGTGTGAATAAACATCTGCCGTGTCAAAAAAGTTAACGCCGGCATCAAGAGCCATATCCACTAATTTTTTACTGCTTGGATAATCCAACGCACCTACTACTTTCCAGTAGCCATCACCGCCAAAACTCATGGCTCCTAAGCAAAGTTCGGATACCATTAATCCTGATTTTCCTAATTGTCTGTACTTCATTTTTTTTGTTTTTAAGTGTAAATTATTTAAAAGTAAAATGTTTATGTAATATGCTTTAACTCAAATGCATTTGCCAACAATTCAAATGATTTTCTGCGCGCTTCATAATCAACAGACATGGAGGTAATCATAATTTCATCGGTTTCAAAATCGTTTGATAATTTAATGAGTTGTTCTTTCACATCATCGGTCGTTCCCGAAATGATGCGTCCTTTATTTCTTTCTATTATTTGTTGTTCAAAAGGGGAGAAACTATAATTCTTGATAAAGTTTCCATCTTTTAAATCATTGAAATTGCCTTTTTCAAATTGCACAAAAACGAAATCAATAAACTTACGCATTTGGTTTGCTTTTTCTTCGGTTTCGGCACAAACTACCTGAACGGCAACTATTACATGAGGTTCAGTATTTTCGGCTGATGGTTTAAAATTCTTCCGGTATGTTTCTGCCACTTGTGGACTGACAAAACCGTTTATAAATTTGGCAATGCTAAGTCCCATTCCAAATTTAGCGGCAATTAAACTGCTTCCGCCACTGGAACTTAGTATCCATTGCGATGGAATTGTAGTTGCTTGCGGTGTCGCGAGCAGCGAGCCGTATTTAGTGGCAGCCGTATCCTTGAAAAAATGTTGCATGTATTCTAACTGTTGCAAATAACTTGCCTCGCTAAAATCGTTTGAAGGGTTAAGGATTGAAGAGGTAATCTGATCGGTACCCGGAGCGCGTCCAATTCCTAAATCAATCCTATTGGGAAAAAGCACTTCGAGCATCCTGAAATTTTCAACTACCTTTAAAGCGCTGTGATTTGGCAACATAATGCCACCCGAGCCAATACGAATGGCGTTGGTTGCATCGGCCAGTTTTACCATCAGCACTTCGGGTGTAGAACCGGCAATGAGCGCGGAGTTATGATGTTCCGATACCCAAAAGCGGCTATAACCCAATTCTTCGGCCAGTTTAACAGTTGCAACCGTTTCATTAATAGCATCTTTAGCATTGTCGCCCGGTCTGATGACAGATTGATCGAGTATGCTTAATTTTAATTTTTTCATTCAGCGAATTTTGCAACAAAATGTATTTTTATTCTAACTGTTAATCAATTTCAAAATGTCTTTCTCAATTTTTTCCGGTTTATCGGTTGGGGCAAAACGCTTTACCGGATTACCATTTTTATCGATTAAAAATTTGGTAAAATTCCATTTGATGCGATTTCCAAGAAAACCTCCTTTTTTACTTTTTAGATAAGCAAATACCGGATGTGTATTCTTCCCGTTTACATCAATTTTTTCGGTAAGCTGAAAGCTTACTCCGTGATTGATTTTGCAAGCTTCTTCCACGGTTTCATTTGTTTCGGGTTCCTGGTTCAAAAACTGAGCGCTTGGAAAACCCAACACAACCAAACCTTTGTCTTTATATTTTTGATGCAATGTTTCCAAACCGTCAAATTGCGGGGCAAGCCCACATTTTGTAGCTGTGTTGACTATCAATACAGTTTTGCCTTTGTAGCTTTTCATTTCAAGGATTTCGCCATTAGGCTTTTTAGCTTTTAGCTGATAAAATTCGGATTCCATGATATTTCTGTTTTTAATGTTTACATTGTTGCTTTATCTGAAAAGGCAATACTTAGCATGATGCTTATCGTTATTATGCCCAAAAAGAAAATAACCAGAGATAATTTATTTTGATGTGATATTTTGCCGTACCTAAAAAGCAAATACCCAACTGTAATGTTGAACAAACCCCATATTACATTGATTGTTGGCGCCGAAAGTCCCTGTCCGGGCGGATCAGCAAATGGTGATGGAAAAGGATTGCCGGAAATTCCATTCACAAAATGGGGTACTGCATTTGCAAGAAACATTCCTGCAAAAAACGCTGCTACATAATGATACCAATTCATGTTTTTTTGTTTTATTTAATTGTTCCTTTCCATTAAATTCATCCAGACTTCCTTTTTCAGAAAACTACCATCTACGTTTTCTTCCATCTTCAAAAACATTGAAAAAGGCACAGCGAAAGAAAGAAGATCTTTATCCACATGGCGGCGTGCGGAAATATCCGTCAAACCGATGACTGCACTAGGTTCTCCAGACTTTGCTTCGGCGTAAGGAATAATCCCCAGGGTATGGCAGCCTGCGCCAAAAGGCATAATCACGCTTGGGCCGGTTCCTCGTTCGTAGTTGGCAAGGACAGACAGGGCAGATAACTGTTCAACATTGGCCAGAAAGACCACCACCTCAGGGGTTTCTTCTTCTGTCAACTGATCCAGTGGCTTATAAACAACGTAAGTTGTCGGCACTTCGGTCATAGGCAAGGCATCCACGAACTTTTTGGCGATTTCAGGTGACTTGAAGTACCCTTCGCCTTCATCGAGCGGGGTTGAAGTTCGAAAGTTTGCGGCTTCGGGAGTGCGTGCAAATTCTTTATTCCCGGTGGAAACATAGCACTCGATACCTCCCGGAAAATGAACGTACTGGTTGCCAAATCCAAGTCCGACCCCACCACCGAGGCAGCCAAAAGTTTTTCGGTCGAAAATGGCAGTACGCCCTTTCGCGGCGGCGATAAACATAGTTACCACGCATCCCCAGCGGCCTTCTTTAAACTGCATCGCGTTCTCTGGTTTATCATCAGTGAACAAAACGGCTACCGGTGAATACTTCATACCGATTGCACTGGCTATTTTACTTTCCATTGTTTTATCAATTTTTAAAATTTCATGATCAATTCTAATCAATTTTTTTACCGGCCGTAGGTCCAGGCTTAAGCGTATGTATTTCTGCTATGTTAATGACTACAACTGCTCTGGGTTTGGGCATTCCCATTTTTACCGACATGGCAGCCGACTGTTCATATAAATCTCCACTTTCGTGTAAAATAGCCTCTCCAACAAACCTATATCCATCAAGAATATCCCTGTTTACAACAGCCACGGAAACTTTTGAACCTCTTTTAATATTTTCATAGGTGGCACCACCAGTACCTTCTGAAAATATAAGAGAATTGTCCGATAACACCCGGGTTGAACGTTTTGGCGCAACATTCGGATAACCATCAGCATCTACAGTTCCAACGAAACACTGCTGTGTGGCAATCATGTCTTTCATTTCTTGTGTAAGTGTGTTCATCTTTTTAAAAATTATAGTTAATATCAGTTAATTTTTCAGACAATTTCCAAAGTTGTTTCGCGTCTTCGGTGTTGCACGATGCAGGGATTGATTTAACCTTTACGGGTGAACCTTTCATTTCATTAAAACCATTGGGGCCATAATAATCGCCGCCTTGTACATTCGGGTCAACTGCCGCTCTCAATTGAGGCAAAGCGCCCATTGCCGCGCTTTGAAGAAAAAGCGAAGACAGCGGTTTGAGCAAACGATAGTAGAATTTACCTTCGATGAATCGCATCAGGTTGGTTTGTGATACGCCTGGGTGCGCTGCAACGGCAATGCTGTTGATGTTGTTTGCTTCGAAATGCCTTTGGAGTTCATAAATGAACAGCAGGTTTGCCAATTTAGAACGCCCGTATGCTTTCATGGGCGTATAACCGTTGCCATTAGCAAACATAAAATTGTTAAAACCCATCTTTCCGCTTTTATGGGCAATGCTACTTGTAGAAACTACCCTTGATTTTGGGGTTTTTACAATTAAGTCTTTCAGCAGTCCGGTGAGTGCAAAATGTCCCAGATGGTTAGTCCCGATTTGGCTTTCAAAACCGTCTTTGGTCAGTCCGTAAGGAGGAATCATGATACCCGCATTATTCAGAAGAACATCCAAACGGTTGTAATTTTCTTTAAATTTATCGGTGAAATTCCTTACCGATGATAAATCCATCAAATCTAACGGCATAATCTTTATTTTGCCATTTGGCTTATTTTTCATGATTTCTGCCCTTGCCACTTCGCCCTTTTCAACTGAGCGACAAGCCATTATAACTTCTGCGCCGTTTTGAGCGAATGCTTTTACCGATTCGTAGCCTAAACCGCTGTTTCCTCCGGTAACAATTATTACCTTTCCCGTGAGATTAGGAATATCAGCCGTTGTCCATTTTTCGTTTTTCATTTTTCTTATATTTAATAGTCTTCAATGGTACTATTTTTTGTTTCCACCAAAAGGTCATCTTAAATTCTAATGTAAATATATGTCTAAACATTTAATGTTTAAACATACAAAAATATAATTTGTTTAAAATCTGTCAGGTATAATTGCAAGCAAAACTCACTAAACATTTTAATACCCAATTGATGTCCTCATTTTGATATCAATAAGATGGACATTTAATTCTGACTTCGCAGCTATTTCTAATTCATCCAACATTCTTTTCAATATTTTGCAATTTGGGCAAGTAAGCGTATAAAACATTTCTATAGTAACCACACTTTTATTATTCATACATCTAATTTAGAATTCCGCACAAAGATATGTATAAACATTATATGTTGCAACATACATTAGATGAAGTTTTTCAAAAAAATTCAAATCAATGGATTGTCAGAACCTAAAATTTTAAAAACTATCCGATTCTATCTTATTTCTTTAGCTTTCTTTAAAGCAGTTCTTGAAATAAGCGGGCTCTAAAAACTCGTGAATTAACGTTGCTCCCATAATTATTCCAACGAATAAATTTTCAAAATCCTGAAACAAGGGATCTTCCCCAACCATTAATGCCAATCCTAAGTGCGACACGAAGTCGCTCAAATAACTGTTAAACGTTCTTTCAATATTGAAGATTGATTTAACCTCATGTTCCACCATGAGTAACCTACCGGCACATGCGTCAGGGGCAACCTTAAGGTGTGAAGCTGTCGGGAAAAGGCTACCCAAGGGAAAGCAACATTCCCAAGGGCGTTGGTTTGGATGGTATGGTGAAAGTAAATGAACTGCCATGGACGTACCGTCATGCGCGAAAATGTGAAAGTTGTTGATACAGATTAGCCAAAATGGCAAGAAGACAGGATGCAAGTACGTTAGCTATGAGCACATGGATATAATTCTTCCGTTATATAGGCAGCACCTAACCCAATCCTGTTATTTGAGCGGAACGTGGTAAGCCTATGTAGCTCCTTCGTTGCAGAAGGTAGGTTCGCCGCAAGGCGAACACAAAGCCGCATAGGTATGGGACGATGGAAAAAGCCAATGCCCTCTTGTAATCAGGGGGATATGCCAACTTCCATCGGGTTCTCTTTTGCAAGAACATTAAAATAAGATTCTAATTCAGGAAAAGTACTTATACGCAAGCGGAAAAAAACAACGACACAGCAAATTGACAATAAAAATGGTAAATGAAACTTGGTATGAAAAATGAAATTGACAGCCAAATATCTCTCTACTCAATCCTACCCAAAAGTTTAAATTTTTACCCCACCGCACTTTTTCGGCAAAGCCGTTTTGGCTATCACACATTGCAGCATATTTCCAAGCCCCCACGAGCCTACGCTCTTCCCAAAGGCTTGTAAAAGAGCTACAATCTTCCCACCACACTACTGAAATAAACACATTATTTATAGCATTGATATTTAATGTGTTAATATAATTCGCATTCATAAAACAAAAAAAACTATGTGAGTTTAAATAGTTTTGTATATTTGCATCCAAAATTGTTTCAATGGAAATAAGAGATAAAATTATTTCAGGTTCAAGTAAGATGTTTATCAAATTTGGTATTCGTAGCATAACAATGGATATGATAGTTGAACAGTTAGGGATTTCAAAGCGTACTATATATGAAAACTTTACAGACAAAAATGAGTTGTTAAAATATAGTCTTGAAGCTGGAATGGTAGAACAAAAGGCAGTTGTTGAAGAAATATTTAAAAATTCAGAAAATGTTATTGATGCAATGTTAAAAATAATTAAACATAATGCTAATACATTAAAATCAATAAATCCATTATTCTTTTTTGATATTCAAAAATACTATCCTGAATTATATAAGTTATTAATCAAAAAAAATGATAGGCAGAAGATAAGTCGTATAATTGAAATGTTAAATAAAGGAATACAAGAAAAAATAATTAGAAATGAAATTAATGTAGAAATAGTTGCAATATTAATTGCGGAACAATTCAAAATGATAGGAAATCAAGAAATATTTCCAGAGGATAAATTTTCAAAGATTGAAATATTTTCAAATATTTCAATCAATTTTATAAGAGGTATTGCAACAGAAAAAGGGTTATCATTGATAGAAAAATATAATAGTTAAAAAAATTTACCTAAATGAAAACTACAAAAAACTGAATAGTTTTATGAGTACAGATGTAAAAAAAAGAATTATCCAAAATTGTTCAGAGCTATTCTATAAATATGGGATTAAAAGTATTTCTGTAGATGATATTTCCTTTAATTATAACGAGGATTAAGATTGTTACCACTAAACAATACATTTTGAACCCGGCCTTTTTATTTTCCTGATTACCTTGAACTTCAGAAGTTAATTTTTTCTTATAAACCCCTGAAGATTTTCAATTTCATTTTCTGATTAAAAACAGAACACCTCATTTCAGAGTATACTGACCCCTTTTTCAGGGAGCATTATGAAGCAATATGTTATGTTTATCAGCCACATAATAAGCCGCATAAAGCATTACCTGTACAAAACGGACAGTGATTCCTGCGCAAAACGGACAACATTTTGAGGTATTAAAAAAGGCACTAACATTTGTCAGCACTTTCCCTTTTATGTATCGGTGATAATATCTACCCGGATTCATTTTCAAAATTTGTATTATTCTCAGCATATTTTTTCTGCAGGAGTTCACTCTGGTATTTACGGTAGCTGGGGCCGTATATCCTGACGATCACAGAGTGATGAAAGATACGGTCCAATATGGCATCGGTCGATACAGGGTCCCCCAGGAACTCCGGCCATTGCTCCTCTTCAATGTTGGAAGTGAAGATCAGGGATTTATTTTCCTTATATCTCTGATCAATAACCTTGAACAGCAGGTGCGCTTCCCTGACGACCTGTAATTCCAAACGATCATGCCCCATCTCATCAATCAGCAACAGTTCACAGTTAATGTATTTTCTGATCCTTTTCTCCAGGGTCTTTTCATATACTCCCTGGTTCAGGTCCCTGATCAGATCACTGCATGTAGTGTAATATGTCCGGTATCCATGCTGGCAGGCCAGCAGGGCCAGGCTCTGTGCCAGATGACTCTTACCTGTACCGTTGTTGCCGATAAATAATATGGATTCCTTACGCTGAATAAACTCCATACAGGAAAGGTCCATGACCAGGCGTCGGTCCAGCTTTTCCTGGAAGTCAAAATCAAAGTCACTGAGCATTTTCAAAGGCTGGGGCAGACGGCTTTGCCTTACCAGGTACTCAACACGGCGCTGCCGTTTGGCAGCATCCTCTGCCTGTACAATCTGGCGGATAAATTCATAATATCCCGGATCTTGCTTACCGGCCTGGTCGATCAACCCGGGATAATGCTCAGCCAGATACTTTAACCCCAGGTATTGGCACATCCGGGTAAACTCCTCTGACTGCTGTTTAATATGGCTTTTACTGTTCATTATTATTGTTGTTGTGGTTTCCGGATTTTATGGATAACCTGGCATTGTACTTAGGCTCGGAGTTGTTCTTAAGAAAGCCTTCGATGGTAGAGGCATCAAAAACCTTGTATTGTTGTGCCCGGCGAACTGCCAGCAGGATATCATCTATGTGATAGTTCACCTTCAAAGCCAACATTTTTCTCAGGTGATAACCCCATGAAGAGGGTTTGTGACGCTTTACCTGCCCGGTATACTCTTCCATCTCAGGTGCAAAGTCATTTAAGCGCCGAATCACATCTGAGATGGGAACACCTCTTGATCTGGCTGTTTTTTGAGGTTTCCCTACATAACGCTCTCTGCTGCCCTTCTCAGCCAGGGGATGGGTTGCTATCTTCTCTCCGCCCTGGGAGTATACTTCCAGGTACTCCTGGGTAATACGTACGGCACATAACTCATACATGTACTGCTTTGGAACCACGTAATGGTAACCTTTCCACTGCACACAGGACTCCTGGTTAACCGTCAGATGGACAATGTGTGATGTGTCAAAATGATGGGCAGGAAGAGACTGTAAAAAGGGTAGTTCATCCTTGTACATATCAATGGGTTGCCTGCGGGTAGTGCCATGGATGCGCTGATCGTTTATCTCACACAGCCACCTGCGAAGCTGTGAGCGTAAATCTTCCTGGTCTTTGAACCGACGTCCCTTTAAAAAGCTCCGCTCAAAGTAATAGAATGGTCTCTCTATTTTAAGGTTCTCGGTGGGTTTGCCCGGGGTAATGGTAAGGGGGCGGAACCGGTAGTGAGTTGCAAATTCAAGGTATCTGCGGTTAAATACAGCCCTTCCCATTTCCCAGCGGTCCACGCAGGCCTTCTGATTGTCACTCTTGATCTCATGTGGTACGCCATCCATATAGATAAAAGCTGCTATCAACTCGCGCAAAAGGGTGTCCTGGGTCTTGTCATCTGTAAGGTTCATATACTGCCGGCGCGAGTAAGACAGGATATAACTGAAGAAAGTTACCTTCCTGGTTTCACCTGTCAAAGTGAAAGTGACATTATAATCACTCCAGTCATGATTAGCCCGCTGTCCCGGGTCCGTTTCAACCATGGTCAGGGGTGTTTTTGATTCCACCCCCCCCGATACGTTTCAGATAATAACGCAATATGGTGATCTCCCCGTCAAATCCCTTATCCCGGATCAGCTCGTAAATACGCTGTCCCGTGATATCAGGGTATTTTTCCAATATCTCACCGATATATTTCTTGTACGGATCCAGCTTGCTTGGCCTTTGCTTTAAAGGCAGTATCCTTTCCCGGGGGGTGGTATCACGTAAAACCCTTTTTGATACCAGTATCCTGCGGATACGTTTGCGTGATACGCCAAGCTCACGTGATATCTTCCTGATAGGCCACGCGCGTGTATGGGAAAGGATCACGACCAGATTCTCCAACTGCTCATCTTTCATTTTCCTGTAGTGTTTTATTAATTTGTAACTCATCGATGGCCTTTTTCAGAGCATCAAGACCATCTGTTATTAATTCCAAACCGGGAGCCAGAAGCATCACTTCAGTTTGCTGTAATGAACCCCAGCGGTTATCCTCCAATAACTTCAGCAGATCCTGCACACAGAGAATAACTTCTTGCATGGATCGGACTGTATCATTGCCAAAACCACTGAGCCGGGGATCATACATCTTGACCGGCGACTCATTAACATCGCGTTGGTACAATACCCTTTCCGGTGCTTTGAGAAGCAATTGCTGTGACTTATCATCCCGGGCCGACAGGTAAGCATCCACCAACCTGTCACTCTGGCGACTGGTAAGCTTATGGGTTTGGATCACCCGCGCAATGGTCAGTTGATTGCCGCGCGGCAAACGCATCAGGGCACGGGCATGACTGCCGGTCAATACCCCCATGCGGATCTCTATGCCTATTTCCTCATCCAGCTTTTCTATAAGGCCCAGCCGGCGGCTTACCCATGAAGCGCTCTTTCCTGTCACCCGGGACAGCTCCCGCTGATCCATAGAATGGCTCTGCGTCAGATCCTTTAATACCAGAGCCTCTTCATAGGACTCCAGTGAACGGCTGGTCCAGTTGTAACTCAGCATTAGCACCTTGGCCTGGTGCTCATCAACCTCCAGCAACCTGCACTGAAGGCTCTCCATAAGTAAGGCCTCTGCCGCATACAATCGCTTATAACCATCTATGAGCTGGATTCCTCCCTCGTGCATTCGGGCAACTACCGGCTGCAGTTGCCCGTGCAGGCGCATCGACTTTTCCATCTCCAGAATTCGGCTCATGTTCATGATTCGCATCTGGCCGAGTGATAAGTCAAAATCTCCTATGGATATCTCTTTGATCTGGTTGTTCACCGCAATAATTTTTAACTATGGTAAAAGTATAGGTAAGATTTTTTTTAAACGAACGCGTACGTCTTTACAATCAACCCGGTTTTTGCAAAAAATGCATGTCAATCCCTTGCTGCTTAAGGGTTGCAGCTATGTACGCGTACGTCTTTACAATCTTTTCACTTTTTACCTCAAAACCCATATAGACCCCGTCACGCAAGGGCTGCCGAGATAACGCGTACGTCTTTACAATTATTGGAGGCTTACTCTTTTGACGCTTTTTATTGCGCTCATTTTGCTTTTCACGATTGCTTATAACATACTCAGGATGCGTTTCGCGATATTGATTTTGATATTTGTGTGCCGGGTAATTGTCCCTCCACTTTTTGTTGCGGGCCTGGCGGAGCCTGCGGCTCCCGACGCTTCTGCTTAACTTTGACTTATTGGTTGTGTTGCGGCGTGCATTTTGACAAGCGGTAGAAGAACAGTATTTCTGTTTCTTTATTCGGGGATTGCGTTGGAAAGTCTTTCCACAATGATGGCAGGTAAAGGTTCCGGGCATTGAATATAATTTTTATACCCGAAAGTATGGCAAAAATATGGGGGAGTCAATTTTTACCCATAAGTGGGTACGGTATTAACCCACGTTAAAACTTTAACGTAGGCATATCAAAGAAAACATTTTATGAATATTTTGAAACCAAAAATGATGTAGTAAAAGCAATTGCTATTGAGTTTATAAGCAAAAGTAGGCTGTTGAATAAAGACATCATTGAAGAAAAAAAGGATGTCTTTTATAAACTTATGAAAATTTACAAAAAAATGCTTTCTCAATTTAATACATGTAACCCAAGTTTTATTTATGATATTAAAAAATTCTATCCAGAGGTATATGAATTATTTATTGAATTCAGGGATAAAGAGTTGGATTATATGATTACAACTCTTATAAAACAAGGTAAAGAAGAAGGATTATTTAGAGAAAACATAGATGAAAAAATAATTTATAAATTACATCTGAACAGAATTAATTCTATTATTGAAGGCTCACTTTTACCTGAAAAGACTATTGCTGATCCGGTTTTCTTTGAATTCATCTTAATCAATTTAATTGGAATAACAACGATTCAAGGACATGAAATATTAGAAAAAAAATTAAAAAAATATAAAAATGAAAAATATAAAAATGAAACCCACATGACAATTTTTTGACACCCGAGAGCATGAAAATTGGGTGCGATCCGGGCGGCACCATTTTTACTAAGTATTCGTAATTTAGCTTTGGCATAAGCCGAATAACTTAAACTCAATAGAAATGGAAACTGCTCAAGTATCATTTAAGCAAGTCGTATCGCGTGGATGCGGACTTGATGTGCATAAAAAAGTAGTTGTCGCTACCATCGACGGTGAGGGGATAAAAAAGCAGACCCGGGAATTTGACACCGTCACGAGTTCTTTGAAGGAATTGAGAGATTGGTTATTGGAAAGCGGGATAACGCACGTTGCCATGGAAAGCACCGGGGTGTTCTGGAAACCTGTTTACAATGTTTTGGAACCAGCAGGGCTTACGGTTTGGATCGTGAATGCCGCCCATGTGAAATACGTTCCGGGGCACAAGACAGACAAAAAGGACAGCGCCTGGCTTTGTAAGCTGCTACTTGCGGGGCTTCTCAAGCCGAGTTATATACCGGCAAAGGAGCAGCGGGAACTGCGCGATTTAACACCTTACCGGACAAAGCTGGTACAAAGCAATGCCTCGAACAAAAACCGGATTATCCGGATTTTGGAGGATGCCAACATCAAGCTGTCAAGCGTGTTGAGTTCCACAAGCGGAGTAGTGGGCACCAAGTTGATAGACAAAATTTGTGAT
>Ga0209270_1002632_pt1 | contig 18141 bp, 19 predicted proteins | sample MTBAKSrepl1MetaG_FD_187456 | JGI IMG/M metagenome (GOLD analysis project Ga0209270, IMG submission 187456) | Enrichment culture microbial communities from Arthur Kill intertidal strait, New Jersey, USA, that are MTBE-degrading - MTBE-AKS1... | ecosystem: Environmental > Aquatic > Marine >...
TTGGTTGACGCCTAATCTTACAGATAAAAGTGACATCAGCAGACCGGCGAGTACACCGGCTACGATTGCACCCAAAAGGCCCAGCCAGAGAGAACCGGTTTTGGCAGCCACCGCAAATCCGGCAAATGCTCCCAGGAACATCGTTCCTTCAATACCCAGGTTCAAGACACCGGAACGTTCTGAGAAAAGTTCTCCCAGCGTACCGTAGATAAGAGGGGTTGCTACACGCAGTGTGGCAGCGATCAACCCAACGATAAAGAGTCCAATTTCCATTATTCAACCCTCCGAAAACGGAAGTTCTGCAGCACAAACAGGCCCAAGGTGACCAAAAGCAGTGTTGATTGGACCACGTCGCCCAGATAGATCGGCAGACCCATCGCCCTTGAAACAGTCTGGGCGCCGGTATCGATCAATCCGATGAACAAAGCTGCCAGTGACACACCAAACGGATGCAGTCCACCCAGCGTGGCGATGATGATGCCGCTGTATCCAAGTCCATCTGAAATTGCATCGATCAGATGGAAGTGAATACCGGCTACTTCGCCTGCACCGGCCAGACCGGCAATACCGCCGCTCACCAGAGCAACTGTCAACATTGTCTTGTCAACCTTGATCCCGGCGAATCGCGCCCCTTCCTTGCTTAGTCCAATTGCCCGCATCTTCAACCCGAAGGAAGTGCGATTGATCACAAACCATGAGATCAGGATCACTGCCAGGGCAACGATAATTCCAAAATGCAGACGCGTTCGCGGGAGCAATTGAGGAAACACCGTTCCGGGATCGATTTCAGGGCTTTGAGGCCACATGGAAACCGGATTGCGCCAGGGTCCATTGAGCAGATAACTTGTAACGTTCAGCACAATGGAGTTCATCAAAAGCGTGGTCACGACCTCATCCACGCCAAGCTTCACCTTCAAAAGCGCCGACGGTAATGCCCAGAGTAAACCTCCGGCAAAACCACCGATGATCATGGCTGGAATGCCAAGGATGGGGGGAACATTTACAAGTGTTGTACCTACGAAAGTCGCCGCTATGGCGCCGGCATAAAGTTGTCCCTCGGCCCCGATATTCCAGTAGCCGCCTTTGAAAGCAAATGCAACCGCAGCACCAGTCAGCAAGAGCGGCGTTGATTTCACCAATACTTCGATTGCACTTGACTTGGTTGCCAATGGAGCGATCAGAAAGTGATAGTAAGCCGTAAAGGGATTTGCTCCATCCAACATGATCACAATGGATGTAATGATGAAAGTTACCGGGATAGCAATGATGGGGATTAACGTCCGCATCCAGCCGGGAGCAGGTGCACGTTCAATTCTAAATTTCTTCATAGTGTCTACCTTTCCTCTCCTATGCTGGTGAACCGGCCATCATTAACCCCAGCTTTTCAGCTGTGGCTTCTTGTGCAGAAAGAATTCCCATGATGCGTCCGCTGTAGATTACTGCAATACGGTCGGAAAGCGCCATGATCTCTTCGAGATCTTCTGAAAGCAGCAAAACTGCCGCTCCGCGATCCCTCTGCTCCAATAATGTGGTTCTTACGTAATCTGTTGCACCTACGTCAAGTCCGCGCGTGGGTTGACTTGCGATCACGATCCGCGGATTCTGGCTGAGCGTACGTGCCAGCATTACCTTCTGCATATTGCCGCCGGAAAGAGTACGCACACGGTCATTTGGATTCGCCTTGATGTTGAACTGTTTGATCAGTTCCACAGCGTTCTTCTGGATTCTTTCTTTATCCATAATGCCGTTTTTGACAAATTTATTCATCTGATCGAGGATGAGATTTTCGGCCACCGAAAGTTCTCCGACCATGTTTGCATGGCGGTCTTCCGGAATTCTGCCGACACAAGCATCACAAACGTCATTGGTATCTGCGTGTGAAAGATCAACATCACCGGCAAAGATTTTGCCGCTGGTGATCTTTTGTGTTCCGCATAAAACCGCGGATAATTCTGCCTGCCCATTACCTGATACCCCGGCCAGGCCAAGGATTTCTCCCTGGTGAACTTCAAGAGAAACATCTCTTAAAGCGGGCAAGCCTTTTTTATCCACGGCATTGATGGACTCGATCCTCAATTCCAATTTGCCGCGTTCACGAACGCCCTGGCGTGTAACGCCAAAGTTCTCGCGGCCAACCATCATGTTGGCCAGTTCCTTGAGATTTGTATCTGCCACCTTTACAGTGCCAGCTAATTTTCCGTCGCGTAATACCGTCACCCGGTTGCATATCTGCATAACCTCGTTCAAATGGTGACTGATGAAGATTACCGAGAGTCCTTCCTTCTGTAAACGTACGAGTGCCTCAAACAGTACTTCCACTTCTTGTGGGACGAGTACTGCGGTTGGTTCGTCAAGAATCAAGACTTTTGCGTCATGATAGAGCGCTTTCAGAATTTCAACTCGTTGACGTTCGCCAACGGATAAATGCTTTACTAAAGATTGCGGGTTCACGGGAATTCCAAACCGCTCTGAAGCCTCGGCAACCTTTTTCTCAACTTCCCGGAGATTCAGCGTGATGCTGCCTGACTCACCAAGAACTATATTCTCTGCTACTGTAAGTGTTGGAACCAATGTGAAATGCTGCGTAACCATGCCAATTCCGTTTTGAATGGCATCTTTGGGTGAACGGATTACAACAGGCTCTTCATTTACAAAAACCTGACCTTCATCGGCAGAATATAATCCATATAGAATACGCATTAAAGTCGTTTTGCCTGCCCCGTTTTCCCCCAATAATGCATGAATCTCACCCTTTTCCAACTCGAGATCTACATGATCACTCGCTACAAGATCAGCAAACCTCTTGACAATTCCCTTCATTTGAACAGCGTGCATTTAGCACCTCGAAGATTATTTTGATATTTTCATCATGACGATTAGGGCGGGAAAGCGAAGCCCTCTCCCTGCGGAAAGAACTTCGCTTCCCATATTCGTCATCTTTCAAGCCTTTTATAGTGGAAATATCTTAAGGCTTATAAAAGGCCTGGCAAATTAATTGGAGCCTTCTGGTTGGGCTTCGTCAACGTCAACGCGGAACATACCGGTTTTGATCTCTTCTTCTTTGGCCATGACAGCTGCAAGGAGATCAGCGGGGATCTTGCTCTCAGTATCGTGGAAGGAAGCCAGTGAAGCGCCGCCCTTACCCATCATTGAGAAGTCTTTCAGATCCTGAGCAGTGAATGTTCCGGCGGAAACCTGTTTGACAAGGTATTCAACAGTCGGGTCCATGTTCCAGACAGCGCTGGTCAGAACGTATTCAGGAGCGAGTTCGTTCTGGTCGCTCATGTTGCCGAATGCGAAGAGGCTATTCTCGGCAGCGGCTTCGATTACACCAAAGCGTTCTGCATAGAGAACGTCGGCGCCGTTATCGATCATGGCGATGGCGGCTTCTTTGGCAGCAGCAGGATCGAACCAGCTGTTGATAAAGGAGACCATAACGACAACATCTGGATTCTGTGATTTTGCACCGGCGATGAAGGCATTAACCAGGCGGTTCACTTCGGGAACGGGCATGGCGCCAACAACACCGACTTTATTGGATTCGGTCATTCCACCGGCCAGCATACCCATCAGGTAAGCAGGTTCGTGGATCCAGTTGTCAAAAACTGCAACATTGGGTTCGCTTGGGCCGGAGCCGGAACCAAAGGCGAATGCGATTTCGGGGAAATCGGCAGCCACACGGCGGACAGCTTCTTCATTGCCAAATGCATCACCCATGATGAGATCGGGGGCGTCTTGTTCGCAGACTTCGCGCAAGACACGTTCCATATCTCCAGAGTAACCGATGTTTTCCTGATACGTATAATCAATCGTACCGGCGTCCGCTGCTTTTTGAAGTGCAGCATGGATCACACCATCCCAGGGCTCTTCAATCGGGGTGGCGAATGCGCCAAATACTTTGACATTGCCGGATTCTTCGGCAGCAGCAGGTGCTGCAGTCGGTTCGGCGGCAGGTGCACAGGCAGCCATTACAACTGACAGCAAAACAAGAATTGTTACTACAAACAGGAATTTCTTTGACATCGTTCTCCTCCAAAAAGGGTTAATAAGATAGTTGCTCAAAAAAACTAATTTGGCAAATTTCTAACGCTCACCTCCTGATTCAGTTTAATAACACCATTATCTGTAGAAAAAAACGTCCAGAGAGACAAAAAACCAAGGCTTGAACAGAGGGTTCAAGACACATTGGTTTATTTATTATAGCGAGTTTTTAATCATAAAAAAAAGGAACAAAGGTAATATTAATTAATATACTTATTCCACTTTGGAGCATTAAATGCTCCCCTTGATTCGATTTTTTCACATCCTTTCTTCTGAACGATCTCCCGGCTTTATTTTTACAGACCTCCCTTTTCTTATGATGATGTAAGCATACACCCATCATCCAACGAGGATAATTCCCCAAACGGGTACTCGTTTTCCCCGTATTTAAATCCTTAAATTGAAAGAATATAGCTTGTTATCCCCCGAATGGGTAATCCATTTAATCAAAATGACTTTTATATGTCCCAAAAATAACAATGGTATTGCTAAAAACAATATAGGTGCTATAATTATATTAAGACATATTTTATCTTATTTATATTATTACTATCATATTGTTCTTTATGAAGGATGTAACGATGATAAAAAGAAACTTCATTCAATCAGGTATCTTATCAAGGTTTTTTTACATATTTGGGATAGCCCTGGTCGTTGCTTCGCTGGTGATCAACTTGATCCCTCCTGCAGTCGTATCAGCACATTCCAATAATATCTCCGGGTCATCGGTTTGTTTGGCAAACGGTACCAGGCTCGTGACCTGGACGATCAACAATGACTACAACTCACCCGTGACCATTTTATCAATAAACCGTACCGTTTCAGGTATACCTGCAAACACAGTGATTTCCAACTACGGATCTGTCAATGGAACGGAGACCGTCGATGGATCGGTCACGGGGACCATTACATTATCTATCTACTCAAAATGGACCAACGACGGATACGAACGTTGGAACAGTGGATCGGTAAACCTGGGCAACGTTTGTCCAACGCAGACACCTACTTCCACCTCCACGTCGACCGCAACACCTACGAACACTTCAACGGCTACCAGTACCTTGACACCTTCCTTAACACCGACCTCGACCAATACGCCGACAAGTACCGCGTCATCGACACCTACGATCACAAATACGCCCTCCAATACGGCTACATATACGCCTACCAATACCCCGACGGAGACCAATACACCCACCGATACCGCCACACCTACCATCACGAATACACCAACCGAGACGCTGACGTTGACCCCGTCCGTCACCAACACACCAACTCTGACCCCAACATCCACCTCAACGGCGACTCCGACCAACACCAATACGCCCACAAATACTGCGACATCAACAATAACAAACACACCGACTGCAACTTCAACCGGTACTCAAACACAGACGAATACCCCCACCACAACGAATACGCCAACGGATACACCGACGGCGACCAATACACCCACCAATACAGCCACCCCGACCATAACTGACACGCCCACCGAAACAGCCACGCTCACCCCGACCGAAACGTCAACCCCCACCATTACGGATACTCCAACCGTGACCCCAACGGGAACACTGACGCCAACGGCCACCCCAACAGATACACTTACGCCGACAGCAACAAATACGCCAACCAGTACGTTCACACCGTCCAATACCCCCACTGAAACGTCCACGCCAACCGCGACCAACACCGTTCCGGCAACTTCTACCAGTTCTCCCACGGCGACTCCTACTGAAACGCTGACCCCCACTGTCACGGATACGGTAGCCCCAACCGACACACCCACCCCGACCGTGGTGCCGACCTTGCCGATCCCGGTCACTGGCGGTGATAATCAAATGCTCATCCCCGTTACCGGCATGGACCTTACCGCAAACGGTCTCAACAAGACCTCAAAGTTCATGATGAATTTCGGATTTGGATTTATCGGCATCGGCCTGGTGCTGCAAGCCTTCAGAAAGAAAAAAGATCAATAATTACACCAAACAGGGCGTGGTTTTAGGCCACGCCCTGTTTTTTAATAGATCGATCATTATCGTGACAGATCAGGAGAAATGGTTTCCTTTTTTGTATTGAACTGAAAAGTTTGTGTCTCTGGAGAATTACCAAACAGGTCTCCCCGGCCGCCCTCTAAAACACCTCTAAGCGTAATAATACTCTTCTTTGTAGGTTGGCCAATTACCTTGTAAAATGCCCTGCCTCCTCCCGGGCAGGCATGGAATCGTATGCTGCCGATATACTGTCCCGTTTCAGGATCCTGGTCCAGCACAACAGTCCAGCGGTAGCGATAATCTTCATCTTCGATCTCGTCACATTCCGCTCCATGCCAGGTTCCTCCGGCCGTCGTTTCACCTCCGGTGGACGGTTCCTCCGCTACCGTTTGCCCTGCCCCCTGACTTTGCTGTGTTTTTCTGACAAACAAATGCCTCTCAAGATTCCAGGCGGCCTGCTCTACGTTGAGCAGATCATAGGCGCGCTGTCCAAAAAACGGACCCAGCCTGCTGGTCAACTGGTTTTTGATGATCTCCAATTGCCTTTGCAGTGAAAGGTCAAAAGTATATCGGATCGGATTGGCCAAAAAGGACCTGATCTCGCTGACATAGAAATCAATTTGATTCTTGATATTTGAGATCAAAGCGTTGGCGGCAAAATCAATAATATTGCCGATGGCATGCCCAAAAGCTCTCACGCCGCGTTTAATTTGATAAAAGAAGCGCCGGTTCCTGCGCCAATCCGCCCTGCGCTTCTCCACCTGTTCGGCCATCAATCGATGTTCTTCCGCTTTGCCGGTATAAAAATTAACCAAAAATTGATTGCCTTTTTCTTCGGCAGCAGCTGCCAAGCGCTCAAACTCGGCCGTTAATGCCCTTTGTTCATTCAATTGCTCTTTGCTGCCCGTTTGTAATTCAATGAACATTGAAGCCATCACGACCCCGCTTGAGGTGGACGCCGCCGCGACTTCATCAGGTGCCGTATAGAGGTCAAGATTCGCCCGTGAAGCGATCATCATCAAAGCCGCTTCATCAAAACTTGAATTCCTGGGTTGGAAATAAACCGGAAAATTGCAGCTGACCAGAAGAGTGGAAGCGATAAATATGGCCGCGAGGATGAAATGGATGGACCGATCCTTGTTCATCTCACCCTCCTCCCTCTGCCATCATGATCGTTTCAACGTAGATCAGGCGGTCTCTCACCGTCCCGAAGGTCAAACCGGGCGCGTAATATAGTTTCCCTTTTTGGATCAATTCCTTCTCAAGCGGAAGTTCAAACAGGTCGCTGATGGCAGCCGAAGCCAGGATCGTGTCAAGGCCGGCATAGGCGGTGAATTGTTCCGGCTGGTAGGGCAGCGCGATCCAATCCGCGGGAGGATCTGTGATCGGCAGCGTGTACATCAGACTGCCGTTGTAAAAATCATATTCCACTCCTTCGTCGTAATAACGCCACGCCTCATCCCGCACCTCGCCGGTGTAATACGGGTCGAACTCCTCCGTGTAAAAGGTGATGGTAAATGAGTCGGGATGACCGTATTGCGCCACGACCGCGGACTGCTCGGCAGATAATTCATAATATTGCACGGCGTCCGGGTTGGTCACGATCCCCTCGGCCAGCTTGGCGCTGTTCTGGTACGCAGCATTGATGGAGATCAAGATGATCGTGATCACTACCACGATCGCCCCCGCGCTGGCGAGAATGATGATCAATGTATTCTTCTTTTGACGGTTTTGGCTGGTTGGGGTTGGCGAAGGATAATAAGATTGAGATGCCATACTCAACACTCCCTTCTACTGATAAACGGTTTAACCAATAAACTCGTTTTCATTATAGCAAACCAGAAAAATCGAACATTAAATTGGACTGCCTGAATCCCATTGATAGAAATCAGGTTTTGCATGAATGGTGACATTCATAATTCGGTTGAAAAACAATATAATTTGTAGAATTGTTGAAATAGAAAGAACGGTCACATTTATATGGCCAAATCGAGTCCAACCGGAGAAAGACATGAGCGAAAAAGTGGATACATTCATTAATGAACTTGCTCACCCCCTGCGCATTGCCGGCTACCAGGTCTCAACCGAGCCGGTCATCCCGGGAGTGAGGGCGCGCTTATATGCGGTACTCGAAAAACCTCGCGGGGCCGTTTTCTCGAAGTATTTCAACCATTATCTTTTTCTAGATTGGGACAATGATCTGTTTAGCCAATCTGAAAGGCTGCTGGATGCTCAACAATGGTTTTCCAGATTCGTGAATTCAAGCTACAAGGTCCCGCACGGATTCCGCCTGACCCTGCCGAACCTTGCCCTGGTGGCGGTGTCGGAACACGGCTTTGATGAAGAAACCCGGCAGATTGCGCTGAACCGCTATTTTGTTCCGCTGCTTAATGGCGAAACCGGACAGATCGTGCTGGCCGACCTGCAAGCCAAAAGCCTGACCTGTCATTTCAAACCACACTACCGTCAAACAGGCTTGATCCCGCTTGAAATGGCCGTGAACGAAATAAACATATTATTCAGTATCTTGATTCCTGAAGGAAAGCTAATCAGGTTTGAATAATAAAAAAATGAGCGGTAGATACCCAAACAAGAATTCGTGTTCTCTGTCGGAGTGCGTATGAGCACGTGAAAAAAAAAGGTCAATCTACATTTAGGTTTTAAGATCCCTTTGTTTAGTAAAACAAGTGTTTTGCGGGCAATCTTTCAGCCCGCTATAACGAACCAAATGTATTCGCTTCGCTCATTTGTCAGGTTTAAACCCTTGTTTTGTAAGAGGATTAAAAAAACATAACCTCATGATCGGAAATGAGAAAAAAGATTTTAAATATCCTTTTTCCAATCTAAAACGCTCTTGTCATTGATTTTGTTTGATCATCGATTCGAGCAAAGGAATATGCATCGCAATTGTCACTTTCCCAAAACCAAATGTACGAAAAATCTACAGCATATGCTACTGTCGCATTTCGATTATATGTATGCGCATAAAACTTCGGGCCGTCGACTTCGGCGACCATACGGTCCGAAATGATTCGGGTTGTACAATTTACATTTGTAAATGTCTGGGTTCTACAAGCGTATTGTACAAAAGTCCCCATGAAACCAGGAAATTTAAAACTTTCTTTGATTTGTTTCAATATCCAATTCCCAATTACTTCTTCCTTTTTTGTTTTCACTATTTGACCTAAACTTTTCTTCTCGATCACATCAATAACTTCATTTCCCTTGATTTCTAAGCCTAAGGATTTCATAATTTTGGTCAGGGACCCTTTTGAAGTCTGCTTATTCCTGGAATCAATGCTCCAATTCCAAAGCAACGCAAGTCGTGCATCTGCCGGCGTCATTTTTTTGATAATTACTGATGAAATTTTATCCGGAAAAAAAGACTGGACGCTTATGCCTTTTTCGATTGCTAATTTCATATCCTTATCCCATTTTGCAATAATGACATTATGGAGGTGTCACTGACCGGGTTAGACTTTACCAGTCATAGTCGCCCGGTGTTTACCACGGATGATCGCCCGATGTTTACCACCCATAGCCGCCCGGTGTTTACCACCTGAAGAAATTCAATTGGTAACCATTGTGGGAAAATCTCTCCTAAGAACCACTATTAGGAGAGGACATAAAAAATGGAGCGGATCCATATGAACATCTATAAAGAGATCATCTACCGGACAAGAGCCGGAGAAAGCGAACGTAGTATTGCTCGAGACATGGGTATCAGTCGTCCAACGATCCACAAATACAAAGAAAAAGCTGAGTCAGAAGGATATTTAGATCAAAAGCGAGAACTTCCAAGAAATGAAGAACTTGTAGAAAGTCTTGGTCCCGCACCCGAACCTCCCAAAACACCCAGTACGTTAGAAAACTATCAGGAAATAGTGAAAAATTATCTGGAGCAAAATCTTCAGATGACTGTGATCTATCAAAGACTTCGGGAAAACTATGGATACGAGGGGAGCTATTCATCAGTGCGGCGGTTTGTGCATCACTTCAAGCCAGTGGAAAAAGAAGTCTTTACACGAGTGAATACAGAACCTGGTGAAGAGATGCAGGTTGATTTTGGATTTGTAGGACAGATATTTGATCCAAAAACAAAGAAAACAAGAAATGGCTATGTATTTGTGGCAACACTGGGATACAGCCGCCATCAATATGCCGAGATTGTATTCGATCAAAAGGTAAACACATGGATCGGCTTGCACCAAAAAGCCTTTGCTTTTTTTGGAGGAGTAACGAATCGGGTGGTCCTGGATAACCTAAAAGCGGCTGTGGTAAAGGCACTGGTACTGGATCCTATACTTGGCGAAGCCTACCGGAAGCTGGCGCAGCACTATCACTTCTTGATCAGCCCAAACCGTCCCAGAACCCCACGCCACAAGGGGAAGGTTGAAAATGGAGTAAATTACGTAAAGAACAATTTCTTTGCAGGACAACAGTTTGTGGATATAGAAAGTGCCAATCAGCGTTTGAATGCCTGGGTAATGGAAACTGCTGGAGTTCGTGATCATGGCACCACCCATCAGGCACCTTTGAAGTTGTTCCATGAAGTTGAACAGGGAATACTTCAACCTTTGCCTGCGGAAGCATTCGAATTGCTGGAAATCCGAGTGGCAAAAGTTCACAGTGATTGCCATATCGTGGTGAATGGCAGCTTTTATTCTGTCCCTTATCGGTTGGTAGGCGAAGAAGTGGAAGTACACGTATTGGAACGGGTGGTTGAGATCTATTTCCATAACGAATTAGTTCGAACACACCTGAGAGCGCAGCATAAGGGCCAGTGGCGAACAGAGATGGACGATTATCCTCCATACAAAGCCCAATACCTGCTGAAAACACCGAAGTATTGCTTGGACGTATCGCGGCGGATTGGACCGAACACTCATGCAGTGGTTGAACATTTATTGGGAGATAGGCCATTGGACCGCCTGAGAAGCGTTCAATCCATTCTGGCTTTGGCAGACAGCGTGGGTGAAGCTCGGTTGGAGGCAGCCTGTGCCCGTGCTGTGTATTTTGGGGATCCCCATTACCGGCGAATCAAGGATATTCTCAATGCCGCTCTGGATCGAGAACCACTGCCCAATCAAGTCAGTCCAACCCCCAAACAACAATCATTTGCTTTTTCTCGCAGTCCCAATGAATTCTTTGGAAAATCAAAGGAGTGTGTGCAATGATTTCGACTCATCCTTTACTTCCAAAGCTCAAGCAGTTGAACTTATCTGGAATGCTCAACACGCTCGAGATAAGGGCTGATCAGGCTTTACAGGAGAAACTCTCTCCATTGGAATTCTTCGCTCTGCTTTTAGATGATGAACTGGAAAGACGTGAACAAAAACACATGGATTATCGGATGGGAACTTCGGGCTGCAATCCCTCAAAGACACTCTCATCATTTGATTTCAATGCGGCTGTTGGAGTGAACCGTTCCTTTATCTCTGATCTGGCAAGCTGTTCTTTTATCCAGCGCCATGAAAATATTCTCTTCTGTGGTCCTACCGGAGTGGGCAAATCTCACTTGGCAAATGCGTTAGGAGTTGAAGCTTTGAAACGTAACTTTCGAGTGATCTCCAAACCTACCTATCGTCTACTGACTGACCTGAATGCTTCCAGAGCCAATGGTACCTTCACCCGCAACTTTGGCGCCGTTCTCCGCTGCGACCTGTTGATCATGGATGATTTTGGTTTGCAAGCTTTATCTCCGAGCGCCATTCAGGACCTTTACGAGATCATCTGCGAGCGTTACGAAACTGGTTCAATCTTAGTGACTTCTAATCGCGCATTTGAGGAATGGGCTGGTGTTTTTGAGAATGACTTACTTTCTTCTGCTGCCTTGGACAGGCTGACTCATCATGCTCATTCTCTGATTATCCAGGGTGAAAGTTATCGCCAACTCTCTCGAAGAAAGGAGGCTTTGCAGATCGCTAAATCATAATTTTGTGTCTTCTGGTGGTAAACATCAGCCCGACTATAGTGGTAAACATGACCCGACTATGGGTGGTAAAGTTCGCCCGGCTATTGACATGGAGGCTTCCCAAAGGTTTTATTTTAAACTTGGACAGGTCATTATTTAGGTCTTTGAGACCTTGTTGAGTTATTGTCGAAGGTACAAGAAAAACATATTCATTACGCATGATTTTTTCTCCTCATAATAATTCGCTGACTTTTTTAAGGATTAAATAGATTTTCAACACCTCCTTTTTAGGCCAGAAACTCAGTTTTATCTTCTCGATTCCAGATAAAATTAGTTTTAAGTAAAAACAAGTCTACAGCTACCTTAAATCACGAAACCAGCGTATCAAGGCAACGAAGGTATGAGGCTTCCGATTTCTAAAAAATAAGAGGCCAACTTTTATGAAAGGGATTAATTATTTTTGGCTTCCAGAGGAAAAACTACAACTGCGCCCACTATTTTGAAATTATTACATAAAGAATAACCGAATTCAATATATTGTTGATTACAGATTTTGGGAGATGAAGGAGTACGGGTGCCTCCCAGAGGTGTTTGTGAAAAGTTGTTGCGAATCCCATATAGGAAACACATAATTGTTATTAATATAGCAACGAGAACGCGATATGCATGCAACCTTTTCTACTAGAATTGAGTGATAGTAGATTCCACAGCCTTGTAATCTTCTATCCGCTTCATTTCATTTACTTCAAGAATTAACGTGATCTTTTCTTATCAGGAAGAAAATTTCATCTCATATCTGCATACTTGAGCCTCTGGATAATTCTACCTATCAGCAGTATTATTGGCGCTTATGTGTTTCCATCAGATATTTTTTATTGGAGTTTGCAATGCCGCGTCGAAGTTTAAAACAACTTTATATCAGTGAATTTAAAGGTTATAACCTTCAAAAACTTCAGCAAGACGCCATGGCCGGGTTGACCGTTGCCGCTGTGGCTTTGCCGCTTGCCCTTGCCTTTGGGGTTGTGTCTGGAGCAACTGCTTCTGCAGGTTTGGTGACGGCAATCATCGCCGGCTTCATTTTTGGCGCATTATCAGGGGCACCCTTTCAGATCAGTGGCCCAACCGGCGCGATGAGCGCCGTTCTTGTCTTGCTTGCCCAAAAATATGGCCTCAGTGGAATTTGGGTGGCAGGCTTGATGTCTGGAGCGTTTTTACTGCTCATCGGTTTGCTGCGCCTTGGACGTTTTATCGCCTTCATCCCTTCCCCGGTGATTACCGGCTTTACTTCAGGTATCTCACTGATCATCTTGATCGGTCAAATTGATAATTTTCTCGGCGTCAAGACCCCCGCCGCAGAGTCATCGCTAATAAAATTAGTGAATTATTTCAAACCGGGATACACCCCTGATTGGCACACCATCCTGCTGGCAGGCATTGTCATTTTTATTATGCTCTTCTGGCCAAAAAAATGGAATGCAAAATTCCCGGCCTCACTTTTGGGGATCATCGTTGCAACTGGTTTGAACGCTATACTTAAATGGCCGGTGGCGATCATCGGCAGTATTCCCCAGACCCTTCTGCTACCCGACCATCTGACTATCAGCAACATCCCCTGGGCTCATCTGGGTGATTTCCTGGGACCTGCACTCACCATCACTGCACTAGGAGCGATTGAATCCCTTCTATGCGGAACGGTTAGTTCAAATATGACCGGCATTCGTTTGCAGGCCAACCAGGAACTGATCGGGCAGGGTATCGGCAACATGATCATTCCCTTCTTTGGCGGTGTGCCTGCCACGGCTGCCATCGCCCGCTCAAGCGTTGGGATCAAGTCTGGAGGACAAACCCGCCTGGTTAGTATTTTCCATTCCATTGGTTTGCTCCTTTCCATGTTCCTGCTTGCGCCCGTTATGGCCAACATTCCACTCGCCGCTCTGGCAGGCGTGCTCATCGTCACAGCGTTTCGTATGAACGAATGGGGCTCGATCTCCTTCATGTTCAACAAACGTTTCAAGAGCGCCATCATTGGCTTCACGATCACGATGTTCTCCACGGTGGCCTTTGACCTGACCCAGGCCATCCTGATCGGATCCGCCATCGCCGTCATGCTCTTTATAAGCAAGATCGCCCAAATCGATATTGTGATCAAATCCGTGGACCCATCCAAACTGCAGCAACGCGGAATTGCCACAGAAGGAGATTATCCACAGGTAAAGGTTGCCTATCTCACCGGGCCGTTGTTTTTTGCAGCAATGGGGTTTTTCAATGAAGCGTTTGCTAATTTAGATGGAACAGGCACACTCATTCTTTCGATGCGCGGAGTCCCATTAATTGACACCGCAGGCATCGAAGCGATTGAAAAACTCTATGAAAAGATCAGTGTCCAAGGCGGTCAACTCATGTTTGCCGGCACCCACGATAATGCTTTCAATATGCTCGACCGTGCCGGACTCGTCAGCAAAGTCGGGAAAGATAACTTCTTCTGGTCTTCCGATCAGGCAATCCTTGAAACTGAACACCGCAAGTGCAATTGAATTTGACACACCATATTGATATAGAAAAATCCTCTTGGTTTAAAAAGCCAAGAGGATAAGGTTTTAGAATACAAGTTACAAATCCCTTTAAGGAAACCCTCATCTTAAAAAACTTGTCCTTCAATAATACGTATTGTGGAAGAAGTTTACTGCTCCCTCCATTTTTTTTAATATCGATATACATGGGTCATCACCGGCGGTTTTGACGATTCTCCACTCTCAATTCTCGATTCTCGGCCTTACTTCCCGATCCTCCCCCTGACGTACTGCTCGATGTCGGCCACGATCTTATCCACCTCGCAATCGCGGAACATCTCGTGGCTGGTCACCTCGTACCAGATGATCTTCTTATCCTTCTTCGGTGTGGAAATTCGGTCGTAGATCCATTCGGCGCTCTCGGGCACCACGCTCACGTCCTTGCGGCTTTGCAGGATTAATGTCGGCACGCGCACCTTTTCCAGGTTTTGCAGTCCATGCCCCGAATATTCCAGAAGCTCGTCGATGGCGTCCATCGGCGCCCAGTGGTAGTTGTTGTCGTACTGGAGTAACGATTGATCGGCTCGTACTGGCGGCACATTCCACTTCTTGAAGAAGACCTTTATCACCGGCCGCAGAAAACTCAGCGGGCGTCCGGGGGCAAGCGGGTTAGCCAACTGCACCCCCGCGGCCGCCAGCACAATGCTGTCCACTTTATCGGAGTACATCGCGGCCAGGTCGAGCGTCACCAGTCCTCCCATGCTCAACCCCACGATGATCACTTTATTGACTTCCTTAAGCAGGTCCAGCAGCGCGGACTCGCCGTCCGCCAGCCAGTCTTCCCACTTGACGCCGCGCAGTGCGTCGGGTGATTCTGCGCTGTGTCCACGCAGGATCGGCATGCGCGTCGGCAGCCCCAGTTTCTTCATCGGCGGCTCGATCGGGCTCACGCAATCCACGCTCGAGGTAAATCCGTGCACGATCAGTACTCCAAACGGTTTCTTGACCATCATTCCCTCCGGATGAAAGATTGATTTGCGGTTCTTGCGTGGAGTAATGAATGGGGAGCATGTCAGGATGAATTACGATCCAGGAACCATATTTATCATACCAAAAATGGGCGATATTCAATCGTATATTATTTATTTCGTTAAATTGTGGCGAGGGTGGGATACATGCCCGCAAGGGTACGTGTACACCCTGGGCGTATATGAAGATAGAAATGTTTTTATGGAGTTAAATAAATAGTAGCAAGGGTGGGAATTGCGAGCGTTTTCTGCGAGTTACAGTTACACCGGTAAAACCAACTATACTTGGCTAATTAAATAAATAGTGGCGAGGGTGGGACCCGTACCCCTTAGGGGTATTTGAACACAGAAATTATGTTGTTATCAAGTTAAATAAATAGTGGCGAGGGTGGGATTTGAACCCACATCCAATGGCTTATGAGTCCACTGCTCCACCATTGAGCTACCTCGCCAACGGCTCAAATCTTACCAGAACCCCCCTTATTTGTCAACGAAATCGGCTTCCCTGCCCTCCCTGACCGAATATTGGCTTGTGCTTACGATTGGGCGCGAATAGACTTTTACTTCCTTATCGAGACGGTTTTTCAGGTTTTGTTTCTCCACGTCGAGATCATATCCTGTCTGAATGTTAAGCCAAAATCGCTCAGAAAGCCCGAAGTACTTGGAAAGCCGCAAGGCTGTATCCGGCGTGATCCCTCTTGTGCCATGCACAATTTCATTAATCCGCCTGGCGGGCACGTTGATATCCTTTGCCAGCCGATATTGGCTGATCTTGAGCGGTTTCAGAAATTCTTCCAACAAGATTTCTCCCGGATGGATCGGAGGTAATGTTTTATCCATTTATATTTCTCCTAGTGATAATCCGTAATTTCAACGTAATACGCATCATTATCTTTCCATTCAAAACATATACGCCATTGGTCATTTACCCGGATACTATATTGGCCTATCCTGTTGCCGCTTAATTTTTCAAGCTGGTTTCCGGGAAGGTTAATCAAGTCCTGGAGTGTTTCGGCCGCATCCAGCAGAATCAATTTTCGTCTGGCAGAATTGATGATATTAGTCGGCAGCTTTCGAGAAAGCATATTATCAAAAAGTTTTTCAGTTACTTTATCTGCAAACGATTTGATCATAATATTATAATAACGCAACTCGTTATTAATTTCAATATTACTATCCTATCCAAACCCCAGCCCCTTTTCCTTCATCGAGACATAGCTGTTGCGCCCGATCACCAGATGGTCGATCACTTCCACGTCCAGCAGCTTGCCGGCCTGGATGGCCGCGCGCGTCAGCGCCGCGTCTTCGGGGCTGGGCGTCGGGTCCCCGCTGGGATGGTTGTGCGCCAGTATGATCCCCGCCGCGGAGCGCTGCAGCGCCTTCTTGAACAGCTCCCCCACCCGCACCATGGATGCGTTCAAGGATCCCTTGTAGACCTTGTCCACTTCGATCTTGCGGTTGCGCGTATCGAGCAGGATGACCCAAAGATGTTCCTGATCCAGCGCCTGCATCTCGTAGCGCACCAGTTCCGCGGCGTCTTCCGGCGAACTGATGGCCGCGCTCAGATCGGGGTCCTCCTTTTTTAACCGGATGCCCAGTTCGATGGCCGCCTTGATCTGGGCCGCTTTGGCCCGCCCCACCCCTTTGATGCCGCACACCTGCGCGAAGGTGGCCCGCTGGATCCCCGCCAACCCGCCCAGTTCATCCAGAATGCGCTGCCCCAGCTGTACCGAGTTCATGCCCGTCACCCCCACGCGCAGCAGGATGGCCAGCAGTTCGGCCTTGCTCAGGGCTTCAGGGCCGTTGTGCTCCAGCCTTTCGCGCGGACGTTCGTCTGCAGACAGATCGGTAATTCGGTAGGTCGCCGGGGATTCTCTCACCATTTCACCCTCCTGATATGGCTGACTTCCTCTTTTCATTAGTATAGCACCTGTTCCAACTGCTTTTTCAACATCCGCGGGCAACCATGCTATAATTTCTGCATGGGAGAACGCAATGAACCTTGATCCGTCGGTATTAAAACAGATCACACTCATCGGTACAGGTTTTTCGATCGCCTTTCTGGTGGCTCTATGGCTAAGCCTCATTTTTTGGGCCAACAGAGACATCCGCACGCGTTCGCGCGATCCGATCATGCGCATCCTTGCCGTCGTAGTAGTTGCCCTGCTCTTTCTCCCCGGCATCCTGGTCTATCTCATCTTAAGACCTGCCGCGACACTTGAAGAAGAATATCAGCGATCCCTCGAAGAGGAAGCCCTGCTGCAATCCATCGAGGATTCCGCTGTATGCCCCGGCTGTGGCCGGCGGGTTGATCCGTTGTGGCTGGCTTGTCCAAGCTGCCACACCCGCCTGAAGAAAAAATGTGAGCATTGCGGAAAGGTGATCGACCTTCCCTGGAATTTATGTCCCTGGTGTGAGACACCCGTCAAGGGCATGCGCACAGAAGCTCCCGTCAGCTTGCAAACACCGGATCTTGATCTTGATATTGACCCCCAGGAAGATCGTTTTCAGGATCACCAGCCTAAAGACGGCAGACCTTTTCAGAACTCCATGCTGAACGATAATGAGTTCTTATCTCACCAATAAGCCGGGATCATCGCTTTCATGTCCGAATTAGCTTTATTGCAGCCTGTTGATTACCTGATGATCGGTCACGT
>Ga0209270_1002641_pt1 | contig 18046 bp, 11 predicted proteins | sample MTBAKSrepl1MetaG_FD_187456 | JGI IMG/M metagenome (GOLD analysis project Ga0209270, IMG submission 187456) | Enrichment culture microbial communities from Arthur Kill intertidal strait, New Jersey, USA, that are MTBE-degrading - MTBE-AKS1... | ecosystem: Environmental > Aquatic > Marine >...
AGCCGCGACCGACTCAACCGCTACACGCGGCCGGTGAGCGACGAGCTGATCCAGCGCATCGAACAGCATCGCCCCCGCACCAAGGACCAGCTCAACCGCATCTGGTACGGCTATCACAACCGCCAGCCCCAGCACTACGACAACAGCCGCTACCACGGGGTCAACCTGCACAACATCTGGTACCGGGGCACGGTGGAGTTCCGCTGGTTCGAGGCGACCCTCCACGCGGGACGGATCAAGGCCTACCTGCAGTTCTGCCTCGCCGTCGCCGCCAAGGCGCTCAACGGTCGGGCCGCCTCCAGCCGCAAGCGGGACTTCGATCCCCAGAGCGCCAAGTACGACTTTCGAGTCTTCCTGCTCCACCTCGGCCTGATCGGCGACGAGTTTAAGACCGCCCGCAAGCATCTGATGGCCAACATGCCCGGCGACGCCGCCTTCAAGAACGGACGGCCTAAACCGGAGGAGGTCCTTCCGGACGAAACCACCACTCACACCAACGAGGCCGGGCAAGTTCCCGGCCTCACTGTTTAAGGAGGGGCTCCATGAAAATTCTGATCCGCTCCACCCGGCTTTCCGGCGAACCGATCCCCGGCAGCGGGGAAACCCTGCAGGCCGCCGACTGCCTCGAAGTTGTCGAGTTGATGCGCGGCCAGACGCCGTTTACCGCCAGCCGAGCGCCCCGGGACTACATGACCGAGGTGCTCTCCGGCATCGAAGGCGGTCCGACCCAGCCGTTGCCGGAGGACGCCGCCGCTGCGGCCGCCGAGTTTCTCACCCGCCTGGCGCGGCACGGCCTGATCGAGTTCCTGCCCGACGACAAGGCCAGCGATCCCTGGCCGGAACGATTCCTCGAAGCCCTGGAAACGGTGCGGCTCTCCGGGCGCACCAACATGCTCGACCACCTGGAGGTGACCCGGCTGACCGCCGAGATGGGCTACCCAGAGGTGGCCGAGTGGCTGACGGGCCACCGGCGCGAGTACGCGGCCTTCGTCCTCGATGGGACAAGACCGCTCGGCAAGAACTTCGGCGGCAAGGAGGACCCGGCTCCATGTGCGGACAAGTAGGCATCATCTTCGGCCGCAAGCGCAGACGGCCGGACGAGCAGGATTACCTGCGCGAGGTCTTCATCCGCATGCTGCTGCACAGCGAGGAGCGCGGCCCGCACGCCTCCGGTCTGGCCTGGCTCAAGATCGACGGCAGCCACCGGATCTTCAAGCGGCCGATGCGGGCGCACGAACTGGTCTACGAGAAGCCGTTCCAGGAGCTGCTCGGGCAGGTCGACAACGAGACCACCATCCTCATGGGCCACACCCGCTGGCGCACCCGGGGCAACGAGTTCAACAACCGCAACAACCATCCCATCCGGGCCGGGATCGTCATCGGTACCCACAACGGCACCATCTACAACGCCGATTATCTGTTCCGCCGTCTCGGGCTGCCGCGCTTCGCCGAAGTGGACAGCGAGCTGATCTTCCGCCTGGCCGACCGCTTCGCGCCCGAAGGCCCCATCGACCAGGAGGGCCTGAAGAAGGCGCTCGCCCTCTGTCGCGGCCAGATGAGCGCCGTGCTGGCCTCGCGGCTCGACCCCGGCACCATCACCGTGCTCAAGGGCAACAAACCGCTCTGCCTGCGCATCCACCGCCAGCACCGGGTGGTGCTCTACGCCTCGGAGCCAGCCTTCATCGACTTTGCCGTGGACTTTGATCCGGGCTGGCGCGAGCTGGAGGTGCCGCCCATGACCATGCTCACCATCCGCCACAAGGATGTGCGGGCCATCGAAAACAGCGAATTCCGCTTCATACCCCAGGAGCGCAAAGGGACACTGCCCGAAGGAGTGAATGCATGAACATTGGAGAACCATCAAAGCTGAACACAAATCCGGAAGACAGTCCCGAGACCATCCTCCGGCTCTTCGTCTACGGCACCCTGAAACGGGGCTATTGGAACCATCAGCGCTTCTGCGCCCAGGCCCGCAGCATCGAACAGGCCGTGGTCTGGGGCAGGCTCTACCATCTCCACGCCGGGTTCCCGGCCATCGAGGTGCCGGAAGGCCTGATCCTGGCCCGGGGCAGTGTTGATCCATTGGCCGACGCCCGCAGACAGCAGGAGATCGGCACGCCGTGCTTCGGACGCCCGACCGGCGACTGGAATCTGATCCACGGAGAGCTGGTGACCTTCACCGACCCGCAACGCGACCTGCCGCCCATCGACCGGCTGGAAGGCTTCCGGCCCGGCGGGCACAGCATGTACCAGCGGGTGATGGTGGCGGTGCTATGCGGTCGCACCTCGATTCCAGCCTGGACCTATTGGATTCCATGCCCGCCTTACGCGGAAAGAGTCGCCAGTGGCCAGTGGTTACGCCCGTGAACCGATCTTTGCGGCCTTATCCGGATTATTGGTTTTCCGCTTGACACAAGGAGCCAACGCGCGTATTGGTTAGAATATAACGTCATAAAATGAACATGCCGTCACGTTTTTAAATGTTCTATGCTGCCAAGGAAACGGAGGTCAGGCAATGCAAGATGAGAAGCTCCCACGTCGGGAAAGAGAAAAACGCAGACATCGTCGGCAGATGCTTGCCGCTGCACTCGAGCTTTTCTCGAAGAAAGGATACCACAACGTATCCATGCACGAGATTGCAGAAAGAGCAGAGTTTGCCATCGGAACGCTTTACAAATTCTTCAAGAACAAGGAGCACCTCTACAAGGCCCTCATGATGGAAAAGGCAGCGGAATATCATCATACCCTGAGCGGAGTCCTTTCGAGGGAAGGTGACGTCCTGACTATTCTCAAAGACTACATTTCCGCTAAAGCGGGGATCTTTGCCGATGACGTTGCCACGTTGCGGCTCTATTTTGCTGAAACGCGGGGTGCGAGTTTCAACATCAAGGCCGGTCTCGATCAGGACATTCGCAAGCTTTATGACGAACTGGTAGAGCAACTGGCTTCGACACTGGAAAAAGGTATTCGCAAAAACGTGCTTCGCGATCTGAACCCCTACTATATGGCCGTGGCCCTGGAGGGAATCACCAACGCTTTTCTCTTCTGTTGGCTGGAAGATCCGGAACGGCATTCATACAAGGCGAATGCCCCGGTGATCAGTGACATGTTTCTCAAAGGGGTGATGGCCGAATGAAAAAAGCCTTAAGGATAACAGCTCGCACCATGGTTATGCTTCTGGTGGGAGGTGGATTGCTGCTGACAGCGGGTTGTATTTCTATTAGCGCTGCCGCCGAGCCGTTGCACGGCCATTCCGATGCAATCGCCGAAAAATCGCCGGAAATAGAAGGCAATCGTCCCTCTGCTCCCGTTGAGGAGCTTCGCAAGCTCGAAAAGGATGGCAATATACACCTTTCGTTAAGCGATTGCCTGAAAATAGCGTTGCAACAGAATTACGATATCCGCCTTACACGGGAAGCCCTGACTCAAGCCAATACAAAGATAACTCAGGCCAGATCGGCTATGCTCCCATTTTTGGGGGCGGAGGCTTCCTATACACGACTGGACGAGGAGTTGAGTTTTGCAATGGGACCGCAATCATTGACCTTCATGGATCGTGATCAATACAAGGCGGGGCTCGTCATCCGGCAGCCCATTTTCACGGGAGGGCGATTGAATGCGGCGCGCAAGGCATCCCAGTATTCACGAGACGCTCAAGCTCAAGAGAACAGGGCCGTTGAAGAGGAAGTCGTTTTCCAGGTTACACGCGCTTATCGGACCGCACAGTTGGCCGAAGCGTTTCAAGGTGTTGCCGTGGAGGCCGTCGATCTTCTCAATGTGCATGAACATGACGTGGCGATTCTGGTGGAGAAAGGGGCGAATCCGGAAATTGACCTGCTTCGCACCCGAACGGAACTTGCCAATGCCCGCAAAGATCTGAATGGCGCTGACAACGCCGTCGACCTGGCATATTCTGCACTTAAGAACTTGCTGAGCATGCCCCTTGAAGAATCAGTCCGTTTGACGGAAGCCTTGGTGCGGTCGCCCGGGCCGGGGGCGGATCTTTCGTCTCTCACCGAGTTGGCCCTTTCGCAACGTCCCGAACTGTCTGCAATGGATTCCAAAATGGCAGCTGCGGAGCAGGCGCTTAAAGCGGCCAGGGGAGAATACCTGCCTACCATTGCCCTGGAAGGGCGTTACGAATATATGGAAGGCGATTTTCGGGATCTGGAAGGCGGAGAGCATTGGACGGTTGGAATAGGGGCGCAGTTTCCCCTCTGGAATTGGGGGAAAACCGCTGCCAAGGTCAGAGAGGCGGGATCGCAACGGGCTCAGGTAAAAATCCAGCGAGATAAAACGACAGATCGCATTCGTCTTGAAGTGCGCCAAGCCTTCCTGGACCTCGGAAAAGCAGAAAAGAATATCGATGCGGCTGAGAGTGCACTGAAGACAGCCAGGGAGGCTTACCGCCTGGCAAGAGCCAGCTACCGGGCAGGAGAAGGCACAAATACCGACGTGCTGGACGTTCGTACGGCCTTAAGTCGAGCTGAAGCGAATCACACACAGGCTCTTTTTGATTACAACGTTGCCCTTGCCGCCCTTCATCGAGCGGTGGGCGTAATGGTGATAGAGCCGCCTGATATCAAGGAAAAGGAGTCTGCCGAATGAGACGAAGAGGAGTCTATATATCCATTGCTATTGCGGCTGCTGTTATTGCGTTCTTGGCTGTCCAAGTTTCCAGGAAGCAATGGCAAAAAGATGAAGATCCGAACGCGGCGGGCAAGGCGTTGCCTGTCACAATCGCATCTGTTGTCCCGCACGAATTCGCTGATGAAATCAGCGCCGTCGGCACCTTGAAAGCCCGAGACACGAGTCCGCTAAGCCCCAAGGTGGCAGGAACGGTGAGCCGGGTTCTGGTTGATATCGGTGAGCGCGTCAATGCCGGTGAGGTCGTTATAAAACTGGACAGAACAAACTATGATCTCGGCGTCAAGCAGGCCCGGGCGGCGCTAGCAGCTGCGGAAGCAGCAGTTCCGCAGGCTGAAGCCCATTTTGAACAGGCCGAGAAAGAATACCGACGCGCAATCGAACTGCTGAAGGAAAAAGTGATTCCGCAAAGTCGCTTTGATGCATCAGAAGCGGCCTTTAAAAGCGCCAAGGAAGCGGTGTTCTACGCCCGAGCACAGAGGGACCAGGCAAAGGCCGCCTTGGAGACAGCGCTGGAACATCTCAAGGATGCAGATATCCGATCGCCTATCGGCGGCGCTGTCGTGGAGAGAAATGTGGAAATCGGTCAGGCGGTCGCTCCCGGCGGCCGACTTCTGCTAATCGTGGACCAAACATCTCTGAACCTGGATGTCGATTTGCCGGAAGCAGACATTGGCCGGATTGTCGTTGGAACTGTTGCGCTGATCACGACAGACGCCTTCCCGGGACATGAGTATTCAGGGAAAGTAACCGTTATCAATCCATTGGTGGACCGAAAGACGCGTACTTTCCGCATGAGAATCGAGGTGCCGAATCCGTCCGGGAAGTTGGTGGACGGAATGTATGCCAGGGTGAAGCTTTCGGCAGAGAAAAGAAGGTCCCTTGCCGTTCCCCGTGAAACCTTGCAACGCCTCCCCGGCAGCGGCACCTATTACGTTTTTGTGGTGGAAGGAAATAAGGCCCATAAGCGAACGGTCGAAATTAGGGCCATGGATGACCAATTTGCCGAAGTGATGGGCGGCTTGGTTGAGAATGACAAAGTGGTCACCAGCGGAGCGGGACGTTTACAGTCAGGCATGGAGGTAAGCGTGCAAGATATTTTGAACAAGAATGGGACGGATAACTCTGGGGGACAACTTTTCAAGAAGAACGGCGGTGAACATGTCGGACGATAGCTCAGGTTTTCCGAAAAATATCGGCCTGGCTCTGGGTAGCGGCTCCGCACGGGGATGGTCTCATATCGGTGTATTGCAGGCACTAGCTGAGGCAGGAATAGAAATCAGGTACGTCGCCGGCACCAGCATTGGTTCGTTGGTAGGGGCCGCATGTGCCCTTGGCAAAATGGATGTGCTGGAAAATTTTGCCCGTCAGCTCGACTGGAAACAGATTGTTTCCTTCCTGGATGTAACTTTTCCGAGGTCGGGACTCATTGATGGAAAGAAGATCAGCGATTTCTTTCGTTCTCATGTTCGAGAAATGAACATTGAAGAATTACCTCTCCGCTATTGCGCGGTTGCCACCGACCTGGCCACGGGTCGTGAGGTCGTGTTGAACAAAGGGGACCTCATAGAGGCAATCCGCGCGAGCATCTCGGTTCCGGGCATTTTCACGCCGGTCAGGAAAAACGGCGGCTTTCTGGTGGATGGAGGGCTGGTCAACCCCGTGCCGGTGAGCGCTGTCAGGAAAATGGGAGCGGATTACGTCATCGCTGTTGATTTGAACCATGACATTATCGACAAAAGGAGTACCGCCGGCATCGCTCCGGTTGATTCATCGGTGGCAGGTATGGTTGTTCAGCCCCAGCCCGCAGAATGGAGAATCGCGCAGGATCTGACCAACAGGCTCAGCGAATTCGGTTCGCCCGCGTTATCGCAAGTGCGCCAGTGGCTGCAAAGGGACCCCGTGCCAAATATCTTTGATGTGTTGACGACTGCAATCAATATTATGGAAGTGCAGATCACCGCAACAAGATTGGCAACCGATCCGCCCGATCTGCTGATTCGGCCGAAGCTGGGGGATGTTCGTTTTCTCGAATTCCATCGGGCCGAGGAGGCCATTGCCGAGGGGTACCGAGAAGCCATGGTGCAGCTCAAAGAAAGATGGAAGTGTGCCGCCAAAAGAGATTTGCCAGGAGGTTTTTTACCGGGGAGGACGGAAGATGGGAATTAATATTTGTCAGTTACAAGAAAAACGCCTCGTTGATCGTCTGCGTTCTCTGAGGGTCAAAGGAGAAGTGATCGAGAAAAAAAGAATGGAATCATTCAGTGGACGGCCCGAAAGGAAGATTGTCGTTGTCAAGTTCAAGAACAGGATAATTGAAACAAACCTTGATGACGCAGAATTCGAACGGACTGAGATCGGGGAACGGATTTGGTTCTCTCCTCCGGTCCCTGATCGTGATCCGTGCACTTGCCATCTATTCGTCTGGCTGATTGTTGGAATCACATCTGGGGCACTGGCAATCTGGGCCATCACAACCCATTTTCCTGGAAAAACCGCCGCTATCCTTTCTCTTGTCGCAGCAGGTTGGATCAGCGTTATTGCCTGGGCCAGGATATGTTCGCACGAGCAAAGCAAATGCCTTCGGGACCTTAAGACGGAAGTCGACTTTTTTGAAGCTGACGGTGACGACAAGCAAGGGGAACAGAAATGAAATTACCGGAGATATCCGTCCGCAGGCCGGTCACGACCGTTATGGTTTTCGCTGCCATTACATTGCTGGGTTGCGTGGCTTTTTTCAGGCTCAACCTCGACTTGTTGCCGGATATTGAACCTCCGGCCGTGAGTGTCATCACACCCTATCCGGGGGCTTCCGCCACGGATGTTGAGTCGGAGGTGACCAAGTACCTGGAAGACCAGCTTTCCACCACACCGAATCTCGACCGGCTGGAGTCAAAGTCCAAAGACAACATCGCCATCGTCAATTGCATATTCAACTGGGGCACCGACCTGGATGTTGCGGTCAACGATATCCGGGAGAAGATCGATCTTGCCAAGCCGGACCTTGCCGATGGAGCGGAAGACCCCTTTATCTTCAAGTTCAGCAGTTCCATGGTGCCGGTGCTCATCATGACGGTGACGGCGGAAGAAAGCAGTCCCGATCTTTACAGAATTGTGGACAAGCAGATCGCCGATCCGTTGAAGCGTGTGCCCGGCGTGGGCGCTGTCGTCTATATCGGCGGTCAGGAAAGACAGATCAATGTGCATTTCGACCGCGAAGCAATAGATGCTTATCACATTTCCGTCCAGCAGATCAGAAATGTTCTCGCCGCTGAAAACCTGAACCTTCCGGTGGGCACCGTCAAGATCGGGAGGAATGAACTCCAGATCAGAGTGGCGGGGCGCTATCGGGATGCAGCGGAAATCGCAAATACGGTGATCGGAAGCAACGGCGACGCGCTTGTGCGGCTCAGAGACGTGGCCACGGTCACCGATGCCTTTGAGGAGCCGCAGGAGTGGGCGCGTTCCGGCAAGCTTCCTGCGATTGCCTTGATTATTCAGAAGCAGTCCGGGACCAACACCGTCAACGTGATCGAAGCCATAAAAGATCGCCTCAAGACACTGAAGACCGAAGTGCCGGCGGATATCGAAATCCACGGGATTCTGGATAACTCAGATCACATTTATGCGATGATCAATAGTTTGACCGAAGCCGCCGTCGTCGGAGGCCTTTTGGTCATTGTCGTCTGTTTCCTGTTTCTCCGGCGGTTTCGCACCAGCCTGGTCGTCTCAATGGCAATTCCTTTTTCGATTATCGTCGCCTTTATCGGCCTCTTCGTCATGGATTATACCATCAACGTCATTTCCATGATGAGTCTTGCCATTGCTGTGGGAATGGTGGTGGACGATGCCATCGTCGTACTTGAAAACATCGTGCGGCATGTGGACGATGGCAAGCCTCCGCAGTTGGCCGCCGTGGAGGGAACATCCGAAGTGGGTATGGCGGTAGCCGCGTCAACATTGACCATTGTAGCTGTCTTCGCCCCTCTTCTCTTAGTGAAAGGGATCGCCGGCATCATCTTTGGTCAGTTGGCGTTCATGATCTTGATTACGATTCTGGCCTCGCTTTTCATTTCATTGACGTTGACCCCCATGGCTGCTTCCCGTTTGCTCCGTTCACGGGATCAAAGAAAGCTCAATCCGGTATTTGTATGGAGCGAGCGTTTGCTGAATGGAATCGAAGCCGGTTATTCTCACGTCCTGGGATGGGGACTAAGGCACCGTAACATTTTGCTTTCACTTATAGTTATTGTATTTATCGGCAGTCTGGCACTGATTCCTTTGGTCGGTACGGAATTTTTCCCCGAAGTGGATTCGGGGGAAGTGGAGGTGGTCCTGGAGATGGCGCAGGGCACCCGAGTGGAGGTCACGGCCGGAACCACGGAAGAAATGCTCAACGCGGTGAACGCCATTCCGGAAATGGAAGCCTCCTATGCCCTGGCAGGTCAGACCAAGAAAGGATTTTTAACAGCCCTCGGTTTTGAAGAGGGAACCGGCATCGGTCGCATCGGAGGGCGTCTCATTGATAAAAAAGAACGGAGTCGCCATGCCAAGGAGGTCGCTTCGGAGCTTCGTGAGCAGGTCATAAAACTGCCGGGCGTTGAGAATTTTTCCGCCAGCGCCGTAAGCGTCATCCAAAAGGCGTTCCTGGGAGGCGGCCGGCCTATCAGCATCGATATTCTGGGCCATGATATCGAGACGACCGACAAAGCCGCCGCAAAGATCCAGCGCATCGTGGAAACCACACCCGGCGCAGTGGATGTCTCTGTCAGCAGAAAGAGACCACGGCCGGAAGTGCGGATTTGTCTTGACCGGGATAAGGCGGCATCCCTGGGATTGAATGTGGCGCTTGTCGCCGACGCATTGAGGACCAACTACTATGGATTCGATGATACGAAGTTCCGGGAGGCGGGTGACGACTTCGACATCGAGTTGCGACTGAAAAAAGACCAGCGGGAAACGATTCGTGAAATCGGGGAAACCCCCATCACCACCCTGACCGGTCAGACCATTAAGCTCCGGAACGTCGCGTCTGTTCGGGAAACCTTTGGGCCCGTGGAGATCGACCGGAAAAACAGGACCCGCGTCACAAAGGTTCAGGCGGGCGTCCAGGGCAGGGTTCTGGGGGATGTGGTACGGGATGTTCGAGAAAAGATGGCCTCTCTTGACCTGCCTCCCGGCGTTTCCATCGAATGGGGCGGGGAGGTGGAGGAACAGCGAAAAGCGTTCCGCGACCTGACCCTCCTTTTGATTCTGGGAATAGTCCTTGTCTACATGGTCATGGCAGGGGAGTTCGAGGATTTCGTTGATCCATTCATCATCATGTTTTCGGTTCCTTTCGCCTTCGCCGGAGTGATATGGGCCTTCGTTGCCACGGCCACTCCGCTCAACCTGATGAGCTTCATCGGGGTAATCATGCTCATGGGCATTGTTGTAAAGAACGCCATTGTGCTCGTGGATTATACCAAGCAACTGAGAGCAGGTGGGATGACGCTAAACGAAGCGGTGGTCACGGGCGGAAAAACACGCCTGAGGCCGGTGCTCATGACGAGTTTGACCACCATATTCGGCATGGTCCCATTAGCCCTTTCCAGAGGGGAAGGCTCTGAAATATGGAATGCACTGGGCATCACGGTCATTGGGGGACTGTCGGTCAGCGGCCTTGTGACATTGATTCTGGTGCCGCTAATGTATTCGCTGGTTCACCGGGGTAAAGCAAAATGACGGCCGATGTTGTAAACTTCTTCTTTTCTTTCTCCTTTTTTTCCATTCTTGGATGGATGCTGGAGGTCTCCTATCGTTCCGTGCGTGACAAGCGGTTCGTCAATCCCGGCCTCCTGAAGGGGCCGTATCTCATCCTTTACGGTGCCGGCGCAGTGATGCTTATGGCAGCGGTTTCATTGCTGCAGGAATCCAATTGGGGAACCAAGGCCTTCGCTTATTTCATAATCACAACCGGACTCGAATTCGGCTCCGGATTGGTTGCTCAATACTTTTTCCAGATCCGTCTGTGGGACTATTCGGACCAAAGATTTAATTACAGGGGGCACATCTGTCTAAAATTCTCCCTGTACTGGATACTGCTGGCCTTCGCTTTTGAATATGCCGTTTTGCCCCCCTATCAAAGCATGCTCGTCCTGCTTTCACCGGTCTTCAAGTGGATAGTGGCCGGAGCAACGATCTCAATCATGTCGATGGATTTCCTGGCGGTTGCAGCCGGGCGTTTCCTCCGCCTGACGCCGGAAGAGAAAACTCTGATGGAGGCGGAATTCGTCAACACGGCAAGGCCGCTTCTCGATCTGCCGGAGGTTGCAAAACTGGCGCAGTATAACCATCACAGGGGGAAAACCCGATTGGATCATGTGGAGGAGGTGGCCTGCCTGAGCTTTCGCTGGGGAAAAAGACTTTCCCTTGACACCCGGGCGATTATCCGGGGTGCGTTGCTGCACGATCTTTTCTACTATGACTGGCTGCATGACGGACCCAGGCTGCACGGTTTCCGGCACCATACTATCGCTCTTGAGAACGCCCGCAGCATCACCGGTCTTACCGAAAAAGAAGCGGATATTATTAAAAAACACATGTGGCCGCTTACTGTTATACCGCCGCGCCATATGGAATCGCTGGTGGTTTCTCTGGTGGATACCTTTTGCTCTGCAAGGGACTATCTGAGCATGAAGAAACAAGACAAACCCACAGAGGCGGCCTCCCGTTGCGTTCATCCGGAACCGGGAGATGAAAAAAGATGAAGAACCATGCAGAAAGTCTCTATTTTGCCGGGATCGATATCGGTTCAACTACAGCCAAGGCGGTTATCCTGGATAAAGAGGGTGGCATGGTATTTTTCCGCTACTGTCGTCATCAGGGCAAAACAGTGGAAACAACACGGCGTATTTTCAATGACGCCCTTGAGAAACTTGGCGACGTGGAGCTTGATTTGGCGGTTACCGGATCGGCGGGGATGGGTGCGGCCGAATTCTTCGGCCTGCCGTTCGTGCAGGAAGTGGTGGCCTCCGCGCACGTCATCGAAAAGTTTTTCCCCGAAGCCAGGACATTTATCGAAATCGGCGGAGAAGACTCCAAAATAATATTCTTTGACGGCAGTGGCCGCCCCGATATCCGGATGAACGGAAGTTGCGCCGGCGGGACCGGTGCTTTTATCGATCAAATGGCGGTTCTCCTGGGTGTTGATGTAGCGGAACTGAACGTTCTGGCCGGAAAAGCCACGAATATTTATCCGATTGCGTCGCGGTGCGGCGTTTTCGCCAAAACCGACATCCAGGCCCTGCTGAGCCGCCATGTATCCAGGGAAGATGTGGCGGCTTCCATATTTCATTCGGTCGCCCTTCAGGTGATAACCGCCTTGTCCCGTGGACGGGAGATGGAAAGAAAAATACTGATCGGAGGCGGGCCGCTGACATTTTATCCAATCCTGCGGAAAGCCTTTGCAAATCTGCTCGGCATTGAGCATCCGGATGACCTGGTACTTCCGGATCATCCGGAACTGCTTCCCGCCATGGGAGCGGCCATGGTGCGCAATGGCAAACCATGTCGGGGCCGGATCAGCAATTTTTTATCCATGTCCGAGAGAGGTGTCAGCCGTGCAACCAACAGCGGCACCAAAAGGCTGCCCCCCCTGTTTGCAAGCAATTACGAATTTGAAATATGGCAAAAAAGGCATGAGCGAAATTTGGTTCCCAGGATTGACCTGCCTGAGGCAAAAGGAAAAGATCTTTTTTTAGGTGTGGATTCGGGGTCAACCACCACCAAGATCGTCCTTGTCGATGAGAAAGGCAAACTGGTTCTGAGCTATTACGGCCCCAACAACGGCGATCCCATCCAGGCGGTAAAAAAGGGACTGGCTGAATTCAGAAAAAAGTTTGTTTCTGCCGGCTTTGCCCCGCGGATCACCAGAACGGCGGCCACCGGCTATGGTGAAAGTCTCATAAGAACCGCCTTCGGGTTGGACGACGGCCTGGTTGAGACCATGGCGCATTACCGGGCGGCGCGGCGCTTTGAGCCGGATGTATCCTTTATTCTGGATATCGGCGGGCAGGACATGAAGGCGATCTATATTCATGACAACGCCGTGGCTGAAATTCAGATCAATGAGGCCTGCTCATCGGGATGTGGTTCCTTTATTGAGACGTTTGCCCGTTCGCTAGGGTATAGTGTCCAGGAATTCGCAGAGATTGCATGCGATAGCAAATCACCTTTTGATCTGGGAACCCGCTGCACCATCTTCATGAACTCCAAAGTGAAGCAGGCCCTTCGGGAAGGGGCGACGGTCGGCGACATTTCGGCAGGTTTGGCGTATTCGGTTATCAAAAATGCTCTGTACAAAGTGCTGAAGCTGAAGGACGTCGATGTCCTGGGGGACAAAATCGTAGTTCAGGGCGGAACATTTCGAAATCCAGCCGTATTACGCGCCTTGGAGGTGCTTCTGAACAAGGAGGTTATGAGACCGGATATTTCCGAGCTGATGGGAGCCTACGGTGCGGCCCTGACAGCCCTTGCCAATCATCGTGCGCATGTTGTGGCGGCCGTTGCTCCGCAGCAAGAAGCGCTGAAAGGTCCGGATCGGCCGGGACGGGAGACCGACGACCTGGTTTTTGAGAAATTGGTGATGGGAAGTGGTTTTTCAAAAAAGGAAATCCGCTGCCGGGGATGTGAAAACCAGTGCAGGGTTTTGAAGCTGACTTTCAGCAACGGAAACCATTTTTATACAGGGAACCGATGCGAGCGGCGCTTCAGCAACAATCCGGATGCTCAACGCAAAGGAAGGAACCTGATTGATGATCAGATAAGGCTCCTGTTTGAGCGAAACACGGAACCCGAAGGCGAACCGATTTTCACCTACGGTATCCCCCGCTGCCTGAACATGTATGAAAACTTTCCCTTTTGGTGCGCCTTTTTGACCACATGCGGCTTCAGGGTGGTTCTCTCGTCCGAGTCCAATTTCCAATTATATGAAAAGGGGTCTTCCACTGTCATGTCGGAAAACATCTGTTTCCCCGCCAAACTTGCCCATGGGCATATTTTCGATCTTGCCGGGAAAGACATCGACAGGCTGTTCTATCCGACCGTCGTCTATGAGGAAGAAGAATACGCAGATGCCTTAAACAGTTATAATTGCCCGGTGGTTACCGGATATCCCGATCTATTGAAGAGTGCTGTCAATCCAGAGAAAAAATTCAAAATCCCCCTGGACAATCCATCTGTCAGCTTTAAGGATTTCGGTTTGCTGAAAGATCAGCTTTATCTGTTCTTCAGGCGGTTTGGAATCAATTACCGCACGATATCGGAAGGGGTTGAAAAGGGCGTCAAGGCGCAATCGAATTACAAGACGGAACTCAGGTCCATGGCGAAAACGCTGCTGGTCAGGTCGGAGGCCGAGAGACGGACAACCGTTGTCCTCTGCGGCCGACCCTACCATGCAGACCCGCTTGTCAACCACGGTGTTCCGGATGTATTGACGGAACTCGGCGTGGACGTCGTCAGTGAAACCGCGCTTCCCCTGAATGCAGATACCGTCGCTCTGGAAGATGTCAATGTCCTGACCCAGTGGAGCTATGCCAACAGGCTGTACGCAGCGGCAAGGTGGGTAACAAACACGGCGAATGCCCAAATGGTTCAGTTGACCTCTTTCGGCTGTGGGCCGGATGCGATTTCGGCCGATGAGGTCAAAGAAATTCTGCGCCATGGCGGGAAGATTCATACCTTGATCAAAATGGATGAAATCGTCAACGTGGGCGCCGTCAGGATCAGACTGCGCTCCATGCTGGAAGCGGTGAAGGAAAAGAACGGCAAAACGAGAGCCGTAGGGGGCGGCACAATGCAAACGGGCCGGGCGGTTGTGGGCAAGTCCGGAAAGAGAACCCTGATCGCCCCCTATTTTTCACCCTTCTATTCACCGCTGGTCCCGTCGGCTTTCAGGCCCTTCGGTCACCGGGTTGAAGTCCTTCCGCCCCAGGACAGGGAGTCGGTTGAATGGGGACTTAAAACCATCAACAACGATATGTGCTACCCCTCTGTCCTGGTAGCCGGCGACATTATCAAGGCATTTCAATCAGGCAGGTACGATCCTGAAAAAACCGCTGTCGTCATGACCCAAACCGGCGGTCAATGCCGGGCATCCTCTTACGTGTCGCTTATCAAAAAAGCACTGGCCGCCGCCGGCCTGGATGAGGTTCCGATAATCGCTATATCCAATGAGGAAATCAATGCACAACCGTGGTTTAAAATAGATAAAATGGGGCTGATAAAACGGATGGGCTTGGGAATTATTTTCGCCGATCCCCTGGCCAGGATGTATTTATCAACAATGGTCAGGGAAAAGGTGCCCGGGACATCCAAGAACCTGCATGAAAAATATCTCTTTGAAATGGAAACAGGTATCGAGAATGCAGATTATTATTATCTTCTCAATCTTCTGAAAAGGGCCGTGGCGGACTTCAACCGGGTTGAGATCAACGACAAGACTGTCCCAAGAGTCGGGATCGTTGGAGAAATCTTCGTTAAATATAACTTCTTCTCCAACGGAAATATCATCGACTGGCTGTCCGGCCAGGGGGTGGAAGTGGTTCTTCCTCCTATACAGAATTTTTTCGCCCAGCGCTTTATCAATGAGACCTACGACCAAAAGGCCTTTTTTAAACGTTCTTTGGCGGATCGTATCAAGTACAGGCTGCTGGAGATATACTCAAATTACCATGTCGGCCAAATCGAGCGGATTATGCAGGGATTTCGTTTTTACAGAAAGGCTCATGACTTAAGAAAACTGGCGGCGATAACCGGCGAGGTAGTCAGTTTGGCCAATCAGTTTGGCGAAGGATGGCTTCTTACGGCTGAAATGATCGCCATGCTCAATGAAGGAATCGACAACATCGTCTGTCTCCAGCCCTTCGGCTGCATTGCCAACCACATCACCGGGCGGGGCATGGAAAACAAACTCAGGGAGATGTTTCCTCATCTGAACCTACTTTCACTGGACATGGATGCAGGGGCAAGCGAGGTCAACATGATGAACCGCCTCCATTTTATGGTGACAGCCGCACGGGAAGAGGTGGACCGCGAGGTGGGAACACAGCCGGCGCAGAAGACCGCTCGAAGATTTGCCATTCCCGATGCATGGCCGCGCGAACTGGATTCTTTCAACGCCTACACGTCTTTGGAGGTCGAAAAATGGAGGGCCTGGGCGTCCAACCTGGGACTGTGGGAGAAGACGCGGCAGATGAAGCGCTGGGTCGGCATGTAACCTGCAGCATTGCTGAATTTGACGGTCAGAAGGCAGAGGGCATAACCCTCCGCTCGTCAAACGAGAAGCAGGATGCCGTCGATGCCGGGCGCAAGATCAGCCAGAATCAAGGCACCGAGTTCTACATCCACGGCAAGGATGGAAAGATCCAGAACGTGGAAAGCTCATCTTTTCCGAGATCACCTGGCTTTGCTCCACACGAGCGGCGGAGCTCCAGTCCCATTGGCAGACGGAGTACCCGGAGATCGATATCGCTTCAGCGAAAATCTGGCTCTTCGAGAGGGATAGCTACAGCCCCGAGACCTACTTTGTACTGCCAGTGCATTGCTGGCTTGAGAATTACTATCGCCCCATGCAGGGCCGTTTTGATGCGTTCCTTGAGCGGCATGGCCACAGCGACCAGGCCAAGGCTGTCGTCTATGCCGAACGGAACGAAATTGCCCTTTAGCAAATGCGTTGCGACGTCGAACGCTCGTCTGAGGAAATCGAAGTGGCCGTTCAGGAAATCCGCTTGATTTTTCCTTACCGGCCCTTTATTTTAGGATGTTCGGTTAAAATAAAATAAAGACGAATCTTATTTTAGGTTCGAGGCAGGCAGGATGAAGCGAGAACTCCAAGGCAGATACGTGACCATATCGACGGTGGGTGAGAAGGCCCAGGCCTTCGTGCCCGCGCCGCTGCCGCCACGTCCACCCATCGACTGGACGCCGGAGCTGCGCAGCAAGTTCGACCAGGCGTTGCTCGCGCTCGGGCGGCTGGATAGCGTTTCGACCCCGCTGCCGGACACCTCGCTGTTCCTCTACATGTATGTTCGCAAGGAAGCGGTGCTTTCTTCCATGATTGAGGGAACCCAGTCGTCGCTGTCCGACCTGCTGCTGTTCGAGCTGGATCAGGAACCCGGCGTGCCGCTGGATGACGTGCGGGAGGTCAGCAACTATGTTGCGGCCCTTGACCATGGTCTGCGCCTGCTGGAGGAGGGGCTGCCACTGTCGCTGCGGCTGTTCCGCGAGATTCATGGTGTGCTGCTGACCAAGGGGCGTGGCAGCAATCAGACCCCGGGGGAGTTTCGTCGCAGCCAGAACTGGATCGGCGGCACCCGGCCGGGCAATGCGGCTTTCGTTCCGCCTCCGGCCGAAGAGGTACTGGAGTGCATGAGCAAGCTGGAGCTCTTCCTCCATGACCAGCCGGAGCCGACCCCGGTGCTGCTCAAGGCGGCGCTGGCCCATGTGCAGTTCGAGACGATCCACCCGTTTCTGGACGGTAACGGCCGTCTCGGTCGTCTGCTGATTGCGCTGCTTTTGTGCGAGCAGAAGGTGCTGCGGGAGCCGATGCTCTACCTCAGCCTCTATTTCAAAACACATCGCCAGTACTACTACGAGCTGCTCAACAACGTGCGTATGACAGGTGACTGGGAAGCCTGGCTCGACTTCTTCTCCGAGGCGGTGATCGTCACCGCCACCCAGGCGGTGGAAACGGCGCAGCAACTTCTCGACCTTTCGAACCAGGACCGCGACAAGATCAGCGGTCTCGGCCGGGCGGCTGCATCCACGCTGCAGATTCACCGGGCGCTGATGGAGCATCCCATCGCCACCTCAGGCTCGCTGGTGGAGAAAACCGGCATCACCCCAACGACCGTCAACAAGGCGCTCGGTCATCTGGAGCAGCTCGGCATCGTCAAGGAGTTGACCGCCCAGAAACGCAACCGCCTGTTCAGCTATGCGGGCTATATCGAGATCATGAGTCGCGGCACGGAACTGCCGGGCAGGTAGGTCAATTCGATTCGGTTATGGGAACCGAACCGGCGTCCGAAAACCGGATTCGAAGTTGTTGCGGCTCGACGCCAGGTATCCGTTTTTACTGCAAACCCGTCACCCTCGTCCGGTGCCGGGAAATCAGGGTAGAAAATCGTTTCTCTGGTCTGGTTGGCGGAAAATGGTTGTGTGAGATGACTTCGGCGCATATTATCAAGGCGTTACGAGGAGCGCGGGCTTTGAGACTGTTTTGCGGTAGGTCGGCGTTCCCTCCACCATTTAGAAAAGACAGACCCGTCCACTAACCGCGTCCGGTTATTGGGCGGGTTTTTCGCGTATTGTCAACGATTCACATCGTTTCAGGGTGTCGGCCCTACCGCCCCGATCACTC
>Ga0209270_1002658_pt1 | contig 17892 bp, 19 predicted proteins | sample MTBAKSrepl1MetaG_FD_187456 | JGI IMG/M metagenome (GOLD analysis project Ga0209270, IMG submission 187456) | Enrichment culture microbial communities from Arthur Kill intertidal strait, New Jersey, USA, that are MTBE-degrading - MTBE-AKS1... | ecosystem: Environmental > Aquatic > Marine >...
GTCGAAGGTTTTCAACCTTTTTACGGCCAAGTCCTTTGACCCGGATCAGGTCATCCACCGCGGCGAAAGGTCCCTTGGCGGTCCGGTCGGCGGCGATTAGACGGGCCGTGGCCGGCCCCACTCCCGGCAGCAAAGCCAAGTCCCGGAGCGAAGCCCGATTCACGTTCATCCTGCGGCCCAAAGCCAAAGATAAACCTTCCCCTAACGACTGCCATTCAACCTCGCCGGAGGACCGCTTGACGACCACCCTGGTTCCATCGGGAATCCTGGCGGTGGGCAAGGAACTGACGAAACCGCCCACTCCGGCCGCTTGAATAACTTCGGCGGGCGTCGGCGGACCAGGGAAGACGAGCAATTGCCGGTCCCGCCCGGAATCCACCAATTCGATCCAGGTCCGGTCCTGCGGGGAGAGAGCTTCGGCCGACCGGCCTTCTCCCGGCCAGGTTCCAGCCCAGCCCAGGCCGATCAAGGCTGCGGCCAGAAGGATCAAAATCCCGCTCTGGTTTCTGGCAACTATCAGCCGCCCCCCTTTTTCTTGGACTTTTCGTCCCGGTAAAGTTTATAGGTGATGCTGTCCACCAAGGCCTGCCAGCTTGCTTCCAGGATGTCGTGGGATACGCCCACGGTGCCCCATTTGTCTTCTTTATCGCCCGATTCGATCAAGACCCGGACCTTGGCCCCGGTCCCCTTGGTCCCGGCCGGCAGAACCCGGACTTTATAGTCTTCCAGCCTCATTTCGGTCAGTTCCGGGTAAAAAGTCTCGAGGGCCTTGCGAATGGCGTTGTCCAAGGCGTTGACCGGACCGTTGCCCACCGCCGCGGTGTGTTCGATTTTCCCGCCGACCTCGAGCATGATGGTCGCCTCGGCCGTGGGAGGCTGATCCTCTCTCAATTTCTGATCTATAACCCGAAACCCCAAAAGTTCGAAGTATTTCCTCTGGGTGCCCAAGGCCCGGTTCATCAGGAGTTCAAAGGAGGCCTCGGCACCGTCGAACTGGAAGCCCTGATTCTCCAAATCCTTTATTTCTTTAAGTATCTGCATGACAAACGGGTCACGGGATTCGATATCCAGTCCGTATTTTTTAGCCTTGTTTAAAATAGTGCTCTTGCCGGACAGGTCCGAGACCAGGATTCTCTGCACGTTCCCCACCATTTCGGGCCGAATATGTTCATAGGTCTCCGGATTGCGCTGGACCGCGCTGATGTGGATGCCGCCCTTGTGGGCAAAGGCGCTCCGGCCCACGTAGGGTTGGAACATGTTGTGCTGTTTGTTGGCCAGTTCATTGACAAAACGGCTGACGTCAACCAACTGAGTCAACCCGCCGTCGATCAGGCAGGTCCGACCCATCTTGAGGATCAAAGCCGGAACGATGGAGCAGAGGTTGGCGTTGCCGCAACGTTCGCCCAGTCCGTTAATGGTTCCCTGAACATGAGCGACTCCGGCCTCGACGGCCGCCAGGGTGTTGGCCACGGCCAGTTCGGCGTCGTTGTGAGCGTGGATGCCCAGGCGAACCTTGGGCAGGCGGCGTTTGACCTCTTTGATTATTTTAACCAGGTCGCTGGTCAGGGTCCCCCCGTTGGTGTCGCACAGGACCAGGGTGTCGGCCCCCCCGGCCACGGCCGCCCGCAACGTGGCCAAGGCGTATTCCTTATGGCCTTTAAAACCGTCGAAAAAATGTTCGGCGTCAAAAAAAAGGGTCTCGGCCTGGGGTCTGAGAAACTTTAGAGAATTTTCTATGAGTTCCAGATTTTTTTCCAGGGGAATCCTTAAGGCGTCCTTGACGTGGACATCCCAGGATTTGCCGAACAGGGTCATGGTTTTGGTCCGGGCCGTCAAAAGGGCCTTCAGGTTGCCGTCATTTTCCGGGAGGTTGGCCGGATTATGGGTGCTGCCGAAAGCGACCACGCGGGTCCTCTTCAGATCATAATCCCGGATTTCCTTAAAAAAGGCCATGTCTCGAGGGTTGGACCCCGGCCAGCCTCCCTCGACGAAATCCAGACCGAAACGGTCCAGGCGCAAGGCGATGCGGACCTTGTCCTCGGCCGTGAAGTTTACGTCTTCGGCCTGGGTGCCGTCCCGGAGGGTGGTGTCGTAAATTTCGACAGGTTTCATCTAGTTTTTGTCCAACTCAAAAGCATCGTGCAGGGCCCTGACGGCCAGTTCCGTGTATTTTTCACTGATGACGCAGGAAATCTTGATCTCCGAGGTGCTGATCATACGGATATTGATGCCTTCCCCGGCCAGGGCGGCGAACATCTTGGTGGCCACGCCGGCGTGGCTGCGCATGCCCACACCGACGATGGAAACCTTGGCGATGCCATCATCGCCCAGAACCCTTTCCGCCCCGATCTCCTCGGCTATGCCCCGGAGAAGGCTCATGGCCTTCTCAAAATCCGTTCGGGGCACGGTGAAAGTCACGTCCGTCTGTCCCGGTCCGCCGGCGCTGGTGTTCTGAATGATCATATCGATAACGATGCCGGCCGCGGAAATCGGAGTAAAGATTTTCGCGGCCATGCCGGGCTGATCGGGCACCTTGATCACGGTAATCCGGGCTTCATTCTTGCTGTAGGCCACCCCGGAGACAATCTTAGCCTCCATTATCTCATCCTCCTCGACGATCATGGTTCCTGGTTCTTCATTCTGGGAATGACGCACGTGAATGGGGACCCCATACTTCATGGCGAACTCGACCGAACGGGTCTCCATGACCTTGGCCCCCAGACTGGCCATCTCCAGCATTTCCTCATAAGAAATCCTCTCCAGTTTGCGGGCCTTGTGATGCACGTGGGGGTCGGTGGTAAAAACCCCGCTGACGTCGGTGTATATCTCGCAAACCTGGGCCTTGAGGGCCGCGGCAAGGGCCACGGCCGTGGTGTCCGAACCGCCCCGGCCCAAGGTGGTGATGTTGCCCCTGGCATCCAGGCCCTGGAAGCCGGCCACGGCCACGATGCGGCCCCGGTTCAGTTGGTCTAAAATCCTGGAAGTGTCGATGTCGATGATCTGGGCTTTGCCATAAAGGTCGTCGGTGACGACCTTGGCCTGGAAACCCAGCAAGGAACGGGCTTCAACTCCATGGGCCTGACAGGCCAGGCAAAACAGGGCCACGGAGACCTGTTCACCCGTGGAAATGAGCACGTCCACTTCCCTGGGGTCGGGCATGGGGGTCATCTGCCGGGCCAAGCCCAGCAGACGGTCGGTCTCGCCGGCCATGGCCGACAGGACCACGACCATGTCATTTCCTTCCCTCTTCCGCCGGATGACCCGGTCGGCCACCTTTCTGATCAAATCAAGGCTGCCGACCGAAGTTCCCCCGAATTTTTGGACCATTAACGCCATACTACGTCTCTAACCTCCCTTAGGACCAACCTGCTTTTATTCCCCTGAGCATGTCTATATATTCCGGGCCGATCGACCGAAGGATCGTCCTCCGGCCGCCGGCAGGCTCGATCAGCAGTTCAATCTCCAAACGGGGCCGGGGCAAATCCGGCTCGATCTTCTCGGCCCATTCCAGCACCGTCACCCCGTCACGGGTAAAATATTCGTCCAAGCCGGTCTCGAAAAATTCGTCACCTTCGATCCGATAGCAATCCAAATGAAACAGAAGCAGCCGGCCGGGATATTCGTTGGCCAAAGTGAAGGTGGGGCTGACCACCGGACATTCCGGTGGCACGCCCAATCCCAAGGCCAATCCCTGAGTCAGGCAGGTCTTGCCCGCTCCCAGGCTCCCGATCAAAGCCACCAGGGCCGGAGCCGCCAGTTTCTCGCCGATCAACCGTCCCAGCCGGATGGTGTCTTCCGGACCGGGTAATAACAAAGTTGCTTCCATTCCCGCCCGAACTCAGTGGAGCAGGGATTTGACGATGTCCAGTTTGCCGATCACGCCGACCAGCCGGCCGTCCTTGACCACGGGCAGGGTATGAATATTCTTTTCGGTCATAATGGTGGCCACTTCTTCCAGGGGGGTGTCCGGTTCGACCGTCACCACCTTGCGGCTCATGATGTCGCCCACCACCGTCCCGGTGATCTTGCTGATTTCAGCCTCGAGCCTTTCCGTGCCTTCCAAATAAATGACCCAATCGAACAAGGTTATGGCCGTGGGAATATGAAGTTTTTTATTCTGGGCCACCAGGTCGCTCTGGGAGACCACGCCGACGACCTGACTCTCTTCATTGACCACGGGCACGCCGCTGATCTTATTGAGGGTCAATATTTCCGCCAATTCCCTGATCCCGGCTTCCGGGCCGACGGTGATGACGCCGGTCGACATGATATCCGCGGCGGTCAAAGCCATAAGTTGCCATCCTCTCTATGGACCACTAGATTATACTTGCCTCGGCCGAAGTTCCGGCGGCCGGCGCTCAGGCAATGAATCGGCCCCAAAGTCCGGGCAGTCTCTCCAATAAATCCGAAGCCAGCAATCCGACCGGTCCTCTTTCTTCAGCCGCCTGGTCCGCGGCCAGGCCATGGACAAAGACCGCTAATCCGGCCGCATCAAGGGGGGCGACCCCTTGGGCGATTAAACCGGCGATCATCCCGGTCAGGATATCCCCCATGCCCCCCGAGGCCATGTGCGGGCCGCCGGTGGAATTGAGGAAAAGCCGGCCGTCCGGGGCGGCGATCACGGTCCGATGGCCCTTCAGGACGACGATCACGCCGTGATTCCGCGCCAAATCACCGGCCACGCCCAGCCGGTCGGCCTGGACTTGAGCGGGAGACCGGCCGATCAAGCGGGCCATCTCGCCCGGATGAGGGGTCAACACCACCTCGCCCTTGGCTTTTTTCAGGACTTCCGTCTGCCCGGCCAAGGCGTTCAATCCGTCGGCGTCGATCACCAGGGGCAATTCCACCGTCTTCACCAGGTTGCGAACCAGTTCGGCCGATTCCGGCCTGGTTCCCAGCCCCGGTCCCAGGGCCAAGACCGATTTGCCTCGGGCCAAATCCAGAATACGGTCCAGGGCCAGGACAGACAGGGAGCCGGGTATTTCTTCGGGCAGGGGTTCGGTCATCACTTCGGTCACTTTTTCTTCCAGGATCGGGTTGAGGGCGGCCGGGACGGCCAAAGTGATCAGGCCAGCCCCGGTCCGGGCCGCCGCCAGACCGGCCATGGCCCCGGCCCCGGTCTTGCCCGGAGAACAAGCCACGATCAAGGCGTGGCCGTAATGGCCCTTGTGACCATCCCTGGACCTGGGGCGAAGCAGGCCGACCAGGGTGTCTTCCAGCAACAATTCCTTGCCCGGATCGGCCTGGGCCAGGACGTGCGGCGGAATCCCGATGTCCACGACTTCCAACCGGCCGACCAGATTCTCGCCGGGGGCCAAAAGCAAACCCGCCTTGGGCAGCCCGAAGGTCACGGTCAGGTCGGCTTTTATAGCCGCGCCTAATACCCGGCCGGTATCGGCGTCCAGACCCGAGGGCACGTCCACGGCCACGACCGGCCTGGCGGTCTGGTTGACCAGATCGATGACCCGGCGGTAAAGGCCCCGCACTTCGGTGTTGAGACCGGTCCCGAGGATGGCGTCGATGATCAAATCGGCCTCGGCCAGGTCGAAGCCCTCCAAATGGGCTTCTTCCCGGACTTCCAAGATTTCCAGACCCATCTTTAAAGCAATATCCAGATTTATTCGGGCGTCACCCTGAACCGCGCCTCGCTCGGCTAAAAGAACGACCTTGACTTCAGCCCGCCAGCCATGGAAGATGCGGGCCATGACCAGGCCGTCGCCGCCGTTGTTGCCCCGGCCGCAGACGATTACGATCTTCCGGCCGGCCAGGTCGCCGAAATATTGCCTGGTCAAAACGGCCGCCCCCCGGCCGGCGTTCTCCATGAGGACCACACCCGGGATTCCGCACTCAAAAATGGTCTTGTGGTCCAAACGTCTCATTTCCGCGGCAGTGCAGAATTTCATCTCAAACCTCGATGACCACGAAGGCCTGGGCCAGGCCGTCCTCGTCGGTCAGGGTCAGGTGGCTGGCCCGAAGACCGATCCGCCGGGCCGCCTGCTCGGCCGTGCCCCGCAAGACCAGACTCGGTTTGCCTCGCTGATCATGGGTCACTTCGATATCACGCCATAAAAGTTTGCCGCTGCGCAGACCCAGACCGACCGCCTTGGAAAAGGCTTCCTTGGCGGCGAAACGCAAGGCCAGACAGGCGGCCGGGTAGGCCCTGGCCCGACAGACCTCGACCTCGGCCCGGGTGAAAATCCGTTCCTCGAACCGCCGGCCCCAGCGCTCCCAGACCCGAGCGATACGGTTGATCCGAATAAGATCAGCTCCGACGCCGTAAATCATCTTGCCCTTGAAAAAGGCTTCGAGCCGCTTTTACAGAGCTCGGACCAGTTCGGCCATGTCCCGGACGGCCCGCTCCAATCCGACCAGGACCGCCCGGGAGATGATGCTGTGGCCGATGGAATACTCCTCCACTTCCGTCAGCCCGGCAAAACGCCTGATATTGACATAGTTGAGACCGTGACCCAGATTGACCCTCAGACCAAGACTCGCAGCCGCCTTGACTCCGGCCGTGATCTTTTTAAAGAGCCGGCCGGCTTCTTCATCAGTGCGGGCGTCGGCATAATGGCCGGTGTGTATCTCGACGAAATCAGCCCCTGTATCCTTGGCCGCCTGAATCTGATCCGGCTCGGCGTCGACAAAAAGACTGACCAGGATGCCGGCTTCGTGGAGACTCTTGACGGTCCGGCCGATATGCTCTTTCTGGCCGGCCACGTCCAATCCGCCTTCCGTGGTCAGTTCCTGTCTTTTTTCGGGCACCAGGGTGGACATGTAGGGTTTGGTTTCCCCGGCGATGCGGATCATCTCTTCCGTGGCAGCCATCTCCAGGTTCAGCTCGGTCTTAACGGTCTCCTTGAGGAGCCGAAGGTCCCGGTCCTGGATGTGGCGCCGGTCTTCCCGCAGATGCACGATTATTCCTTCCGCCCCGGCCAGCTCCGCCAGAGCCGCAGCGGCTACCGGGTCCGGGTCGGCCCCGCCGCGGGCCTGCCGCAAGGTGGCGACATGATCGATATTGACCGCTAGCCTAGCCACTTTTCCTCCTTATATTCTGAATCCCGCCTCCGATTTTTTCCCCGGCCGGCACGAAGCCTCGGGAAATAGGTCATAATCTCCCGTTAGCAAAAAACACTTCATTTCTCAAGACCTATGTTACCGAAAACTAAGATGCAATTAAAGCGGGATTTCGATCTGGACGCGCTTAGAACTTCGCGGTTCGGTCCGTAACCGCCCAGGAAAAAGGCGCCCGGCCAAAAAGCCGGGCCTCCATTTCAACCCCTTTTAGGTCCTTGGGACTCAATGTCCCAAGACCCTCATTAACTCGATACTTCTGGCCTCCATCCGGGCCGCTTCCCCGGCCGAGACTTCGTGATCGTAACCCATCAAGTGAAGGATACCATGAATTAAATAGAAATCAAACATTTCCTCCGGCGAGTAGCCGCAGTCTCCGGCCTCGGCCGCGGCCCGTTCCACCGAAATGATCACATCGCCGAGCAATCCGGGGTTGATCTGGGAGAATTCCCCTTCCAACATGGGAAAAGCCATGACGTTGGTCGGACCGTCCCGGCGGAAATATTCCTGATTCAGACGGCCGATCCCGGCGTCGTCCACCAGGACCAGGGAAAGCTCCCCCTCATGACATCCCAAGGCGTTTAAGATCTTCCTTGCCCGTCTCTTGACCCGGTCGGGCTTTATCGGGCATTTCTTTTGCCGATTGCTTAGTCTGATGGTTACCATTGGCTGTTTTGGCCCGAGACGCGCTCTCTTTGGCGGGTTGTTCCGGATAGTCGATCCGGCGGTGGTAGATGCCGGTGAGGATTTTGTTGAAACTGCGGGCGATCAAGTGCAGGTCCTTAAGGGTCAATTCGCATTCGTCGAGCTGACCGTCCGAAAAAATGTTGTTGATCAGCTTTTGGACCATGCCTTGGACCCGGGCCGGGGTCGGCTCGGTCAAGGTCCGTCCAGCGGCTTCGACCACGTCGGCCAGCATAACCAGACCGGCCTCCCTGGTCTGGGGTTTGGGGCCGGGATATCTGAAATCCTCGATATTGATTTCCGGCTGATCAGGCGTTCGGCCATCCTGGGCTTTCTTGTAAAAATAGGCGATAAGACTGGTTCCGTGATGCTGCTGGATTATATCCACTATCTCTTGACTTAATTTATGCTGCCGGGCCAGCTCAATCCCATCCTTGATATGGGAGATCAAGATCAAGCTGGACATCGAGGGGGCGAGTTTTTCGTGTTTGTTCTGACCGGCCCCTTGGTTCTCGACAAAATACAGGGGCTTTTTCAACTTGCCCAAGTCGTGATAATAGGCGCTGACCTTGGCCAGGAGGGGATCGGCCCCGATGGATTCCGCGGCCGCCTCGACCATGGCCCCCACGATCACGCTGTGGTGATAGGTGCCCGGGGCCTGGACCATCAGTTCACGGAGAATCGGCCGGTCAAGGTTGACCAGCTCGAGCAGTTTTATGCTGGTGGTGTAACGGAAAAGCATCTCGAAAAAGGGAATCAGTCCGGTCACCATTATTCCGACCAGGAGACCGTTCAAAACCCCGGCCCCTAAGCCGAACATGGTGTCTTTGGAGATAAAGGTCTGGTGAACCAGGGCCAAGGCGGTTACGGAAACGATATTGACCAGGCTGACCAGGGCCCCGGATTTGATGATCGTCCCTCTTTCCCTTACTCTGGCGATCCCGGCCAGACCGGCGATGGTCCCTAAAAAGAAATATAAGAACAGTTCCAGGCCATGATCGGTTAGAAGAGCGGTCAGGGCCGATACGATGACCGAAAAAATCAAACCCACCGAAGGACCTAAAAATATCGCGGCCAGCATGCCCCCGGCCGCGACCGGCGTCAGGTAAAGGATCGTCGGCCGGTTCAGATCGGTCCAGGTCCGTCCCATGGCTTCCCCGACCTGAGAGGATGCAAAGGCCAAAAGCAGGTTCAAAACCAAAAGAGTGGTCAGAAAGATAAGGTCCCGGTCCTTCAAGCGGATCGTCCGCAGAACCCTCAAACCGACCAGGTAGGTGACGATCAGAAAAACCGTCACCATCAACAGAATCCCGCCCGCCTTGGAAAACCAGTCCCGCTGGTCCGACTGGCTGGTCTGGGCTTCCAGTTTCTGTCTGGCCAGCCAATCCACTCTTTCCCCCTCCCGGACAATCATCTCGCCGCGCTTGACCCGGAAAAAGACCGGGGCCACATCGCGGACGGCCGCCTCCCGCCTGGCCTCGGTTTCCTGGCGATTGATGTTCAGGTTGGGCCAAAGCATGGCCTGGGCCACGGCGACCATGGCCTTGATCTGACGAGGGCCGAAATCGTCCCGATGAAGCAGGGCTCTTTCCATCACCATCCGGCGAGTTTCTTCCAGACTATGAAAAATTCCGAAATAGGAGACCAGGTCCTCTTCTTTTGAATAAATCCGTCGAACCAGAATCCCGGAGCCGGACTGCTCGAGAAGAATTCCTCGGTCGGCCACAATGCCCCGATTCAAAAGATCGACAAATAAAGAAAGGATGATCCGTTCCACCTGGGGCGAGAATCCTGTTTCCCCCAAGGCTTCAAACAATTTGTCCTCTGGGTCGAAATGAAAGGCCAAATTAAATTTTTCTTCTAGTTGGGACAGGAGGGCCGGGTCAGGTTTTTCCACCGATTCCGGGGAAGAAAAGATCGGGCTGGAGACCGGAGGCGCCTGAAGTATTTTCCGACCTTGGCCGAAAAGTTCATGGATTCTGGCGGTCGCCTTTTGAGCGGCCTGGTCGTCCAAGTCGAAAACGGTGGGGGCGTTCCGGCTGACCGCTTGACGCTTTTCTTCGGCGGCCATTCGGTCCAGAACCATGAAATCCTGTTTGGCCTTGATGTCTCGATCGGCCACGTCGCCGACATTGGGCAGGGTCTTGGCGCCTTGGGGCGCCGGCAAAATCAGGAGGACCGCGGTCAAAGCCACAACGAGGATCAGGCTGAACCGAACGAGAAGAGGATTGACCTTAACGGTCTGGGTAGCGGCCAGGCGGCCGGATTGCCCTTTTTTCTTGGGTGAGCTCAAAAAAAGAATAAGGCGACGAACCTTTTTTTCTGTTTCTGCCGCCATATCGTTCACCTGAGAGCCTGAAAACCTCAGGCTCCGGAAGAACGGCGGACATTCCGCCGCTCGTACGCTTTGATGATCTCCCGAACCAGTCGGTGCCGGACCACGTCTTTTTCGGAAAAATGGACAAAAGTGATGCCTGCGATCCCGTCCAAAATTTCCCGAGCCTCGACCAGTCCGGAAACCTTTCCCTCGGGCAGGTCGGTCTGGGTTACGTCTCCGGTAATGACGGCCTTGGAAGAGAACCCCAGTCGGGTCAAAAACATCTTCATCTGTTCGGTGGTCGTATTCTGGGCTTCATCGAGGATAACAAAGGAATCATTGAGGGTCCGGCCCCGCATGAAGGCCAACGGCGCCACCTCGATCACGCCTTTGGAGAGAAGACGAGAAGCTTTTTCGAAGTCCATCATGTCGTGAAGGGCGTCATAAAGCGGGCGCAGGTAAGGGTTGACCTTCTCAAACAAATCTCCCGGCAAAAAACCCAGTTTTTCACCGGCCTCGATGGCCGGACGGGTTAAAATTATGCGATTGAGTTCCCCGGATGTCAAGGCCGCCACCGCCATGGCCATGGCCAGGTAGGTCTTGCCGGTCCCGGCCGGACCTATGCCGAAGACGATGTCCATGACCCGAATGGCTTCAATGTAATCTTTTTGGGTTTTGCTCTTGGGGGTTATGACCCGCTTGTGGCCGGTGATGTAAACGGTGTCGAGAAAAATATCCCTGAGAGTGACTTTTTCTCCGCTGGACAAGATGCGGACCGCGAAATCCACGTCCTGACCGTAGATAGGATAACCTTCTTTCAACAGCTCGTAAAGCTCGGTCAAAACCCGCCGCGCCAGGCCCATCTCCAGGGGATCGCCTTCAAAATAGACGGTGGAGCCGCGGGAGTGAACGCGAAGTCCGATTTCCTGTTCGAGGAGTTTGAGATGGGCGCCGTGTTCGCCGAACAGGGAACGGGCCAGCCTGGCATCCGGGAAAGTGACTCGGTTGTCGGACACTTCTACAAAATTAGTGTTTGGGGTGTTCACCTAGGCTGGACCCCATGCCCCAAAACTTGAACTAACACTCGACGCTGCCTGGGGCGGTTGTCGAAATCCAGGAGGACGATCTGCTGCCACGTCCCCAACATCAGACGGCCTTCCATGACCGGAATGTTTAAAGAAGGCTTAAGCAGGGCCGCCCGGACATGAGCATAACCGTTGCCGTCGCCCCAGCGCCGATCATGATCATAGCCTATACCCTCGGGGGCCAATCGTTCAATGGCCTTGATCAAATCGTTCAGGACCCCGCTTTCGTATTCGATCGCCGTCACGGCGGCGGTCGAGCCGGGGACGAAAACCGTCGCCGACCCGTCTGTTATTCCGCTTCGTTTTAAAAGCTCCCGGACTTCAGCGGTCAAGTCCAGGACGTCGGTTCCGGCTGTCGTCTGGAAAAGGAGTTCGTAGTTTTTGATCGCCATGGGTCGCGCCTTTGTCCTATGGCGGAGTGATAGCACAGCCCCCCGAAGGATGCAAGGGCAATAGTAAGAGGACTCCAGCGGCCTTAAAAGCAATCTTGCAGGAATATTTGAATAAATAGGTCAAAATACCTTGACGGCCCCTTCGACTTCTGTTATTAAGAAAATCAGCCACTGCGGCCAGGAGCCCCTATGAACGGCCTGGACATCGCCCTTTTGGTTGTGCTGTTCTTTTTTTTCATCCGGGGCATCTTTCGGGGCTTTGTTAAGGAAGTCACAAGCGCGGCGGCTTTGATCCTCGGCCTGATCCTGGCCGCCTCTTATTATCCCTACCTGGCCAAACACCTCGAATCTTTTCGTCAATTGACCGGCTACCGGGAAGTCGTCGCCTTTCTCATCCTGTTTTTTGTGATCTTCTTTTTAATCAGCCTGTTGGGCCTCCTGGTGGACAAAGTCATCAAGTTCGCCGTTTCCAACGTCACCAACGGCCTCCTCGGCGCCCTGGTCGCCCTGATCAAGGGCGTTTTGCTGGCGGCCGTGGTCCTGATGGTGGCCACCACGTTCATCCGTCCGGATACCCCGCTATTCAAAGACTCGGCTGCTTGGCCTTATCTGAGGATGGTGGCCCGGACCATCAAAGAATTCGTCCCCCAGGAACTCCAAAAGGCGCTGGAAAACAAATCCGGTTTGATCCCGGGCCATATAACGGACATCCTGCCTGAAGGCGAATCCCCAAACCAAAAAGAAATACCTAAATGGAAACCGCTTAAACCCGAATCCGACCGGGAAAACTCCCCCGCCTGGCCCGGCTCCACCGGCCGTTGACTTATGGATCAACCAGTCTCCTCCGGCCTGACTAAAATCAGGCAGGTCCTTGACCGGCTCTTGGACCCGGAATCCGGCTGCCCCTGGGACCGCCAGCAGACCCCCGACAGTTTAAGTCTTTATCTTCTGGAAGAAACCTATGAATTATTGGAAGCGATTGAAAGCCGGAACCCGGACGCCGTTTTCGAGGAGATGGGCGACTGTTTCTTTATTCTCGGTTTTCTGGCCCGCCTCTTACGGAACCAAAGCGGCCTGGATGAAGAAAGAGTTCTTGAGGCCGCGGCCGATAAGATCATTTCCCGTCACCCTCACGTCTTCGGCGGAAGCCCCTCCCTGAAAACCGCCGAGGATGTCCGAAATAAATGGCATCAACTAAAAAGAAAAGAGAAGGGGGCTTCTCTCCTGAAAAGTGTGCCTCAAAACATGCCGGCCTTGCTCAGAACTCACCGCTTGACTGAACGGGCCGGGCGGGTGGGCTTTGACTGGGAAAACCCCGGGGCGGTCCTGGCCTCCCTTGACCAGGAGTTGGATGAATTAAAAGAGGCCATTCAGGTGGACGACCAGGCCCGCGTTCAGGCCGAACTCGGCGACGTCCTGTTCACTTTGGCCAATTTGGGACGACACTTGAGAATCAACGCCGAAGAGGCTCTCCATAAGGCCAACCGGCGGTTCACCAAACGATTCCAATATATAGAAGAAGCCTTGACCCGTCAGGGCCGCAACCTTGAAGAAACAACCTTAGCCGAAATGGATCGCCTCTGGGCCGAGGCCAAGTCCCAGGGTCTATAACCCCAAAACCGGCCGGATTCAGTCAGGCGAGCTGGGTGATGGACCTTTTTCCTTAAAATTATCCTGCTTTTTTTGTTAGATATAGGAGGTTCCGGCCATAATCCACATAAATCTTGGGATTATTCTTGACAGCGTGCTTCATCATGGAATAGCATACTATTTCAAGGGGTTTAATCTGAAAGGAGGTGGGTGAACAGTTATGGTCCATAAGTCAATGGTTCTGGCGGTATTAGTCATCTTTTGCGGGGTTGTCTTCACGGCCGGGCTTTTGATCGCCGCGGAAGCGCCCGATGAGCTGACTATCAGTGATCCGGCTTTCGGAGGTCAGAATAAAAAAGGCCCCGTCAAATTGAGTCATAAAAAACATTCCACGGATTACGGCGTATCTTGCACCGAGTGCCACCACAACTATCAGGACGGCAAAAACGTTTGGAAAGAAGGGGACCCGGTCAAGACCTGCGGTGAGTGCCACCCGATGGACGAGAGCCAAGGCAAGCTATACAAATTAAAAGCCGGCACCGCCTTTCATAACAATTGTCGCGAATGTCACAAAGCCCAGGACAAAGGCCCGTACAAGAAGTGCAACGAGTGCCACGCCGAGAAATAAAAGGATAAATCAACAAGTGTAACTTAAAAGACCCGCCCTTCGCCGGCGGGTCTTTTCGTGTAAAATAAATAAGGACGCCTTATCCAGAATTCGGCGTCCTTATGTCGGAAAATAGTGGCGAGCGGCTCAGGTCTCAGTAACCGTAATGGCGCCTTCTTCACAAACTTCCACGCAACTCTCGCAACCAAGGCATTCGTCCATGTTGACCGGCTCGGCTTTGCCGTCAACCATCTCGTAAACGTCCACGGGACAAACCTCGACGCACTGTTCGTCTCCGACACATTTTTCCTTGTCAACTTCCACTAGCCAACCCATGCTGTTCCTCCTTAGCTAGGTAATATTAAAGCACTTTTTTTGAATCATCAAATCATTTTGCCCGACGAGAAGTCCCTTCTTTCGGCCAGGGTTCGGAAATCAAACGATCCAATACTTTCGGCCCTTTTGGCAAATCAGCCTGACCTATACAGTACGGCCCTTTGGGATGTCAAGAAAAAAAGGCGGAGATAACTGTCAAATTTTCTTGATTTTCTTCGTTGTTAGCCCCGGACCCCGGCGGCGCCGGTCCGATCGTAAACCCAGGCTCGGGTCCCGTTCCACCGGGCTAGACCTGGTTCAAGAGGGCTAGGGCTTCCTGAGCCGCCTGGCCGACGGTTTTTCTCGCTAGTCGTTCATTTTCGTAAACGTTGAACAGAGATGAATCAGAGACGAGGCGTCTGAGCCCCGGGCCGGCCGGTCCCCAGCCCAGGCGGCCCAGACTTCGGCAGGCTTCCCCTCGGATTTCGGCCTCGGGCGCGGTCAGAAACCTGATGAGCATGGGGCCGGTCCCTTCCACCAGGTCCGGCCGCACCGGGCCGACTCTTCCGATGGCCCAAATGACTCCCCTTTGAAAAGCAGGGACCTTGATCGCAGAAATTACGATAGGAAAAAAATCTTCAACCAGGTCCGGATCATTGGCGCAGATTTCCCCCAAGGCCTGGGGAGCGGTCCAGCCGATGCTTCCAGAATCGTCGTTCATGGTGTAAATCAGGCGGCCGATGATCTTTTCCAATAGGTGGGGGGCGTCCTGGGCCACCCAGCCCAAAGCCTCGACCGCCCGCCAGCGGACCAGTTCATCTTCATCAAAAATAAGTCGGTTCAAGGCGCTGATCACGCCACGGTCTTCCAAGACCAGATTCAGCAAACCCTGTTTATCGTTATCGACAAGAAACCGGCGGACTAAGCTTTTCCGGATCATGGTTGTTCTTCTTGCCGCCCCGGCCGGGTCCTGCTCCTGTTGAACTTGACGGCCTGGTCGACCAGGGCTTCGGCCCAGAGATTGCTGGTCAGGGCGTGCAAGTGGGTGTAGGTCCCCAGGACATTGTTGACCACCAATCCGTCACGGCCGCGATCAAAGCCGGCCCCTCGCTTGACGGCGAAAACCAGATTCACCTCTTTTGAATCATAATCGACCGGGCGGGAATAATGGAACTCATGTCCGACCAGTTCCTGTCCCGTCGGATAAAAGGGGTTGGGCCGGTCGGCCCGGACAATGGTATATCCGTGGCCCTGGGGCCTTTCCTCCAAGCCGAAAGACACGGGAAAAACCCCGGTCATGGGGTAAGCTTGGTCCTGGACCAGCAGGGTCCGTCCCAGATACATCAATCCCCCGCATTCCGCGTAAATGGGCAGGCCTGCTTCGGCGGCCCGGAGGATGCTTACCCGCAGGCCTTCATTTCGGGCCAGGACCTCGGCCTGGGTTTCGGGAAAGCCTCCGCCTAAATAAAGGGCGTCCACTTCCGGCAACCCGGAGCTGGACAAGGAAGAAAAAACCACCAGTCTCGCTCCCAGGCGTTCGAGGGCTTCAAGGTTTTCCGGGTAGTAGAACTGGAAAATGGAATCGCGGATAACCCCGATCCTGACCTGGGGTCTTGTTCTTGACGGTGGAGCCGCCCACGGACTCGCGGGCGCCCCATATAGATCGGGAGCGGAAAGGGCCGTTTGCCACAGGCGGTCCAAGTCAATGTATTTAAAGGCTATTTCCGATAAAAATTTCAGGACGCCTTGGGCCTTGGGATGTTCCTGGTGGGGAATCAGTCCCAGATGCCTCTCCGGCAGGTCCTGATCGCGTATCCGGGGGACGGCGCCCAGGACCGGCATGCCGGTCGATTCCTCGATGGTCGAGCGAATCAGAACCTCTTGGCGGGAGGTGCCTACCTGGTTGAGAATCACCCCGGCCAGCCGCACTTCCGGATCAAACTGGCGGCAGCCCAGAACCACGGCGGCCAGGGTCCGGGTGACCTTGGTGCAGTCCAGGACCAAAATGGTCGGAACATCGAGCAGTTTGGCCAGTTGAGCCGTCGAGTAAGTGCCGGCCCGGTCGGTGCCGTCGTAAAGTCCCCGGTTCCCTTCGATAACCGCGCCATCGAAGCCCTGAGCCATGCGGAAAATAAACGAGCGCCGCAATTGCTCCGGACTCATCAGGTAAGGGTCCAGATTGTAACACTGGCAGCCGGCGGCCTGGGCCAGCCAGCCGGCGTCAATATAATCCGGTCCTTTCTTGAAAGGGACAATCCGGCGACCCTGTTCCCGCCAGGCGGAAATCAAGGCCAAAGACAGGGTGGTTTTGCCGCAGCCGCCCCTCAGGGCGGCCACGACCAAACAGGGACAGGCTCGTTTCACTCTGGCTCCGCCGGAACCTCCAGCCAGCTATGCCCGGCGTAGCTGTATATGATTTTGCCTTCGGAGACCAATTCGGCGAGGGCCGCCTTGACCTCTTTCTTGTCGACGCCCGGCGACCTGGCCAAGGTTCGAACCAGATCGCCGGGCTTCAGCTTTTTACCGCTTTGCGCCACCATTTCGAAGACTTTTTGTTTCAAGTCTTCAGTGGCCATAAGTTATTCGGTAAACCTGAACTGAGTGCTGTTCCGCCATGTGGTCATGGCGAATCGATAGTCGTCGATATGGTGAGTGGTGAACTCGAAGCCGGTCAGTTCGAACCACTGCTCCCAGCCGATCCGTTCGATCCACTCGCCCATGCGCTCGAAGGGCCGGGCGTTGGCCGCGTAAACCTCGACCATCTTTTTGATGTACTCCACGGTTTCCGGCCAGCGGGGCGGGTTGTTGGGCAGAAAAGGTACGGCCAGCTTGGAGAACTTGGGCATGGACCGGGCGTTGGAGACCTTGCCGCCCACCCACAGGGCCACGCCGTCGCCATCGGGGTCGGCCAGGGGCATGGCCGGACACATGGTGTAGCAGTTGCCGCAGAACATGCACCGGTCGTTATTGACCTGGACCGATTTGATTTTTTTGCCGTCCTGCTCGAAGTTGTACGGCTTGATGGCCGCGGTCGGGCAGGAAGCGATGGTGGTGGGGATTTCGCAGACGTTGAGCAGGCGATCATGCTCGACCAGCGGGGGTTTGCGATGGACGCCCAGGATGGAGATGTCCGAGCAATGGACCGCTCCGCACATGTTCAAGCAGCAGGCCAAGGATATGCGCACTTTGGCCGGGAGCCTCTTGTCATGGAAGTACTCGGCCAGCTCATCCATGACCGACTTGACGATGCCCGAGGCGTCGATAGCCGGCGTATGGCAGTGGACCCAGCCCTGGGTGTGAACGATGTTGGTGATGCCGGCGCCGGTCCCGCCGATCAGATGGCCGTCGGCTTTAAGTTTGGCCTTGAGCCCCTCAAGCTTACCCTCATCCGTGACCATGAACTCGACGTTGTTCCGCGTAGTGAATCGGAGATAGCCGCCGCAGAATTCATCGGCGATGGCCGCCAGGTCCCTCATGTGCAAAGTGGTCATCAGCCGGGTCGCGGCGATGCGCACGGTAAAAAGATTGGTGCCGGTTTCCGAGACGTGTTTCAGGACGCCGGGCTCCAACTCCTCGTGATACAACCACTTGCCGTAATTCTCTTTTATGACGTCGGGCCACATGGTGTCATACCGCGGAGGCCCTATATCCGTAATCCGATCTTTCATCACATCGGTCATGTTTATTACCTCCTCCCGTCCCTAAGCCTGGTGCCTGGCCCGGTATTCTTCAAGGTTGCGCTCCCAGCCACCAGGAACTTCTTCCTCTCTGAAGAAAATGTAAGGATTGCTGCGCGGTTCTTTGATCATCTGGGGCAAGGGTTCCAATTCG
>Ga0209270_1002661_pt1 | contig 17878 bp, 16 predicted proteins | sample MTBAKSrepl1MetaG_FD_187456 | JGI IMG/M metagenome (GOLD analysis project Ga0209270, IMG submission 187456) | Enrichment culture microbial communities from Arthur Kill intertidal strait, New Jersey, USA, that are MTBE-degrading - MTBE-AKS1... | ecosystem: Environmental > Aquatic > Marine >...
CGGCCATCTCGCCCACAACAGCCAGCTTTTCAACCCGTTTGACGTGGTCTTCCATGGCCGCCAGTTCTTTTTTTGTTTTTCTTTCCTCTTCCGATAAAAGGCTGCTTAAAATAGCTACCGCAAAACACGCCAGCATGGTGATCATGATCTTGTAGAGAAAATGGCTCCCGGCATAGTCGGAAGCTGCCAGCGTGACCCCTGCGGCGTCGAACGGCGTCAGGATGCCGTAATACTCCAGGTTCAGCATGACGCCGTATTGGATGCTGCAGAGCGCAGCCATGATCATGCTCCCTTTTCTAAAGAGAAGCATGCTTGAGTAAATAATTACCACCAGGTATAAGAATGAAAATATACTTGAATAGCAACCCGTTACAAATATGATCAATGACACCACGACCGTGTCGATGCCGATCTGGATATAGGCGAATGGAATGCCCTGCAGAACGTATTTAAGAATAATGGCGTAAGTAACCGAGAGCAGGAAAATACCGGCAACCAGACCATACAGGAGCAAAAGAGGAGGGGCCAGGGCCGAAGTGCTTTCACCCAGCTGCAGAATGATCGTTGACCCCAGCAGCAGCGAGGTGAACAGTACCCGCGACAACATTAGCCATTGGAGTTTCTGATAAAACTCACTCTCAGGCTTTATGTAAAAATTGCTCATTCAGTGAAGCATCGCTTCGCCATGCGTCAGCCTACCATGCCTGCCATCTGGAATATGGGGAGATACATGGATACAACCAATCCGCCGATGACGACCCCTAAAAAAACCATCATAAACGGTTCAATCATGGACGTAAGATTTTCCACTGCCTGGTCGACTTCTTCATCATAAAAATCGGCAATTTTTCCCAACATGGTATCCAGCGCACCGGTCGACTCTCCCACTGAAATCATCTGGCAGACCATCGTGGGGAAAACACCGGTTTCCAGAAGGGGATCAGCCATGGTGCGCCCTTCAGTGATGCCGGAACGGACATGGTACACCGCTTTTTCGACTGTTTTGTTTCCGGCTGTTTTAGCAACGATGTCAAGGGCATCCAGAATGGCAACGCCGCTTGTCAGCATGGTGCTCATGGTGCGGGTAAACTTGGCCACGGCCACCTTGCGAAGGAGCATTCCGAAAACCGGCAGTTTCAGAAAAACGTCGTCCATAATGACACGGCCTTTATCCGTAGCATAAAATTTCTTAAACCCGAAAACAACCCCGCCCACCGCTCCAAGAATGAAAAGAATATTTTTTCTTGCGAAATCACTCATGGCCACGCATATCCGGGTCGGAAGAGGCAGCTGGCCCCCGAAATCCGCAAACATCTGGGTAAAAACCGGAATAACAAACACCATGATCACCGCCACCACGATCACGGCGATTACGATGGTGATGATCGGGTAGGTCATAGCCCCCTTTACCTTGGCCTTTAATTTGGCCGCCTTTTCCATATAGGCCGCCAGGCGCGATAAGATATTATCAAGAATACCGCCGATTTCACCGGCTGCGATCATGTTGACAAAAAGGTCGTCGAATTCCTTGGGAAATTTTTTCAAGGCATCTGCAAGGGTCGATCCGCCTTCGACCGTCTCTTTGATCGTCCTGAGCATTTTTTTAAATGTTTTGTTTTCCTGCTGGGCCTGAAGGATATCGAGGCACTGAATAATGGGGAGCCCGGCATCAATCATGGTTGAAAACTGCCTGGCAAACAGCATGATATCCGTCTGCTGCACCTTGGGCTGCATAAAAGAAACGTTTTCAAAAAGATCCTTGGGCTTTGCTTTTATCTTGGTGGGAGTAATCTTTTGCCTGAGCAGGGTGTTTCGTACGACTTCCTGGCTCGAGGCTTCCATTTCCCCTTTCTGTGTCTGATTGTTTCTCGTTTTTCCAACCCAGGTAAAAACCGGCATAACTTACCCTCCTTTTTTAACCCCTTCAGAAAAGATTCGCTGCGGCAAGAGAGTGTATCGGCAAAAAAATTCATTGGATCTTTTATCACAATCAGGTTAAAACAGCAATAACTTTGCTGAAATTATAAACCTTATTCTTGAAAATCACCGCCATCTATGTATAGAGGTACAGGTTCCACCGGTTGCAGGCATAAAAAACCGTTTTTGTCGGTCGAATTCAACAGCAGCAGGTAAATGGACATGGCCAGGAAACAATCGCCCCGCGAAAGAGGGCTCACCATCATTACTACGCATATCAATGCGGACTTTGATGCCCTTGCCTCCATGCTCGCCGCCCAGAAACTCTACCCGGATGCACGGGTGGTCTTTCCGGGTTCCCAGGAAAAAAATCTTCGTAATTTTTTTATCAGTTCGATGGTGTACCTGTTCAACATGGCCGACATGAAAGACATCGATCTGGCTTCAATCGAAAAACTGGTTCTGGTGGACACCCGTCAGCCCGGCCGTATCGGCCGGCTGTCCGACATTCTGAACCGGCCGGAACTGGAAATACATATCTTCGACCATCATCCGCCCATGGATAATGATATCCGCGGCCACTTCGAAGCGATTCAGTCCACCGGCGCCACGGTCACCATTCTGACGGAGATGATTCTGGCCAAAGGGATTGAAATTTCAGCCGATGAAGCCACCATCATGTCCCTGGGAATATATGAGGACACCGGCTCCTTCACTTTCACCTCTACCACCGAAAGGGATTTCAAGGCTGCCGCCGAATTGCTGTCCAAAGGGGCGAACCTGAACATCATATCCAATCTGATCAGCAGGGAAATCAGCCTGGAACAGATCGGACTGCTCAACGACATGATTCAGGCAACGACGAATTACAGCATCAACGGTATTGAAATTATTATAACCAGTGTCACCACGGACAATTATGTGCCGGATTTCGCTTTTCTGGTCCATAAAATGGTGAAAATGCAAAACCTTAACGCGATCTTTGCCCTGGCGCGCATGGAAGACAAGGTCTATATTGTGGCCAGAAGCCGTATCCCCGAAGTGGATGTGGGCGCGATTGTCACCCCCTTTGGCGGCGGCGGTCATAATTTTGCCGCGGCAGCGACCATTAAGGAGTTGACGCTGGCCCAGGTCGAACAGCAGCTGCTTGAAATTTTACATAAAAACATACGGTCCCGGCGCCTGGCAAAAGACCTGATGTCGGCGCCCGCCATAACCGTCAACGCCGATGTTTCCTGTAAAGAGGCCGGCAGCCTGCTGACGCGATATAATATCAATGCGCTGCTGGTGTCCGAAAAAGATCGGGGCAAGGACCGGCTGCTGGGATTTATATCCCGCCAGGTTATTGAAAAGGCCCTCTACCACGAGTTGGACCATGTGCCCATACGGGAATATATGACCTCGGAAATTGCTTCGGTCGGACCGGATGCGGATCTTTTCGAAATACAGGAAAAAATAATTGAAAATAAACAGCGGATTCTACCGGTAATCGAAGATCAGGTGATTATCGGCGTGGTTACCCGCACCGACCTGTTGAACATCCTGGTGCGCCAGTCCCAGCGGGCCGCGGAGGTATCGTTCGATCCCATGCGGGAACCCGCCCGCGCGCGGACCCGGAATATCGCGAAATTCATGAAAGAACGGCTTTCGGACCGGCTGCTCGGCGTGCTGCACACCATCGGCAGGGTGGCCGCTGAACTCGGCCTGGACGCTTATGTCGCCGGCGGATTTGTCCGTGACCTGTTCCTTTACCGGCCCAATGAAGATGTGGACATCGTCATCGAAGGCGACGGGATTGAATTTTCCAAAAAATACGCCAAAATGGAAGGCGCCCGGATTCACTCGTACCGCAAATTCGGCACGGCCGTGATTATCTTTCCGGACGGATTCAAGATCGACGTCGCTTCCGCCAGAATGGAGTATTACAAATTTCCGGCCGCCCTGCCCATCGTTGAAATGAGCTCCATCAAGCTCGATCTCTTTCGCCGCGATTTCACCATCAATACCCTGGCGATTCAATTGAATCCCGGAAAATTCGGCACCCTCATCGATTTTTTTTCGGCGCAAAAGGACATCAAGGCCAAAGCCATCCGCGTGCTCCACAACCTCAGCTTTGTGGAAGACCCCACCCGGGTTTTTAGGGCCATCCGATTTGAGCAGCGGTTTGGTTTCAGCATCGGCAAGCTCACCTCCAGCCTGATCGAAAATGCCGTCCGGATGGATTTTTTTAAACGGCTGAGCGGGCGGCGCGTTTTTGCCGAACTGCGCCAGATCCTGGCCGAAGAAAACCCGACCCCGTCCATTGTCCGGTTGAATGAATATAATCTGCTGAACGTGATCCACCCCCGCATCCGCTTTGACAAGGAACTGGTCGACCTGCTGAATTCCGTCAAAAAAACCCTCTCCTGGCATGATTTGCTTTTTCTGGAAGAATCCTATATGAAGTGGGCCGTTTATTTTATGGCGCTGATCAGACACTTTGACCGCAAAACATCGGAATCGGTCTGCCTGCGGTTTGAGCTGGCTCCCCGGTTTCAGCAGTTTTTCAGCAAGGAACGCATGGAGGCCAACCGCTGTCTCAAGTGGCTTGAACAAAGAAAGTCCATCAGCAACAGCCAGCTCTATCAGAAACTTTCCGGTTTTAAAGTTGAACTGATTCTTTACATGATGGCTGCCACCCGATATGAGCGGGTCAAAAAACATATTTCTTATTTCTTTACGCACCTGCGGCCGGTCGAGATTTCCATAACCGGCAAGGACCTGAAAGCGCTGGGATTGCAACCCGGCCCGATTTACCGGGAGATTCTGGACGCGGTACGTTACGCCAGGTTAAACGGCCAACTGAAATCCAGAAACGACGAAATCAAATTTGTAAAGGACTATGTTTCGTAACAGGAGTTGAACAATGGCAAAAAAGAATCGTATTTTAAGCGGCATGCGTCCAACCGGACCGCTGCACCTGGGCAATCTGCACGGCGCGCTGCTGAACTGGGTCGACATGCAGGAATCCTATGACTGTTTTTTCTTTATTGCCGACTGGCATGCTCTCACCAGCGACTACGAAAACCCCGGCGCGATCGGCGGCTTCATCAACGAAATGATGATGGACTGGCTCAGCGTCGGCCTGAATCCGGAAAAAAGCACCCTGTTCGTCCAGTCCCACGTCAAGGCCCATGCCGAGCTGTTTCTGCTCCTATCCATGATTACGCCGGTGCCCTGGCTGGAACGCAACCCCACCTACAAAGACCAGATCGTGCAGTTGAGCAACAAGGATCTTTCCACCTTCGGTTTCCTGGGATATCCCGTTCTGCAGGCCGCCGATATCATCATGTACAAGGCCGATGGCGTTCCGGTGGGCATGGACCAGGTTCCCCATGTTGAAATTACCCGCGAAATCGCCCGCCGCTTTAATTTTCTGTACGGCAATGTTTTTCCGGAGCCTGAAGCGGTCCTGACCCATACGCCCAAGATTCTCGGCATCGATCGCCGCAAAATGAGTAAAAGTTATCAAAACGCCATTTACTTATCGGATGCCCCCGATGTGATTGCGTCCAAGGTGGCCGGGATGATCACCGATCCCCAGCGCGCCCGTAAAAGTGATCCCGGCAATCCGGATGTGTGCAACGTTTTCGAGTTTCACAAAGTCTATTCCGACAGGGAAACCGTCGACCGGATAAACGCGGAATGCCGCAATGCCCGGATCGGCTGTGTGGAATGCAAACAGATCATGGCGCAAAACCTGATCAAGGCCCTTGAGCCGGTCCGCCGGAAACGGGCGCATTATCAAGCCCGGCCGGACCTTGTCGCCGATATCATCGCATCCGGCTGCAAAAAGGCGACGGCCGTCTCCGACCGGACCATGGCGGAAGTGCGCGCCGCAATGAAGATATAGGACCGTCCATGCAGGAAGACCGCTATAGCGTCAAACTGGAAGATATCTTCGAAGGTCCCATGGACCTCCTGATCCATCTCATCCGCAAAAATGAGATTGACATCTACGACATTCCCATTGCAATGATTACCCGGCAATACTTGGAATACCTTGACTGGATGAAGCTCATGAACATCGATTTCGCCGGCGAATTTATCGTGATGGCAGCCACGTTGACCCAGATAAAATCCAGAATGCTGCTGCCGACGCATGGATATGAAGATGAAGAGATCGACCCCCGTTCGGAAATCGCCAAACCGCTCCTGGAATATCTCCGGATGAAAGAAGCGGCGGAAGAGCTTTCCAAAAGGCACCTGCTGGGGGATACCACCTTTGTCCGAACCCCCGATTTAAAGGAATACCTGTCGGACACGGATGACCAGTTTATCAAGATCGGGCTGTTTGAATTAATTGATGCATTCCAGAAGATTCTTGAAAATCTCCCCAAGGATCATAAAGTCGACTTTTCCACCGACAGGATTTCCGTTAAGGACCGGATCACCGAAATCATCGATATTCTGGAAGCCAGGGGATCGGTTACCTTTACGGAATTATTCCCCGCATCCAGTACGAAAAGTGATATTATCGTCACCTTTCTGGCAATCCTGGAAATGGTAAAACTCTATCTCATCCGGGTTGTCCAGCATTCACAGACCGGATTTATCAGAATATTTTACTTATAATGGAAAAATTAAAGGAAATCATAGAAAGTTTACTGTTTGTGGCTGAGACCGCCCTTACCATCGAGCGGATCAAACAGGTCACCGCGGCAGGTACCAAAGAAATCAGAGATGCATTGCAGGCGCTTGCCGCTGAATATGAATCCCGCCAGGGCGGGTTCCATCTGAATGAAGTCGCCGGGGGCTACCAAATCCGCACCCGGCCGGAATACAACGAGTGGATCAAGCGGCTGATCCAGCCGAATCCGCCCCGCATGAGCAAGGCCGCCCTGGAGACGCTGGCCATCATCGCCTATAAACAGCCGATCATCCGAAGCGATATCGAACATATCCGCGGCGTCGATTGCGGCGGCATTTTACGCCTGCTGCTGGAGCGCAGGTTCGTCCGGGTTCTGGGCCGCAAGGAAATACCCGGACGCCCGCTGATCTACGCCACCACCAAACAGTTTCTGGAGGTATTTGACTTAAAAGACCTCCGCGATCTCCCCTCCCCCAAGGAAATTGAATCGTTCGGCCGTTCGCTGCTGGATGAATCGCCCCCGGAAGATGCCGCCGAACCGGAATTTGCCCCCGCAGAGGGTCTGCCCGGAGGGGATCCGCAAGAGCCCGAACAGGTTTTTGAGGATGAAGATGTCCCGGAGGATTCAGCCGGTCCGAAGCGGGTTTTTGAGGATGAAGACTTTGCCGATGATTCCGCCCCAACCGAACAGTTCCCCGATGACGAAGCGCCTCTGGAAGATTTCGCCGAACCGGACGAAACTTTTGATGACGAAGACCCGCAAGAAAATACTTGACTTGAAAAGTATCTCGTCAGTATAAAACAGAAAAGTGTTTAAAACATGCCTTCATTTCCTTAAGGAGATTCCATGAACAGCTCGGAAATGGTAGAGATCCTCAAGAGCCGCGCGTTCCTCAGCGCCAAAGAAGCCAGGAAATTTTGCGACACGTTCTTCGGCGTCATCATGGAATCCCTCGGCCGGGGGGACCGTGTTGAAATCCGCGGATTCGGCAGCTTTACAGTGAAACAATACAAGTCCTACACCGGGCGAAACCCCAAAACCGGCGAAACCATTACGGTCCGTTCCAAAAAATTACCTTTTTTCAAGGTGGGCAAGGAACTAAAAGAGATCGTCGATAAATAAACTCTGATCAGGGCACATCATTTTCTTTTGATTATCTGCTGCTATTAAACGAAAAATCTAAGTAAATATTGGTAATATATTCGATCTGTATTACCAAACAGGGTTAAAATAACCCGAAAAGCGGCTATGGGTCTACTGTGTGACACTCAGATATTCCGGCCCAGAAGCATTTCAAGCACGGCCCCGGGTTCGACTTGGGGCGCCGCATTTCTCACCGAATGATTCAATCCCGAATGTGGGGTTGTTCGTATATCCTTTTTTAGTCCGTTTTTTTTTATATTTTTGCAATCCAGCTATCATGCGTTAAGTCGGCATTTCGCTAAAACGAAAGGAGATTTGAAAATGAATGAGTCCCGATATATGGATCGTTTATTTGAGATCATTTCAAATATGTCGGTGGAACAACAAAAAGAACTTTTGGATTATCTTGAGAAAAGGGAAATCAAAAAGATCAGAAAACATCCACGTAAAGAGAGCTTAATAACTGTAAATTATGCCAGCAAAGGTCGTGCTTATCAGAATTTTATTCAAGATATTAGTGCCGAAGGGGTTTTTATTGAAACAAGAGAACCATTTACAGTTGGAGATAAAATTCTATTGACGATTTCTTACTCAAAAGAGCTAAGACCTTTTAAGATTGAAGGTGAGGTTGCTCGAATAGACCCCAAGGGGGTTGGGGTAAAATTTAAAAAAGTTAGCCAAGTTCAAGAGGAATTGATAAATTCGATCATTGAAAAGACTACCGAATAAAAGAATAACCTGTTTCTATCAGAAGCTCCCATTATACGCGCAAATTTGACACACTATCGAATATTGTATGACATTATTCAGGTGAATGCCTATTCCGCTCAAACTGACCACCGATTCCGGAGGATACTGTCCACCTGTTCCGCTTACCTATCGAATCTTGAATTTTTCAATTCCAGGAAATTGTGATTGGCGAAGGCAATATTGAATTGCAAAATTTCTGTAAAGGAGTTGATAAAGGCAGTTATCTTCAATTTTACCAATTTGAAGGTTACGTTCCGACATCAAAACCACAATAGGTCAAAATAGCCCCTATTTCTGATTTTACCGTTGACCATTTTGGCTTAATAACGGTATCTTACCTGTGTGAATTATCGTTTCCAGTCTCCACCGGAACTTCATTTGGACTTAACCTGGACTATGGCAGAATGTCCAAAACGTCAGGTTTTCGCTTTTTGCCATTAATATCTTTTATACGAAAAATATTTTCTATCCAATGCATGTTCGCTGACAGACAATGAAGCCGACTAACGCCAGTAATCGACCCAAGAATCCTCGCCCCGCTGTGTTCTTGGACCGCGACGGTACCATTATCGAGGATCGCGGCGATCTTTCCGACCCGGTGCAAGTGGTGTTCTTCGAAGACACGGTCACAGCGCTCAGTCGCCTGGCTGATCACTTCGCCCTCTTCATCGTGACGAACCAGTCTGGTGTGGCTAAAGGCACGATTACCATCGAAGACGTACAGCGGGTGAATGACTACGTCGAGAAGTACCTCGCAGCACGTGGCGCTCCGATTTTAGCAATCTACGTCTGTCCTCACCAACGTTCCTCTGGCTGCCAGTGCATCAAACCGAAGCCTTACTTCCTGAAAGAGGCGGAACGGGATTACGGCATAGACCTTCGGTACTCCTTCGTAATCGGGGACCACCTCCATGATGTTGAGCTTGCCACACGGGTGGGAGCCACAGGCATGTATGTCCTTTCCGGACATGGGATGAAGCATCGTGGAGAAATCCCCATGCAGACGATCGTCGTCGACGGCATTCGCGAGGCCGCCGACCAGATCCTTGCACCGGTCTCCGAACGGCAAAAAGAGGGACGGACAGCGAACAAGAGTGTGGACCACTACGTTTCACCCGGCGCGGACGCCGGCTGAAACAAGGGCCACGTTCAGTGTTGTAGATAGCGGCTATGAAAAGACGATATTCCCGACTTGAAAATTACCGCCAAATCGCACCACTATCGGAACTGGCAAGTTCTCAACAATAATAGTTGCAAATAATTCACAATATATGAAAATATTTGATACCCCTTTAAGTGATGTCATTCAATCCAAGAGCAATTTATACAAGAAAGCCTTTCTTCTCGCTAAAATTACCATTTTTTATAATATAATTGAAGGGATTGTATCGGTATTTTTTGGCGTGGAGGATGAAACCCTCTCCCTATTTGGTTTTGGTCTCGACTCCTTTGTTGAGGTTTTGTCGGGTATAGGGATTTGGAATATGATTAAGCGCATCGGACTAAGTCCTGATGCCGATCCCGGACCTTTTGAAATAAGAGCACTTCGAATCACCGGAACGGCATTCTACATATTGGGAGCCGGACTGGTAATCACTGCCGGTATTAATTTATATCAGGGCCACCAACCGGAAACCACATTTTGGGGGATTATAATTGCGGTTATATCCATATTTACAATGTGGGCTTTGATCTATTTCAAAGTTAAGGTTGGAACCGAATTAAAATCAGAGGCCATTTTGGAAGATGCCAATTGTACAAAAGTCTGCTTATATCTCTCTTTTACCCTTCTTTTTGCCAGTGTAGGTTACGAATTGACAGGCATCGGAGGGATTGATTCTTTAGGAGCCGTGCTGATAGCGCTATTTTCGGTTAGGGAGGGGCAGGAATCTTTTGAAAAGTCTCGTGGCGAATGATGTCATTGAGATGGTGCGCCCGGGGGATTTAATTCTCAATATGGAAAGGGGAAAAATTATGAAAAGAGCAATTGCCGGAGTCATACTTTTCTTTGCGATTTTGAGTTGTTACAAAGTTCAAGCCAGTGAACCCAAGAGGACGGCAACCCTAATTGATAAAACCGGAGTTATATCTGAAGTTGCGGACCTCCGCTTTTCGGGCAAGTTACAACAATTCGAAAATTCATGGGGGAAAATAGCCTTTTCAGCGGAATCATTCGATATTGCGATCCCTATCAATTGTATTGTCTCCATCGAAGCCGAAGGTGACAAACATACAATCGGCTATTTGTGGCTGGGGAAGGAAGTCATAATCAACGGTATCCTGTTCGCGGGCGAGTTTGCAGGAAAGAGCGATTTTGGAGAGCTTAAGCTGCATAGCACCAAATTGAAAAGTCTGAAGTTTGGTCAAGCCCCAAAGCCTACAGATGAGCTTATAAAAATAAGAAACCGAACCACGCTGTCTCTTGCAGACGGTACAAAAGTGAATGTGGACAACCTGAAGAGACACGACAGTTACTATTCATCGGAGGGGTATTTGATTGGAGGAAGCACCCGCTATCACCATTACATGGACTTCCGCTTTCTTCGGGGGGCATCGCTTGCAACCGTAACGTTCGACAAGATAAAAAGAATCAATCTCATTGGGGAAAAGGATGTGGCAGTGGTTCTCAATAATGGCAAAGAGGCTAACGGCACCATCTCATCCGAGAAAGGCGCCAATATCAAGGGTTGGACCGGCGTTTTCGAGAAAGGTGAAATTTTCCTGTCTCAAAAACAAGTTAAGACAATCGAATTTACTGCGTTTTCTGAAAAACCCTGAAGGTATTGAACAATTCCATCAAGGCGGGGGAGAAGATACGGCTTCCGAGCACCGTCATATATCCCCCTGTGTTAGGATAGTTGTCGCATGAGATAAAACCCGCTATTAGAGGAGGCAGGAGGAAAAGACAGAATGACAAAAAATCGGGTTGTTTCTATGGTTATCTTAGGCACGCTTTTTATTGTTCACTTTTTCTTAGCAACAGCCAGCGCCGACACTGTCCCTTATACGGCTGGTTCTAAAAACCTGTCAGCATGGAGATCACAATGAAAGTAATGGAAAAAGGTCATAAGAATTCTATATTTCCCTATATATTCCTGATCGGTGTTGTTTTGATATGCGGCTGTGCTGCAACTGCCGCATACAAGAAATTATATGAGGGACCAGAAAAGCCGATTTCAGATATTGCTATTTTAACCGAGCCTAATCCCTACCTGTTTAGAATTCCAGGCCAAAGGTGGCCATGTGTATGAGATATATCCGGTGGTTCACACCCATGACAATGGTTGGTATATCGGCATATGGGATGTTACCGATGAACTGCACCGTCCGGAGAAGAAGGAGCTTTGTTGAATATACTTTCAAACGCTATAAACCCTATCTGCTCGTCAAAGGCAGTGATGAAAGGGAGAATCATATAAAAATTTTAGTAAAATGAAACATTATAATTTCTGGCAAGTATGGCGCACCGGAAAACTGGAGTTAGAATGGCCAATATTTTTATCTGACTAAAATGCCCGATTAACACAAAAAAAGGATCATTCAATGATTAATTTAGAAGTTAATACAAAATTATCAACACCTGAAGCTTGTAAGCGCTTAAAATCATTTTTTGGCGAAGGGGGACTGGGCCTGAAGATTACAGAAGAAACACAATCGTGCCTTTCCTTTGAGGGCGGTGGTGGCTATGTGATTACGACTGTTTGTAGAGAGGGAAAAAAAACCAAAATAAATTTAAAATCCATGGAGTGGGAAATACAAGTAAAAAATTTTGCTGCAAGCCTTTCATAGATTTTATATTTTGATCCTTATATGATAAAAATATTTCGCGGTTGGTGGATCGTTCTGGCTTGCTTTTTTATCAGTCTTTATGTCGGTGCCGTTGTTTTTTTTGGGTTTACCGCATTTTTTAAGCCATTGATTAAGGAGTTTGGCTGGAGTTACACCCAGATATCCTTTGCTTCCAGCTTGCGAGGCCTGGAGATGGGTATTTTTGCTCCTGTAGTGGGTGTTCTGGTAGATCGCTTCGGTTCACGGAAGCTAATAATCACCGGCGTGTTGACCACCGGAATCGGCCTTTTATTGCTCAGCCAAACCCAAACACTTTTGACATTTTATGCTTCATATCTGCTTCTCTCTTTTGGCGCCGGAGGTTGTACCAGTGTTGTTTCGATGGTTATTGTGGCAAACTGGTTTGAAAAGAATATTGGAAAAGCGATGGGGATCATGGCATCAGGTTTTGGAGCTAGCGGATTGCTCGTTCCCATAATTGTCCTCCTGATTGACACATATACTTGGAGAACCGCTCTTATCTTTATGGGGTTGGGGATGTGGATAGTCGGCCTACCACTGGCCTTAATTATACGTAACAAACCGGAAGCATATGTTGAACAGCTTGACAGCAATGAGTTACAGAAACCAATTGTTCACATCAATATAGATGAAACTATTTCGGAGATTGGTATCAAAAAGATTTTAAGAATCCCGTCATTCTGGTATCTAAATTTGATCGACTTTGTCCGAATGATGTCAATTTCAGCCATTGTTTTGCATATAATGCCGTATCTTAGTGGCCTGGGATTTTCGCGAACACAAGCAGGTTATGCAGCTGGAGCAATCCCTTTGATCAGTATCATTGGAAGGGCCGGTTTCGGCTGGCTTGGCGATGTTTATTCAAAACGTCTCGTGATGACGTTAACTTATGCCCTGATGACGATCGGGATATTTATTTTTTGTTGGGTGCAGATCCAATGGTTGGTCGTTATTTTTCTGGTGTTTTACTCGACCGGGTTTGGCGGTAGTATGGTATTGAGAGGGACCATTTTAAGAGAATATTACGGAACCTTTTCGCTGGGAAAATTGCTTGGAATTAATATGGGGATTGCTTCGGTCGGAGGGATTATTGGGCCGACAATCGCCGGCTGGGCCTATGATACTATCGGGAGTTATCTCCCGATCTGGTTTGGGCTCTTTGTTACTATGCTGCTGTCCACATTTTTTTCTTTAAAGATCATACCCTTAAGCCAAAGAAAACAGAACTCATTATAAATCTCTTAACAATCTGCCTGATAATTATATTAACAGAAAGCGGTGCTAATTGTTGCTTACAAGGGATTGTAAAAAAAGGGAGTACCAATGATATCATTTCACCATCTTCCATCTTTAAGTCTTGTCAAAATGCTAAGTTGCTTGCATGAATCGGTTGGGAGATATTTCTAAATTCTATTTGCGATTTCCGTTTCAAATTTTGAATTCGGCAGTTTCACGATACATGTGGCATCCCTGAATATTGCCGATTTTTCGCATAATTGTCCTGTACGTAATATCCGGAGGCCTTAAAAAATTCAACACTGCCAATGTAAGTTTAACCTCACTGCAGGGTAGGTTTATGGCTAAAAAGGTTATATTGCAGACATTGAAATTTTGAAGTATTATTGGTAGCGGTCCTGGAAGGCAGGATCGGCCATCTGCCGGGGGATTTGGGGGAAATTAAAAACGGATTGCCGTGATGGCGGCTTTGATTACGCTGATATCGTTTTGCGTCAGCGTGGCGGTGTCCACTCTGGATTTGGTAGAAAATGATGGAATATTTCTTTTACTGCCATGACAAGCCCAACAGCGGCGAGCTGCGCAAGCAGATCGTCGAAGCGCACTGGTCGTTCATGGATGCCTATTCATCTGCATTTGTCGCCCGCGGCCCGACTTTGGCCGAAGACGGCGTGTCGCAGACCGGCAGCATGCATATCGTCGACTTGCCCGATGAAGAGGCGGTGCGGGTATTCGCCTTTGAAGAGCCCAATTACAAAGCCGGCGTGTACAGCGACGTTTTCGTAAGCCGCTGGCGCAATGAACTTGGACGCACGATGTGGGCATTCAAGGGCGATCCGGAGCACAGCCCGCGTTTTCTGATCTTCGGCCGCGGCAAACCAGGCATGAGTGAGGCGCGCAACCGGCTGCGGGAGGCCCGCCGTCTTTACTTCATCGAGAAAGGGTATGAAGAACACTTCATTGCGCGCGGCCCCCTGTTATCCGATGACGGCAATCAATGGGCCGGCAGCGCCATGATTGTCGAGCTGCCCGACCGCGATTCCGTCGGGGCCATGCTGGCGGATGATCCTTATGTGCGAGCCGGGCTCTACGAACGCATTGACGTCCATCTCTGGCGTTTCGGTGGAAGGCGATAGCCCGCAGCATTGTACACCGTCAAGAGTTTTTATTTTTGGTGCCGAAGTTCGGGCCACCCGCTTTCTGGCTTTGTTTTGGAAGACCGGCCGATATGGCAAAGAACCAAAATCCGTGGAACACGGCTATGCCCGGATATTAATCAAGTTTGGGAAAGGAGGAATTGCACATGGCGGATCATAGGTGCAGCAATTGCGGTTTCAGGGGGAAATATGACAAAAATCCCAAATCAATATTAGGCAGGCTGTGGCGATGGCATGCCGCCTGGTGCCCGGGATGGAAGGCATACATGAAATCCCTGCCGGATGCTGAAAGAATGAAATTGGCCGAGAAATATAATTTAACAAAATATAAATGACCGTGCCTGATGCAAATTTAACCCTGTCCCTATTTCCCTACAATAATCCCGGCAGATAGCGCACTTCCTCAAGCAGGGCAAACGGTTCCGGAAAAGTCTTGCGGGCCTCAGCATGCAGAGAGACGACCGCATTGACGAACGCCGCGCGTTCCGCCGGCGTCAGTTCGACAACTTCACCCGCCTCGGCCTCGATCTCCTTGCGGGCGATTTGCTCTTCGGAAACGGCCAGCTCGCGCTGCACTAGGACGGCTTCGCGCACGGCCCTTGTCATGGCCGATTGAAGCGCTGCCGGCCAACCTTCAAAAGCCGACCGATTGCAGTAGATTCCACGTGATAGATAGATGTGTCCGGTCATGGTATGATATCGGTGCAGCTTGTGAACACCGTAAGCAACGGTGTTGGCAAACGGGTTTTCCTGGGCGTCTATCTCTCCGGACTTCAGGCCGGCGATGGCCGGCTTGAGGTCCATGACCAGTGGAATCGCTCCCAGAAGTTCGTAGGCCCGGGCATGCATTCGGCTCGGAAGTGAACGGATCTTGAGCCCTTTCATATCCGCGGGAGCGTGCACCGGACGAATCCGGTTGGAAACATGGCGATACCCGTTTTCAAGATAGCCGAGCATATGATAGCCGGGTACGCGCTCCTCAATCTTACGACTCATGTATGCGCCCAGCATCCCGTCCATTGCCGCGCGCGCCTGTTCCAGGTTTTCGAATAGAAAGGGCAGATCGATGAATTCAAGCTCCGGCACCCTCTCGGTCAGGTAGCTGGTCGATTGATAGGCCAAGGTCAAAATGCCGCGCTCGGCCATCCAGAGCACATCTTCGGCCTTGTAACCGAAATCCATTACGTTCCAGACGTAGCGGATATCAACCTCGTTGCCGAACTCGGTGATGAGGCTGTCTCCGATCAGCTTGAGTGCACGACTGTGTGTTGTCGTCGGCGGGCCGTAGCCCCCCATGCAGATTTGGAAAGTCATTTAATGGTTACCTTTGGTTTTGTCGAGACGCCGTTCTTTTTTGCCGGATCCCGGCTCGGTGGCCGGAATAACAAGTTGCTTGGCGATAACCTGAAACTTGCTTCGCCTGAAAGCCGGGGTTTCCATCATCACCGAAGCGAAAACTAAAACGGCCGTTTCAGATTGCCCAGCAGGCCGGTTCCCATGTTCAGACGGTCGGCCAGTTGCGTACCGACGGCATTTAAGGCATTTTGATCGGCTTTGAGCCCCTCCAGAGGGCCGGCTGCTTTTGCCAGAACCGCCGCTTTCAACTCTTTTTCAAACTTTTCAGCCTGCTGCTGAACCATTCGACCGGCCGCGGATTTTAAGACCTGGTCCAGATCGGAAGTCAGTCGCACGGCGTAGTCGTCCGGGGTGCCGCTGACATCCACCCTGGCAGTAAAGCCTGAAAGCTGTGTCAGCGCAGATCCGATGGCGCCCAGGACCGGCCCCTTGCCGGCCCCTTCGCCGACGCTAAGACTGGCCGATTTTACTTTGGTGGTCAGGTTGCCGCTCAGGTCGTCGCCTTCCAGTTTCGCCAGCAGGTCCATATCCGCCAGCCCCTCCTTTATCGTCACCGGCAAGTCGGCCGCCTGGGACAAAGAAGCATTCTGCACTTTATACTCCTTCAACTGCAGGGCGACCTGGTCCATGGGGCTTTCCGGAACAACCCGGTTGATGCTCCCTTCCAGTTTAAGCGTCTGAAGCTGCTTGAGCTTTTCGCCGGCAAAGGCAAAGGTCAGGGGTTTGCCGAGGATATCCTGATCCGGCGTGATATTTTCAATTTTGCCGGAAAGCTCCCCGGCTTCAATCACAAAAGCTGCCCGGGCGCGCCGGATCAGAAAATCCGGCAGGGGCGTATACTCCTTGAAGCGGACATAGACGCCGGCCCCCCGCTGCGGTCGGACTTCCTTTTCTTTTTTTGCTTTATCGCTATCCTTGCGGGAACGTTCCAGCACGAATTTGATCCGTTCATACCACTCCCCTGCTTTTTGCATCCCGCCGCAAACTTTTTGGCCCAGCACCAGTTTAGCCATGTTGTCGAGCCCCTGGGGCGAGAGGGCATATTTTTGTTTGAGGCGCTCGACATCCTTCAAAGGCGCCGCAGCTGCCTGCTGCAACTGACCGCCGAACCCCGATTTTATCTGGTCGAACTGTTGTTTTTGCGCGTTCTTCAGACGGTCAAGATCCGCCTGTATATCTTTTTGAAGCGACGTCAGGTTCCCCACCGATCCCAGCAAGCCGCCCCCCAATCCACCGGAACCGGACTTAAGCTTTTCGATCCGGCTGCGGTAGTCATCGAATTTTTCCTTTCCGGGAAGTTCCTGCAACCGTTTCTGCCAGTTGCTGTTTTCACCCTGCAGTTCGTTTTGCAGTTTTTGAATCAGCGCCAGCGATTCCAGTTTTTCCTCTGCAAGGATCTTCTGAATATCAAGGGAATCGACGGCAGGGAGGCTGACGCCGTCGCAAAATGTACCGGATGGTTTTTTAGCAGACACTTGCGAAGATTCTTTTGCCTTTGGGGTTTTTACCGCACCGGAAGTCTTGCGCACCGTATTCACGCGGACACCCGCCAGGGTCACCTCCTCTACGATGATTTTGCGCCGCAAAAGCTGCAAAGGCTCCAGCAACAGGGCCGTCCGGGAAATTTCCACTATATTTTCCATGGGCTTGTCCGGATTGGTCACGGCCAACCCCTCCAGGGTCAACCCCAGGGGAAAAAGCTTTAAATCGGCGTCAGCCAGTTCTACCTTTGCACCCACGGCACGGGTGCCGTAGGATTCAATGGTTCGTTTGACGATACCGTCCACAAAAATCAGCCAGAAAATCGTCAAGATCAATGATATACCGACAAATACAAAAAGTCCCTGCCAGCGAATCCATTTTTTCATGACCGACCTC
>Ga0209270_1002665_pt1 | contig 17848 bp, 9 predicted proteins | sample MTBAKSrepl1MetaG_FD_187456 | JGI IMG/M metagenome (GOLD analysis project Ga0209270, IMG submission 187456) | Enrichment culture microbial communities from Arthur Kill intertidal strait, New Jersey, USA, that are MTBE-degrading - MTBE-AKS1... | ecosystem: Environmental > Aquatic > Marine >...
GTTTTCAGCCACCCACCAGGCCCCTTGAACCAGGACTTCAGTCAAAGCCCGCAGACGAGCCCGGAGTTGGTAAGGCTTGATCCGATTTTCCAGATCGGCCCGGGCCAAGGCCAAAAGCGTCCTCACTCTAAAGCGTCTGAGGATCAACAGGGCTTCTTCGGGATCGTCCAGGGTCTTCCGAAACACCTGGCGGAAGGTTTGAAAAGAAGGCAGCCCCCCCCAGCTGGGATTCATCCAGGGCTCGGGAGGCCCGGGCCGGCTCGAGGTCGACTGCCACCGGCCCTGGCCCATCAAACCGGCCAGAAAGGGGCTGGCTTCGAACAAGGCCCGGTCATCCAGATGTGCTCGGCGAAAACTACCGGTCATCTCCATCCTTCCGGCCGAACACTTCGGCATAAAGTTCCTGGACCGTCTTCATGGCTTCTTGAAGGGCGATAAAGGGGTCCGGTCCGGCCACGGCCAGATTCAGCGAACCGATCTCTTCCGGGGTGAAAACCGCACTGTCTCCGGAGCGGGCGTAAATCAAACTCAGTCGATTGGCTATCCGGCTGATCAGTTCATGGGCCGCCGGCAATTCGGCCAGTCTCTTGGGACCCAGCCCTTTTTTAATCAAGGCTTTCAAGGCCACAGACGTAGAGACGGCGCGGACCGCGCCTTTATTCCGCCGGCCGTGAACCATTTGAAGATACTGGGTGATAAATTCTACGTCGGTCAGGCCTCCCGGAGAGAATTTCAAATTAATCGTCTTCCCCTGGAGCCGCCCCCGCTCCTGGGTCATCCTTTGCCTGAGTTCATCAATCTTCTCGGCGGCATCCTCGGGCAAATCCCGGCCGAAAACGGCTCGGGTGGCCGCAGCCCTAATTCTCGACCCCAGATCAACCGGCCCCAAGACCCGCCTCAGCCTGAGCAAGGCCTGCCTTTCCCACAATTGCGAGGTCTGATGATAAAGGGCGAAAGAGGCCGGCGTGACGACCAAAGGGCCTCGACTGCCCGACGGGCGGAGTCTCGAGTCGATCTGGTAACCTGGGCCTTCAGCCAAAGGCAAATAAAGATAACTGGAAATACGTTGAGCCAAACGGACGGCCGTTTCGAGGCTCAGATCAAACGCGCCGCGCACCCGGCCGTAGATGAAGATCAGGTCCAGGTCCGAGCCATAGGACATCTCTTTTCCGCCCAGCTTGCCCAAGCCCATCACGGCCAAGGGCAAAGGGGCTTCCGGGCGACCCTTGAAGACGGTATCGGCGGCCAGGTCCAAGGTCCGAGCCATGACCACTTCAGCCAGGAGGGTCAGTTGGTCCTGGACTTGGTTCAAGCTCAACTCGCCCAACAGGTCATAAAGCCCGATCCTCAGAGTCTCTTCGTTCTTGAAACGCCGGATGACGCCCAGCCGGACCTCGAAATCATCTTCCGCGCCCAGAGCCGTGTCCAGGTCGGCCGTGAAAGTCGTCCGGTCTTTGACCAGTTGGGCTGAGCGCCGGTCGATCAGGCTGTCGAGTATGCCGGGGTGATTGATCAGGACATTGGACAGGTAGTCGCTGGAGCCGAACAGGGTGGACAGGACCTCGATCAAACGTGGGTTCTCTTCCAAAAGGATGAAGAATCCGGCCTTGGGGCCGATGCTGTCCAGGAAGCGTTCCAAATGAAGAACGGCTCGGTCCGGATCGTGTGTTCCCGCCGCCCCGGCGATCATCATCGGCAGCAGACGGTCTATTTGACGCCGATACCTGGCCAAGCGGTCCGGCAGAAAACGTTCCTGGCGGATTTTCAGACAGGCGGCCCGGGCGGCTTCAGGGTTCAGAAAACCCAGGCCGCTAAGCATGTCCAGACTGCAGGCTTCATCATCCAGGGTTTCCAACAGCCGAAAGACCCACTCAGGGGCCCGGGTTTCCTTAACCTCACCTTTCGAAATTTCCGTTTCCCCGGGCTCAGTCAAAAGTTTTTTGAACCTGGTCCTAACCCGATCCATGTGAAGGTTCAGGCTCTGCTCGAATTCCGGCCAGGGACGAACCGAAAAACCCATGGACCGGGCCAGACGTTCCCGGCCCTCTATGGTCTTGGGCAGGGTCTGGGTCTGGGTGAGTTCGTAAAGCTGGAGGCGGTGTTCCACGTTCCGCAAAAACACGTAAGCCCCAGACAGCTCCGCCGCATCATCCTGACTGATGATCTTCTCCTGGGCCAAAGCCTCCAAAGCCCCCAGGGTGTCCGCTCGCCGAAGGTGGGGCAACCGTCCGCCGAAGGTCAGAATCAGGGTCTGGACAAAAAATTCGATCTCCCGGATGCCCCCCGGCGAGAGTTTTACGTCGAGCGCCGGCTTGGCCCGGCCGGGGCCGGCCAGGCGAACCAGCTTGGCCGTCTTGTCCTTGGTCATCTTGGCCTTGAGGGCTTTGAGTTCTTCAATGGCCGTATAATCCAGGTGTCGGCGAAAGATAAAAGGGCTCAATTCGGACAGGAACCGGCGGCCGGCCTCGAGGTCTCCGGCCACCGGCCGGGCTTTGAGAAAGGCCATCCGCTCCCAGGGCTGTCCCCAGAACAGGTAATGCTTCCTGGCCGTTTCTAGTGACTGGGCTTGAGCCCCGTCTTTCCCCCCCGGCCTGAGGTCGAGGTCCACCCTGAAAACCAGGCCGTCTTCGGTCAGCTCCGACATGGCCCGGGTGAGCGTGACAAAGAGGGCGTCGGCTGTCTGTTCCAAAGACGGAGCCTCGGGACGAGGCGCTTCCGGACGGTAAAGATAGATCAGGTCCACGTCTGAACTGTAATTGAGTTCCCGGCCCCCCAGCTTGCCCATGCCTAAAATGATCGGGGACAGGCCCAAACCATCCGGCGGAAGGTTGAATCTTTCAGCCGTGAAGCGGGTGGCTGCCTCCAGGGCCGCCGTCAGACAGACCTCAGCGATATTGGTCAATGTGCCCATGACTTCAGCCAGATCGGCCCGGCCGGTCAGGTCCCGCACGGCCAACCGGGCCAGTTCTTCCAACCGAAACCGCCGAAGGCCGGATTGCAGATCGGACAAATCACGGACCTTTCCCAGTTTTTCCGCCAGATGCTTTTTCAGAGTTTTATGATCAGTCCGGGCTTCAAAGGTCCGGTCCAGAAAGAGACGGCGGGCCGACTCGGGCCGAACCGCCAAGGCTTGAGTCAAAGTCCGCGAAAAAGAGCCCAAAGCCGACAACGCCGCCCAGGCGGTCTTATCCTGCTGCAGCAACAATCTCTCGGCCGCAGAAAACCGGCTGAGCAATATTTCAGCCCCGCCGGGGAAATCGGACTGTGGCGCAGCCATCACCAGGCTATCAGCCGGATCGTTGAATCCGGGCCGTCTCCTTCCTTTTTAAGGATAACCAACGAGCGGGGCGGGGAACCGAAGCCCCTGCCCCGCCTTTTGATTAACAGTCAAAATACATATGAAATTCAAAGGGATGAGGCCTGAGCCTCATCTCGTCCACTTCTTTTTCAGACTTGTATTCCAGCCACTTTTCAATAGCGTCTTCGGTGAAGACGTCACCTTTCAGCAGAAAGTCGTGGTCGTCCTCCAAGGCCGCCAGGGCCTCTTCCAGCGAACCCGGGGCCGTGGGCACGTCGGCCAGTTCTTCAGGGCTGAGGGCGTAAATATCTTTATCCAAAGGTTCGCCCGGGTGAATCTTGTTCTGGATGCCGTCCAGACCAGCCATGAGCATGGCCGAAAAAGCCAAATACCCGTTGCAGGACGGATCGGGGAACCTGACTTCCACTCTTTTGGCCTTGGGACTGGCCGAATACATGGGGATGCGGATGGCCGCCGAGCGGTTCCGGCTGGAATAGGCCATATTGACCGGGGCCTCGAAGCCCGGGACCAGCCGCCGGTACGAGTTGGTGGTCGGATTGGTGAAAGCGCACAAGGCCGCGGCGTGTTTGAGGATGCCGCCGATGTAATAAAGGGCCGTTCCCGAAAGTCCGCCGTATTCGTCCCCGGCGAACAGCGGCTTGTTTTTCTTCCATAAACTCTGATGAACATGCATGCCCGACCCGTTGTCGCCGAAGATGGGCTTGGGCATGAAGGTCACCGTCTTGCCTTTTTGCCTGGCCACGTTCTTGATGATGTACTTGAACAGCATCAAATTGTCGCCCATCTTTACCAGCGGGGAGAAACGCATGTCAATCTCGCCCTGGCCGGCCGTGGCCACCTCATGGTGCTGGGCTTCGACCTGGATGCCGCATTCCATCAGTTTCAGACACATCTCGGTGCGCAGGTCCTGGTAGGAATCGGTGGGCGGCGCCGGAAAGTAGCCTTCCTTGTACCGGGGTTTGTAACCCAGATTGGGGTTCTCCTCCCGGCCGGTGTTCCAGCTCCCTTCGACCGAATCGACAAAATAGTAGGCTGAATGCTGATTGAGGTCGTACCGGATGTCGTCAAAGATGAAAAACTCGGCCTCCGGTCCGAAATAGGCGGTATCGGCCAGGCCGGTGGACTTGAGATAGGCTTCGGCCTTCTGGGCGATATAGCGGGGGTCGCGGGAGTACTTTTCCTTGGTGATCGGATCGGCGATATTACAGATCATGGACAAAGTCGGCGCTTCGGTGAACGGGTCCATCATGGCCGTTTCCGGGTCGGGAATGACCAGCATATCGGAAGCGTGGATGGGCTGCCAGCCCCGGATGCTCGAACCGTCGAACCCGAACCCGTCTTCAAATGAAGCTTCCTCCAACTCGCTTCGCGGCACAGAAAAATGCTGCCACAGACCGGGAAAGTCCATGAACTTGAGGTCGACCATCACCACGTTGTTTTTATCTGCTGTTTCCAAGACTTGTTTAGGGGTCATCTTCTTCCTCCTCATTGGGTCCGGGCCCCCGGCCCGGCTGACTTTAAATTATTTGTTAACGGTAAAACTCAGCGCAGCTTTAACTTCGTCGAGTTGCTCGGCATCGGTCAATTTCTGACCGAAGAAGTCTCTGACGTAAAAGACGTCCACCACCTGGTCCACGGTCGTGGAAATCTTGGCGATGTAAATCGAGAGCTGAAGATCGAAAAGGGTCTTGGTCAATTCGTAAAGAAGACCCAGGCGATCATGGGTGTAAACTTCTATAATGGTGTAAAAATCCGAAGTTTCGTTGTCTATTTCCACTCGGGACGGACGCCGGGGCCCCGCCGACTTGGTTTCAAGCAGCGGTTTCTTTCGGGACAGACGAAAATCCAGGGCCAGATGTCCGGTCAAGGCCCGCTCCGTGTCCTTCTTGACCTTGGCCCAGACCTCTTCGGCGAACAGACGGTCCGGCGGATGACTGACCTGGAAGACGTCCAGGGCGACTTTATTGGTCCGGGTGAAGACCTGAGCGCCCAAGATGTTGATGTTGTGCAGGGTGAAGACCCCGGCCAGCCTTGAGAGCAGGCCCGGCCGGTCTTGGGTGACCACGGTCACCTCGCAGAAACCTTCCTCTTTGGCCTCCACCTCCCAGATGACCGGCTGATCGCCCAACCGACGCTCCAAAAGGATATGGCGGGCGATCTGTTTCGCGGTCATGACCGAAAGGTAATGGGCGGACATTTCTTCGAAATGGGCGGCCACCTCTTCCGGGGCCAGACGCCCGGCCAACAAACCCTGGACTTTGGACAGCAACTTCTCGCGGCGCAGGCTCAGCTCCCTTTCGGCCAGGCCGCTTCTAGTCAAGACCCGGAGGACTTTGAAATAAAGTTCACGCAAAAGGCTGGCCCGCCACTGATTCCAGGCCCCCGGCCCGGTGGCCTTGGCATCGGCGATGCTCAAAAGATAAAGCTGGTTCAATCGTTCCACGCTTTCGACCTTCTGGGCGCAACCGACGATCAGCTTCTCCTCGCTCAGGTCCCGCCGGGTGGCCAATTCGATCAAAAAAAGATGCTCCGCCACGAGAAAAGAGAGGTTTTCAATCCGCTCGGCGCTCAAACCCAGCCGGGCCCCTATCTCCGGAACCATGGCCGCGCCCTGCTTGGCGTGGTCCCGGCCCCGACCCTTGCCCAGGTCATGGAGCAGGCCGGCCAGAAACAAAACTTCCTTGTCCTGAATCTGCTTAAAAATAGACAGAACATCTTCGTCTTCCCCTTCCGACCGGAAGCCCATGGCCATCTTCTTGAGTTCCCACAGGGTGAGAACCAGGTGAACGTCCACGGTATAGACATGGTAAGCGTCATGTTGAACCCGGGCCCGCACCTGATTCAGTTCGGGGATATAGGCGGCCAAAAAATTAAAGTTCTGCATGGCCTCGAGGTTTTTAGGCGCGGCCGCTCGGGTCCGCGACGCCGCGGCCAAAGCCCGCAAAAACGACTTGGCCGCGGCCGGGTCCCGCCGGTAGGCGTCATCGATCAGATCAAGGTTCGACCGAATGATCTCCAGCCCCCTCTGGCTGATCGGCAATCCTTCGGCCATGGCCGTCTCAAAAGCCCTCATCAGCAACAGCGGCTTACGCCTGACCTGGGCTGAACCGGACAGTTCGACCTGACCCCGCCTGACCACCAAGCCCTTCTCCACGGTCCGGGACCGCTGATTAAGACGCCACAATTTGGCCGGCCGAAGCTCCTCTTCCACGCGGCTCAGGAAAAAGCTCAAGGCGCTTTTAGTCTGGTAGACCCGGGTGTAATATCCCTGCATGAATCGCTCGACCCCGGAAACCTGCCCGTTGCCCGAAAAACCTAACAACCCCGCCAAGTCTTCCTGCAAATCGAAGGTCAGGACATCGGCCTTTTTCTTTTCCAACACGTGGAGATAAGTCCGCACTCCGGTCATGAACGCGTAGGCTTCGGTCAGATGTTCGACCCGGTCTGAGGGCAGCAGCCCTTTTTCAGCCAGGTCTTTAAAACTTCTCTGCTTGTATAAAGTCGCTCCGGTCCAGATGATGGTCTGAATGTCCCGGAGTCCGCCCTGGCCTTCCTTGACATTGGGTTCGAGCAGATAGGGGGTCTGACCGTATTTCTGGTGCCTTTCCGCCAAGCTTTTCTTGAGCTTTTTTATAAAAAAGCGCTTGTTGGCCGGAGCGCCCAACCATCGCCTGAACAAGCCCTGGAATTCAGAAAAAAGGCTTTGGTCCCCGGCCAAAAACCGGGCATCCAAAAGCGAAATCAGGATGGTGAAGTCCTGCCTGGCCATTTCCAGACACTCGGCCGGGGTGCGGACAGCGTGACCCACCTCGAGCTTGAGGTCCCACAAAGGATATAAGATCGATTCGACCAGCGGCCGCCATTCCTTCGAAGACCGGCTGGTCAAAAAAAGCAGGTCCACGTCCGAACCAGGGGCCAGTTCCTCCCGCCCGTACCCGCCCAAGGCGGCGAGGGAGGCTTGGCCCTGGGCGTCGTAAGCCGGCCCCCAGGCCTGCCGAAACAAGTCGTTCAGGTGCTCGTCCATCAGCCGGGCATAGGTTCGGCAAAAGGCCAAACCGACCAGACCCTGGCCGTGACGCTGAAGCAGTTCCTGTCTGACCTTATGAAAATCGTCCATCTCTACTATCCTGACCGCGCTCTGAGGCGCCGAGCCCAATGACCTTTGCTTTGAGCAAAAGGCGGGCCAATAAAATTTTATAAATAATATACCGTTTATTTTAAAAAAATCGACCAGACTTTTCGAATCTCTCGGGGAAAAACGACAAGATTGTCGAAAAGAAGACTGCCCCAAACGACAAAAATGTCGGAAAATTTATCTTCTTCCGGGCTTCAACTCCCGGACGGCCCGGATCAAAACGGCGGCCGCTTCTTCAATCTGCTCGCTGGTGGTGCCTCGCCCCAGACTCAAACGGATCGCGCCCTGGGCCACATGAGGGTCCAGGCCCATATTTTGAAGGACCGGAGAAATTTTGACCGAACCGGCGTGACAGGCCGCGCCGGTCGAGGCCCGGACCTCCGGGGCCAGACTTAAAATTTCCGAGCCCACCAGTCCGGGGAAGCAAAGGTTCAGGGTGTTGGGCAGGCGCCTGGTGGGGTGGCCGACCAGGACCAGTTCGGGGATGGCGGCCTGAAGGAGGTCCAGCAAATGATCCCGGAGCCCGGCCTGACGTTTCGCTTCTTCCGTCAAACCGGCGGCGGCCAGGGTGCAGGCCGCGCCCAAACCCACGGCCAGGCCCACATTTTCTGTCCCGGCCCGCCGGCCCGACTCCTGACCGGCCCCATGAACCAAAGGCTCCAACTCCAAGCCCCGCCGGATGAAAAGCGCCCCGACCCCTTTGGGCGCGTACAGTTTGTGCCCGGCCAGACTCAAAAAGTCCACCCCGAGGTGATTCACGTCCACCTCGATTTTGCCCACGGCCTGGGCCGCATCGGTGTGCAGGCGAATGTTTCTTTCCCGGACGATCCGGCTGATTTCTTCAACGGGCTGAATCACGCCGGTCTCATTATTGGCCAGCATGACCGACACCAGGGCCGTTTCCGGTTTGAGGACCCGGCGGACATCGTCGGGGTCGACCAAACCCTGACCGTCAACCGGGACAAAAGCGACCTCAGCCCCCTGGGTCATCAGAAAGATACAAGGATTGATGATCGCCGGATGTTCGATGTTGGTGGTCACCAGATGCACCGGCCGGCGCGAACGGTAAAAAAGGCCTTTGAGAACCGCGTTGTTGGATTCAGTCCCGCCGGAGGTGAACAGAATCTCGTCGGGTGCGGCCCCGAGCAAATCGGCCACCCGGCTCCTGCCCTTTTCCAGACCCGCCCTGGCTTGCCGGCCCAAATCATAGTCGCTGCTGGGATTGCCGAATTCCGGTCCCCAGAAGGGAGCCATGGCCTGGGCCGCCTCAGAGGCGACCGGCGTGGTGGCGTTGTGATCCAAATAAATCATGGGCGTAAATTTACATCTTTGTCGAAAATCGTTCAATGGTTTTCATATCAATTTATGCCCCTCAGGCCGACCCACGTTAAACCCTTTCCGGCCCGAACCGGTGTTTGATCCGCCTATACTGAGGCGCCGAGGAAGCGTCGGCCCCCAGTAATTCGGCCAACCGGTCCATGTTGTTCCTTTGACCGATGGCGATCAGGTCTAAATCCCGGCGGATATTCGATTCGAGCAGGGAGATGTCTTTGAGCTTGGACTCGGGCGTGACCAAAATTTCCTCCATGGCCAAGTCCAACCCGTCGGCCCCATGAACCATGGTCTCGATGAAATCGGACACGGTCGGCCGGAGAATGGCCTGGGCCATCTTCCTGGCCCCGATGGAATAAGGAGAAAGAACCATATCGGCTCCGGCCCGCTGGAGCTTCTTGAGCGACTTTTCTTCCCCGGCTCGGGACAGAATGAACAGGTCGGGATTAAGACCCCGCGCCGTCAGGACGATGTACATGTTTTCAGCGTCGGAACTGACCACCGAGACCAGACCCACCGCCCTTTTGATACCGGCGGCCAGCAGGTTGTCCTCGTCCGAAGCGTCGCCCCGGATATAAAGCACGTTATCTTTTTCGAGCTGTTCGACTACTTCCGGCCGGTTTTCAATGACCACCAAGGGCAGCTTCTTAGCGTTCACTTCCTGGGCGATCATCCGGCCGATCCGGCCGTAACCGCACAAAATATAGTGACTATCGAGTTCTTTGATTTGCTTTTCCAATTTGCGCCTCCCCATAACTCTTTGCACACTGCCCTCCACCAGCATCCGGGTGAGCTGGCCGACCAGGTAGGCGGCGTTGCCCACACCGAAAACGATCAGGAAGATGGTAAAAAGTCGGCCGGACGGGTGCAAAGGCCTGATTTCCCCATAGCCGATGGTGGCAATGGTGATGATGGTCATGTAAAAGGAATCCAGCAGGCCCCAGCCTTCAATAACGGTGTAGCCCAGGGTGCCGATCAATATGATCAGCACGCCCAGCAGGGCCGAAACGGTGACGTGGCTTCTTTGGGAATCCATCCGGTTTTCCTTTTTAAATATTTTAATACCCAAGGAAACAGCCGGGCAAGATTTTTATCTCCAAGCCACCGTCCAAGGGTAATTCGCCAGTAAACGGTGCTCTTTCCCGTCTCATTCCGCCCGGCCGCTGGAAGTGGATTCTGCTGGTGCAAAAACGACCGGATACTATCGCAAACCAGCTTGCCGGGGGCGACGCCTCCGTCGCCCCTGGCCCGGGAACGCCGGGATATTTTTCATCCATCTCCGCAAGGCGGGGCCCGGGCGCGAGGAGTAAGTAAAGGCATCCCGACCAAGAGGGGAAAAAAGAAGGGACTTGAAGAAACGTGAAAACATATAAAGGTTCAGATCGGGACGACCTTCAGGTCGCCGCGCAGCCCGATTTTATCCCCCACGATTACCACCGCCCCCCGCACGCCGGTCAAAGAAAGGACCCATTCCAGGGCCGGTTCGATGTCCTTGGCCTCGGAGACCCGATTGCCCAAGCCCGTGGCGGCGGCGTCGGCCAGGGCGGCTGAATCGGCCAGGACCGTGGCTGCGTCGGCTCGCCCCAGACTCAAGGAATGTCCTATGGCCCCGGAGGAGGTGCCGACGCCCGCCGGCATCCGGTCCGGACCGATGACCAAGGCCAGCCGCAGAGACAGGGGGGATTCGCCGGCGAAAAGGCCTATTTTCGCTTCGACCGCGGCATCCAGAAAGATGTCCCCGCCGTTTTCCACAATTACGCCTTGGGGAGATAAGGGCTTGAGTCCACGGCCGACGAATTCGGCCAAGGCTCCGGCCACTGCGGCCATAGGCCCGACCCCGGCCCGCCGGCCGGCGGCCAGCATCTCCCTGACCGGGGAAGGGGCCAGGGGATTATGGGGCAGAGGAGAAAGGCTGGTCAGAAAATCCGGGTCTTGGTCGGCCCAGCTTTCGATGCGGTCCCGGCCCAAAACGACTAAGTCATAGGCCTGGGCGGCCAAGTCCCGCTCGGCCCGGATATACAAATCGGTCTGTTTGACCTTGACAGAAAAACCGGTCAATCCGTCGGCCCGGATACGGCGGCGATAGGCGGGACCGGACCCGGTCTGGGAATCAGGCATGAGAACCTTTGTTTTTCAGTCGGTAAACCGCCGGCCTTTCAGGAATACTTGAAGGTGACGGCGTTTTCCCCCAAAATTTCCTTGGTTTGACGTAGGAGGCCCCGGCTGGGCCGGACGCCGTCATTGAGTTTGAGCACGGCCCGTCCCCGACCCGGCAGATTGATGTCGACCAGGACCGGGGTCCGTCCCGGGTGGCCGGCGACGATTGTTTTAAGGGCGTCCAGGTCTTTCCGGTCCAGGGCCGGCGCGGAAAGACTAAAGACCACCCGGGCGGCCATTTTTTCCAGGGCTTCGTCCAGGGGCAGTATTTCCTTGGCCTTTATTTTTTTGGCGGCCATGGCCCCTTTTTCGTCAACGGTCAGTTCTCCGGAGACCAGAACCGGCTTATCGCTTTCAAGATACGGTTGAGCGGTCCGGTAGAGATCGGGGAAAACCAGGACCTCGACCAGGCCGGTCAGGTCTTCCAGGGTGACGAAGGCCATGCGGTCGCCCTTCTTGGTCAACTTGGACTGGACGTTGACGACCACGCCGCCGAGCCGCACCGGGGCTTTATCCGGCAGGTCTTTGATCTTTTCGGCGTCGGTGTTGGTCAATTCAGCCAGTTCCTTTTCGTACCGAGCCAGGGGATGGCCGGTGATGTAAAACCCTAAAGACTCCTTTTCGTAAGCCAGGCGGACGCTCTCCCGCCACTCGGGCACGTTGGGCCAGTGGAGAAGGGCTTGTCCTTGAGCCTCGTCGATGAAGGCAAAAAGATTGGTCTGCCCTTGGTCGCGTTCGCGTTGAAATCTGCCGCCGCGCTCCAAGGCCTCATCCAGAGCCGCGGCCATTTGGGCCCTGGAAACCCCGGTCGAATCGAAAGCGCCGCATTTGATCAGGGCTTCGATGACCCGGCGGTTGACTTTCCGATGGTCCACTCTTTCGCAAAAGTCGAACAGATCGGTGAAAGGCTTCTCTTTTCGGGCCTCGACAATGGCTTCGATGGCCGATTGCCCCACGCCCTTGATGGCGGCCAGGCCGAAGCGAATCTGGTCGTCGACCACGGTGAAGTTCTCCCGGCTTTCATTAATGTCGGGCGGCAGGACCACAATGCCTTTTTCCCGGCATTCGTTGATCAGACGGACGATCTTGTCCTGGTTGTTCACTTCACTGGTCAGCAGGGCGGCCATGAATTCGGTGCGGAAATGGGCTTTGAGATAAGCGGTCTGAAAGGCGATCAGGGCGTAAGCCGCGCTGTGGGACTTGTTGAAGCCGTATTCGGCGAAATTGGCCATCAAATCGAAGATTTTGGCGCCCTTTTCCTCATCGATCCGGTTGGCCCGCGCGCCTTCCATGAACCGGCCCCGCTGTTTGGCCATCTCTTCAGGGATTTTCTTGCCCATGGCCCGGCGGAGCAAGTCGGCCTCACCCAGGGAATAGTCAGCCAGGCGGCTGGCGATCTCCATGACCTGCTCCTGATAGAGGATCACGCCGTAAGTGTCTTTGAGGATAGGTTCTAATTCGGGGAGTTCGTATTGGATTTCGATCTGGCCGTGTTTGCCTTGGATGAAATGGTCGACCATGCCGCTTTTGAGCGGACCCGGCCTGTACAGGGCCACCAGGGCGATGACGTCTTCGAAGCGGCTTGGTTTCAACTTGACCAGTATCTCCCGCATGCCCGAACTTTCAAGCTGGAACACGCCAGTGGTGTCGCCGGAACTGAGCAGTTCATATGTTTTGGGGTCTTCCAGGTCCAAGTCGGCCGGATCGATCTGGATGCCGCGGGGTTTAACCAGTTTCAGCACCTGGTTGATCAGGGTCAGGGTTTTAAGCCCGAGAAAATCAAATTTGATCAGGCCGATTTCTTCGACGCCCTTCATATCGAATTGGGTGACCACCACCCGGTTCTGTTCCGAGCTCTGGTCCGCGGAGACGCAGTAAAGAGGCAGGTAATCGACCAGGGGCCTGTCGGCGATAACCACACCGGCGGCGTGGGTCGAAGCATGCCGGGGCAAGGCTTCCAAACCTTGAGCCGCCTTCAGTAATTTGGCCACCTGGGGATTTTCCTGGGCGGCCTGAAGCAGCCTGGGCTCTTCGGCCATGGCTTCAGCCAGGGTGATCTTGAGTCGGTTAGGCACCATTTTGGCGATGCGGTCGACTTCACCGTAAGGCATGCCCAAGGCCCGGCCCACATCGCGGATCACGGCCCGGGCCTGCATCTGGCCGAAGGTGATGATCTGGGCCACGCGGTCCTGGCCGCCGTAACGCTCGGTGACGTATCTGATGATCTGCTCCCGGCCTTCGGTGCAGAAATCCACGTCGATGTCAGGCATGGACACCCGCTCTTCATTGAGAAAACGCTCGAAAAGCAGACCATAGCGGATAGGGTCCAGGTCGGTGATGCCCAAGGCGTAAGCGACCAGACTGCCGGCGGCCGAGCCGCGTCCAGGTCCGACCGGAATGTCATTCCGCCGGGCGTAGTTGATGAAATCGGCCACGATGAGAAAGTACCCAGCAAAACCCATTTTGATGATGACGTTAAGCTCGCCTTCCAGCCTATTCCGGTAGGTCTGGACTTGAGCCTCATCAAAATCCGGTTTTTTTCTTAGCTCTTGAAGGCGTTGTTCGAACCCGGCCCGGGTTTCCGCAATTAGACGCGAGTCCAGGCTTTCGCCTTCTTCCAAGGGAAAATCCGGGAAGTGATAATGCCCCTTGGGCAGATCGACCTGGCACATTTCAGCCACTTTCAAGGTGTTGGCCGTCGCGCCCGGGAATTCTCTAAACAGGCCGGTCATTTCCTCCGGTGATTTGAAATAGAACTCCGGAGTCGGGAACTTCATTCTGTTTTCATCTTCCAGGGTCTTACCGGTTTGGATGCACAGCAGAATATCGTGGACTTCCGCGTCGGTTTTATTGAGATAATGACAATCGTTGGTGGCGATAAGGGGCAGGTTCAGCTCCGAGGCCAAACGCAAAAGCCCCTGGTTGACCTGGTCCTGTTCGGCCATGAAGTTTCTCTGAACTTCCAGATAGAACCGGTCTCCGAAAATCCGGACGTAACGCCGGGCCGCCTTTAGGGCCTCTTCTTCACGCCCCATAAGGAGCAGACCGGGAATCTCGCCTTGAAGACAGGCCGACAAGGCGATCAATCCTTTATTATACCGATCCAGGAGGTCGAAATCGATTCTCGGCTTGTAATAGAAGCCTTCCAGATTGGCCTGGGAGACCAGCCTGGTCAGGTTCTGATAGCCTTCATTGTTTTGGGCCAAAAGGACCAAGTGGTTAATCGGGTCCTTGGGGTCGCGGCGATGCCGGCCTCTGGGGGCCAGGTAAACCTCGCAGCCGATAATGGGATTGAGCCCAGCTTTGCGGGCTTGTTTGTAAAATTTCAGGACGCCGAACATACTGCCGTGGTCGGTGACGGCCACGGCCGGCATGTGATAGTTCTTGGCCGTCCGGACCAGGTCTTCGATCCGGATGGCCCCGTCCAGCAGACTGTAGGCCGTGTGCACGTGAAGGTGGACAAAGGGGGCTGAGCCGCTCATTTCATTCCCATTCAATGGTGCTGGGCGGCTTGGAAGAGATGTCGTAGACCACCCGGTTGATTCCCCGGACCTCGTTGATGATCCGGTTGGAGATCACGGCCAGGACTTCGTGGGGCGCTCTGGTCCAATCCGCGGTCATGGCGTCCAGGCTGTCGACTATGCGGACCGCGGCCACATTTTCATAAGTCCTTAGGTCGCCCATCACTCCAACGGTCTTGATGGGGAGAAGAACGGCGAAATACTGCCAGACGGACCGAGCCAGTCCGGCCGACCTGATTTCTTCCCGGACAATGGCATCGGCCTGCCGCAGGAGGCGCAGCCTTTCTTCGGTGACTTCCCCCAGAATCCTGACGGCCAAGCCCGGACCGGGAAAAGGCTGACGCCAGACCAACTCCTCGGGCAGACCCAATTGGGTCCCCACTTCCCGGACCTCGTCCTTGAAAAGCTCCCGCAAGGGCTCGACCAGTTCCAGGTTCATTATTTCCGGCAGCCCCCCCACGTTGTGGTGGGACTTGATCGTGGCCGAAGGCCCCTTGAAAGAGACCGATTCGATGACATCAGGATACAGGGTCCCCTGGGCCAAAAATCTGACCCGGCCCAATTTCTTGGCTTCGCTTTCAAAGACCCTGATGAACTCCCGGCCGATAATCTTGCGCTTTTCTTCCGGGTCCACGACTCCGGCCAGCCCGGCCAGAAAATCGCCGGACGCATCCACGTGAATGAGGTTTATTTTGAACTTGTCCCGGAAAAGATTGACCACAAATTCGGCTTCGCCCAGCCGCAGCAGCCCGTTATCGACAAAGATGGCCGTCAGCCGGTCCTCGACGGCTTGATGAAGCAGGACCGCGGTGACCGAAGAATCCACGCCTCCGGACAAGGCGCAGATGACCCGGTCCCGGCCGAGGCGCTCCCGGAGCTGGGCTACGGTCCGCTCGATGAAATTGGCCATGGTCCAGTCGGGTTCCAGGCGGCAGACCCGGAAAAGAAAGTTGGCCAGAATATCCTTGCCCTGGGGGGTATGGACTACTTCGGGATGGAACTGCACCCCGAACAGCCGGCCGGACCGGTCGCGCATGGCCGCAGTCGGTGAGTTTTGGCTGTGGGCGACGGCCGTAAAACTCGGGGGCAGGGTCTGGATGCGGTCGCCGTGGCTCATCCAGACGCCGATGGACCGGTCCTGACCGCCGAGCTCGGCGAAGAGGTCTCCGGCTTCATCAATATACAGACGTGCGGGGCCGTACTCCCGGTGAGTCCAGGCCGCTACTTGGCCCCCCAAAAGGTGAGTCATCAGCTGCATGCCGTAACAGATGCCCAACACCGGCACGCCGAGTTCGAACACGCCCGGATCGATGCTCGGGGCATCCTTTTCGTAGACCGAAGCCGGACCGCCGGACAGGATGAGGCCGCCTGGTTTGAGGCTCCGGATAGTTTCCAGATCGATCGTGCAGGGGTGGATTTCGGAATAGACCTTGAGCTCCCGAACCCGCCTGGCGATAAGTTGAGTATATTGGGAGCCGAAATCCAGGATAATGACTTTATTTTCCGATTCGAGCTCGGTCATGCCCGTTGCTCCATATATTCAAGTCCGGTCTTTCCCGCTAAAGAAGGGAAGCCGGCCGGCTTTGCTTCCTGACCCGCCGTTTGGACCGGTTCGGCGATCAGGACTTTAGAAGCCCGTCTTTCCGGCCTAAAACTGCTCTAACCGGTAGTTGGGCGCTTCCTTGGTGATGATGACGTCGTGGACGTGGCTTTCTTTCAATCCGGCCGAGGTGATCCGGGTAAAGACCGTTTTGGTCCGGAGTTCCTGGATGTTGCGGCATCCCACGTAGCCCATGCCGGCCCGAACGCCGCCGACCAACTGGTAAACGCTCTCGGCCAGCGGCCCCCGATAAGGAACCCGTCCCACGATGCCCTCAGGCACTAGTTTCGATTCGGACAAAGCCGGCTCCTGAAAATATCTGTCCTGGCTGCCTTCCCGCATGGCCTCGATGGACCCCATGCCTCGGTAGACCTTGTAAGTCCGGCCTTGAAAAAGGATGGTCTCGCCCGGGCTCTCGTCGGTGCCGGCAAAGAGGCTTCCGATCATAACCGCGTGGGCGCCGCCGGCCAGGGCCTTGGTCACGTCGCCGGAAAACTTGATCCCGCCGTCGGCCAAAACAGGGACGCCGTGTTCATCGCCCACCTTGGCGCATTTCATAATGGCGGTCATCTGAGGCACGCCCACGCCGGCCACTATCCTGGTGGTGCAGATGGAGCCCGGTCCGACCCCGACCTTAATTCCATCAGCCCCGGCTTTGATCAAAGCCAGAGCGCCTTCGGGGGTGGCCACGTTGCCGGCCAGCAACTGGACTTCGGGATACGCCTCCTTAATGCCTTTGACCGTGGAAATCACGGCATCTGCGTGGCCGTGGGCCGAATCGACCGCGATGACGTCGACCCGAACCGAAACCAGGGCCTCGACTCTATCCAGGCAGTCGGGGCCTATACCCACAGCCGCGCCCACTCGAAGGCGGCCGAAAGAGTCTTTGCAGGCATAAGGGTACTTCTTGACTTTTTCAATGTCCTTGATGGTGATCAGGCCTTTGAGCCGTTTTTGCTCGTCCACCACCAGGAGCTTCTCGATGCGGTGTTTGTGCAGGAGGACTTTGGACTCTTCCAGGGTGATGCCTTCCGGGACGGTCACCAGGTGGTCTTTGGTCATGACTTCGGAAACCGGACGATCGTAGTCAGTCTCAAAGCGCAAATCCCGGTTGGTGACGATGCCCACCAGCTCTTCGCCTTTGACCACCGGCACGCCGGAAATACGGTATTTGCCCATGATTTCCAGGACCTCGTAAACCCGCTGTTCAGGCTCGACCGTAACCGGGTCGACGATCATCCCGCTCTCCGATTTTTTGACTTTTTCCACTTCGGTCGCCTGACGGGCCACGCTCATATTCCGGTGAATGATGCCTAAACCGCCCTGCCGGGCCATAGTAATGGCCGTATCGGCTTCGGTGACCGTATCCATGGCCGCGCTGACCAATGGTATGCTCAGCCGGATTTGAGAGGTCAAATTGGTGGACAGGTCCACTTCCGAGGGCAGAACCTGAGAATAGGCCGGAACCAGCAATAAATCGTCGAAAGTCAGCCCTTCATCCCACAAGCGTTCCATAACCATATCAGATACTCCTTCGCCCTGCCGCCGCCAGCCAGAGGCCTTCCAGAAGGCCGGCGTCACTGACGACCAGGCTGTTTGCTTCAAAGAAATTCATTACCTCCATCGTCACCGCTGCACCGGCTATAATGATGTCGGCCCGGTCTTCGGGCAGACCGGGAAGCATGGCCCGCTTGACTCTGGGCAGAACAATCATTTTTCTGAACAAACCGTGTAAAATCCCGCGGTTCAGTCTGAAATTGTTAATCAATTCAGGATCATAGGCT
>Ga0209270_1002670_pt1 | contig 17822 bp, 16 predicted proteins | sample MTBAKSrepl1MetaG_FD_187456 | JGI IMG/M metagenome (GOLD analysis project Ga0209270, IMG submission 187456) | Enrichment culture microbial communities from Arthur Kill intertidal strait, New Jersey, USA, that are MTBE-degrading - MTBE-AKS1... | ecosystem: Environmental > Aquatic > Marine >...
ATTTGTTTTACCTGGTCAATAGGCATGTTGATCCCGATCGTAACCATTTGAGTTGAGGGAACCATCACTTCTTTTACGAATATATCAGCAAAGTCGAAAACACTATGTATGAGTTCCTTTTCTTCATCTTCAAAAATACCTTTCTCCCTGCCTTCCTCGAGAAGCAACTTTATCTCTTCTTCCGATATATAGCTTTTTTTCCTGAATGAAGTTTTGCCAAAAGGCTTTAATAATATATTCGTCGTGAAAGTCAGTATCTTAACGAAGACATTTGCAAGTCTTGAGAAACTTTTTATGATAGGAGCACTGATAAGACCTACTGTCTCCGGATGTGACAACGCTATTGTTTTAGGGATGAGTTCTCCAAAGACAATTGAAACGTAAGTGATGACTGAAGCTACTATGCCAATAGCAATTGCCTCGCTTGATGCGGAGACGAAGGAAAGAGGGAACTTCTCAAGTAAAGGTTTGAGAATTTTGATTGCGGTAACACCACCGATAGCAGAGGCAAGCGTAACTGCCAGCGTTACGCCAATCTGGATTGTGGCGAGGAACTTCTCAGGTTCTTCTCTCAGTTTATGCAATATGAAAGCGTTTTTCTTGCCATCATCCATTAATTTTTTAATGCGTGATTTCCTTAGGGTAACAACGGCAATTTCTGCGGCAGCGAAAAACCCGTTTATAAGGATAAAAATTATGATGAGAGAAATATCAAGCCACATTGAGAAATATCTGTGATTTCAGTAGTTGAATTAAAAACCTTTCAGGGGGTTCTTCTGTTTGTGAACTTTCAATGTCCATTTACGATGAGGTTATTTTGTTGATAATAGCATCTGCAACCATTATAGTTGTTGCTGCTGTCGGGTCGTCAGGTTCCGGCTTCATGTCATAAGTGACATGTGTTCCTTCGGAGATTACCGATGCTACAGCGTTTTCCAATCTTCCAGCGATGAGGTTTTCCCCTAAATGCCTGAGCATCATAATACCTGAAAGTATCATAGCAAATGGGTTTACTTTGTTCAATCCTCTGTATTTCGGGGCACTTCCGTGGGTAGGCTCGAACACAGCACATTCTTCCCCGATGTTTGCGCCTGGAGCAAGACCGAGCCCTCCGATAAGGCCGGCAGCAAGGTCAGATACAATGTCTCCGTAAAGGTTTGGAAGTACAATCACGTCATACTGCTCGGGTTTTTGGACCAGCTGCATGCACATATTGTCAACTATCCTGTCTTCGAATTCGATATCAGTGTATTTTTTGGCAACGTGACGTGCTGTTTCGAGGAAAAGTCCGTCAGAGAACTTCATTATATTTGCTTTATGGACAGCCGTAACCTTTTTTCTCTTGTGTTTTCTTGCAAATTCAAATGCAAAGGTTGTAATCCGTTCCGAGGCATACTCTGATATGGGCTTGATGCTGACCCCGGAATCACGCCGGATGGTCTTCCCGGTGATTTCGCGAATCAAGTCTATGAGCCTGGTAACGTGCTCCGTTCCTCTCTCGAATTCTATCCCTGCGTAGAGGTCTTCAGTGTTTTCCCTGACTATGACGATGTCGATATCCTGGAATCTTGTCCTTACCCCTTTAAAGGTTTTACACGGTCTGAGGCAGCAGTAGAGATCCAGATTTTGTCGAAGCGCTACATTAACGCTCCTGAACCCTGTTCCGACAGGGGTCGTAATAGGTCCCTTCAGTGCTGTCTTGTTTTTCTTTATCGAATCGATGACCCGCTGCGGTAAAGGATCCCCTTCTTTTTCAAAGACCTCAAGCCCTGCATTATGAATATCCCATCTAATAGGAACACCTGTAGCTTCAATAACACGCCTTGTTGCTTCAGTAATTTCCGGTCCTATTCCATCTCCCGGGATAAGCGTGACTGTATGCATTAAATCTGTACCGTCAATATTTTCCGCACGATCTCGGGATATTTTGCAATAAACTTTAACTCATCATCTGTAAGTGGCTTTTGTGTGTGGAGATTAGCAGTCTGGACGAGTTCGAGAACACGTCTTGCTTCATTATCAGTATTAAAATGGATTCCGAGTTTATCATAGACGTGTCTGAAGCCTTTAATCCCCCCGTATCCGCCTGTTGTAATTATTCTGCCGGTTTCGAGAAGTTCCGGTTCACCTCTGCCGACGTCTTCAGGATCATAAAGCTCATAGTTACGTCTATCTTTCAGTGTACCATCCGCATGAATCCCTGATTCATGTGCAAATGCATTTGAACCTACCCCGGGCTGATTGATCGGGATTGGCAAATTGAAAGCGTATGAAGCATACTTCCCGATCTTCCATGCCTTCCTGAGGTCAACGTGTTCATCAAGGGGAAGTTTATTCTTAAGTCCCTGTGAGAATTTAAGCGCTAAAATAGTTGATACAAGGTCACAATTCCCGCAGCGCTCGCCGTAACCATTTATGGTGGTATTAATATAAGCGTCAACCCAGCCTTCTAAAGCTCCCTGTGCACCTGCTACTGAAACAGCCTCTGCCATGCCGAGGTCATTGTGGCAATGCATTTCTATTGGAAACTTTGTTGCAAGGGCAATTGTCTTTGTTCTTTCATATATGGTTATCGGATCATCGGTGCCGAGCGTATCGCAATATCTGAAACGGTCTGCCCCTGCCTCTTTACCTGCAAGAGAGAATTCTATTAACCTGTCAATATCTGTTCTTGAAGCATCTTCTGCATTTACTCCAACTGTTTCTGCCCCAAGTTCCTTTGCAGTTCTTACGGCTTCAACAAGAGATTTAATAAAATCTTTAAACGTTTTTTTTCCTTGAAACTTACCTTTTATCATTATCTCTGACGTTGAGATTGAGATGTTGATATGCTTCAGATCAGGACAGTTTTTAAAACTGAGCCTTACATCTTCAGGCAGCGCCCTGCACCAGCCTTCCAAGTGGATCCTTTTAATAACGCCAAGTTGGACAAGTTCAAGGTTTGCGTTGATATAATTGACCTCGTGTTTAAGTGTAGGAAAGCCGACTTCGCTCTGGTAGATGCCCATTTCGTCAAGATAGAGGTTCAGCATTGTCTTTGAGAGCTTTGGGAGAAGGATTCTGGAGGTTTGTACCCCATCCCTGTTTGTTACGTCTATCAAATATACTTTAGCTTTTGTCATAATTCTGTCCCCTGAGAACTAATATAGTCTATTATTATCTTAAAGCTGTGAAACGCCAGAGGGATTTCAGGGAAAATGCTTTTCCCGAAACAACAGTCTCTGAGATATATATTATTACCATAAAGATACCTTGTATTACAATTATAGTCAGCATGTTTAGGACATTTAACCCAAAAACTGCATTTATCGGGGGCAATTTTGTCTGAAAAGTCTTCTGTCCCGACAAACGTCGTGATTGAAATTAAAAGACTTTGAAGGCGACTTTGCCTCCGATTCAATAATCAATTGCATTTTTCGGGTTAAGCATAATATCAGATTGAAGACTCCCTGCAACAAGCCATTGGACACTGAAGTTGGCTGTTCGTTCCCTTGGCGTTATGTATAATATTTATGAAGAGTGTAGAATAAAAAATTTAAGACTGGAAAAGAGAAGAACTCTTTGTTACAATTAAAACCGGTTTTTTGTCAGGATACGTATGGATTATAAAGGCCAGGTTGCTTTCATAACAGGTGGGACGCGTGGGATCGGTGCTGCAATTGCCGAAGCGCTGGCGCTCCGTGGAGTCAATGTTGTCGTTGCTTCTCGCAGTGCAGACGAAGCCCGTCAAATTGCAACGAAGCTCTCTGTTCATGGGATAAAAACCCTGGGGATAAAACTTGATGTATCAAAATCAGAGGAGGTTCTGAAGGCCTATGAGAAAATCCGCAAAGAATTCCAGAGGATAGATATACTGATAAATAATGCAGGTATAACGAAAGACGGCCTCTTACTGAGAATGAGTGAAGAAGCATGGGACACGGTGATTGATATTAATCTGAAAGGTGTTTTCCTCTGTACCCGGGAGGTGCTCAAGGACATGGTGGGTCAGAAATATGGCAGGATTGTTTCTGTGACATCTGTGGCAGCCTTTATGGGAAATCCCGGGCAGGCAAACTATGGTGCTTCAAAGGCAGGGATTGTTGGATTTACCAAGACGGTAGCCAGAGAGTATGCGAACCGGGGAATAACAGTTAATGCTGTTGCTCCTGGTTTTATTGAGACGGCTATGACAAATGTGCTCAAAGATACTATTAAGGAAGAGCTTAGAAAACTCATTCCCATGGGAAGATTCGGTACTGCTGAAGATGTTGCCCGTGCAGTTGTCTTTCTTGCGTCTCCTCAAGCAGAGTATATCACCGGGCAGGTGATCCACGTGAACGGAGGAATGTATATGTGACGCATCGCAATGCTAAAGTGTATGTGAAATTTGATTGAGATATTCTAAAGATGGAGGTTCATATATGGTAGACGAGAAAGTAAAGGAAATTATATCAAAACAGCTTGGAGTGAATGCTGCTGAGGTTGTTCCTGAAGCGTCTTTTGTTGAGGACCTTGGTGCGGATTCTCTTGATACCGTTGAGCTCGTGATGGCGTTTGAAGAAACTTTTGCCATTGAGATACCAGACGAGGATGCAGAGAAGATTGTAAAGGTTAAAGACGCCGTTGAATATATTAATAAAAAGAAAAAATAACATTGTGTATGAATAAGAGGCGTGTTGTTGTTACAGGGATAGGCATGGTTACCCCTCTGGGTATCGGTGTTGAAGAGAGCTGGCAAGGTCTTCTTGCAGGGAAATCAGGGATCGGAAAGATAACCAGATTTGACGCGTCTCGATTCGCGACACAGATAGCAGGTGAGGTAGACGGCTTTAATCCTGAAGATTACATAGAGATCAAGGAAATTAAAAAGATGGATCGTTTTATTCATTTCGCCGTTGCTGCGGCACAGTTGGCACTCGATGATTCCGGCTTGAAGATAACGGGCAACAATGCCGATAGGACAGGGGTCATCGTCGGCTCAGGAATAGGGGGGTTGCCTGCTATTGAGTACTATCATTCTGTTTTACTGGATAAGGGGCCGAGGAAGATTTCTCCTTTTTTTATCCCGATGTTGATCATAAATCTCGCTGCCGGTCAGATCTCTATAAGATTTGGAGCTAAGGGCCCAAACTCCGCTGTGGCGACTGCATGTGCAACTGGATCTCATGCGATAGGGGATGCCTTCAGGATTATCCAGAGGGGCGAAGCAGATGCTATGATTGCCGGTGGTGCTGAGTCAGTCATTACCCCGTTAGGTATCGGAGGTTTTAATGCTATGAAGGCACTCTCAACGAGAAATGATGAACCGGAAAAGGCAAGCAGACCATTTGATATCGACAGGGATGGTTTTATCATTGGAGAAGGTGCCGGCATCGTCATACTTGAGAGTTTAGAATCCGCAATAATGCGGGGAGCAAAGATATATGCAGAAATAGTAGGATATGGTATGACGGCAGATGCTTATCATATTACCGCCCCTTCTCCGGATGGTGAAGGAGCAGCACGGTGTATAAGGATGACCCTTCAAGACGCAGCGGTCAATCCGGCTGAGGTGAAATATATCAATGCACACGGTACTTCAACAAAATCCGGAGATGAGCTTGAGACCCGTGCAATAAAGACGGTTTTTGGAGACCATGCGTACCGGATAGCTGTCAGTTCAACAAAATCTATGACAGGTCATCTGCTCGGTGCAGCAGGTGGTGTTGAGGCAGTCGTTACTGCCTTGAGTATTTACCATGGTATTGTTCCTCCCACAATAAATCTTGATAACCCTGATCCTGAATGTGACCTTGATTATGTTCCTCATCAATCAAGGAAAATGAGCTTGCAGTATGCCTTGACGAACTCGTTCGGATTTGGAGGGACAAATGCCTGCTTACTTCTTAAGAAATTTGAACAGTAAAGCGGTCTCACCATGCCCAGACATGATAGTTCTGAATTAGAAAAAAACCTTGATTATTCGTTCCAGAACAAAACATTGCTTCAGGAGGCCCTTACCCACAAATCTTATTCTCACGAGAATCCTCAACGAGCACCGGTATGCAATGAAAGACTCGAATTTCTTGGCGATTCGGTATTGGGTTTTGTCATCGTTGAATATCTGTTTTTATTTAAAAATCGATTGAGTGAATCAGTCATGTCCAAAACAAAGTCCTATCTTGTGCAGGAATCGGTGCTCTCCGAGATTGCCGATTCCCTTTCGCTCGGGAGGTATCTCATGCTTGGAAAAGGAGAGGAGGCTACAGGAGGGAGAAAAAAGAAATCTTTATTAGCAGATGCTGTTGAAGCGGTCCTCGGTGCTGTTTACCTTGATGGTGGCTATAGAAAGGTGAGAAAGCTTATCTTAAAGTTGTTTAAAGAAAAAGTTGATTCAGTGATCAGCTCAGGGGATTTCCATGATTTCAAATCAGAGCTCCAGGAAAGAAGTCAGCTCCTTTTCGGCACTATTCCGGAATATAGACTCATAAAGCAGGAAGGGAAAGAACATGACAGAACCTTCACTGTGGCACTTTATGTTTCCGGAGAGAAGCTTAGTACAGGTTGTGGTAGAAATAAGAAGCAGGCTGAAACCGTTGCAGCAAGAGAGGCACTCAAGAGAATTTCAAAATAAAAAAGTATCTATGGCAAACCATGAATATGCCTTTTGATTAATAACGATATATTTCCGGAACATGCGTGCCTTTCAGGAGGAGGTGATATGATGGCAAAAGATCCTGTATGCAACATGAATGTGGACGAAGCAAAGGCAGCAGCCACGAGTGTATTCAAAGGGGTAACGTACTATTTCTGTGCAAAGAGTTGCAAGGAGAAATTTGATAAAGAGCCTGAAAAGTTTCTCGCCAAAGATAAGGAATAGAATTCATCCTGTGAATACCTGATAGTTATCTCCATAAAATCCGATCCAATACTCTCTCGCCAGGTCGAGTTTTACAGTTTATATTTATGATATGGTCCGGGTTATGCTATCGGGTATTTTGTCGGGCAAGGAGGACAAAATGCCCGAATCAGTGCTTTGTTGGGTAATTCTACAAAGAGGCATCTCATTAAAATATATAAGAAATTTATAAAGGAACAAAGTTTGCAGTATAATTATTAACCCTGAAAATGCAATTACTGTCAGGCATATATGCAGAAAAACCTTTCCTCATACAAGTCAAGGACAAATCGAAATGTGCTGTCTTATAAACTGTATCGTTTTTGCATGAAAATATACTGGTTGATTCAATAACGAACGTCTTACAAAGGTAGCGTCCGCACACAGCCGTATGTATAATTTTTATAAATACATCTTTCGGGTTAAAGAGGTCCAATATATAAGGATAAGGGGGCTATGGAAGTAATAGATCCTGTCTGTAAGATGAGCATCGAAGATGTGGATGCAGTTGCTACATCTGTATACAGAGGGCAAACATTCTATTTCTGCACTGAACAATGCAAGGAGAAATTTGATAAAAGCCCGGAAGTATATTTAGAAGTTGAAAAGCCGTATATGCCTTCGCCGATTCCCAGTTTAGAAACCTGTGCAGGTTATACGTGTCCTATGCATCCCGAAGTCAAGAAAGAGAGTCACGGATCATGTCCGAAATGCGGTATGGCACTGGAACCGGTTGCTCCCTCAATCCATGTAAAGACCGAGTGGACCTGTCCCATGCATCCTGAAGTTATACAGGATGCCCCCGGCACCTGTCCTCTTTGCGGCATGGCTCTGGAACCGAGGACTGCAATAGGCGGGGAAGAAGTAAACCCTGAACTCACAGATATGAAGAGGCGGTTCAGTCTTAGTATTGTTCTCACCATTCCCGTAGTTTTTATAGCCATGCACCATATGATACCGGGATTTTCACTTGGACGATGGATCAAGCCAGATGTGTTGAGGCTCTTGGAGTTTTTTCTTGCAACACCGGTTGTTCTATGGTGTGGCTGGCCGTTTTTTGTTCGAGGGTGGCAATCAATTGTCAACCACAGTCCGAATATGTTTACCTTGATCGGGCTTGGTGTGTCGGTAGCATATGTTTATAGCGCGATAGCGACATTATTCCCGGGAATCTTTCCGGAATCCTTCAGGGATGAAACGGGTCAGGTAGGTGTTTACTTTGAAGCCGCAGCCGTGATAGTTGCACTGGTTCTCCTCGGGCAAGTGTTGGAATTAAAAGCGAGAGGGCAGACCGGAGCGGCAATCCGTGCTCTCCTTGGTATGGCACCTAAAACCGCCCGGCGTATAAGAGGAGATGATTCAGATGAGGATATTCCCCTTGAACAGGTAAAAAAGGGAGACATGCTGAGGATACGTCCAGGTGAAAAAATTCCTGTTGACGGAATTGTTGTTGGGGGGAAAAGTTCAGTCGACGAATCCATGATCACGGGTGAGCCAATCCCCGTACAGAAGCAACAAGGTGATAGAATCATCGGTGCGACAGTAAATGGTACGGGTACGCTTGTCATGAAGGCTGAACGGGTTGGTGCGGAGACTCTCCTATCACAGATCGTGCACATGGTTGCTGAAGCACAGCGGAGCCGTGCACCAGTTCAGAGGCTTGTCGACATCGTCGCCGCATATTTTGTTCAGATAGTCGTCTCGGTAGCGGTCATAACATTTCTTGTTTGGGCTGTACTCGGACCAGAGCCACGTTTTGCATATGCTCTTATAAATGCGGTTGCGGTACTCATTATCGCATGTCCTTGTGCGCTTGGCCTTGCAACTCCCATGTCAATAATGGTAGCAACCGGAAAGGGAGCTTTATTAGGTGTGCTCTTCAAAAACGCTGAAGCGATTGAAGTGATGAAAAAAGTAAATACGCTCGTTGTCGATAAAACAGGGACACTTACTGTCGGCAAGCCTCAAATCACTGACGTTTTATCTGTACAGGGATGGGATGAGGAGAACGTGATCTCCTATGCTGCGAGTATCGAACGTGGAAGTGAGCATCCTCTTGCTGCTGCTATCATTGCAGAGGCAGAGGCAAGAAAGCTTAGTTTGACAGACACGGAAGATTTTGAGTCAATAACAGGGAAAGGGGTAAAGGGAAAGATAGATGGTCATGAAGTTGCTCTGGGAAACCTGAGACTCGTGAGCGATCTCGGTTTACAGCAGGGGGATTTTTTAGAAAAGGCGGAAAGAATGCGGTACGAAGGGCAAACTGTAATGTATGTGGTCGTCGACAAAAAAATAGTCGGTCTTCTTGGAGTGGCTGACCCGGTTAAGGAAACAACACCGGATGCTATCAGACAGCTTCGCGCAGATGGAATAGAGGTTGTCATGATGACAGGTGACAGCAGGACCACAGCAGAATCCGTTGCGAAAAAATTATTGATTGACAAGATCATTGCAGAGGTGCTCCCCGATCAGAAAGCAGAAGAGGTGAAGCGTTTACAGGAAGAAGGCCGTATCGTAGCTATGGCGGGCGACGGGATCAATGATGCACCGGCACTCGCGCAGGCACATGTCGGCATCGCAATGGGGACAGGTACCGATGTCGCAATGGAAAGTGCCGGTATTACTTTAGTGAAAGGAGACTTGCGGGGAATTATTCGTGCAAGACAGTTAAGTAGATTGACCATGAGGAACATCAAACAGAATCTTTTCTGGGCCTTTGCTTATAATTCATTCGGGGTACCGGTCGCAGCAGGCATACTCTATCCCTTTTTCGGTATCTTGTTAAGTCCGATGATAGCTGCAGCGGCTATGAGTTTTAGTTCGGTATCGGTAATCGGCAATGCGCTGAGACTGAGAAGAGTGAAATTGTAGTTACTAATGGATACGTTTACTATGCCATATTATTTGTCATTCCGACTTGTTCGGAATCCTTCTTTAACCATTTGATTTCTAAAGATAGATTCCCGACTCCCGAACGCATTCGGGATTGCGTGAATGACAACCATGAGCCTTTGTTAAGTTATGTCTTAGTAAGATCGAGCCTGAATGCTTACGAGTAGCGCTTGCAAGATTTTCAAGTAATCCCCCTTTATCACCCTTTAGAAAAGGGGGATTAGAAATAATAAAATGCCCCTCTTTTCTAATGAGGGGTTTGGGAGATTACAAAATAAAGAAGGAGGGTCGTATGGCTTACTACTTTAGTAAAATTCTGCATGTATCATTTGATGAAGCGGTAGCGAAAGTGACTGAAGAACTGAAAAGGGAAGGGTTTGGTATCCTTACCGATATCGACGTGCAGGGAACCCTGAAGAAAAAACTTAATGCGGATTTCAGAAAATACCGGATTCTCGGCGCATGCAACCCGTCGTTTGCCTTCCAGGCACTACAGGCAGAAGACAAGATCGGCACCATGTTGCCATGCAATGTGATTGTTCAGGAACTTGCTGATGGGAAAATTGAAATAGCTGCCGTTAATCCAGTTGCATCGATGCAGGCAATCGACAATCCTCAACTCAAGGTCATAGCTGAACAGGTGCAGGCTAAGCTGAAAAGAGTGATTGATAGGTTATAAATTCGCACATTGCTTGCGCGGCAAAGTTGTCGTTCCTGGCAGCCTTTTTTTCGACGTCTTGCCGGGTTTGCCGGCAGCTCGCTGCGATGTGAATTATCCCCATTTGAATTTATTATCTGAAACTATTACTATTTAAAGCAATTATGAAGAAGGCTGCTGAACATGTCATTAAAAAACTCCTGACAATTGAAAGAAAAAACGGCCAAATCTTCAGCCATATTCGAAAAAGATGGCTTATAGAAACCCCTGAAGAACGTGTCCGCCAGGAGTATCTCTGTGTCCTTGTTAATGAATATGGATATGATCTTGCTCAGATTGATGAAGAGATGTCTGTTACCGGAAGAGGATCAGGCGATGCGCGCGCAGACTTTCTGATATGGCGTACTCCACAGCAAAAAGCAGACAGCAAAACAGCATTTATTGTTGTTGAGTGTAAAGCTGATAATGTCACGATAGATAGAAAGACTTATCTTCAAGGTGCAAATTATGCGCAGTATGAGCGTTCAAAATTCTTTGTTACCCATAATAACCGCGAAACAAAATTCTGGAAGGTGAATCTTGAACAGAGAATGCCTAACTTCGAGGAGATTGAAGATATACCATATGCAGACGCTACTGATAAAGAAATTGAAGAAATTATCTCCCGCCTCAAGGTTTTCCGTGAAGATGAATTTGCAGATCTCCTACATCAATGCCATAACATTATAAGGAACAGAGAGAAGCTTGATCCTGCAGCAGCATTTGATGAGATAGCAAAAATATTATTTGTTAAAGTTTGTTTTGAGCGAAGGTTAAAAGGCGGCAAACAGAGGAAAAATCTCTTCTCTGCGGAATTTCTCAAGCAACAAAAAGAAGTATATGAAGATCCTATAGCTACTTTGTTTGCAGAGACGAAGAAAGAATACCGCGCAGATAAAATATTTGAACAGGATGACAAAATCAATCTTAAATTCAATACCGTCAAAGATATTGTGGAAAAGCTTGAACGTTATAATCTCTCAGATACTTCAGAAGATGTAAAAGGCATCGCATTTGAGAAGTTCTTAGGAAAAACGTTCCGTGGCGAAATAGGTCAATTTTTTACTCCCCGTTCGATTGTCGAGTTCATGATTAGAATGGTTGAGCCGAAGGAAGGTAATGTAATCTGCGATCCTGCTTCAGGTTCCGGAGGATTCTTAATCAGATTTTTTGAGATTGTCAGGGAGCAAATATTGAGGGATGTAGATAATGAATACCAGAAATACAAAGGAGAGATAGAAGGGAAGAGATATACAAAGAAAAAGAAAGCTGCATTACTGCGACAGAAATACGAACAGTTACAAAGGCAGATTAATCCCTATGCAAGCAGATATGAAGCATCCCGTGAAGACCGGCAGTCTTCAAGGATCTGGCAACTTGCAAACACCTGCATTTATGGCTGTGATGCAAACGACAGGATGGCACGAACTAGCAAAATGAACATGATAATGCATGGCGATGGGCATGGCGGTGTTCATTATCATGATGGGTTTATCAATGTTAATGGCATATTTGAAGAACGGTTTGATATAGTGCTTACAAATCCTCCTTTCGGCGCAAATGTTGAGGAGTCGGACATAATCGAAGAGGCTGACGTGACAGTTCCTGAAGACGTTGAGCGTAAATATAGGAGCGAATATGGCGGTCTTTACAAGGAAGCAATAGATAAAGTCCGGGCGGCAATCGGGAAGCCAATTCTCAGCCTTTTTAACTTGCCTAAGACTGGTAGGATTAAAACAGAAATCCTTTTTATTGAGCGCTGTCTTGCTCTGTTGAAGCCCGGCGGCAGATTGGGTATAGTCCTTCCTGAAGGCATATTCAACAATCCTTCACTTGCGTATGTCAGGGAATATTGCGAAGACAGGGCCTTTATAAGAGCAGTAATTTCGCTTCCCCAGGAAACCTTCTTTTCATCCGGCGCGAGCGTAAAAGCCTCACTCCTTTTTCTTCAGAAGTTTACAGAAAAAGAAAAAGCAGAGTTTGAGACTATCAAGAAAGCTGCTACAGCCGAGATAGAGGAAAAATATATTAAGCAGATAACTGAGCTTAAAGAGATATTAGCAACGCCTTCCTATACTCAAAAAGATTTTCTGCCCGAAGATGCGAAAAACTCTACAAAGGAGCAAAAATCAGAGGCGGTAAATAAAGCAAGAAAAGCTAATGCCAAATTAAAGCAAGAAAAAGACGAGGCAAAGAAAGAACTTAAAGAACTTGAAGCTCTAATTTCAAAAGAATCCAGATCACTCTTAAAAGAGAGGTTTTCATATCCCATATTTATATATGAAGCCGAAAAGGTTGGGATTACAGCAACAGGAGAGGCTGATTATAATGAGCTTTATCCAAATGATAACATTCCACCTGGGGCAGAAAAGACATGCCTGGAACTCTATCAGGAATTTCGGGATAATCCGGAACTATTCTCCCTATCAATGTCTTCAGCGCAATGATTACGGCCCCCAAATATTTTATTATTTACTGGAAAGACCTTGATAAATGGACAATCCCACAGCATTTACTCTTTTCAACTAATCTTCCAAGAGGTTGGTCGCTCGTCCGCGTAGGCGATGTTGTGCAGCAAATTACAGAGCGGGAAAAAGTTGTCCCTGAAAAAGAATATAAAATGGTGGGGGTGAGATGGTATGGAGAGGGAACTTTTCTTCGTGAGACTTTGAAAGGCACTTCATTGAGTGCAGGTTATGTAACACCTTTGGTGCCTAATGCATTTATTTATAACCGTCTTTTTGCATGGAAAGGGTCCTTTGCAGTCGTTCCTGACGAATTTACAGGCTGCTTCGTATCAAATGAATTTCCTCAATTTATTGTTGATCAAGAACGCATATTGTCTCATTATTTGTATCTGTTCTTTATGTGCGAGAGCACAATAAAAGCTGTCAATAAAATCTCTATAGGATCTGCTGCGGTAAGGCGTAATCGATTTAAAGAGGAAGATTTTTTGAACATCGAAATCCCCTTGCCGCCGGTTTTCTCTCAGCAATTGATAATAAAAAAATGGCAGAACACAAAAGAAGAAAATAAGTCGGCAATTGAACGGGTAGTTTCTCTTGAGCATAAAATATCTGAAAAAGCAATTAGTGATGTTGGAATTATTGTACGCGATCTAAAAAAGAGGGGTAAATTGTTCATAGTTCCTTGGGGGGATACGGATAGATGGGGCGTGGAGTTTAATCGCTGGCATTGGAAATTGGCTGATTTACTAATATCCGAAAAATATCCAATGGTATCATTGGACGTAGTAGCATTCTTAAATCCAACTAATATTCAAAAATTAAACGATGATGATGATGAAGTATCTTTTGTGCCTATGGAAGCCGTCTCCGAGAAATCAGGTGAAATTATTTCCCCACAAATTAAGAGCTATGGTGAAGTAAAAAATGGATTCACTGTTTTCAAAAATGGTGACGTAATATGGGCAAAAATAACACCTTGTATGCAAAATGGAAAATGTGCTGTAGCAAAAGATTTAGTGAATGGTGTTGGTTTTGGCTCGACTGAATTTCATGTTATTAGAACGAAAGACAATAATAAGCTATTGCCTGAATATATCTGGCTACTCTTGAGACTTGATCATCTGCGTCAAGCTGCTCAAAGATATTTCATAGGATCAGCAGGTCAGCAACGTGTTCCTCCTGAATTTTTATCAGGACTTCACATTCCACTTCCACCTATAAGCCAGCAATATGAAATTGTTAGACAAGTCAAAAAAGGCTTTTTAGAGATATCAAAAGAGCGTGAAATTATCGAACAAAAATCTCAGGAAATTAAAGAAGAAATAGAAGCTCTCATACTCGGAACTAAAGAAATCACCTAATAAACCTCCCCGCCGCAGAGACGGCGGGGTATCCTGAAATCTCCCCTCCCTTGTCGGGAGGGGATAAAGGGTAGGGTGCCTAATCAGCTTCAATCACCCCCACCCTAACCCTCCCCCCTCAAGGGGGAGGGAAGTATATGGTAACCCCACAGCAGAGACTGTGGGGTATTGAAAATTTAATAAATATGGTTATCCAGCGTCCGCATCTTATCATTATCGCAGGCCCGAACGGGGCAGGGAAATCGACAACCGCTCCTTCTCTTTTAAAAGGGACGCTGAAAGTAACAGAGTTTGTCAATGCAGATGTGATCGCTCAGGGATTATCCGGATTCCAACCAGAAGGAGCTGTATTTCATGCAGGCCGGGTAATGCTTGAGCGTATACATTATCTTGCTAAGAAAAAGGTTGATTTTGCATTTGAGACAACAATGTCCAGCCGTACTTTTGCTCCCTGGATTGCTGACCTCAAAAAAACAGGTTATGTTTTTTATCTGGTTTTTCTCTGGCTTCCGACTGCTGATTTTGCAGTTGCACGTGTAACTGAGCGGGTACGTGCAGGCGGCCATAATGTGCCGGTGGAAATAATCCGGAGGAGGTATCATGCCGGTCTTCGTAACTTCTTTAAACTTTATAGCCCCCTTGCAGATATTTGGTATTTTTATGATAATTCCGGAAAAGAAAAACCATTACTATTGTCTTATGGGAAAAAAGAAAGGACATTGGTTGTAAACGATTCTTTTCTTTGGCATAATATTGAGAAGCGATATGAAAATTAAGAAAAAACATAAAGATAAAATCGAAGAGGCTTTTGCAAATCCGGAAAAAATAACCCAGGCTTTGACTCAAGGCGTGCGAGAAGCCCTTTTAAAGCATAAACAGGCCGGTAATCCCGTCGTTGTCTGGCGTGATGGAAAAATGGTCTGGCTGAAGCCTGAAGAAATTCTTGTCTAAAAATAAAAGAAAGTTTGTTATTTATGCTCGAAGAGGGCTTTCACTTCGTTCATGAATTCGTTGATGTCTTTAAACTCTCTGTAGACAGAAGCGAATCTTACATAGGCAACCTTGTCGAGGTCTCTTAATGCACTGACGACTTCTTCACCGATCTTCTTGCTTGAGATTTCCTTGACGCCGAGTCCGATGAGTTTCTTCTCAATAGCGTCTGTGATGCCCTCGAGCGTTTCGACACCGATCGGTCTTTTCTCGCAGGCCTTTTTTAACCCGATGAGGATCTTTTCTCTCTCGAACTGTTCCCTCCTCCCGTCTTTCTTAACAACAAGCGGGATAATGTCATCTACACGCTCGTAGGATGTAAAACGTTTTGAACATTTCAGGCATTCACGCCTGCGGCGAATGGCATTACCTTCTCTGCTGGTTCTGGAATCAATGACCTTATCTTCTAAGTTTCCGCAAAAAGGACACTTCACTGTTATATCTTATAACCTCAGATCTTGACCTGATGCTCCTCGCTGTACAAAGGGAACCTGTCACAAAGTATTTCTACTCTCCTGGAAAGGATTCTTATTCTTTTTGGGTCATGATTGTTAGCTAACACAGATGACATGATGTCCGCAATTTCTTCCATCTCGCCCTCTCCCATTCCCCTTGTTGTAACGCAGGGAGTGCCGATTCGTAGGCCGCTTGTTACGGTGGGAGGATTTTTGTCATAAGGTATGACATTTTTATTTACGGTTATCCGTGCAGCTTCGAGTGCCTCTTCTGCCTCTTTCCCCGTAATGTTTTTATTGGTCAGGTCGATGAGCATCATATGATTATCGGTACCACCGGAGATAATATGAAAGCCCCTCTTTTTCAGCTCATCTGAAAGTTTTTTCGCATTCCGTATTACTTTTGATTGATAATCTCTGAATTCCTGACAGAGAGCGTTTTTAAGGGCGACGGCTTTTGCCGCGATGACGTGAACAAGAGGGCCACCCTGTATTCCGGGAAATACCATTTTGTCTATCGGTTTTGCATGCTCAGCTTTACACATAATCATTCCCCCCCGCGGTCCTCTGAGAGTTTTATGTGTTGTTGTTGTGATGAAATCAGCATGCGATACGGGAGATGGATGGAAACCCGCAGCAATAAGTCCTGCAATATGTGCGATATCTGCAACGAGGTATGCACCAACTTCTTTTGCAATATCAGAGAAGCTCTTGAAGTCTATTGTCCTTGAGTAAGCACTCGCACCGACGAGTATCATCTGCGGTTTGTTTTCAAGGGCAAGATGTCTTACGTTGTCATAGTCGATATAACCTGTTTCCTTGCTTACACCATATGAAACAGTTTTGTATAAGGTTCCTGAAAAATTCACAGCAGCACCATGTGAGAGGTGACCGCCGTGACTGAGGTTCATGCCAAGGATTGTGTCTCCCGGTTTCAGCATAGAAAAATATACTGCCATATTGGCCTGGGTACCGGAATGAGGCTGTACATTGACGTGTTCTGCACCGAAAAGTTCTTTGGCCCTCTCTATCGCCAGGTTCTCGACTATATCAGCGTTTTCGCATCCTCCATAATACCGTTTTCCCGGATATCCTTCAGCATACTTGTTTGTAAAGACAGAACCTTGAACCTCAAGTATAGACGGGTCAGCGTAGTTCTCTGAAGCAATGAGGACAATATTCTTCCTTTCACGCTCTATTTCTTTCTGTACTGCTTCAAATATTTCCGGATCTGAGTGTTTTAGATGTTCAAAAATCATTTTTCTTAATACGTTCCTCGATCTGGGTTATTTTATCCAGTCTTGCACAGTGCCGTTCTCCTTCAAAAGGTGTGCTCAGCCAGACCTTCACAATCTCTTTTGCCAGACCTCTACCAACGATTCTTCCACCGAGAACAAGGATGTTTGCGTCGTTGTGAAGTCTGCTCATCTTTGCGGTGAAAAGGTCATTGCATAATGATGCACGTATTCCTTGAAATTTATTGGCTACTATAGACATGCCGATACCTGTCCCACAGATGAGTATGCCTCTTTCGGTTTTACCAGTAGATACTGCCTGAGAGACCTTTTCACCGAAATCAGGATAATCTACTGATGTTTCACTATCCGTGCCATAATCAATAAGCCCGATATTCAGTTCATGCAATATCGAGATAACGTCGTTTTTTAATTCAAATCCACCATGATCACAACCGATAGCTACAGTCATTTCGAGTTTTATTAGATAATCCCGTTGAAATCGCACACGGTGCATGAATCCCGTTATGCAAATGAAGATGATTTTTCCGTGTATAATCCCTATGGCAAACCAAGGGACTTTCCCATGTGATAATTATTTAATCTTATATGAGTAATTATTTGGAAGTCAAGAAAGGTTTTCTTATTGACAAAATAATTTTTATAAATTAATATAATAATTCTTGATGTTCTTTGAAAATAAGAAAAGTGCATAGCGTATCCTTGTCAGTTTCGAATTCAATTTACACATGAGAGTTTGATCCTGGCTCAGAACGAACGCTGGCGGCGTGCCTAACACATGCAAGTCGGACGGGGCCAGTGCTTCGCACTGGAAAATTCAAAATTCAAAATCCAAAATTCAAAG
>Ga0209270_1002680_pt1 | contig 17767 bp, 15 predicted proteins | sample MTBAKSrepl1MetaG_FD_187456 | JGI IMG/M metagenome (GOLD analysis project Ga0209270, IMG submission 187456) | Enrichment culture microbial communities from Arthur Kill intertidal strait, New Jersey, USA, that are MTBE-degrading - MTBE-AKS1... | ecosystem: Environmental > Aquatic > Marine >...
AAATAAACAAAACAGAAGGAGAGGTAAAAAAATGAAACTGAATCAGTTGAGAATGAGGGCGAATGAAAAAGGCTTCACCCTTATCGAGTTGATGATCGTCGTGGCCATCATCGGCATCCTTGCTGCCATCGCCATCCCGAACTTCCTCGGTATGCAGGAAAAGGCGAAGAGGCGCTCGATCGAGGAAGCAGCTACGTCGGCAAAGGCAGAGTTGCATAGCTGGCTGAATGCAGTTAATAAAGGAGAGGCCGGGGTTATCGACTGGGATGGTAGTGGTGTAGTTGATAGCGATGAACCATCAGATCCAGATATTACGGCAGGTGCTATTACCCTCACCGATGTTGCACCTCAGTGGATTTTAGCTTTCCATGAAAAAAAGGGTCAATCGGTATTTTCACCTTGGTTTAATGGTCAATCTTTGTTCGTGATAGATGGAGCAGTAGTTGAAGGAGTTGTAGACTTGAGTAGGGTTAATAATAGTCGTGGTCTTGTCATAAAGGGATATGACAAGACAGGTGGATTAGTATACAGGGATTCCGTCTCAATTGACTGAGACAGTAAGGAGTAATAATTATTTTAGCAGAGTCAGTTTTGGTTTTCAAAGCGCCACCAATAATATAATATTGGTGGCGCTTTTAATTTTGTTTAGGTTGCTCAGGATGAAATTAACAAAAAGGCAGGAAGGTTTTAGCCTGGTAGAATTAATGATTGTCGTGGCAGTCCTTGCCATTCTTGCTGCTATCGCTATCCCAAGTTATTTGGGCATTCAAAAAAGAGCTGCTCGCTCAGAGGCCAAAAGTAACCTGCAGGCATTAAGTTTAGCTCTGGAAGGTTATATGGCCGAAAACAATGATTACGGCGCTGTGAACACCTATACATATTTTGGAGGATCTTTCGGCGGTGACTTGAGCGATCTTGCAAACATTACTCAATTAGGCAATAATATCCAGTACGAATATCAAATTAAAACTTTTGCCTCTCCGTCACCTTCATATACGATTCTGGCTGTTCCTCAACGAGGTATTGTTGAAGGTGATATAACTATCTGGCTTGATTCAAACGGGGATAAAGGTCCTCCCGGAGCAGGATGGTAATTAAAAAAATTTTGCCCCCTTCCTTCTTTCCCTTCCTTTTTTTGATTATACAATAAGTCTCGTATATTGATATATATCAATACATAATTATGTCTGATTTGTATCAAAAAATATTTCATTTTTTTCTGCTTACACTGATAATAGCAACCTGCTATTTCGGAACACTTAGCAATTCATGGCATTTTGATGATTATAACAACATAGTTTGGGATAAAAGCATTCGAATAGAAAGTCTATCATGGGAACAGGTAAAAAAACCAATATACAGTGAGAATGGAGATATACGAGACAGGCCATTAGCGGTGTTAAGTTTTGCAGTGAATTATTTGTTTTCTGGCTTAGATACAACAGGATACCATGTTGTAAATATATTTATTCATATTATCTCTTCTTTTTTTATCTACCTTGTCTTTGTCACTACTTTAGATATATATCGTCAAAAAAACAAGAATTCTATTCCGGAGAATCTTCTTAAGGATATTGCCCTTCTTGGTGCTGTATTTTGGGCCATACACCCTATCCAGACTCAGGCGGTGACGTATATAGTTCAACGCATGGCCTCAATGGCCGCCATGTTTTACATGATTTCTCTGTATTTTTACCTAAAATTTCGTCTGCAAAAAGAAGCAAAATACAAAGTAGTGCTTTTAGTGCTGTGTATTCTGTTTTGGGGTGCAGGAATATTAAGCAAAGAAAATGCAGCCTTGCTGCCATTGTCCATAATAGCATATGAAATTATAATATTTCGAACATCATGGAAAGACAACCTGCGATTCAAACTTTTCTTTCTTGGAAGTTTAGTTAGCTTGATTGTTTTTTCACTTTTTTTTATGTCAGGGGACATAATCAGTTATCTTGACAAAACTTATTCAGCCAGGCCTTATACAATGTGGGAAAGAATTATTACTCAGCCAATAATTCTTACCCGTTATATTTTTTTGCTGCTTATTCCCGTGGCAGATTTTTTGAATCTTGATTCCAATATATTTGCTTCAAAGAGTTTGTTTTCCCCGCCAATAACTATTGTTGCTAATCTTTTTATTTTTATTTTGATAATTTTGTCGATTTATTTTAGCCGGAAATATCCCCTTATTTGTTTTGCTATCATTTTTTATTTTATCAATCATCTGGTTGAATCAACGATTATCGGGCTTGAATTATATTTTGAGCACAGAAATTATTTACCGTCAGTGTTTATTTACTTAGTTGTTTCTTACTTTTTTTTGTCTATTTGTTGGCATTATAAAAAGCAAGGAAAAATTTTTATGTACTACCTGTTTGTGTGTCTTATCTTTTTTATAGTTATATCTGAGGGAAATGCAACTTATTTAAGAAATGAAGATTGGAAAGATGATGTAACTTTATATTCTGACAATTTAGATAAAGCTCCGCTCAATATACGGGTTTATAATAATTTGGCTGCTGAATATATGAGGCTCGGCCAGAATGAAAAAGCGCTTGAATATTTAAAACAAGCTGAAAAAATTTATAAAAAATATCCAGACAATTTTCAGAAAAACTCCGTCGCCGATGTTTATTGTAATGCTGGGATTATTTATCTGCATGCGAAAGGAGAAATTGAAAAAGCCACTCAACTCCTTCTGAAAAGTGCTGAGTTGTTCCCCTCTAATTTTATGGTACATTACCATCTGGCGATCGCCTATTTCAAACTGGGAGACTTGAGCAATGCCGAAACAGCGATTCTTAATACTGCTCGGCTCAACGGCGGAGAAGCTCCGATTTATAATCTCCTAGGTCGTATTTTGTACGCAGGGGGCAAATACGACCTGGCAGTAAAAGCCTTTGATAATGGCTTGGAATTAGAAAAAGAAAGAGTACTTTATTTAAATTGTGTTGCCAGCTATTTAGCACTTGGAGAATTTAAAAAGGGTAGATCTGTATTATACGTAATGGATGCGAAAGACGATGACCTGCTATACTGGTTATATAGATTGGTAGTTGCTGTTGAACCTGAAAAGGATGATTTAATATCAAAAATCGTAAATTTGTTATCAACTCGCCAAATAAGTATTGAGAGATTAATCGATAACTTAAGTGACAACAAAAATTTGCAAATAATTTCTCCTGACATATCTCCCTACGAAAAAGAACTCTATAATGCTTATGCCCTCAAAATAAGTAAATTGATAAAAGCTAATCTAGGTAAGGATAACACACAAACAACCCTTCATGAAGACTGAAATACATCAAAATGAAGGTTAGGATAAAGTGAAGTCCTGTTGGGAAATAAAATATCTTCAACGAGAGATATTGTAAATACAGCAGATTTTCAGTTCACGTTGATTATTTGTGTTGTCCTCTGAGCTTAATGTACAAGTAATTTCTAACGTATGTGTCTACAATGAATTTTTTTCCTTTGCCCAAATTGCAAATATTTATAAACTCAATAAGTTGCGAACATTAGCAATCGGCTTGAGAATATTTATTAATCGTTGTGCTCATTGAAAGGATTCCGGTTGGCCGCAAGGGCACACTCGTTATGTCAGGCGCTGACATATCTCTTTCCAATCAATACGTTATATGCTAACATTGAATAATTCCCCAGCATAAGAGCGTTGTAAATTTCAGCATTTTTAATGACTATGAATACAGGCCCAGCGCTACAAGTTACCGTGCTCCTGCCGGCTTTTAACGAAGAGGAGAGCATCGGCGAGACTATCAGGGCCATTAGAAAACTGTATCCGGATTTCGAGATCCTGGTAATCGACGACGGATCAACCGACAACACTGTTCAAGAAGCGGTTTCGGCCGGCGCGAATGTCTGGCCGCATTCCTATAATGTCGGCAACGGGGCCGCAGTAAAAACCGGATTGCGGTGCGCGGCCGGAAATTGGATAGTCATGATGGATGCGGACGGGCAGCATCGCCCTGAGGATATCGCTCTTCTCCTGGAGCATAAGGAAAAATATGAAATGGTTGTCGGGGCCCGGTCGATAGGAGGGAATTCCTCCTTGCATCGTTTTTGCGCCAACTGGATCTACAACAAGCTTGCTTCGTATGTAACCAAGTTTGACATCAAGGACCTGACTTCGGGCTTCCGGCTTGTTAGGAAAGACACGGTCAGTAAATACATCTACCTGCTGCCGAATACGTTTTCATATCCCACGACCTTGACGATGGCTTATCTGAGAAGCGGCCACAGTGTGAAGTATGTTCCTATCCGGACTGAGATGAGAAAGGGAAAGAGCAAAATAAAACTGGTTGAGGACGGCTCCCGGTTTCTCCTGATAATTGCCAAGATCGCCACCCTGTATTCCCCAATGCGTGTTTTCCTGCCTGTTAGCGCATTTTTTTTTCTCACCGGCCTTTTTTATTACATGTACACATATATCACAGCCAATCGCTTCACTAATATGTCCGCTCTCCTTTTTTCCACATCCATCATGATTTTCATGCTGGGACTCGTCTCGGAGCAGATTTCACAAATGCGATACGACAGAACCGAGTAGAGGCAGTTTTTTCGATGAATGAGGGTCAATGAAACCGAGGCTCCTTGTTCTCACCTCGACATTCCCGCGCTGGAAGGATGATCCAGACCCCCCCTTTGTTTATGAACTGACCAGAAGGCTGACCCCCAACTTTGCCGTGACCCTACACACCCCTCATTATCCGGGAGCTGAAACTGATGAGGAGATGGAGCAGATAAAGGTTCACCGTTTCCGTTATTTTCTTGAACCTTTTGAAAAGTTGGCCGGTTCGACCGGTATTCTGCCAACACTCAGGCAGAATAAGTTTTATATTGGTTTGCTGCCTTTTTTCCTTACAGCGCAATTTTTTTCCCTGTTCCTGCTGGTGAGAAAAACCCGCCCGGCGATTATCCACGCTCATTGGATACTCCCGCAGGGTTTCTTTGCGGTCATGATGAAGATCTTCTTTGGCATTCCTGTTATCGTAACGGCTCACGGTGCCGATGTGTTCGGCCTTCAGCACTCTCTGTTCAAAGCTGCCAAACGATTCGTACTCAGGCGAGCAGACAAGGTAACGGTTGTGAGTTCGGCTTTAAGGGAAAAGATCGTACATGATATTTGTTCCGTACCGGTGCATATTATTCCCATGGGGGTTTGTTCCGAAACTTTTGCTCCCGGCAAACAGGCTGCGGATATAAAGAAAAAACATCGTATTAGCGGTAAAGCCATTCTGTATGTCGGACGCTTATCGGAAAAAAAAGGGGTGCGATACCTGATTGATGCTATGCCTGTCGTTCTTGGCGAGTTTCCTGACGCCGCATTACTGGTTATTGGGACCGGGGAGTTGGAGTCCGAGCTGCAGAAAATTGCCGGAAGTAAAGGGCTGGGGGATCATGTCATTTTTGTCGGGGGAGTGTCGAACCGCGAACTTCCGGCTTATTATTGCGGCAGTGATGTGTTTGTCGGGCCGTCCGTGCAAGCTCAAGGAGGAGATACGGAAGGGTTGGGTCTGACCTTTGTCGAGGCCGCCATGTCCGGCTGCCTGATCATAGGCTCCGATGTCGGGGGGATAGGGGATGTTATTGAAGACAACAAAACAGGGTTCCTGGTGCCGGAAAAAAACAGCCGGGCAATTGCCGAAAAAATAATTTTCGCCTTGCGAAACCCTAATAAAGTGGAGGAACTAGCGGAACAGGGACGAAAAAAATGTATTGAGAAATTTGATTTAGAAGTTATTTCAAAAAAATATACAAGCCTTATTAGGGCTGTAATGCAGTGACCTTTAACTTCAGACATCCTGATCTCGGGATTACCCTTTACAAGGACCTAAGGTTGTCAATATATTGATTTGCCATTGAAATCATCAACTTTTCTCTGATTATCACGGGTTGCCTTGCTGCTGAGCCCGGATTTTGATACGGTACCGGGAATCAGCTTCAGGTTTCATTCCGCCATTTGAACGAGGTGCCCTTATGCCGCAACTTCAGCTTCCAATTTTTGCTCCGGGCATGACCCTGATCAACGCCAACCTCGGCTTTGTGCGTGACCAAAACAGCCTCACTTATTTTTACGGTAATTTGCCGGTCTTTACCCACGACGTGGATGATGTTCGTTCCTTCCGGATGATAACCAGCCAGTTTTATATCAACGGCAGTGCCAAGCAGTCAGAGATCTGCCGGGCGTTCGGGGTCAGCCCGATAAGTGTCAAGCGCTACGTGAAGCTGTACCGGCAGAAAGGCATTGCCGGTTTTTTCGAGCCGTCGCGACGACGCGGGGCGGCAGTTTTGACCCCGGCAGTGCTCCGTGAGGTCCAGGGTCTTCTTGATGAAGGCCTGGAGATAAGGGAGATCGCGGTCCGGCTTGATTTGCTGGCGGACACGCTGCGCAAGGCGCTGCAGGCCGGCAAGCTCTATAAGCCGCAAAAAAAAACGGAGAGGAAGGCGGAGGGGTCGCGCCGGCGAGCAGCAAAAGCGAGCGAAACGCCATAGACGCATCGGCGGTTATCGGCATGGGGGCCACGGACATCATGGGGCGGCTGGCCACCAGCATTTTTCGGTGCGAGGCGTTGCCCCCGATTTTTTCGAGCTGTCACGATGTCTCGAACGCCGGGGTCCTGTTCGCCCTGCCGGCGCTTCTTGCGGTTGGCCTCCTCACGCATACAGAGCGGTATTTCCGCCTTCCCGGTGGATTTTACCGAATGGACACGATCTTCATGCTTCTGGCATTCATGGCTTTGGCCCGGCTGAAGACGGTGGAATCGTTGCGCTATTGCTCTCCCGGCGAATGGGGCAAGCTTCTTGGCATTGATCGCATCCCGGAGGTCAAGACCCTGCGGGAGAAAATCGGGGTGTTGTCGTATGAAGGCGAACCGGAATCGTGGTCCGGGGAGTTGTGCCGGGAATGGATGGAGCAGGAGCCGGAAGCGGCGGGGGTTTTCTATGTGGACGGCCATGTTCGGGTTTATCACGGCAGCCAGACGGAGTTGCCGCGCCATTATGTCAGCCGGGAAAAGTTGTGCCTGCGGGCAACGGTGGATTACTGGATCAATGCCATGGATGGCCGCCCTTTTTTTGTGGTGAGCAAGGCCGTTGATCCCGGCCTGCTGCGGGTTCTGGAAGAGGAGATCGTCCCGCGCCTGGAACGGGAGGTTCCCGGCCGGCCGGCTCTTCTTGAGCTGGTGGCGTCATCCTCCTTGCCGCACAGTTTTACGCTGGTGTTTGACCGGGAAGGCTACAGCCCGTCATTTATGGGGCGGATGCGGAAAAAAAGGATTGCCTGTCTGACGTATAACAAACATCCGGGTGCGGATTGGCCCGAGGAGGAATTCCGGCGCCATCGGGTGCGGCTTGCCGACGGCAATGTCGTGGACATGATGCTTGCCGAGCGGGGGGTGCTCCTGGCCCGGGAGTTGTGGGTTCGGGAGATTCGCAAGCTGCGGAAAAGCGGCCGGCAGACCTCGATCCTCGCCACCGATTATATCAATGAATGCGAGCTTGTTGCCGCGGCCATGTTTGCCAGATGGTCTCAGGAAAACTTTTTCGGTTATATGCGCCAACATTATAATCTTGACCGCCTGATCGACTATGCAACCGAGGAAGTTTCCGAGACCACCAGGGTCGTCAACCCTCAATACCGGGAAATAGATGGCGAGGTGCGCAAAACAATGAACCTGCTGAACCGGAAGCGCAGGGAGTTCGGCGCGCTCGTGCTGAACGAGACGATCGAGCCCGGCCATGTGGCAAAATATCAGCAGGCGAAGGCGGAACTACACGAGTGTCCATCCAGCGCACTCTATCTCGCTGGAATGTTGTAAAAAAATTGAGAAAAAAGGGATGGACTTTTTTCGTGATTTCTGGTCTATATAATACAGTAACCAGCTGATATTACATAACAAGTAACACGAAGAGGTCGCTGCCGATGCGCAAAATCTGTAAAAAACAGCTTCCGCTCCCGGAAGCAGCCCCGGTCCACCCCAAGGTGCAGGAACTGGAAAAGATCAGTGCGATACTGGACCAGAACAGTAGCATATACGGCCTGGTCGCACAAGACCTGGGTTCCGCCAACAAACCTACCGGCGCTGAAGGCATGAGCGCCGAACAGATTATCCGGGCAGCGATCATCAAGCAGACCGGTGAGTACAGCTACGAAGAGCTGGCCTTTCACCTGGCAGACTCCGAGTCATACCGGAACTTCTGCCGGCTCGGGTTCGGCAAGACCTATGCCAAGTCCACCTTGAACGGCAATATCAAGGCAATCAGCGCTGGCACCTGGGAAGCCATCAACCGGGTGCTGATCGGGTATGCCGGCGACGAAGGCATGGAAGATGGCCGGAAGTCCCGAATAGACTGCACGGTGGTCGAAACCAACATCCACGCCCCCACCGATTCCGAGCTGCTCTGGGACGGGGTCCGGGTTTTGACGAGGATACTGAGCCGGGCCAGGAACGAGCTTGAGGGTATCCGGTTTCCCTTTATGGATCATACTCGCCGCAGCAAGAGGCGTCGTCTTGCCATCCATAATGCCAGGAATGCCGAGGAGCGGAAGAAGGGATATAAGGACCTGATCAAGATGACCGAAAACACCGTGGGCTATGCCGAGTCCGCGGCGCAGGCCTTGGCCGGTTATATCCCGTCGGCCTTGGAGCAAAGGCTATTGAGCGTGGCAATCAAACAGGAACTGGAGCACTATCTTCCCCTTGTCCGCCAGGTTCTCTGCCAGACAACAAGGCGGGTGATCCACGGTGAATCGGTACCGGCGGGGGAAAAGCTGGTGTCACTCTTTGAACCGCATACCGACATTATCAAGAAAGACCGGCGCGACACCTACTATGGACATAAGATCTGCCTTACCGGTGGCGCCTCGAATCTGATTCTTGACTGTCAGATCCTGTCAGGCAACCCGGCCGATGCAACGCTCACCCGGACCATGCTTGAGCGGCAGGAGGAAATTTTTGGCCGGCCGCCGCTGAAGGTTGCCCTGGATGGCGGTTTCGCTTCCAGGGAAAATCTGAAGGCTGCCAAGGAGATGGGGATCAAGGATGTCTGTTTTGCCAAGGGCCGGGGCCTCGCCGAGGAGGATATGTGTCGCAGTTCGTTTGTTTATAAAGCGCTGCGAAAATTCCGCGCCGGCATTGAATCCGGCATCTCCTGGCTGAAAAGGGCATTTGGCCTGAGGCGTTGTCTCTGGAAAGGTGTGGAGTCATTCGGGAGTTATGTCCGGGCCTCAATCGTGTCAGCCAATTTGCTGACCATGGCCCGGATACAACTGGCCCGGACCTGAACACTTCGGCCGGGAATACCCGAAACGACAGGAGAGGTGCGTCCAAATACCGGGAATTTTGCCAAACGGAAGCAAGTTTTTAGTCCAACGTAGAAACCCTTGCCCTCAGGGCAAGGTCAGAGTTCATAGGCTTTGCCCTATGAACGACTCATTGTTACAACATTTGCAGAGTTGTCCCCACAACCGAGCAAATGGAGTAAACAATGAGCCGTTTTCGAAAGTTATCACAAACGATATGGCACTGCCAATATCATGTTGTGTTTGTGCCCAAGTATCGGTTTAAGATACTTGTCGGCGAAGTAGCCAGGGAGGTAGAACACTGTATCCGGGCATTTTGTGAGCAACAAAAGGGAGAGATCGTTGAGCTGAATGTCCAGATAGACCATGTTCATCTGCTGGCAATGATACCTCCCAAGGTGTCAGTTTCCAGTTTTGTCGGCACAATAAAAGGCCGTACAGCGATTCGGGTGTTTAATAAGTTTCGCCACCTGAAGAAGAGGCCCTATTGGGGTAATCATTTCTGGTCAAGTGGGTATTGCGTTGATACCGTTGGTCTTGATTCCGAAATGATCCGAAAGTATGTCAAATACCAGGAGGATCAGGAACGGAAGCGAGAACAATTTAAGTTGTTTTAATAATGTTGGGGGCAACTCGCTTTGCCTCTTCCAGGGGCAAAGCAATTAATCCCCTTCCAGGGGTTAATCAATACCGGCCCCTCTGGGGCCGGTTGTTTATGATTGATTATTCTAAGGCCGTCGATGAAGGCGTCAGCTTCATCGCTGATGATAATTGTTCTCAGTTGCTTGTTTTGATTTTCGTCGTTTCTGGATGGACACTACACGAAGAGATACTCGCCATGGAACATGAGGCGGCGGAACTGAAAGCCTGCAGGAAGGCTACCCCGAAGCATGTGGCCATGGCGGACCTGCCCACGGAAGATCAATTCAAGCGGCTTGCCGTGCAAAGCAAACATTTTATCGACACGATCAAAATGATCGCCTACCGGGCGGAGACCGCGATGGCGGCAATCGTCAGGGAAAAAATGAGGCGGCATGACGATGCCCGGAGTCTGCTGCGGGCGGTTTACGCAACCGAGGCGGATCTCATCCCCGATGAGAATGCCGGGATACTTACGGTTCGCCTGCACCAGCTGGCCAATCGAATGAGCGGAGAAACCCTGCGCCATTTATGCGAGGAACTCAATGCCACCATGACCATGTTCCCCGGCACCTCCCTGCGCCTGGTCTACAAACTGGTATCATGATAAAATCTCCCGAGATCAGGATGTCTGAACTTGGGTTCTTGATCATATTTTTTGTTAACAACATCTTTTAAAAACAATTCAAATTTTTTAGCCAATTCCGGCCAGGTTGACACCCTGATTTCAGGAATAACCGGTGTGTTCAATTGATTTGTTATTACTCTTATCAGATCTTGTGAATTTCCCGGTAAAAATAAACATTCCCGGTAATCTTTAAAAAGTTCTTCAGCGGCACCAACTTTTGCAGCAGCAATAGGGACTCTGCTCGCGATCATCTCATACGCTTTTTGTGGAAAACAGTAGCGGCCGAATGAGGTCTTGAGATTACTGATTATTCCGACATCAAGGGTATTCAAGAATATTGGTACTTCTTCATAGTTTAACTTGCCTAAATAATGTACCTGAGGCCCATCAGGCAGAACAGTGCCTGCTTCTATCGGTCCGGCTAGGGCAAGATGGATAGCAGGATTATCAGCATTTAATTTCTGAAAGGCACTGAAAAGAACTTCTATTCCACGGCTTTTACCGAGAGCACCTGCCGTGCCTATAATTTTCGCATTCTGAGGCAAATGAATTTTTTTTCTGCAATCCTGGCGTGCCATTTTGTGGAAATGATTGAGAGGAATGCCATTTTCAACAGTTCTGACGATTCCTGAAGGATGATAGATTTTAGTCACATATTCTCTAAGGAGGGTGCTGATGCAAATAACACCATCAGCCTGCGAGACCGCTTTGCGAAATCGAAACGTGACTCCCGGCAACTTTGTCAAGCCAAAGCTTTCAAAGTTATCGTAAAGGTCAACGACACAGGGAAGAGCAAATTTTCGAGCCAGTCGAATTCCATTAATTATATGCAAAGCGTCAGAGCAGGCAACGATAACATCGGGCTTGAAGTTGTCTGTCAGATGGTAAAGCTTTTTTAAGTATCGGATTCCACCTGGCAGGATAAGGCGGCCAAGATTAATTGAATTCCAATCTACCGGAGTTGAATCTATATCGGTGCCCTTAAGATGACCCTCTGATCTTGGACGATAACTCAGGCACAAACCGGCTACATTATGACCAAGCAAGGCAAGTTCCTTGGGAATCTCATATAATCGTCCATATATATCATCAAGTAAATCCTTGCCTGTATATTGGCGTTTACTGATAAATAATATGCGCATAAAAAACTTCGCTTAATTACTATGGACGAGATTGGCGTTCAGCTTTATCCTTTGGTATATTCAAAACTAACTTGGTCTCTTATTCTCTTTTACTTCCTAAACCCATAAATAACCTAATTTTTTCAAAATTAGTTACTGAAAAAACAATAATAGCTACATATAATACAGCAAATCTATGCTGTAATTTCGGTAGTTTTTTATTGTTTATGATTGATCGTATGGTGGCAAAAGGTGTACCTTTAATACCATCATATCGATCAAGCTGATGTTCTTTTTTAATATCTTTTATGCCGCCGGTTATTCTTCTTGTCTTGTTTATTATATCTACCAAACTGTTTCGCGCTGGATGAGTCACGATGACACTTGGACAATAGACAATCTTTTTATTCAGCCTGATCGCTCTATTTCCCCATTCATAGTCTCCACCCGACTTTAATTTATTATTGAATAACCCCACTTCTTGGAATAATGACTTCCAAGTTATCATATTTGCTGTAGCCGCAAAATTTCCCATCTTTATATAACGTTCTTGACGGAGTCCCAAAGCAATATCATATGACTCAGCAAGATTTGGTTTTTCTGGCTTTGCAGGTTGAACATCAATTTCTCCGCCAATAATAGCGTCATGACCGTGTTTCAAGAGTTCTTTAAATCCTGATGAAAGCCAATTTTGAGCAGGTATGCAATCAGCATCTGTAAAAGCAAGGATTTCTCCTTGAGATAAAGAGATGCCTGTGTTGCGAGCAGCATACGAACCGGGGGATAATTCAACTACAATGTTTAAGTTAAGTGGAATATTCTCAATTTTGACAGGGTATTTGCTACCATTATCAACGACAATAATTTCAAATTGTTCACTGTCAAAATCCTGAAGCTTTAATGCTTTTAAACATTTAAGAAGTGATTCGTTGTCATTATAAACTGGTAAAATGACACTTATTTTTGGGAAATTATTATTTTTTAAAGAAGGCAAAATATATCCTGCCACATCTTTTCTGTCTGGTGTTTAAAAATAAGCGATTTTTCGTCGATTTTTTTCTTTATTTTCTGTTTGGATGTTGAATCGACAATTAAATCAATCTTCTCACAAATTTTTTTTTCACTCGCTTGTACATCCATGATTCCCTCTGCAAAACCATAATCTTCAAAAAGCACTCTGTATTTATGACTCCACCCCGTAGCGAGTGAAGGTATTCCTTGACTTAGTGCGCTGACTAAGCCATGAAATCGGCTTCCAATGGTGCCTTCGACCGATCCTAAGATACCTTTAATTTTCAGGGGATGGTTCTCCTTGATTATTGGAAGTTTTCCTCCAACAGAATTGCAGATTTTCTTTGCTATTCTTATATCGTCCTCCCCTTCATGAATTAAAATAAATGGTTTCTGGTTCTTTTCCAGCAAATACTTTGCACATTTGATCATGAATGGTATGTAAGTTTCACTTTTCTCTCGGGATGTTTTGTCAATCATTCGATAATTCGGCACGATGCAAAAACGGTGATTTGTTGAATCAAAATTCTTTGGTAATATTCCTTTGACAAGGTTTGTAAAGTCCGGAGCTATTTTGATATTTTGCCGCTCCCCGACAACATCAACAAGATGCTTATAGGAAACGCGCTCGCGGGCAAAGATCAGGTCGGAATTGTCAACTACACTCTTAACGGCATTTTTGATTTTAGAGGAGCTAAACGGGCCAAATGCTTGGGGAAGCAAAATCACTTTGGTGTCGTTTTTTTTCCATCGAATGCATGAGTTGGCCAATTCCAGGCAATTGTCAAATCCCCATTGGTCACTATAAGCAAATCCAGCGGCATCCAGCACCAGATCAATTTCTTTATCAAGTACAATGCCAAACAGTTCACGAATTTTTCCTGGTGCCAGGGCTGCCAGATTCCCCCATTGGAAACCATATTGCCATAGCCATGATTTCTGGAGTAAACTGAGTTCCGCACGCTTCAAATAAGGTGCTGCGCCTTTATTAAGAGTTGGCGCCATGGCGAACCGGGCATCCGGGTAAGCTTCCTTCATTTTCTGCAAGGCGGCATACAGCATAAGTTCAGCGCCTTTATTTATAAAACCGGCTCTTCGAATCTCAATCAACATCAATATAATCCCGCTGTATTTATAGCCTGAAAATTAATACTGAAATTTTTTTGATAACCATTTTTAAAAACCGGACTGAGAAAAAGAGCCGGTTAAATAGTTGTCTCTTTTTTAAAGCCTTATGCACATAAGCAATCAAATTTTCCCGTGACGGGAATTTATCCAGCCTCAATGAATATTGTAAGTTATGCATGTACTTTTTATTATTGATAAGAGTTGTTGTGTTGTTTTTTACTTTTTCATAATAAGCAGGCAGTTCACATCCTGTCTTTTTCCAGGCTTCAGTATATCCTATCCACTGCTCTCTTTTTTTATCTATTCCCTGGCCTTTAAGAACCTGTTCGTACTGAATCGGCCGTATATTTATTGCCTTCTCGTTCTTAGCAGAATAGATAACTTCCAGTCCCTTTTCTGTCCTGGCCAATAGCATGGATTCGCCCAGCACCCTGTCTACCCCATCAAGGCCATGGGGGTCGCCCACAGTTATGTCTGAAAATACATTCATCTTATCAAAACATATCCTGCATCTGGCAGGGGTGAAGTAGTCCTTAATTTGCATCCTGGTCGCCGCAGGCATAACAATCGAGCTGCCATTTGCTGCAATTACATGAACATCACCCGGATATCCTGAAACAGACTTGTCTCTAAAATGAAGGGTAGAAGATACGCCCTCTTCCTTACCGGACCTGGACAATAAAAAATCCAATGCTGCATAGGTCATGACCCTGTCGCAGACAAGTCCCACTGTGAATGCGATTTTATTCTGCAGTTTTGGCATATTGTCCAAGATGTTTTGCAGTCCGTGCATCTGGCAGGCTGTGCCAACTACTGCGACCGGGCCTTTTATTTCCTTCAACTCTCTGATAAAACCGAGCAATGGAACAGGGCAATACTTCGATTTTTGAGACTGATATAATTCCGAAGAACTTCGGGCTATCCTTACTGTCGGACGAGGAGGCTCACCATGTTCCATGGATACTGTAACTGCCCCCTTTATGAGACCTTTTTTCAAACTATGTGCTAGTAGAGCGGATACGATTCCTCCGCTTTGAGAATTATCGAAAAATTTCTTGTCTGTAGCCTTGCCAACAAATGAATTTGTTACATTTCCAGTAAAAGGGTCTTCAGGCATTTTTGAAGAAAGCGTTTCACCAAAATGAATACCCGGGCAAACTTCACGACACAGGCCACAGTGAATACAAGTTTCCTCATCCACTACTGGCAGGTAATAGCCGCCAATGGTTTCCTGGAAACCAATTGCATGAACTGGACATACACCGAAACAAGCGCCGCAGGTGTTGCAAAGTTTCTTTACAGCTATTGTAGAAATATTTGGTTTAGAAACTTTCATTAAAATTTACTTTTTACATAAACAAATGGATAACGAAAAGGTGACAGAATGGCTTCCGACATCATCCAGAATACCGGCCGGCTTTTTTTATAGAAGAGTAGGGAGAGATAGGACGCCATAGCATACGATAACAATGTTGCAACAGCAGCCCCATAGCCGCCATATAGAGGTATGAGCAATAGATTTAATCCCACATTGGTTAACGCTCCAAGGCCCTGAGTGATGAGTGAAAAAACCAATGTGTTTTCGATTAAGATCCATTTGCTGAATGCAGCACGCATGAAGATAAACAAAGCCGCCCAAATATGAATGGTGAGTATTGGCGCAGAAGCCTTGTATTTTTCGCCAAAAAAGATATTTATTAGAGGTTCAGCAGAAAATGTCATGAATAGTGCTACTATCAAGGCTACTGAGAAGAGCAATTCGAAGAGTTGCTGTAGTCGTTGTTGGTATCTTTGTGGTTCCTTTTCTTTCAGTTGGATGAGCTTGGGAAAAATTGAGGCAACGATAGCAGCGGGAACAAAATACCAGGCTTCTGAGAGAGTAGCAGCTACTGCGTAAATTCCGACCTCTTCAGCCCCTGAAAACCATTTCAGCATGATCTGGTCAATTTTGAGATAAACAGTCGCAAAAATTGAGCCGAGAAAGATAATCCACCCCTGCCCAAACAACTCTTTTGCTCTGCTAAAGCTGGCATGCAATTTTTTAATAGAGGTTTTGGCTGTGGCCCGAAACAAGAGCAGAAGGAAACAACCCGCCAAGATGCTTTGCAAAAGATTTGCAAAAGCAAATGACAGAAGGCCGGCGCCTATAAATACCAGTAGCCACATGAAGCTCGCCGTTAGCAACAATGAAGCTGATTTGGCTATAGCAGTATATCTAGCCTGCACATGTGCTTGAAACCAGAAATCAATCACATCAAGCGGTCTGAAAAAAAGAGAAAATGCCACTATGAGCAACGTCCAGAATTCAATGCTTTGCGGGGCCTCATAAATCAAGACATAGATGAGCAGCAATAAATAACCTGTAAGGGCGCCAAAAAACTTAAGTACCAGGCTGGTGCCAAGGGTTTCTGATCTTTTATCCGGTTTCTTAACTATTTCCCTGATAACAAGTCCGCTTAAACCCATGTGTCCAGCAGATGCAAAAAGGGCTGTCATTGATAAAGCGTATGCCAAAATGCCATACTGCTCTGGTCCAAGATATCTAGCAACCAGTACAGTTACGAAAAAACCAACCCCCATAGTAATAATTTTTTCACCCATTATCCACGAGGTATTCAGCAGGTAAACTTTGAAGTTTCTGATGAAACTAAACAATTTGCTCACAAGGGATATCTTTAGGGGCATTCTTTATCCTGAATCACTGCTGTCTCATAAAAATGTAAGGAAATTCGAATAAATAAAGGCTCGGAGAGCTTCTTGTGGTATAATGGATTTGCCCAAAACATTAACCAAAACAAGGAGATCCGAGCCATGGCCTATCATACCACAATCCTGCGGCAAATAATTGAAATTTTTCCTCGACATGAATTTGATGCTCTTGCCAGAGATTATCACCGGGGCCAGAAGTTCCGTTCATTCAACCGCTGGACCCAGTTCATGGTCATGTTCATCGGCCAGTTATCCGGTCGGAAAAGCCTGCGGGATCTGGTCATGAACGTGGCTGCCCAGACAAACAAACTGTACCATCTGGCCATCAAGCCCTGCTCCAGGGCAACCTTGGCCAGAGTAAATGAACAGCAGCCGGCCGAATTGTATGAGGCTGTGTTCCACAAGCTGCTGCAGAAAACCCGGCAGTTTGCTCCCAAACACCGATTCAAGTTCAGCGGCAAGCTCTATCTGCTTGACGCCACGGTGGTCGACCTCTGCCTCTCCGTGTTTCCCTGGGCCAAGTTCCGCCAAGCCAAGGGAGCCATAAAGGTCCATATGGGTCTTGACGGCGATGGCTACCTGCCGGAGTTTGTGGACCTTACCAATGGCAAAACCCATGAGATCAATTGGGCCAAAACCCTGAAACTGCCGCGAGGTTCCATGGCTGTATTCGACATGGGCTTTACTGACTACGGCTGGTATCAGACTCTGACGGCCAACGGCGTCTATTTTGTCACCCGTCTGAAAAGCAACGCCAGAATCAAATACCTGCACAAGCGCCGGGGCCGCAAATCACCGGGCGTAACCAGGGATCAAACCATCCTGCTTGGAACCATCCCAAATCCGCTCCGCCTAGTCTGTTATCAGGATCAGGAGACCGGCAAGAAATATCGTTTCCTCACCAATGCCGACCATCTGGATGCCAAGACTATTGCCGATCTCTACAAGGAGCGCTGGCAGATAGAACTTTTTTTCAAATGGATCAAGCAGAACCTGAAAATAAAAACATTCCTGGGTACTTCCCCGAATGCCGTCCTTACCCAGGTCTGGATCGCTCTGATCGTGTATCTCCTTCTTTCATTTCTCAAATTCAAGGCCAAACTCGGTCTTTCCATGCAGCAGATATTGCGGTTATTACAACTGAATCTCTTTGAAAGACGCAATTTTATCGAACTATTCAAGCCGCCTGACACTCAACCCATTGTTTCTCCG